>PPYF01524814.1_pt1 | contig 122764 bp, 74 predicted proteins | sample 1559871 | NCBI WGS metagenome assembly PPYF01 (sample SAMN08240021, study PRJNA423297) | Human gut metagenome, whole genome shotgun sequencing project.
AAATAAGTTACTTTTGCACGACTAAACATTATTATGTTAAAGCAGAAATGAATATTACAAAAATTATTAGTAAGACTTTCGATTCCCGTTTAAAACAGATAGACCTATATGCTAGTCAGGCTAGTGAGATACAGCATCGTGTGTTAAGCCGCTTAACACGCCAGGCCGCTCAAACAGAATGGGGAAGAAAGTACGATTATTCCTCTATCCGTAACTATGAAGATTTCCGTAAACGTGTTCCTATCCAGACATACGAAGAAATTAAGCCTTATGTAGAACGTTTGCGAGCTGGGGAACAGAATCTGCTTTGGCCATCGGAGATACGCTGGTTTGCAAAATCCTCCGGAACGACTAATGATAAAAGTAAATTCCTTCCTGTCAGCAAGGAAGCGCTGGAAGATATTCATTACAGAGGAGGAAAAGACGCAGCAGCTCTTTATTTCCGCATCAATCCGGATAGCCATTTTTTCTCCGGCAAGGGACTGATTCTAGGAGGGAGCCATAGCCCGAACCTCAATTCCAATCATAGTTTAGTAGGAGATTTATCCGCTATTCTGATTCAAAACGTAAATCCGCTTATCAATTTCATTCGCGTACCAAGCAAGAAAATTGCATTGATGAGCGAATGGGAAACCAAGATAGAAGCAATCGCCAACAGCACTATTCCGGTAAATGTGACAAGCCTATCCGGTGTGCCGTCGTGGATGTTGGTACTTATCAAACGTGTTCTTGAAAAGACAGGAAAGCAGGCACTAGAAGAAGTATGGCCTAACCTGGAAGTCTTCTTCCACGGTGGAGTGGCTTTCACACCGTATCGTGAGCAATATAAACAGGTGATTACAACACCTAAAATGCATTATGTAGAGACCTACAATGCTTCGGAAGGATATTTCGGAACCCAGAACGACCTTTCCGATCCTGCCATGTTATTAATGATCGACTATGGAATTTTCTACGAATTTGTTCCATTGGAGGAAGTGGGAAAAGAAAATCCACGGGCTTATTGTCTTGAAGAAGTCGAGCTCAACAAGAACTATGCAATGGTTATTTCTACTTCCTGTGGTTTGTGGAGATACATGATTGGTGATACAGTGAAGTTTACCAGCAAGAATCCCTATAAGTTTGTCATCACGGGAAGAACGAAGCATTTCATCAATGCATTTGGTGAAGAGCTGATTGTCGATAATGCTGAAAAAGGATTGGCAAAGGCTTGCGCCGAGACCGGAGCACAAATTTGCGAATACTCTGCGGCGCCGGTGTTTATGGATGAGAACGCAAAATGCAGGCACCAGTGGCTAATAGAATTTGCCAAAATGCCGGATTCCGTAGAAAAGTTCGCTTCGATACTTGACGCTACGCTGAAAGAGGTTAACTCTGACTATGAAGCCAAACGATGGAAAGATATTGCTTTGCAACCATTGGAAGTGATCGTTGCCCGTCAGGGATTGTTCCATGACTGGCTGGCACAGAAAGGAAAACTGGGAGGACAACACAAAGTACCCAGATTAAGCAATACACGCGAATATATAGAAGCAATGCTGGTACTGAATAATAGCGCTCATCCGGAAGAATAACCAAAACCCAAAACATAACTGCCACAAGTTTTCTCTATTGCAGAGATTACTTGTATAAGGAGAGAGCATCAAAACAACTCTCCGATTTCTTCCAGGCACGGATTACACGAATTACATGGATAAGTTTATTCTCTTTCCTTGTTTATTCGTGTAATCCGTGCCTTAGTTATGTCGATTAGCAAGCTAAGTTTTGTTTTAAAAAACTTGCGTCAGAACGTTCATCTTTCCAATATGTAAGATTACCGGGCGTTGACTATGATTCCTCCTCCTAGTAGTAATCCGTCTCCATAGAATGCTGCAGCCTGTCCGGGAGCAATAGCTGTTAATGGTTCATGAAGCTGCACGTGCAGTAAATGATCCGATGTGACGGTAATCGTGCCATGGTTTTCCTGCTTGCGATAGCGTATCTTCACAATTATGTCAGAGCGATCTAAAGTACGCTCCTGATTTACAAGATTCCAATCTTTCAACCACATTTCTATTTTTTCCAACGATGAAAGAGAAGCCAATACCACTTCATTCTTTTCAGGATCAATCTCTTTCACAAATACAGGACGATTCAGATGAATGCCCAAACCGCGCCTCTGCCCAATAGTATAAAAGGGATAGCCTTCATGCCAGGCAATAAAATTTCCCTTTTCATCGATAAATCTTCCTCTTCTGATTCTGTCAGACCAGGTCTGTTTATCGCTGCCCGATGTCTGACTATTGTTGATTGATGCCTCACTATTGCTGACCGACATCTGACCATTTCTGACCAACCAGTCTTTTAAAAAGGTCCGATAGTCCATCGGGCAAAAACAGACACCGATACTATCCTTTTTGGTTGCCACCTTTCGAAAACCATGTTCAGCAGCCCAGGCACGGGCTTCAGCTTTCGTAATATCGCCCATCGGCAACAGCATCCTATTAAGAATATCCTGTTTCAATCCCCATAAGAAGAAGGTTTGATCCTTATCCGAATCGGCGGCGTACGTTATATAAAAGGTTTCATTTAGTTGTATATTCTGCGCATAGTGTCCGGTAGCAATATAAAAAATTCCCATTTCATCGGCAATCTTAGCAAGCAAAGGCCATTTCAGATAATTATTGCACAAGGTACAGGGGACCGGAGTACGTCCTGCCAGGTATTCCTGCACAAAATATTCAATAATCTGCCGGGCAAATATTTCACGGGCATCGTATGTTATATGCCGTATTCCTAAACGTTCTGCCAAATTACGGGCATCTTCCAAGTATTCTGTCGAACCATTCAATTCATAAAAACGGAAGGTTACCCCGATTACTTCATAACCGGCTTCCAGCAATCGCATAGCAGCAACAGAGCTATCTGTACCGCCACTCATTCCAAGCAATACGCGTTTGTTTTCCTCTATCATGCTGCAAAATTAAGTATTTTCCCGTATCTTTGTCAGTTAAAGCCTAAAAGAGAATGAAAGAGAGACCAACTAACGGACAAGTTATAATCGTTTTCACAGAGCATCCGATACTCGGCATATTGCTGATTCCGTATATTGCGGAAAGGCTGAACGATGGCACCTTGCAATTAGTGGAGCAAGCGTTTCACGCCTCTCCGGAAGCTATGAGCATAATGAGCGAAGCGGAAAGACAAGCTATCGATATCGCTTCATACTATACAGAAAAGTATCTGATGGGCCTCTACTCCCGTGAAAAAACAGTATCACGCTTTCTACATAAGCTATCCGAAGATCCGGAACGAATTAAAAATAATATTCGCCCGTTCATCGAAAAGAAGCTGTTGGAGATGCTGGCGTTGATACGGGAAAATGGACTGCCTTTTTATCAGAAACAAGCCGGTAGCAAAATCTTATACGCCCATCATATTTATCATATCAACCCTCACGACGTAGAAATTCGCGTAACGTTTCATGTTGACAGTAAAACGTTCCGTTATCAGTTGCAGTGTTATTATGAAGGGCAACCGTTCTCTTTGAGTGAGTTAAAACCGGTAGTTGTACTGACCTCCTCGCCGGCCACTCTATTATTGGGAATGGAGTTATATTTCTTTCCGCACATTGAAAGCGCACGTATCTTACCTTTCACAAAGAAAAGATCGATTAGCGTAGACGCTTTGCAGATTGAGAAATACATAGACAACATCGTTATTCCAATTGCACGTTATCACGATATCGAGACTCACGGTTTGAATATTACTGAAGAAGAATGTGCCTGTGAAGCTGTTCTCTCATTCGAAGATGCCACATACAACGGACAAGCATTGCAACTTGTCTTCCGCTATGGAGACCAGACATTTGCACCAGATAGTGCTAATGAAATGAAGAAAATCATTTATCGGAAAACATCCGGTGAAATCGGCTTTTTCCCGCGTAATATTACAGTGGAAGAACAAGCAGTCCAACTCTTAACGAATGCCGGTCTGCAACAACTCAATGCCACACACTTCCAACTATCCGCCAAAGCTCCGGAAAAGACAATTGTCGAATGGATCAACAATCATCGGGAGATGTTGCAGCAATCCTTTCACCTTACCAGTAATGTAGGGAATGCATTATATTGTCTGGATGAGATACGCATCGAGCAAAGCTGCGACGATGAGGTTGACTGGTTCGAACTGCACATCACTGTTGTTATCGGTAATCTGCGCATTCCTTTTTCACGTTTCCGCAAACATATCCTCGAAGAAAAGCGGGAATATCTGCTACCTGACGGGCGTATGATTCTCCTGCCTGAAGAGTGGTTCAGCAAATATGCGAACTTACTGGAGATGGGAGTACAAACAGAAAAAGGAATTCGGTTGAAACATGCATTTATAGGTGCCGTACAGACAGCTTTGGGTGAGGATGGAGTGAAAAAATTCCCCGCGAAGCAGCAAATACATAACGTTGCCGTACCAAGAACGCTTAAAGCAACGTTACGCCCCTATCAGCAGAAAGGATTCTCGTGGATGGTACACCTCCATAAACAAGGATTTGGCGGATGCCTGGCAGATGACATGGGACTCGGGAAGACTCTTCAGACTCTTACCCTGCTACAGTACATATATAAGCCATCCGCTCCCAAACAACCCGCTACCCTAATTGTAGTCCCCACATCGCTACTTCACAACTGGCGACGGGAAGCCAAGCGCTTTACAGGGCTCTCAATGATGGAATACAACAACACCGTGGCTATAGACAAGAAACGTCCGGAAAAATTCTTCGGTCATTTTCACTTGATCTTTACTACGTATGGCATGATGAGAAATAACATTGATATACTCTCTTCCTACCGTTTCGAATATGTCGTGCTCGATGAAAGCCAGAATATCAAGAATAGCGAATCGCTCACCTTCCGGTCGGCAATTCAACTGCAAAGCAAACACCGACTCGCACTAACAGGTACTCCTATCGAAAACTCATTAAAGGACCTGTGGGCTCAATTTCATTTTATACAACCGGACTTACTGGGCACGGAAAGTGCTTTCCAAAAGCAGTTCATAATGCCGATTCGCCAGGGAAACGAACGCGTACGAGTGCAGTTGCAACAACTGACTGCCCCATTCATCCTCCGCAGAAGCAAGAAAGAGGTAGCTCCGGAACTTCCTGAACTTACGGAAGAAACAATCTACTGCGACATGACTGAAGAGCAGAACACGTGTTACGAACAGGAGAAAAACAGCCTGCGAAACATACTTCTCCAGCACCCTCAAAGTACGAACAGGCTCCATTCATTCAGTGTACTAAATGGCATTTTGCGTTTACGACAACTCTCTTGTCATCCGCAACTCATTCTTCCTGATTATACCGGAACATCCGGAAAAACCGCACAGATAATCGAAACATTCGATACATTACAAAGCGAAGGACACAAAGTCCTAATTTTCTCTTCATTCGTCAAACATCTGGAGGTCTTGGCTGAAGCTTTCCGAGAACGAGGCTGGAAATATGCCCTATTAACAGGAGCAACCAACAACCGGCCTTCCGAAATCGCCCATTTCACCGAGCAAAAAGATGTTCAGGCATTCCTTATTTCACTAAAAGCAGGGGGTGTGGGGCTCAATCTTACACAAGCCGACTATGTATTCATCATAGATCCCTGGTGGAATCCTGCCGCCGAATCGCAAGCCATCGCCCGTGCCCATCGTATCGGTCAGGATAAGCAAGTGATTGCCTATCGCTTCATTACACAAAACAGTATCGAGGAAAAGATTCTGCATCTGCAAGATGAGAAACGAAAACTGGCAGAAACATTTGTTGCCGACAGTGAGTCATTGCCTATATTAAGCAATGAGCAATGGGTAGACCTGCTCTAATAATACATTAAGCCTCAATCTATCACAGAGGTGTGTAAAATGTATTATTTCATCGTATTCCTGAATTTTTTTATCCATATACTCTTATTTTATCCGGTTACCTTTGCCACTGTGAAAATTATAAATAACCCGAAATAATAAATGTATGAAAAACAGGAGCATTACCTACCTATTACTATTTGGTATTTGCAGCATGTTGGCAATCATGCAATCATGCCAAAAAACAGACGACCTGGAAGCAGACATCAATTCTCTGAAAGACCGTGTCGCTGCTTTGGAAAAAGCAACGGAAGGACTGAATACTTCATTTGCCAGTCTGCAAGCCCTTATGCAAAAAAACAAAATCATTATCGGAATTACTCCGACCAAAGATGGTTTAGGATATTTGCTGGAACTTAGTGACGGAACAAGTATTAAAGTCATGGAGAGTGAAGCTGTACAAGCGTCTGTCCCTGAATTTTCCGTAGACGAAGAAGGCTACTGGATATATAAAACAAGTAATGATACAGATTTCAAATACCTGCCAGGAGTCGATGGAGAGAAAGTATCAGCATGGCCCCGTGATGGAGAAGGCAATGTGGTGGCAACTCCATTAATCAGCGTATCTTCCAGTGGATATTGGCAAGTGAGCTACGATAATGGACAAACATATACAAGCTTAGGAACTAAGGCCGAAGGTGGAAGTCAGGGAGGAACCAGCATATTCAGTAAGGTAGAATATAATGAAGCAAACCATACTTTCTCATTCACCCTAGCTGATGGTGAAAAAACATATACTTTCCCAGTAGACGACAGCTTCGGACTAATCATTTATGGTCTCAATGATGCTGACAGTGAACAAGCTGTGCAAGTTTTTGCCCCCAATGAGAGCCATAAAGAGTATAAAGTAGAACAGAATGACGTACAACAAGCTGCAATACAAGCTCCTAAAGGATGGGATGTTCTTTTATCCGAGAACTTATTAACTATCACACCACAAGCAACTGTTGTAAAAGACGTAGAAGAAACAATTAAGATTGTACTTACTTCATCAAAGAATTATATCCGTATTGTTTCTATTGAAGTGAAACAACTTTCCAATGAAACCGGAGCAGAAGCCTGGCAACAATTTGTAAACGCAGATCAACAGAATGTATTATTGGACTTTTCATACGCCGGATATAAACATGGTGAAATAGCACCTCCTGAAATAGAAACACTAATAGCACAAGGATATAAGGTATACGATGTTACAGATCCCCAATATGGGGCTATCCCCAACGACGGCAAATCTGACAGAGCAGCTTTCATGAAGGTACTGGAAGAAATAGCAAGAGAAACAAAGCAAGAAGATCTCAATAATATGACAGATCGATATATTAAGGAAAACGCTAAAGCTATTATCTACTTCCCAGAAGGGAATTATATTCTACAAGATGAGGATTCTAAAGATCGCAGGATTCGTATATCGATGAGTGATATTGTTTTAAAAGGAGCCGGAAGAAACAAAACAACACTCGAAATGACTGCTGCAAATAATTCTCCCAAACCTACTGAGGAAATGTGGAATGCTCCTGTTATGATGGAGTTCAAACATAATACAGGATTAGGAGAATCAATTGGTGCTATCACTGAAGACGCTCCCATAGGCAGCAAAACCATAACGGCCAGTTTAACAGGAGTAAGTGCGGGCAGTTGGGTATGTCTCGTACTGGGAACCCCCAAGTTGGGAAACACGGATAATGATGTTATTAATTCCGAACTATCGCCTTATCAATGGCAAGATATTAAGGTACAACAAGGCATTACTCCCAATATCAAAACAAATGGTATTCAAATATTCGAATACCATCAGATTGAAAAGATTAGTGGTAACAGTATTACCTTTAAAGAACCCATCATGCATGCTATTAATAAAGATTGGGGATGGAATGTACATAAATTCGCCAATTATGCCAATGTTGGCGTAGAAGACCTTACATTTAAAGGACATGCCAAAGAGAAGTTTATTCATCACGGCTCTGACATAGATGACGGTGGTTTTAAGCTTATCGATTTTGTACGTCTGACCAATTCATGGATGCGCCGGGTTAATTTTGAAAGTGTTAGTGAAGCCATGTCAATCACAAGTTCTGCCAATTGTTCTGCTTATGACATCACTATTGGTGGTAATCGTGGACATGCTTCTATCCGCTCGCAAGCTTCTTCCCGTATCTTTATTGGAAAAGTAACTGAAAACAGCAATGGCTACACACTTAGAAAAGGAGAAGGTGAAAGCACATTGATGGAATATAAAACAAACGTTGGTCAATATCACGCTTGCGGTGTTTCAAAGCAAAGCATGGGTGCTGTAATATGGAATGTGAGATGGGGAGATGATTCTTGCTTTGAATCACATGCTACACAGCCACGTGCAACATTGATTGACTGCTGTACTGGCGGTTTCATGCATTGGAGACAAGGAGGAGACTCTGCTCAAATGCCAAATCACATGGAAAATCTGACAATATGGAATTTCTATGCAACAAATGCACAAACAGACCAGGACATCGATACAGAAGGTAAATTTACCTGGTGGGATAGTAACGGCTTTTGGTGGAAATTTATGCCTCCTATCATTGTCGGTTTCCACGGAAGTCCTTTAGATTTTGATGCTACTCAAATGAAGCGACTCGAAAGTAACGGAACTGCTGTGGAACCATATTCACTCTATGAGGCTCAATTACGTAAACGTTTGGGATATGTTCCTTCCTGGCTATCCTCTTTAAAATAATAACTTTAAAACAATATAATCATGAAAAAAGTATGGAGTATGTTCATGTTATTGGCTGTATGCCTGGTAGCATGTACCAACATTGACGATTTGGAAGATGATGTAGACGCACTGAAAAAGCGCGTTACCGCACTCGAGACACAAGTACGTGATATAAATAGTAACACAGAAGCTCTTCGCGAACTTTATAATGAAGGAACATTTATTACTAATATAGAGGAAAAGTCTGATTCCTACACACTCACTTTGAGCAATGGAAAAACAGTAAATCTATATATGAAAAACGATAATAACCTGTTATGCCCTATTATCGGTATCGATTCAGAAGGCTACTGGACTGTTCTTTACAACAAAAATGAAACTCCGGAGCGTCTGACTGTAAACGGACAACCTGTGAAGGCTAATGGAGAGAGTGGTAAAACTCCCACATTCAATGTAGATAGCGAAGGTTACTGGCAAGTTAGCTATGACGGAGGAAAAAATTATGAATATACATACAAAGAAGGAACTACTGACAAAGTCAGCGCAACTGGTGACGGTTCCGCTCCGGCAGAAGACAAAAACTTCAAGAGTGTAACAGTAGAAAACAACGAACTGGTCTTAGTACTTGCGGGTGAGGATGCTCCAACCATACGTATCCCTATCATCAGCGACTTTGAATGTAGTTTTGCGGCTGAAGATTTAGAACAAATACAAGAGTTTTCTGCAGGTGAAACGAAAGAATTTACCATGACCATGAGAGGAGTAGAAAATACAATGATTACTGCTCCAGAAGGATGGAGTGCTAAATTCTCTAAGGAAGCTGGAAAAGAAAATGTATTGATTGTTACTGCCCCTGCATCAAGCGCAAAGATGATGACTCGTGCAACAGCTGATAACAGTACTGATATTGCGATATTGGCAACAAGTGGAAAGTATGCTATGATTGCAAAGATTCAGGTTAGTATTAAGAATCGTACGGATTATAAGGCTATGTTTGAAGCCGGAGAACTTCAGATCGGTGAAGAGACTCTAAATCCTGAAAATTATACAAGTAAGGTAATAGACAGTAATACAACAAGTGATATAAGTAGTGAGTTAGGTGCATCCGAAGGAACAATTTTGTTCCTAACAGGAACAGGTACGTTCACTATCAGTTCCAATAAAGCGATTAGTGCTCCTATCATCATTGTTGGACAATATCCTGACGAACGACCCAACCTGGAATTTGGAGAAACAGCTTATCTAAGTTTAAAGAGTGGTAAACTTCTGTTGAAGAACATCAACATTAAAGCACGGGCCGCAAACTACTTATTTAATAGTCCGGCTAATGGTGATGCCACATTTACCAATCTGACTATTGAAGACTGTAAAATGACCAATATAACAAAAGCTATGTATTACGTAAGTGCTACTACTGTGGGTATTGGTAACATCACATTTAAGAATTCTTTATTCGAATTTGTGAATACCGGCAACATAGCTTTCTTTAATACTACAAAAACTGCTAAACCCAGCATTTTTGGTAAATTAGTTCTCGAAAACAATATCATATATCATAAGACAAGTGTAAATCCTATACAGATATTCAACTGGGCTATAGAAACCAGCACTACAGATGAAGGTACTATGACTGTTAATATTAAGAACAATAGTTTTATTAATATCAAAGGCAGTTATATATTTATCAAAGCAAATAAAGCCAACATCAACTACACAAATAATATTTTCTGTGTATCTTCTGAAAGCACCTTAACTTCATATCTATATGAATTAAAGGATGCAGGTTCTACAGTAAATACAACCGATAACATTTTGTATGATGCAAAGGTGAACTGGAATTATGCAAATAGTGATGTATGTAAACCTGCAAATAATACATTGTCGAAAGAAAGCACTATTCCTTTTACAGAAATTGATTGTATCAACGGGGTTTTCACTAAAGATCCTGCTTATATAAACAATGGAGCAACAATTGAATAAAACTCTTTTACCAGTTTAATAATAAAGCCGTATAACTTTCGTTATACGGCTTTTATTTATCTAAATGTGAGAGCCTAATATCCCATTCCAAACTGCCACAACGGCACTACATTCATAAAGCCTCTTTCAATATCATCCTTCACCACAAATCCTTTCTGTACCTCCTGAATCTGCTTTTGTCCCTTTTTCTTTCCTCCCACCTCAAATGTCATATCATCAATCAAGAAATCAGAAACAGGAGAAGCTACTACATCCGAAAAAATACGGGTCTGGTTCAAGAAGAAAGTCTCCCTGATATTTCCAATATTAGAACTATCTTGAGCCAGACTATATATCAAATTAGTATTATCCAGATAAATTTTATCTACTTTCCCTAACCCGCGTATTCCGCCGGTAGCATCTCTCAACTGCGCAATCAATCCTGCCTCTTCAATATAAAGACAATAATCGGATATATTATTACGGCTCACTTCAAGAATTTTAGCTATATTGCTAAAATTAGGCTTGAACGGCACACTCTTGGCAATGATAGCAAGAAGTTGCTTAAGTTTACGCCCAGTGGAAACATTCATATCAGCAAATTGGGGTATGTCCGACTCCAAAGTCAAATTGATGATCTGTCGCAAACGTATATCAAAATCTTCCTCCAATGCAAAAGGATAGTAGCCTTTCTGCAAATAGTCATGAAAGAGTGGAAGCGGATGCTCCAAACCCGGAATTTCCACTTTATGTGCTACAATATCCTGCAAACTATATATTTCAGAAGGAATACGATGAAATAAATACAAATACTCACGAAAAGAAAGTCCCTGCATCTGATACATGACAGCCCGACGACTCAAATCTGAAGCTCCTTTATTAATATCCAATACAGATGAACCTGTAAAGACTATATTCAATTCTGGATGATAATCGTAAATCAATTTAAGCTCTTTCGACCAGTCTTTATATTTATGAATTTCATCAATAAATAAATGCCTACCACCCATCTTGACAAAAGCATCCGCTAAATCCAGCAAACGATGGCTCGCAAAATAAAAATCCTCGGCTGTCACATACAAAGAATCATTCAAATTCAGACTTTCTTTAATATGTTGCAATACAAGAGTAGTCTTCCCTACTCCTCTAGGTCCCGTAAGCCCTATCATGCGACTATTCCAATTTATCTTGGCATAAATATACCGGTGAAACTCTATATTAGTTTCCCGTATCATCTTGTTGAAATACTCAAATAACTTATCCATATATCATTGATTTATAGGCAAAGATACGATTATTTGCACTATGACAGTGCAAATAGCAAAACAAATTGCACTATCATAGTGCAATTTCATCTAAAACCACATCTTTTCCCCCACCACCTTGCGGAAAAACTTTTTTAATCTATCTTTGCACCCAAAACAACGCTACATGAAATACAAACTTATCGTGCTCGACCTTGACGGCACACTCACCAATTCTAAAAAAGAAATCACTCCCCGCAACAGGGAAACTCTAATACGTATACAAGAGCAAGGAATACGACTCGTATTAGCTTCCGGACGACCTACTTATGGTATTGTACCATTAGCCAACGAATTACGGATGAATGAATTCGGAGGTTTCATCCTTTCCTATAACGGAGGTGAAATTATCAATTGGGAAACAAAAGAGATGGTATATGAAAATGTGTTACCTAATGAAGTTGTTCCGATGCTCTATGAATGTGCCCGTACCCACCAACTAAGTATATTAACCTATGACGGAGCAGATATAATAACAGAAAACTCTCAAGACCCATACGTACAAAAAGAGGCCTTTCTCAATAAAATGGCAGTACGGGAAACAAACGACTTCCTCACAGAGATCACGCTTCCTGTAGCCAAATGCCTCATCGTGGGAGACGCAGATAAACTCATTCCGCTTGAAGCAGAACTTAGTCTCCGGCTACAAGGACATATTAACGTTTTCCGTTCAGAACCCTATTTCCTCGAATTAGTTCCGCAAGGAATTGACAAAGCTCTTTCTCTTGCTGTCTTATTAAAAGAAATAGGAGTAGCACGAGAAGAAGTCATAGCAATGGGAGATGGCTATAATGACTTATCCATGATTAAGTTTGCAGGACTGGGAATTGCTATGGGAAATGCACAAGAACCTGTAAAAAAAGCAGCAAATTACATCACTCTAAGCAACGAAGAAGACGGTGTAGCAGAAGCTATTGATAAGTTTTGCAGTCAACAATAACCAAACATTTATTTTCATGCTGACAAAATTTTAGTTTCTCGGTGAGAAACCTTTGGTTTCCCGTAATGAAACCATTGGTTCCTCGGTGTGAAACTTTTAGTTTTATACCGGGAAACTAATAATATTATCAGTAAAACAACTCAAGAGCTAAAATCAACTCATCAAAGATAGAGCGCATATTCAGATTTTATACTAACTTTGCAGTTCCAATAAAACAAATATAAAATGTTATGGAACATCAACTTACCATTTACAACACCTTAGATAGAAAGAAAGAGTTGTTCGTACCGCTTCATGCACCTCATGTAGGCATGTATGTGTGCGGACCGACTGTTTACGGAGATGCCCATTTAGGACACGCCCGCCCGTCTATAACCTTCGATGTATTATTCCGCTATCTCACCCACCTAGGATATAAAGTACGCTACGTACGAAATATTACCGATGTAGGTCATCTGGAACATGATGCCGATGACGGAGAAGACAAGATTGCCAAGAAAGCACGTCTGGAAGAGTTGGAACCAATGGAGGTTGTTCAATATTTCCTGAACCGCTATCATAAAGCAATGGAAGCACTGAATGTACTTTCTCCGAGCATCGAACCACATGCTTCAGGACATATCATTGAACAAATCCAACTGGTACAGAAGATTTTGGATGCCGGATACGCCTATGAAAGCGAAGGCTCCGTTTATTTTGATGTAGCCAAATACAACAAAGATCACCATTACGGAAAACTTTCCGGACGTAATCTGGACGACGTATTGAATACCACCCGTGACCTCGACGGACAAAGCGAAAAACGCAATCCCGCCGATTTCGCCCTTTGGAAAAAGGCACAACCTGAACATATCATGCGCTGGCCGTCTCCATGGAGCGACGGTTTCCCCGGATGGCACGCCGAATGTACCGCTATGGGACGCAAATACCTAGGCGAACACTTCGATATTCACGGAGGAGGAATGGACTTGATTTTCCCTCACCACGAATGTGAAATCGCACAATCGGTAGCCTCACAAGGTGATGACATGGTTCACTACTGGATGCACAACAACATGATTACCATCAACGGAACCAAGATGGGTAAATCACTTGGCAACTTCATCACGCTGGACGAATTCTTCACCGGTACTCATAAGCTACTGGCACAAGCCTACACACCAATGACAATCCGTTTCTTCATCCTGCAAGCTCATTACCGCAGCACGGTAGATTTCAGCAATGAAGCACTGCAAGCATCCGAAAAAGGCCTGCAGCGTCTGATGGAAGCCATTGACGCATTGGATAAAATTACTCCCGCATCGGCAACTTCAGAGGGAATCAACGTGAAAGAACTGCGCGCTAAATGCTACGAAGCAATGAATGACGACTTAAATACACCGATTGTCATCGCACAGCTTTTCGAAGGCGCCCGCATTATAAACAATATCATTGCCGGTAATGCTACCATCTCAGCCGAAGACCTGAAAGACCTGAAAGAAACATTCCATCTGTTCAGTTTCGACATCATGGGATTGAAAGAAGAAAAAGGCTCTTCAGATGGTCGTGAAGCAGCTTACGGCAAGGTAGTAGATATGCTACTGGAACAACGTATGAAAGCGAAAGCCAACAAAGACTGGGCTACTTCCGACGAAATCCGCAACACCCTGACAGCACTCGGATTTGAAATCAAAGATACTAAAGACGGTTTCGAATGGAGACTGAATAAGTAACAAGAAAAGAAAGTGCTCAACGCACCGTGTAAATACAAAGAAGACCGGCTCACTACGAACCGGTCTTCTCTTTTTTCATAGAAACATGATAACTAATACCCTCTCTTTAAATTCTTGTTTCCTCTTATCTTATTCACTAATTATTTATTTTCCATGAGCATTTCAACCGGCTGTCCATGCTGACAGGTTACCGTCAGTACGGTCTGGTCTCCCTGCTGTTCCAACCGGACATTTTCCATCGGACTTGTCAATGTCCAATGCCCTTTAAGCCGTATCTCCTTAGTAATAGGACGACTGGGCTCTTTCGTTGTATACGTCTTCTCTTCTATATTCAGATTCGGATCACAGACACTTAAGCGGATACCTTTATTAGGTTCCTTTACATACATCACCATTGTTTCCGCAGGAATAGTGGCGAACACTTTATCACCAGCAGGCTGATAAGTTTCAAAAACAGCATACGCCGTGATACCTGTCTTTTTATCATAAATAACGTGAGCAGTCTGATCGCGTTGCAACACCTCGTATGGAGAAGTTTTACGCAGTTCGTCAAGATCAGAAACAGAAGGTTGTATCAAAACCATATATTCATAAGTCCCCTCTTTCGGCGCCTTGCCATGTTCTATCCAGGCAGAAGAGAATTTTCCCTTAGTTACTTCACGTGTCTTTTCGTGCCGTGATTCCTGTTCTGCCACCTGTGAGCGAATGGTTCCGTCCACTACATGATAATAATTGTCATAGCCATCATGAAGCCAATAGCTATCCTCTCCTACTTTGGGCTCCTTACCATTATATTTTGTCTGGAAAAGAGTCGTTTCCGTAGGATAATCCGCATTGGAGTTCGAAATACCTGTTCCCAGGCAAACCATCCGGTTATCAAAACAGAATACGGATTTACGGGCTACAAAGTCCGGTGTGAAGTTCTCATAATCCCGTTCTGTTAATTTCATAGCGAACATTCCATTTTTACCATCTAAAGAACTGCTTCCGGAGAAATTCTCTTTGGAACGTGCCATAGTCGTTCCTTTCAATGGACTATCAAGCAAGTCGAAAGGCAAATGAATGGTAGTTGTACCCGGCAAACGGTTCCAGTCCCATCCCTCCTGCACAAAACCGCTTCCGGCACGTGACACGGGATTCCCTTTCCCCATAATCTGCACGGAGCCATAACTCTGATAACGTCCGTAACGGTTATCTTTCGTATAAATTTCAGAGCCCCATACGTCAGTGGTATACCCTTTCAATGTCACCATCCAGTCCGCACGACGGAAAATGCCTGCCGAACCATAGTTGTAAACGAAGAATCCCTGTGGAGCCTGTGCCGGTTGAATACCTTCCTTCTTGAAGAAACGCGCATTCGGAGTATCACTATTGCGTATCAGACGTAAATAGTCGGCAGCCAGACCGCGATCAAACGTATTTCCCTGACCGGACAAATCGCCGGATAAAGCGATATTGGCAAATGCTTCGATATCATCGCTTCCCATCTTCCCTCCAAAAGGATGACGACCACTGATTCCGATGCCCCATTCATAAAGATTGCAATAATTGCGCATAGCAATAAAAGCTGATTTCATGTGTTTGCGCGCATCTTCTGTCAGTTCAAAGCTTGTACCATTGGTAAATGCAATATATTCTCCTACAGTCGCAAGTACTCCAGTGGTATATCCCGGATAAAAACCGCCATGATGGAAAGTCGTACCGTCTACCTTTATACCACCGATCGTTCCCGGAGTATAACGCAAAGAAGAAGATAGCCAACGTGACAAACCACTCAACGCTTGCGCCTGTTCTCTTGCATCGGGAAACATCATAGCGGAAATAAATTTCGCCATCAATAACGTATGCCAGGAATCCAACAATTCATCACGTGTTGGAGAGCATGGCTGACGAGTTTCTTGCAGAGCCGCCCAAAAACGCAATGTGGAGAGATAAGCATCCCGATGAGGATGTTTATAGATAGCATCACGCATCAGCCAGGCAGTTGTATATATCTTACGTACCTGATAACCATAATGATGATTGGTACCCATACCGCTACCGTATGCAAATCCCTGATCGATAGCATAGTCGAATACGGTAAAGTAGTTTTTCTTTGATGTTTCGTTCTGGTTATAATAAGCATCATAGGCAAAGCCGGAAAGCATCGTTTCAATATCGTTCCATGACATTTCTCCTTTCTTCTTGTCCTGTTCATCAGGAGCAACAATAGGAGTTCCTATAAATCCCGTCCCAGCGATGGATGGACTGATAGCCGCTTTCTCAAATGTTTTATAGGCAGCATTAATAGGCCCTTGCGGTGCCTTTTTCACTTCCAGAAAATCTGTCAAACGTTGTTCGATAGTCTTCAGCTCCTTCTTTTGTTCGCTTGTCAATTTAGAAGGCAGGGGAATATCATACGACTGTTGTTCCCATTTCCACACGAGACACCAATGCCACAGGTCACGATTAGACAGCCCATTATTGGTAGGCAACTGTTGGTCGGGAGTGGTACGAAGATTCATTTTCTTTTCCGGAAAAATCAGACGGTCAAGAAAGATACGTCCTTTCCGTTGCGGGGCAACCAGTCGATAGGCTACGATCTTCTTATCTTTCTTGTCGCCCTGCATATACTCAAAAGAGATCCAGCAAGCCCGCCAACCTGCTGTCTGCAAACGATAAGAGAACCAATAAGAGACTTCTCCCTCCTTATTCAGAAACTCAAAACGAATAGAATCCTGCTGTGGTTTCTCATTATAAATCCACAAGGTAATGCCGAACTGCTTCTCGTTTCTCGTATTCAACGATAAAGGAGCAATTTGAACATCCAGCGTAGAACCGGGCTGAAAGTCCCATTCCAGACTACTTTCACCCTCTTTGTAAAAAAGAGAAGAGATTTTCACTTCTCCCTTTCCGGAAACTGTAAATGCTTCGGGCACTTCTTCTTCAAATCCGATGAGTTGAGCGAAAGCTGAAGGAATGATTCCCAAAAGGAATAATACTATAAAACAACTGTTTTTCATTACTATTTTCAATTTAAACGCGGATGCGGATTAACACCTATTATTGTCGCAGAGATTTACTCCTAAAATTGGCACTTATTTGAGTTAATCAGCGTTTTATAAATTACTAATCGCTAATAAGGAATCCGATCCGACAGAATCTTTTCCGTATACCAAGGATCATTAATTTCCTTCAACATAGCTCCCATTTCACCGCAAAGTTGTGCCACAATCTCCTTATTTTCTTCCAAAGGCAGGTTATGCAGTTGATATGGATCTTTTACATCATCGAATAAGAGGCTTTTCTTCAATTGCTTCGTATCACGGTCGATATATAACGCCAATGTATATTGAGCCGTCTTGATACCTCTTGAAGAAGGGAAGTAAGTCTGCACCAATCCATTTTCATCTTTATCACCATCTACATTCTGAATATACAGTGCACCTGTAGGACGAACAATTTCAGCCTTTTCATCGAAGAAAAGAGGAGCGAAATTACGTCCCTGCACTTCCGCCGGAATAGAATCACCCAGACCGCACAAGCCAAGCACCGTAGGCATAATATCAGGAGCGGAGAGCAATAAATCATCCACCCTCGGCTGAATCTTACCGGGAAAACGAACCAGGAACGGAATATTCATGGATTCAGAATAAGGGGAATTCTTCGGATCATCAGTGCGCTGGCTACACATCGTCTCACCATGATCGGAAGCAAAGATTACGACTGTATTCTTGTCCAATCCCAATTCTTTCAATGTCGTCAAAATCTGTCCGAAAGCACGGTCTACTCCGGTAACGGAAGCGAAATAATAACGTGCAGACTCCGCTTTCTTCATCTTCAAATCGACATTCGGACGAATCAACAGACTATCCAGAGGCTGATCTTTATAAAGATTAAAATCCTGCTCTTCACAGTCATTCAAGGAGCGATACGGGCTGTGAGGAGGATTCATGCCCACCATTATGAAGAAAGGTTTCTTGGTATCACGTACGTTACCGTCATTTTTCAGATAAGAAATGACTTTGCCTGATTCGTGCAAAGGTGACCATTCCTTCGGATCGTGTCTCTTACCATCCGTATCCCAATAATGCGGGTTCTTGTGTTCGTCAAATGTTCCGTAAGAATACCAGTAGTTAAAGCCGTGCCGGCGTTCTTTCGGTGTATAGGCATCCCATGCCGGACGTTTTTCTTCCACATACTGTCCCGGATGTTCGGGATCGTTCGGAGTCGGGAAGTCAGCGTGAAGTTTACCAAAATAAGCACAGTCATAACCTGCTTTGCTGAACACATCGCCGATACATTCCGCATCCTCGCGTAAGGAACTGATCGGACGTGTAGAATTGCAATTCAATGGTACACCGCTTTTGTTCGGATACATACCGGTCAGTAACATTCCACGATGAGGGCTACTCAACGGGCAGTTACTCTGTGCAGACGACAAGACCATAGATTCACGTGCAAAGGCATCCAGATTAGGAGTATGCACGGGGTCTCCTTCAAAATTTACTTTATCCCGGAATCCGTCCTGCCTCCAGAAGCCCATCGCCTGGTTACGGTATTGATCGGGAAATACATAGATTATATTAGGATGCTCCGCTTGTTGGGACGCTTGTTTCGGAGCCTTGCAACCTTGTGCGGCAAAGAGCGTCAAGCCTCCTACAAGAAGGTTTATAGGTTTATTCATGATAGTTTATGATAAATAATTAAAACAGGTAAATGACAAACGGTCAATAGAAAGTTATAGATAATAAGTAGCGAATGATAAACGGTAAACATGTTCCGTCAGAATCCGCTAAGCATTCACCGTTCACTGTTTACCGTTCATTGTCTATTTCTTATTTCTTTTCCAAATCTCTTTTACGCATCAGTCCTTCCAGGAAGTAATAGTCAGCATAGTTCAGAGGAACGTCAATTTCCTGACCGTGAGGAATACTGCCAACCGAATGCATCAGGATAAAGTTTCCATTTGTTCCAACTTCTGCGCGATAAGCAGGTGAGCCCAAACTTTCCATTATCTTATCAGCCGTTTCTTTGTAGTGGTTGCCCGGCAGATAGCCATCCAGTTCGTAAAGGGCAGAGGCTGTACAAGCTGCTGCAGAAGCATCACGCGGTTCGTTCGGAATATTCGGAGCATCATAATCCCAGTATGGTACGAGGTCTTCCGGCAGGTTCTTATTATTAAAGATGAAGTTATAGACTTTTTGTGCCTGGTCGAGATATTTCTTGTCTTTCGTGTAACGATAGCAAGTAGTGTATCCGTAGAGTGCCCAAGCTTGTCCACGGGCCCAAGAAGATTCATCCGCATATCCCTGTGCAGTTTGTCTCTTACGCACTTCTCCTGTCTCCGGATCGTAATCTACCACATGGTAGCAGCTGTTGTCCGGACGGAAGTGGTGAGCCATTGTTGTATCAGCATGTTTCACTGCAATATTGTAGAAAGTAGAATCTCCGGAAAGAGCTGTTGCTTCAAATAAGAGTTCGAGATTCATCATATTATCAATAATCACCGGACATTTCCATCCCCGTGTTCCCTGCCAACCTTTATCGGCATCCCATGACTGGATAACGCCTGCATTCGGACGAAAACGAGTGGACAATGATTTGGCAGCTTCTATAATAACGTCTTTGTACTCTTTCTTATCTGCCATGCGATAGCCGTTCAAATAACTGCAACCGATCATGAAACCTACATCATGATGCCATTTCAGATATTTCACAGAATCAAGAGCTTCTGTATATTTCTCAGCCAGCGGCAACCATTTCTTATCACCCGTCAGATTATAAGTCAACCATATACTACCGGGAAAGAAACCGGAGCACCAGTCATCAATAGGTATGTAAGAAATGCTACCGTCTTTGTTGATAGTTCTTGGATTCAGGATCTTACCAGATTTTTCAATAATATCCGTTTGAATCGTGTTTTGTGCAACTGCGTTGTCGATGTTGTCCTGAATAAAGTCTACTTCAACCTTTTTTTGTCCACCGCAACTCGTTAAGATCAAAAGGGAAAGTCCTAATGCGCTAAGAATTGTTTTCATAATACATGGATTGTTTATTAAGTGATTAATTTTCCTGATGGCAAAAGTAGTGCATTTAAAGAGAATAGACCGACCCAAATAATCCAAATGAGGAACTATTTTGGTACATTTTACTGAAAAAACTATTTGCACAAGCATTTCCAAAGACTTTCCAACTCAGTTTGGTCGTCTTAACACAACTGACCCAACAAATTAGTCAGCACAGTATTTATTATCTCAAAACTCATTCATTAAATTCATTTCTATTCATTGTTATTAAAGATATAAAACTATATTCTACCGCTATAAGACTAGTGTAAACTCGAAGTTTAAATGACAACAACACCTTATTTCAAGTACATTACAGATAGTTTCTTTCACGCCAAAAGGCAATACTTAACCTTTTTTAATTCTATAAGAAGCCAATAAGACATCGTTTATAGGAAATTAGTGTATATTTGCAGAGCATAACTATAAAACGCATGTTCAATAAAAACAATTACACCAACAATTTCAACCAATTTTTCATTGACTATCAACGCCGCTTCATTCATTTTGCCTCTACGTACGTGCATGATGAAGCCGTGGCCGAGGACTTTGTCATTGAATCAATTATGTATTATTGGGAAAACAAGGAACGATTGCCTTCAGACATAAACATACCAGCTTATGTTTTGACTGTCTTGAAGCATAAATGTATAGATTATCTTCGAAATCAACAGGTTCGTCAAATGGCTTCCGATAAAATCTTTCAAATCTATTCTTGGGAGTTATCTAATAGAATCGCAACTCTAGAAGAACTTGAACCTAATGAAATTTTCACAGCTGAGATTCAAGAAATCGTAAATAGAACCTTAGAAACTTTACCGGAGCAAACCAGACGTATTTTTGCCATGAGTCGATACGAAAATAAATCCCACAAAGAAATAGCAGACCTATTGAACATGACAACAAAAGGTGTTGAATATCATATAAACAAAGCCACAAAAGTTCTACGAATAGCTTTAAAAGACTATTTGCCAACAACGCTACTTCTTTTTTTCTTAAACTAGAAAACCACTACAACTCCAATCATACTTTTTCACTTCCCATGTATCCTATATTCTTGAACCAAAACCTTTTGATCAATAAAAGCACAAAAACGTAAGTATGATATGACAAACATCCACATGGTTTCCTCTCCGCACGAAAAAAGGTGCTGCAAGCCGGAATGAAAGAAAAAACACAAATACTTAAAAGAAGAATCTAAAAAAACACTTTCTTACTAGGGATAAACTTACTCTGTTCGTTATTACTATAAATACATCAAAAAATAAAGTATTTATGAATAAGACCTTACTCTATTATTTTCGCAATGAAAGAGCCACCATATATGCGAACATGAAAAATGGAAAACACAGCTATTTATATTCGCAAAAGTGAAGAGCGTTCTTACTCAACCTATATAATTTGTATTTATAAACACTTTTATTCATCTAATCAAATTTATTATGAAAACGACTTCAGCATTCATGGCTGTTTGTACAGCCTTACTTATGTTCAGCTGCTCCGGTGATGATGAAAATTCGCAATCAACACCTCTCCAACTGAAAACAACAACCAGTTCTCCCGCAAAAGGAGAAATAGGAACTAAGATAACCATTATCGGTGAAAATTTTACAGATCAAGCCAAAGTATATTTAAAAAATGCCAAAGCTACTATTACATCGGTAACAGCTACCCAACTACAGGTAATTGCCCCGGCAAATGAAGCAGGAGAGTGTATTATAGAAGTAATGATAGGTGCCCAAAAGACAGAGAACTTAAGATTTACTTACGTAGACTACACTCCTGTTGTTAGCTCCATCAGCCCAAGCTCCGGAACAGAAAACACGGAAATTACTATCATCGGTGAGAACTTCAGTACCACCCCCGAAGAAAACATTGTAAAAATAGGAGATGCAATAGCAACTGTTAAATATGCCACAAAGACCGAATTGAAAATTATCGCACCTCAAAACGAAATAGGAACTTATGCAGTAACCGTCTCTGTAGGTGTAAAAACAGGCAAAAATCCGGCTCTTTTCACATACGAAGATACAAGAGAGAGGATTTACGAATGTACACAAAATTTCATCACTGTACCTAGTGATATTAATACCCAGGATTTAAAAAGCGTTACATTCTTAAAAGATGGCAGATTAGCTTACAGTACTAACGGTGGTAGTGCTACAGAGGCTTGGGCAATAGATTTAAGAACAATGGAACGAGAAAAAATCGTCCCCAATGGCACAGGAACTGTTCTGCTGAAAATCACCACTAATCCTACTAATGGAAAACTTTACCTCGCATATAAAGGAGAAGATAAAATTAGCGTATGGGATCCTAATACAAAACAAGTTTCCGATTTGTTAACTCGCAACGGGTTGGACAACCTTATGGATGTAAAATTTGACCAATACAACAATATGTATGCGGTTTGCCGTAATTCCGGAACGATCCAAAAATATCCATCAGGAAATTATAACAGCAGTTCAAGGTTGGAATTTGTTAAAATTACCGGCCGTCAAATACAAGCCATAGCTTTTGATGCTGCTGGTAACTTGATAGCAGCAGCAACAGACGGATCAAATGCCGGCTATATTTATAAAGTAGACTCTAGCGGCGCTTATACATTGATTGCAGGTGGAGGTAACAAAGTTATAACGGAGGATATAACAGAAGATCCTAAAACAGCCAAATTGGAAAAAGCAGAGGGGCTAATGGTAGATAAGGATGGCTACATATGGTTCAGTGACGGTAATAGTGGCACCCGTAAAACCAAGATCCTAAAACCTGGAAAGAATGGTTATCAGGACGCCACAATCATCCTCGTTTGTAAAGCCGAAAATGGTTGGAAAGATTCAGGCACCACTAGTCCGGTTGACTTTGTACAAGATACAGATGGAACCATATACATAGCAGACGGTCCTAACAAAGCTATACACAAAGTTACCATCGGCTACAAATAACATGTATCAAATTTACCCAAATTAATTAACGACTCAAATAACCTGCACACACAGCTTCTATAACCTGTGTGTGCGGCTAAACTTAAAAAATTGTACAATTGCAAAAAATGAGTTTTCCACTAGGGATAAACCCTCTTTGTTCGCTATCATTATAAAAAACACCTATGGACAAAAATTCATTATACCGATTTTTCGAGGGACAAGCATCTATTGAAGAAATGAAAGCAGTGAAAGAGTGGGCTGAAAGTTCAGAAGAACATAGCAAACAGTTTCACCGAGAGCGCAAGTTATTCAATGCAATGATTCTTATAGGAAACCCTAAATGGACAGCAATAAATACAACAAAAAGAAACAGATATTTCATCAGGGAATTCTTAAAGATTGCTTCTGTGATAATCATTGCGGTAAGTATTACAGCTACTATCTTTTCAATAACGAATGAGCATCATAAGCATGTTGACATAGCTATGCAAACAATAATAGTCCCCGCCGGACAACGCGTAAATATTGAATTGCCCGATGGATCAAATGTTTGGCTAAATGCAGGAACACAAATGCAATATCCTGTTTCATTCATGGAAGATAAACGTGAAATAATATTAGACGGAGAAGCCTATTTTGATGTTGCCCGTAACGAAAAGTGCCCGTTCATAGTACATACTCATGCAATGGACATAGAAGTATTGGGCACAAAATTTAATGTAGAGGCTTATGCTAAACAACAAAACTTCGAAGCTTCTTTAATACAAGGAAAAATAAAAATCAAATCACCTTCCGACAATAATATTTCACAAGTTTTATTACCTGACTATAAGAGCACCCTAAAAAATGGCAAATTAGTGATAAGCAAAATTGAAGATTATAATATATATCGCTGGAAAGAAGGATTGTATTGCTTCAAAAACAAATCGTTCATAGAAATAATAAAAGACTTGGAGAAATATTATAACCTGAAAATTATAGTAGACAAGCCTAGCATTACCAACATAATATTAACAGGAAAATTCAGAATCTCTGACGGCTTGGATTACGCCCTTCGGATATTACAAAAGGATGTACCTTTTATTTATAACAAACATACAACAGATGACATCATTTATATAAAATAATAAGAATATTAACTCAATAACACGGGAGAAACAAGCCTATGAAATGATACTAATTGAAAAACAAAAGAGCTGACAGATATTTGCCCTATCTATCAGCTTCTGCCTAACACAATTTTTATAAAATCGTATTAATAAATCAGTTACAAATATATGAAAAATATTTCTTTATTGGATTTTTACTGCAAAAAAAATCCAAATTCAAAACAATTATTTAGAATTATGCGAACATCTATATTCCTTTTGTTATTCTGCTCATTTAGCTTAATGGCAAAGAATGCAAATTCTCAAAATGCCAAAGTTACAATTAATAAGCAAGATGTCAGACTGGAATCTATATTGAGTGAAATTGAATCTCAAACCAATTACTTATTCATCTATAAAAAAAATGTAGATGTAAATTTGCACAAAAGCATCAGCGTGAAGGCCAGACCGGTTTCTGAAGTATTGTCCATATTACTACATGAATCTCCTATTATTTATAAAATAGAAGGAAACCATATAATACTCACTAAAAAAGAAATTACCCAAACCCCGACAATAAAGAAAATCACCGGAGTGGTAACAGATAGAGCCGGGGAGCCTTTGATCGGAGTTACAATAACAGTAAAGGGTATATCACAGGGATCAATAACTGATATAAACGGGAAGTTTTCATTATCAGCCGACATTGGTGATGTTCTTCAATTCAGTTATATAGGATACATTCCACAAACAATAAAATTAAAGAACTTGAATAGCTTAAAAGTCTTTTTAGTGGAAGATGTTAAGACCTTAGACGAAGTAGTGGTGGTTGGTTATGGCTCTCAGAAACGAACTAATCTAACAGGAGCAATTTCGACCGTTACATCTCAAGAGCTTGTAGACAGACCGGCCAGTAGCGTTACACACATGCTACAAGGACGTGTACCCGGTCTCAATATCACCACTTCTTCCGGTGTACCGGGTAATACTGCAAGCTTTAATATCCGTGGTACGAACTCAATCAACGGAGGCTCACCATTGGTGTTAGTCGATGGAGTTGAAGGGGACCTTGACCGTGTAAACCCTAATGATATAGAATCAATTTCAGTTATAAAAGACGCCTCCGCCGCTGCTATTTATGGTGGACGTGCTTCATTCGGAGTTATTTTAGTCACAACAAAATCCGGTTCTTCTGATGGGAAAGTACAAATTAGCTATAGTGGGCGTGTTGGTTGGACAGAACCCACTACATCTACGGATTACGAAAACCGTGGTTATTACCATGTTTCTTTGGTTGACCAGTTTTACATTCCCAATAACGGGCGTCGCTATACCTCGTATACAGAAGAAGACATGAAAGAGTTATGGGAAAGAAGAAACGACAAGACAGAAGATCCTGCCCGCCCTTGGACCGTATTGGATAAGAGAAACGGACAGAATGTATACTTATACTACGCCAATACGGATTGGTGGCAATACTTGTTCAAAGACAAGAAACCATTGCAAAGCCACAATATTTCCATATCCGGAGGAACAAACAAATTGAAATTTTACCTTTCGGCTGGTTATAATAGTGAAGAAGGAATGTATCGAAGAAATACTGACAAATTCAGAAGAATAAATTTCCATTCAAGGATTTCCGCAGATATTACTGATTGGCTTAACATTAGTAACAATACTGAATTTTTCAATTCTAATTATACTTATCCTGGATTGGGAGGTATAAATTCGAACATATCTCAAGCCCAGAACCATGGTTTGGCAAGTTTCCCTACCCAAAATCCTGACGGGACAAGCCTTTATACTACTTCACTGACCGACTATGCCATTATGGACGGTTTATTAGTCATATTAGACAGCGAAGGGTTCAGAAATAAAACTCGTAAAGATAACTTCAAGACCACTACAGAACTTACATTAAAACCATTGAAAGGGTTGGAGATAAAAGCTAACTTGACATACATGCTCTATAACCAATACGACATACGCCGGCAATCTAATGGAACATATTCCAAATATCCGGGAGAAACATCCATACTTAATACCGGTAATTTCCAAAATCAAATGTTTGAGCAATTTGCCCCCAATGAATATTGGGCAACGAATGTATTTGCCACATACCAAGGTTCTGTATCCAACAAACATAATTATAAAGTTACAGGTGGTTTTAATTATGAAACTCGTTACAACAAGACTGTTCGTAGCACAGGATATAATCTTCTTTCCGATGTTTTGGATGATTTTAACCTGATAGGAGTAGATCCTGCCACAAACCAAAAACGGATGGAAGTGACAGGAGGGCAAAATGAATATAAACTTGCAGGTTTTTTCGGACGTATAAACTATGACTACAAAGGGATATATTTACTTGAACTAAGCGGACGTTATGATGGTACCTCTCGTTTTGCTTCTGGTCATCGCTGGGGATTCTTTCCTTCTATGTCTGTTGGTTGGAGAGTCTCGGAAGAAAAGTTTTTCAGCAATATGAAAGACTGGTGTAACAATTTAAAGTTCAGATACTCTTTTGGTAGTTTAGGAAACCAACAAGTTGGCTATTATGACTATATCCGCACTATCAGTATAGGAACTACCGGATATTTATTCGGAGGTGCGAGACCATCTTACGCAGACATTTCCGCTCCCTCTGCCGACAATCTGACATGGGAGACTGTACAACAACATAATGCAGGTGTGGATATGACATTTTTGGACAACAGATTAACTTTCACCGGAGAATATTATATTCGGGATACAAAGGATATGCTTACCGCCGGCATCACATTACCCGCCGTATATGGCACTTCCGCTCCTAAAATGAACAGTGCAGATATGCGTACAAAGGGCTATGAACTCTCTGTTGCTTGGCGAGATCAGTTTAAGTTAGGCAACAAACCTTTCTCTTATCAACTGAGTTTTACATTTAGTGATTACATCAGTGAAATCACCAAATTCGACAACCCCGACAAACTATTAGCTAAGACTTATTATGAAGGAATGCGGATTGGTGAAATATGGGGATATCGCGTCGATGGCTTCTTTGCGACCGATGAAGAAGCTAAGAACTATGAAGTAGATCAAAGATCTGTAAACACCACTATCAATAGTTCATCGGGTGAATACCGGGGAGTACGTGCCGGCGATTTAAAATACCGGGATCTGGATGGTAACAAAACTATAAGTATCGGTGAAAACAGAGTCGGAAGCTCCGGTGACCGCGAAATTTTAGGAAATAGTTCTCCACGCTATCAATATGGCACTAACTTGGCTTTCCAATGGTATGGATTTGATTTTAATATATTCTTCCAAGGTATCGGCCACATAGATTGGTATCCAGGAAGAGAAGCCCAAGCATTTTGGGGATATTACAACCGCCCCTACGGAACATTTATTCCGAAGGATTTTCAAAAATTATGTTGGTCAGAAGATAATCCCAACGCTTACTTCCCCAGACCTAGAACAGCTGTTGCCCTTACAGAAAATTCGGAACTTTCAACAGTGAATGACCGCTATCTTCAAAATATTGGTTATTGTCGATTAAAAAACCTGACAATCGGTTATTCACTTCCTAAGTTTCTGACTAACAAAATAGGCCTTGACTTAGTTCGTCTTTATTTTTCCGGAGAAAATCTTGCTTATTGGTCACCGATAAAAACCGACTATGTCGACCCGGAACAAGCCAGACAAGGCGGAACTTTGAAGGTCTATCCTTGGCAAAAAAGTTTCACATTTGGTGTTAATATTAACTTCTAATTAATTTTGACTATATGAAAAATAACATATTCTTACTCATCGCAGCTTCAATATTTATACTGAGCTTTAGTTCATGTGATGATTTACTTGATGTAACGCCGAAAGACAAAATCACTCCAGAAACGTTCTTTTCTACCGAAGCTGATTTACAGGCTTTTAGCACAAATTTCTACAATTCTCTCCCCAAAGACAGAGATCTTTATAAAGATGATGCCGATAATATAACTCATAGTACTCCCAATAGCGCGGCAACAGACTCCCGTACAGTTCCAGCTTCAGGAGGAGGCTGGGAATGGGGATACTTACGGCGTTTCAACACTCTATTGCAATACTCTGTCAATTGTAAGGATAAAACGGTCAGGACACGTTATCAAGCATTAACCCGTTTTTTCAGAGCATATTTTTATTTCGAAATGGTAAAAAGATTTGGGGATGTCCCATGGTATGACACAGAATTATTCGTTTCTGAAACAGACCAATTAAACAAACCGAGAGACTCTCGAGAATTGGTCATGAAAAATATATTGGAAGATCTCGATTTTGCCATCACCAATCTTTCTACAACGCCTTCTGTTTATACAGTAACAAAGTGGACAGCATTGTCTCTTAAATCCAGAGTTTGCCTTTTTGAAGGCACATTCAGAAAGTACCACAATTTAAATCTTAGCACTAATGCCGATTTTTTCTTGCAAGAATCTATAACAGCCTCTAGAGAATTAATGAAGGAAAGCAATTATACCTTATATACAGAAGGTGGAACGAACCAGGCATACCGAAAACTCTTTACTTCACAAAATGCTCCAACAACGGAAGTAATTATGGCAAGAAATTATAATTTAACGTATGATATATACAATACAGTTGGTACATATCACACAAGCGTAGGTGAAGGACGTCCTGGAGTGACTAGAAAAATTATAGCTAGTTATCTGATGAATGATGGTTCCCGGTTTACAGACAATCCCAATTGGGAAACTATGACTTTTGTAGATGAATGCAAAAATCGTGATCCACGTCTTGCACAGTCTATTTGTACCCCAAGTTATCAGCCCATAGTATCAAACAGAAAAAATATTCCAGACCTTAATGCTTGCGTGACCGGATATCAGTTAATTAAATATGAAGATGAAGCAGTAGGAGGAAAAAGTGATATTGATCTCTTCTATTTTAGACTTGCAGAAGTTTACCTTAACTATGCAGAAGCTTTAGCTGAAATCAACCAATTAACTCAAGACGATTTGGATATTTCTATCAATAAATTGCGCGACCGTGTAGGAATGCCCCATCTCATCATGAAAACAGCCAATGCAAATCCAGACCCCTATTTATTAGCAAACACTACCGGCTACCCAAATGTCTCCGGCGCTAATCAAGGGGTAATCTTGGAAATTCGTCGTGAAAGAACAATCGAATTGCTTTCTGAACATTTTCGTTATGATGACATCCTGCGCTGGAAAGCCGGGCAAAACATGAAACAAGCCATATTGGGTATGTATTTTCCATCTCCCGGCGAATATGACCTTAACGGTGACGGACAAAACGATATTTGTCTTTATACAGACACAAAGCCTGGTAATGCACAAGGTATAACATACTTAAAGATAGATTCCGACATTAAACTTTCTGATGGAAATAAAGGTTATCTATCTCCTCATAAAGGCCTCACGCTTTTCTGGAATGAACAACGTGATTATTTTTACCCAATACCCTCTAATGAACGTCTCATCACAAATGGTGCACTTACGCAAAATCCGGGCTGGGATGACGGCTTAAATTTTTAGTCGAAAATATTCAATAGGAAATCAAGTGGAGCTATTGCAAGGATGCAAGTTTTAACTCTCTATTTATGCAATAACTCCGCTTTTTCACCTGAATTCATTTTCAAACTTACCATCTCACTAATATATGGAATTATAAAATACTAATAATTAAAACAAGACCTATGAACTCTAAAAGAAATTTCATTTACAACTTCTTTCTTCTTTCATTTTTTTTTATTGGTTGCTCCAATTCAACAATAGAAGATGAACTAGAAATGCCTCCATTTAACAATGAAACGCCATCCAACTCTCTTTGCGTAGCCCAATTCAATATTCGCTATGACACACCTGAAGATGGACAATACGTTTGGGCAAACCGAAAGACAATGGCAAAAGAAATCATCACATCACATGATTTTGATATCTTTGGCGTTAATGAGTGTCTTTTAAACCAACTGAATGATCTGTTAGAATTAAAACAATATGAATACATAGGTACAGGTCGTGACGATGGAAAAGAAGCTGGAGAGTTCTGCCCTATTCTTTACAAAAAAGAAAGAGTGGAATTATTATATCATGGACAATTTTGGTATTCAGAAACTCCGGACAAGCCGTCTAAAAGTTGGAACTCTTTTTGCAACCGAATCTGCACATGGGGTAAATTCAAAGATAAAAAGACGGACAAATATTTTTTCTTCTTCTCATCGCATTTTGATCATGTCAGCAATGAAGCACGCGTCAACTCCGCAAAGTTACTTGTTCAGAAAGTACAAGAAATAGCAGGAGATCTGCCTTACTTTTGTACCGGTGATTTAAACTGTGACCCAGATGAAGAACCTATTTCCTTTATTCTAAATTCCGGACTATTCAAAGATTCTTATAGCATATCAGAGACTACCCCGAAAGGTCCTGCAGGCACTTTGCATTATTGGAATTTCGATTTCAACCCAGAACATCGAATCGACTATATTTTAGTGGAAAAAAGCATTAAAGTTCTCTCCTTTGAAACCATTACGGATGATGCGCGTCAAGGACGATTTTCTTCCGATCATTATCCTATTATGATAAAAGCAGAATTATAATGAAGACAAATTAACGTGAGCCTGACATAGTGAGTGCCCATAGACTAGCAAACGTCTGCATACCAAGAAGGGGCCTCACTTCTGTTTACACATTCGATTGCCGACAGCTGTTAATAGTTAAAAACAGTTGCCAGTATAGTTTTTGTCAAATTTGCACACAAAAATATTACCATAACACAATACATATGACAAATGAATTTGCAGAAAACAATTAATACTCAAAAATATATGAACTATAAAAAATGGATTATCGGATTATGTATACTCAATATACTACCAGCTCTCTCTCAAGAATATAACATAGAAAATATTCATATTGATGGCTATATCGGCAATCGCATTAACACCTGCATAGAACATCGAGTAAAATCCCAAAATACAGACCACCTAATCGAGCCTTTCAAGCATCGAAACGAGGATCATCTCTGGCAATCTGAATTTTTCGGAAAATGGCTACTCGGGGCAATAGCTTCATACCAATATACAAAGGATAAAGAATTGTATAATTTGATAACAAACAGCGTAGAAAAGCTCATGAATACCCAAACAAGTGATGGATATATAGGAAATTACAAACGAGAAGCACAACTGACCAATTGGGATATTTGGGGAAGAAAATACACTTCGCTCTCCTTGCTTTCTTATTATAGGCTCACCGGCGATAAAAAAGCCTTGAATGCAGTTGAACGACTGATAAACCATCTCATGGAACAATTACAAATACATAATATTAATATTGCTGCAACCGGTTATTATTTAGGCATGGCCAGTTGCTCCATTTTGGAGCCTGTGGTTTATTTATACGATATTACCAGAAATCCCCGATATTTATCTTTTGCCAAAAGCATTGTTTCTTCTATCGAACGGGAAGGGAGTTCTCAACTGATAACTAAAACATTGAAAAACATTCCTGTTTCTGAGCGTTCCGCTTTTCCAAAATCTTGGTGGTCATTCGAAAATGGTCAGAAAGCTTATGAAATGATGTCATGTTATGAAGGGCTGATAGAACTTGGCACCATAGTAAATGATCCTTTTTACATAAAAATTGCAGAGAAAGCAGTAAACAATATCCAAGAAGATGAGATTAATATAGCAGGTTCAGGAGCCGCTTTTGAATGCTGGTATAAAGGAAAGGAGAAACAAACATTGCCTACATACCATACCATGGAAACTTGCGTCACATTTACTTACATGCAACTATGTCATCGCCTGCTATGCAAAACCGGCAACTCGTTCTATGCAGAAGAATTTGAACACACCATGTACAACGCTTTGATGGCAACCATGAAAAATGACGGCAGTCAAATCTCTAAATACAGCCCATTGGAAGGTCGAAGACAACCCGGCGAAGAGCAATGTGGTATGCATATAAATTGTTGTAACGCCAATGGACCAAGAGGGTTTGCTCTAATACCCAAAACGGCTTGTACAATAAAAGACAACCACATTTATCTCAACCTCTATTTACCTTTACAGGCCACTATTTCACTAAATAAAAAAAATAAAGTTCATTTAAATGTAGAGAGCGATTATCCTATACATGGTAAGGTAAATGTAAACATAGGAGTACAAAAAAAGGAGAAATTCACGCTTGCGTTACGTATACCGACTCAAATAGAAAAGATGAAAGCCTATATAAATGGAGAGGAGCAGGAAATAACGCATAAAGGAGGCTACCTATACATAGAACGTATCTGGGAAAATGCGGATAAGGTGACACTTGATTTCAAGATAGAAACCAAAGTCGTAAAACTAAATAATTCTCAAGCCATAGTACGCGGTCCTTTACTTTTCGCACGAGACAGTCGTTTCAACGATGGTGATATAGACGAATGTGCAACCATTAAGTGTAACAATCAAGGTGTAATACAAGCGAAAATTAAAAAAAACAAAACAGGAACCTTCCCTTGGATCACACTTACAGTTCCTGCCGTATTGGGTACGGATTTAGAAAACGTAGAAAACAAGACTCCCAAACTTATCAATTTTTGCGACTTTTCTTCTTCTGGCAATGATTGGAATCCCAATGGGCGTTACAGGGTATGGATACCACAAACATTCCATGCCATGTCCGAACCTTATAAAAAGTACTAAATATGATAGCCTGGCTTGAAGGAGAACCAGCCATTACGGAATATTAATCGTGTTATAACAATGAAAAAATACAATAAAATAAAAAAGATACTATTTGCAGCTATTTGTGGAGGGTTATTTATCGCCTGCCAACAACCGCATAATGTCAATGACCCGCTACAGGTCCTTTGTTTAGGAAACTCTATTACAAAACATCCGATAAAAGAAGATATCGAATGGTTTTCCGATTGGGGTATGGCTGCTTCCAATATAGAATATGACTATTGCCATCAATTGGAAAAGATGCTTTGTAAGTATCATCCGAACTCAACTGTCACCCCCTTAAACATTGCATCTTGGGAGCGTAATCTATCATGCGATATTGACTCCCTAATTGGATCTTATTGCAAAAACAAAGATATCATTATTATACGTTTAGGTGAAAATGTACAAGATGTTACCACTTTTCCAGATGCAATTTCACGACTTGTGAAATATTGTCAGAGCAAAGCAAAGCGTGTTATTATTACCGGTTGTTTCTGGAAAAACGACAGTAAAGAACGGAGCATCATTCATGCCGCACGAACCAACGATCTTACTTACGTGCCACTCTATTGGATAGATAATCTATATAATGTCCGCCCACAAATAGGCGATACACTTTATGACATAAATAAGAAGCCATATGTAATCACTCAAGATTTTATCATAACGCATCCCAATGATGAAGGAATGCAAATGATTGCAGAGACTATTTGGGGAGTAATACGTTAATTTAACACACCCCTCTACATTTTATGTGATTCATGTTTCTTACAGAAAAAGCACTTCTTCTTTCTGCGAGAAACTTAGAATTTCAAACATACTTTTAACGATTATAATAATATGAAACACTTTAACAATATCCCTATAGTAACAATACTCTTGTTTTCTTATATCCTATCCTTATATTCAATAAAGACACACGCATCTGCTTTGACTTCCGAACACGAAATCTACAAGGGATTTATTAATCCACCACAAGAAGCAAAACCAAGAGTATGGTGGCATTGGATGGACGGTAATATTACGGAAGAAGGAATCTATAAAGACTTATTATGGATGAATAGGATCGGAATAGGAGGATTTCATCAATTTGACGCTTCCTTGTATACCAAACCGATTGTCAAAGAACGGCTTGTATACATGACTCCCAAATGGAAAAAAGCCTTCCGCTACGCCATCCATCTAGCAGACTCTTTAAATATGGAAGTCGGTATAGCCAGTGCTCCAGGATGGAGCTCAACGGGAGGTCCTTGGGTAAATCCTAAAAATGCTATGAAAAAACTAGTGTGGCGAACATTCACGGTAGAAGGTCAAAAAATGTTTTCCGGGAAACTACCAAGCCCATATACCACGACAGGGGAATTTCAAAATATCCCCATACGAAACATGAACAACTATACCGAATATTACGAAGATATTGCCACTATTGCCGTACGATTGCCAAGCGAAGAATTATCGTTAAATGAGTTAGATGCTGAAATAACTTCAAGTGGCGGTAATTTCTCACTACATAAACTTACAGACGGAGATTTTACAAATGCCGAGCTTCTACCGTTCAACCCATTTGATAAATATGGTTGGATAGAATATTCTTTTCCCAAACCGCAAACGATAAGAGCTTTATCTTTTGTCAGTGGCCGTTTGCGTACAGAATGGCGTTCAGAATCTCCTCAAACAGTAAATTTTCTACAATGTAGTGACAATGGGGTTGATTATCGGATGGTTTGCGGAATTCCGGATGGAGGTAATGCTCAGCAAACCATATCTATTCCGGAAACAACAGCACGTTATTTCCGGGTACTTGTTCCTAATCCTACAAACAATGCTCCGGGTACTCAAATACCAGAATTTGTATTACACCCGACTGTAAAGATAAATCACACAGAAGAGAAAGCGGGGTTTTCTTCTCCGCACGACCTGATGAACTATCCAACACCGGAAACAAATACTCCCATTGATAAAAAAAATGTTATTATATTAACGGACAAGCTCGACTCGAACGGCATTTTAAAATGGAATGTCCCAGAAGGGAAGTGGCGCATTTACCGTTTCGGCTATTCACTTACAGGTAAACGCAATCATCCTGCCCCAGCCGAGGCTACCGGTTTAGAAGTGGATAAACTTGATCCGGAAAGTTGGCTTTCATATTTTCGCACTTATATGGATATGTATAAAGAAGCTGCCGGCGGTTTTATGGGAAAACGCGGAATCCAATATATTATAACGGATAGTTACGAAGCGCATTGGCAGACTTGGACCCCATCGTTACCTAGCTTCTTTAAGCATAAATATGGATATGATTTATTACCTTGGTTGCCTGTTTTAACCGGCGAAATCATAGAAAACACAAGTGAAAGCGAGTGTTTTCTTCGCGATTGGCGCCTGGCTATCGCAGAATTGTATCGTAAAAATTATGACCGCATAAATTCTATTGTAAAAGAATATGGTTTAAAAGGACGATATACAGAAGCTCACGAAAACGGAAGAGTATATGTAGGTGATGGAATGGAAATAAAAAGAACGGCAACATTCCCCATGGCAGCACTTTGGATGCCTAATTCCGGTGCCTGTTCATCACAACAGATGGGACAAGCGGATATTAGAGAAAGCGCTTCAGTCGCCCATATCTATGGACAAAACATTGTAGCAGCTGAATTTGGCTCTGCTATAGCCCACCATGCATATGCATGTTGTCCGGAAAACATTAAGCCTATCGCAGATAAAGCTTTAGCAAACGGATTAAATCGTTTTGTTATTCATGAGACATCGCACCAGCCTGTGGATGATAAAATACCGGGACTTGGATTAATACAATACGGGCAATGGTTTAACCGCCATGAAACCTGGGCTGAACAAGCAAAAGTATGGATAGATTATCTTGCGCGCAGTAGTTATATGCTTCAACAAGGTAATAATGTGGCAGACATTTTATACTATTACGGAGAAGATAATTGTATTACAGGTTTATATGCACATACTCTTCCGGACATACCTGCAGGATATGAATACGACTTTATTGACCCATATGGATTTGTGCATGATATCAAGATGGACAAGAAGTGCTTGTTAGCTCCTTCCGGACGAAAATATTCTATTTTAATATTAGGAGAGAATACCAAAGTAATGTCACTCAAAGTATTGAAAAAAATAGCATCTTTGGTAGAAGAAGGTGTTGCTGTTTTAGGCAGAGAACCTATTTTTCGCGGAAGCAATTTGGATAATGCTGATGAATTTAAAGCGTTAGTAACTTCCATCTGGCATACCAACCGAAAAAACGTCTATACCGATACTCCTATAGAAGAAATCCTGGAATCAACAGGTGTGCAACCGGACTTTATATACCGTAATAATAAACATATAACTTTAAAATACAGACACCGCTTGCTTGATCATGGTCATATTTATTGGGTCAGTAATCCTTCTGATAAAGAGTTATATACGGAAGTTTCTTTTCGGGTATCTGGATTGAAACCTGAAATTTGGCATCCTGAAACCGGACTTTCAGAGGATGTTTCTTATGAGATGACGGACGGACGGACTATTGTTAAATTCTCAATGGTACAAAATGATGCTGTATTCGTTGTATTTATAAAACCCACTAAACGTATAAAACAAGAGATTCCTTTACCTCACAAAAAAGAATTAACTACAATTGATTCTAACTGGACTGTAAAATTTCAACCTAAAATAGGAAATTCCGAATCTCTTTTAATGGATAGTTTAGTTTCCTTCACCGACTACTCATCTCCTTCCATCCGATACTTCTCTGGAACTGCTACTTATACTAACTCTTTTATTATCAAACCGGAGAATTATAAAAAATCGGATAAGCTATTACTTGATATGGGATCAGTTAAAAATATTGCAGAGGTTTATGTGAATGGAAAAATATGCGGCACATTTTGGAAAGCTCCTTTTATTGTTGATATAACCGCTGCAATCAATCCTGGAGAAAATACTCTGGAAATAAAAGTCACCAATCTTTGGAGAAATGGACTAATAGGTGATCAACAAAAAGGTGTAACTCCCCAATATTATACATCCTACCATTTTTTCAAATCTGATTCGGCATTACTACCTTCTGGATTATTAGGGCCTATAAGATTAATAAAATATTGACACATCTCATTCTTTAAGAGAGTATCTGAAAATGAAGTGACCCCTAAAAGTTAGACAAAAAATTTTAGGAGTCACTTCATTTTCAGATACTCTCTTCTCAATTATATAATATTGCAAACAGTATCTATAATTCGAGTTACTACAGATGAGTTTTTTGTTCAGCCAAATAGCTAATCCGGCTTCTTACTTTAAACTTTCACAAATTTCCGTATTTACCCTCTTCAATTTCTGTTCATCCAGTTTTATTACTTTGCGGTCGTATGTCATCAATCCGTTCACTTCGATCTCAACATCTGTAGTCTGTGTATAAACAGCAGCCGAGAATCCGCGTGCAATCATATCCTTCAGCATATTAGCATACTTCAGATACTCATCAGTAGCTTCTTTGGAAGTACTAAACTGAACATATCCCCAATTACGATTCGGCTCCCAAAGATGCTCCTTCAGCACTAAACCAATTCCTCCATACTCTCCGAGTACAGTTGCACGCTGTGCGTCATATAAATACATCTCCGGACCGGGATAATTATGCAAATCGAGCATATCACCACAGGTATAATGATTACCTCCACTGGCAGGATTCACTAAACGGGAAGGATCATATTGCTTTGTCCATTCTGCTATTTCAGGGGTTTTAAACTGCCCCCAAGCCTCATTGAAAGGTACCCATGTGCCAATACAAGGATAAGAGTAAAGGCAGTCGATAATTTCTTTCCATTCTTTACGATAAATAGCCTCTGATTCAGCAGACCGTTTAAATTCTGTTCCCTCAAAATACTTCCGATTCTGCCACTCGGGATTCTTATCGCCACTCGGCATGTCCTGCCACACAATAACCCCTAAACGATCACAATACGTATACCAACGGGCAGGCTCTACTTTTATATGTTTGCGAATCATATTATATCCAAAATCTTTTGTCTTTTGAATATCATATACTAAAGCCTCATCCGAAGGTGCTGTATACAAGCCATCCGGCCACCAGCCCTGATCTAAAAGACCAAATTGAAACAAGTCTTTATTATTCAGTTGCAGACGCACAATTCCATTTTTATCACGCTTCGTTGAATATTTACGCATGGCAGTATAGCTCTTAACCTTATCGATCAACTTATTTTCTGAATACAGACAAATTTCCATATCATATAAAAACGGAGAATCCGGAGACCACCACTTTACATCAGACGGCATAGCAATCTCAACCGGAATACCATTTACGGAACTTCCTACAGCCACCAACTGCTTTCCTTCTAATACCTTCACCTCCAATTTATCTGAAAGCATCTGATGATCTGTCATAACCTCTACTGTCAACTTATTCCTGTCAATATCAGGAGTCGTTTTGATATTGACAATCGACCGGATTGGCACGGGTTCTAGCCAAACTGTTTGCCAAATACCACTGACAGGAGTATACCAGATACCTCCCGGCTTACTAACCTGTTTTCCTCTAGGCTGAGGACCTTTATCAGTCGGGTCCCACACTTTCACGATCAATTCATTTTCCCCATTCAGCAAGGCAGGCGTGATATCAAAAGAAAAAGGAGTAAATCCTCCTGTATGTTGTCCCACCTTTACCTTATTTACCCAAACATCCGCTTTCCAGTCAACAGCCCCAAAATGCAATAAGATCCTATGTCCTTTCCATTTGGAGGGAACCGAGAATTGACGCTGATACCAAAGTTCATTCTTCTCCCCAAGACTTTTCCCCACTCCGGACAAGCTTGATTCTACAGCAAAAGGAACTAAAATCCGACCATCATAACTTTGTGGCATAGCTTGACCTACCGGAGAAATAGCATAATTCCACAATCCGTTCAGATTTATCCAGTCAGCACGTTCCATAATTGGGCGGGGATATTCGGGCAACACGTTTTCAACATCTATTTTCGCCGCCCATTCCGTCATAATTCGACCGCCAACCGGTTTCCACTGTGCAAATAGATAAACACTATTAATAAGTATCACTAAAGAACATACAATTTTTCTCATCTACATTATTTCTATTAAGAGTATTTTTACTAGGTCAAGTTATTCCAATATAATATCAAACTGATCGTAAGGTGCCGTACGATGTGCCAGATGCCTGGTCAATTTTGAAATCCCAAACAAGGGAGAATAAGTACGTACTTTGATCGTTTTACCATCCGGCATAAATTCCAGAATGCGAAGCCAACCATCCCCTCCGTTCCCTTCCGGACCGCCTCCTACATATTGTACATTAAACGTCATTTGTGATACATCTTTCCCGGCACTGTTCTTATCCACCCGATAAGCCACATTATTCTCATATTCACCGGTGCCTCTTCCCACATGTCCGCAAAGTACGAGACGGATATTGGAAGAAGGATAAATAAGTTTCTCCCAAATAGCCTGCCCCGAGTTTTGTGGAGAAATCTTATACCCATCTTTCGTAACGCGCTTATTACCTATATCAAGATAAGAATGAGTGATAAAAATCACCTTATGATTCTTGTATTCCGGCTTGTTTACCAAATTTTTCGCCCATTGCAGCACTTCATCACGAGGCACAAACTCTACTGCTATAACCAAAATCTTTCCCCATCCCGGCTCATCAAACTCAAAAGCCGAATTCTCTAAAGACGCCCTGCCTTCACGATTAGGAAATTCACTGACACAGATATTCCGCCAGGTAGAATTACGCTCAAAAGGAATATAATCAGGAAAATAAGTACGACCGTTTTCTGCGGCTTTGTATCCATAATCATGATTGCCTGCGGCAATAATATAAGGTACTTTGTTATCCAGTCTTTTCAAAGCCTGCGACGCTGCCTCCCACATCTCACGACTGGTCTGATTTAGCATCTTACGGTTTAACACATTGTTGTCATTCTGTTCTACCAAATCCCCCGTACAAAGGACAGCTTTAATTTTAAGCGGTTCTATGTTGTCCGCAATCCATGCAGTGCAAAGATCAAAAAGCGGCTGGTTAATATCATACTTGGTATACCCCTGTGGATCACCAAGCAAAATCATAGAAAAGGATTCCAGATCGACCAGCTTCTGGGGATCAGCCCGATGCTGCGCCGAGACAGCAGTAGCAGAAGCGCACAATATCCCGGCCAATAAATAGTTGAATAGTTTCATAAGTTACTCTTTTTCTTCTTCGTTTTTAAATACAGGTGCACGAGATACGGATGCCGGTGTGCCATTAGTAATATAAGGCCAGCCATCACTGCTCCATTGTATGCGGTCACACATCAGTTGACGACCATTATCTATTTTCGCCTTCTGCCAAGCATGATAGAAGAACCAGTCGTTCCCCTCGTCATCCGTGATAATTTCGGAATTGTGCCCGGTTCCGGCAAACAGGTTATTACCCTGTAGAACTACTTCATTATAACTACTATTTTCTTTCATCACAGTACCGTTTTTACCCACATAAGGACCTTCGATATTTTTAGAACGCCCCACCACTACACGGTACGTACTTCTTTCCTCTTCACAACAACTACCCGTAGAGCCAAATAGATAATAATAATTCCCGCGTTTATGAACCATGATGCCTTCTATTGAAGGACCCGCTATCTTTTCGGAAACAGCACCTTTAATGGATAGACCGTCAGCACTTAACTCTACATAACGGATACCTCCTTCATAGCCTTTAGAAGTACTATTATAACTTCCCCAGAAAAGATACTTCTTACCATTATCTTCAAAATAACAAGGGTCGATGCACTGCATAGTACCAGAATTGTAGTCAAGAAGTTTTCCGTGATCCGTAAAAGGTCCTACAGGAGAGTCGCTGACCGCCACCCCGATACAACTATTCTTAGGCAAGTCCCAGTGCCCGAGAGTATAATAGAGCACATATTTGCCATTGATATAGTTAATGTCCGGAGCCCATAAGCGAGTGTCCGGCTGCCAGTTCGGTTTTTGCAGAAAGGCTGCCCCAGCATAAGTCCACTGTGTCATATTAGTAGATTTGTAAATCGGAATATAGATATTATCCTGTTGGGTAACATACAAATAAAAGTTCCCGTCTGCCGCATGGATTATAGTCGGATCAGGCAACTGTTTGCCGACTATAGGATTGGAGAATGAAACAGGGTTAGGTGTACTCCCCCCACCCCCATTTCCATTACCGTTACCCGGCCCATCCGGTTGTTCGTCAGAGCCACCGGAACATGCCATGATACACAATGCTGTCGCAATTAAAAAAGATATTTTTTTCATATATACTTTATTAGTTAAAACTAAGATTAATTTATCCAACCTTCATTCTGTTCCAAATTCGAGTTCATTTCCATTTCTTTAGCAGGAATAGGCCAGCTCCAGCACTGATCTCCCAACCAGTACCAGGTATAAGTCGTTTCACCCCACATCTGCATCAGACCGTTACGATTATTATCAAACTTCTTATCTTTCCACGTTCCCCAACGCAATTCATGGAAATACATGGAATCTTCGCCACCGATTTCCCAGTAATACTCATTCCGGATACGTTCACGCAAATCACTCTGCCCGTTAACTTTCGTAGCAGGATAAGTTGCATTATTCAATTCGACATGCCCTGCACGACGTCTTACTTCATTAACACATCTGATTGCTTCGCTTTCATGGGTACTTCCCCATTCATTTAGCGCTTCTGCTTTCAGGAGCAATACTTCCGCATAGCGTATTAATGGAATATCCAATCCATAAGTATCACGTTCTGTCTGTTCCAGACCTTCAGGAACAAACTTTCTCCATAGATAGTAAAACTTATCGTTTGTATCAGTACGGATATCAAAAGGCTCTGCACTGTCGGAGCCACGATAAGGCCAACGCAATGTATAAGTATGAGCTATTCCAGAAGAAGCGCCATTGTATTGTGCGTAAGGGGTAATGACAGCCATTTGCAGACGTGGATCACGGCTCTCGTAAGCTTTTTTGATACGTGCTTCATTGCCACTATCCAGATATTTGTTCATATCTGCCCCATAGGCAGCCATACGTTCCTTTTCCGCCGCAGACAGTCCATCGCGTAGAAAAAACACCACACGTTCTTTTTCTTTCATCGCACTATAGCCCGGCAAGTAGTTATCCCAATTAAACTTTTCTCCGGTCGCCGTCTCAAAAGATTCTACAAAATGCGGATTAGGCAAATAGTTATTCCACATAGAACCTGCTGTACAACGGTTGCCGTAAGTGATGTTCCTTGTATTGGAGTAGCCGTATTGCTTGATGCATTGCACAGAGAATATCATTTCTTCACATTGTTCATTTGCTATTTTCAACAACTGCTTATAACTGGTAGCACCGGCCTTAGTATATAACCCGAAGCCACAGTCAGCCACAGAATTAAAATCATCAACCGCCGCCTCCCAATTCTTCTGCCACATATATACTTGTCCGCGTAATGCATAAGCAGCTCCTTTGGTTACCCGTCCATAGTTAGAGTCACCCGAATTATATTTACCCGGTAGATTGGGTTCATTCACACAATCTGTCAGATCCTGGAGTATAGCCGCCCAAACATCCGCTTCTGAAGAACGGGCTTTGTTACCGTTTTCAGGACTCGTGATTGCATTCATATATAACGGCACTCCTTTATACAAGATATTCAAGCGCATATAAGCAAATGCACGCAAGAATTTACATTCGGCGATAGCCCGTTGCTTCTCTCCGGTCGACATATCAGGAACCTGACCAATATTATCTATCACATCATTAGCACGATAGATAAAAGTATAAAAACGTTTATAAATATCACTGAACAGGCCACTTGAGGGAGTAGCTGCTCCTGTACAATTAGGCATTCGCTTAATCCAGTTCTTGTCTGTATCCATCACAGAAGAATAAGCATCCCATGGAATCCGGTGCGAATCCAAAATGCCGGAGTTAGGACAATATTGATCCAGAAAGACATTATATACGCCGATAACAGCCTGTTCGGCCAAAGTTGCTTTCGTCCAGATACTACTACCGCTTATGTTATTGGTAGGAGTAGTATCTAAAAAGTCCGCACCGCATCCAGCCATAGAGAAAGACAGCAAGGCAATAGATGCACATCTTACTAATTTCCGAAATATTTTTATTTTGTTTTTCATCATAAAATCGTTTTAGAGTAAGTTTAGAAAGTGATATTTACACCGAATGCATATTGTCTCATAGTAGAATATCCCACTGCGGTACGCATTTCCGGATCCATTCCTTCATACCCGGTAATGGTAAATAAATTTTCACCGGAAGCAAAGAAACGGATATTCTGTGCATATACTTTTTTCGACAGGACAGCAGGCAATGTATATCCGATAGTCAGGTTCTTCAGTTTAATATAATCCCCTTTTTGCAAATGTACTGATGACTGTGTCATACCACTTTGGTCGTTACCGGAGTTATTTGTCAAACGAGGATTCTTTGAACTCAAGTTCGTGCGCGGATCATTGGGATTTTTGGGATCAAAGAAATAGTGATCGTTTGCTATTGCTTCCCCAATAGCATATCCTTTGATGGTAGCACTGCTGTTCAATGCCAAACGATAGTAGTAAATTTTGAAACCTGCCGCACCGGACCAGTTCATGGAGAAATCGAAGCCTTTCCAATTAGCGCTTGCCTGCAGACCGAAGTTATACTTGGGCACATTGGAGCATCCCTGAAACTCATTATCAGCGTCATTACCATATACACCGTCGCCATTTAAGTCAGCATAGATGTAATCACCATACCAAATGCCACTCTTACTGACGTTCTGACGCGGATAGAACTTATACCCTGCCCCTACCATAGCATTCAGCCATTTCATGTCGTCTACTGTACGGATCATTCCGTCTCTCGGACCACCGTTGATATTGACTGTTCCATCTGCGTTAAAACCGTTTCCACTGCCCTTATATGGTTGCAACATATAGTATTCATTAATCATTTTACCCTCTATTACACGGGTAGATCCTCCGGTAGAGACATCGCCGATATTGGTTTGATAAACACGGTTCCCGTTTTCATCTGTCACCCAGCCACGCTGCAACTCTCCTTTGTATTTACTGACCTTGTTCTGGTTATAGGCAAAGTTACCGGATACACGATATTCTACTTTACCGATACGGTCTTGCCAATTCAGGGTCATTTCAATACCGCGGTTAGTCACTTCCGCAATGTTCTGACGAGGGCCACTGGCTGTCCCGAGAGACATATACATATCAGGGCGATATAAGATTCCATCCGTTACTTTATTATAAAATTCAGCCTCAAACGTCAGACGGTTTCTTAAAGTTGCAAAGTCGATACCAATATTCGTAATGGCAGTACTTTCCCACTCCAACAGGTTGTTGGAAATAGAAGTAATTGCCAAACCATTATTAAGGCTACCTCCAAACGCGTACTTTGCCGAGTTGTACACAGCCTGCCATTCGTAGTTACCAATCGCATTGTTCCCTAACTTACCCCACGAAGCACGTAATTTCAGATTGTCGATAGGAAGTCCTTTCATAAATCTCTCTTCACTGATTCTCCACCCGGCAGAGAAAGATGGAAAAAGCCCCCAGCGATTATCCGGAGCAAAACGGGAGGAACCGTCATAACGCATATTAACCTCGAATAAATAACGGCTGTCGAAAGCATAGTTAATACGACCGAAGTAAGAACGGGATGTAAATTCCTCACCTGTACCACCTATGGAAGAAGGAGTAGTAGCAGAACTTGAATCACCCACAGACGAATCTATTAATCCAAGTTTGGCAGTGTCGGTAGTCCGTTTGACAAAACGTTCTTCTTCAAAGCCCAATAACATACCAATATCATGCTTATAAAAAGTCTGGTTATAGTTGAGCAAGTGCGTTAATTTCCAATGGTTTTCACGGACATACGCCATACGGGTATACAAATCGGCAGGATCTTTGGGGGCAGCTATCCACTGATCTGTACTAAAACTATATTTCCCATAATCCGTATTTACGGACATCGATTCATAACGATAATCCTTATAGTTCAAATTAACATCGTATGAGAAGTGTTTCAGAAACTTCACGTTGGCATAGAAAGTAGTGAAGAACTGCGTGTTCTTGATATGCCCTTCCGATTGCGCCATGTCCCACAGAGGATTGTGAGATTGCGGATCTTCCTCGTTCGCTTCCGGCGCACCATATTTTCCGTCATAATATGGATATACGCCCGGTATCATCTTTTGAGTATTAATATTGGTGAGTGAACCGGTATCGCTTTTCTTCTGGTCAGTGTGATACCCCCATACGCGAGTACCAATACGTAACCACTTAGTAATATCCGAATAAACATTGGCACGCAGAAAATAGCGTTGGTATCCGGTATCCTTGATTAATCCCGGATTGTCAGTGTAAGATATAGAAAGATTATATCCGGTACGTCCCTCCTGTCCAGTGACGGAAAGCGAATGTTTCATCATCCAGTCGTTACTATATATCTCATCGTACCAATCTGTATTAGGATAAGCTACATAATTAGGATAGCCGGAAGCCGAAATGCCATTCGGATCTTTTTCCGCCTCACGCCATTGATTGATGGTAATGTCGCTGAAAGGAGCAGATTCTCCTATATTAGTAGCAGCTTCGTTCATCAATTCCATATACTTGGCGTAGTTAGATACCGTTTTTATCAGTTTGGTAGGTTGATTCAGTGAAAAAGTAGCATTGTAGGACACGCTGACCTTTCCTGTTTGTCCGGTTTTGGTAGTAACCAGAATAACCCCATTTGCCCCTCGGTTACCATAAATAGCACACGAGGCCGCATCTTTCAGGATGGAAATAGAAGCAATATCGTTGGGATCTACATTATTCAGACTTTGCTCCATCCCATCCACCAACACGAGTGGTGAAGAACTGTTCAGGGTACCTACTCCCCGAATATTGAAAGAAAAGCCTTCATTATATGGAGTCCCGGAGCTTTGCATCACCTGTAAACCGGCTGTCATACCGCTCAACGCCTGCGAAGCACTGACCAAAGGACGGGAAAGTGATTCCTTTTCCAAATTTACCGTAGCAACCGAACCGGTCAGGTTCACCTTCTTTTGTGTGCCATAACCAACCACTACTACTTCTGAAAGCATTTTCACATTCTCTCCCATTACAATGTTGAATGTCGTCTTGCCAGGCGACAATGAAATTTCCTGCGTGTCAAAACCGATATAAGACACTTGCAATTTCTTAGCGTCCTCCGGTATTTCCAGTTCAAATTTCCCTTCCATATTACTCACCGTGCCAATATTAGTACCGGGAATTGATACCGATACTCCAATTAACAATTCATCATTGACATCGCTGATGACACCATTGATACGCCGTTTCTTATCCGATTTCTGAACGACAGGCCGGGTGATAATAATATGATTATCTTTTATTTTATAAATCAACTCCTGCCCTTTCAGAATCTGATCCAGTGCCTTGCTTATCGGTTGATTATCTACCTTTACAGTTACCTTACGGGTCAGGTCCACATCATTTTTCTCATATACTAAGGATACATTTCCTTTGACCTCCAACTCCCGGAACGCTTTGCGCACCGTTACGTCCTGCAAATGTAAGGTCACCTGTTGTGCATGAACCGACAGTGGAAGAACTGCAGTTAATAGCACGAAGAACATGCATTTGATGATTTTACTCATTGATTTAAGTTTTTATGTGTATATCTTTTGTTACTAACTCATTATTTTACAATATTCTTATTTAAACATTATCCAGGATTGCGAACTAGCCTCATTATCCGCATTTTTAACATTGCCGTTCGTTTCCCAGTCGTATCTACCGGCTACCTTTCCTAAAGGCACCCCTCTACTATCATCCCGAATAACAACAGGACTATGATAGTTCTCACCAAACACAATGGCATCCGTACAACCCACTTCCTGCAATGCCACAGCAACTTCCCGTAAAGAAGAGCCATCACTAAAGACATTCCAAGCTGCTTTTACCGAGTTATAAGAATTCGTAAAACGATTACTTACAAAAATGACCAAGTCTCCTTCTTCCGTGATACCGACAGCCCGGCGTCCTACAGGCTTGCCATCAAAAGTCCAAATGCTTACCGGATTAGCAGCCCATGAATTACTTCCTGACAATGCTCCATCCATTCCTCTGTTACGGGTCGAAGTATTTCTTCCTTCATTAGTGGCAAATGTCTTGTAAAGTTCTGCATTTTCTCCGGCAATCATGATCTGCCCTTTTTGCAACGGATAGGAATATCCACTGACAGCACTGGTTGGAGACCACTGTACTCCATTGGCAGCTTGTTTGCCGGCTCCGCCGCTGGTAAACTTATACAAGTTATTATCTATCACTTCTGCATACGAAATCTCCGCTTTTCCATCAGCTGTAATTCCCAGAGTTCCCGGACAATACTTCAAAGAAGTAGATAGGTTATATCCGAGACGCGGTGCGGATAGCAGCCCACTATCATTCCACCCGAGGCTATAAAATATCGGTACCCAGAATTGCCCGGACAATCCCGGAACAAACAATGAATAATCCATATTATCATTCATGATAGCTGTTGTACGATGTTGAGCAGTGGGTTCAGCCCATGTTACATTGTCTTTATTCATATCCCAGCTAACCTTCATATTTATTCTACCGGCAGGAATAGTTATCAACCATCCCGTATTACCGCTCCTTCCATGCAAGTTTTTATTTTCATAGACAATCATGAAATCAGGAATACAAATACTACTGTGTTGGCTTTTTAGATCAGCAGTAATATTTTTCCAGTTTACCCCTGCGTCAATAATTCCATTTACAGCACTCAACTGATATTTTTTAGTCATGTTGTTCGTATTGTCTTTTACAGTAATAGTAAGTGTGCTACTTAGGTCAACAATCAGGTTTCCGTTTTCATCCTTTTGACTGACGGGATCCGTAGAGATGATTTCTGCGTTATCTGCCAAAGTCGGCATCAACACTACGTTTGCAAATGCAGTGTTTTGTTTGAAACGTAACGAAGCGATGCCATTAATAAAGTTAGCACTAACCTGCTCTGTGTTACAAGTAGCCGTTACGCCTCGAAGTAGCTGAGTAGAAGTGCTGAAAATGGTATATTCGATATCATCTGCTCCATCATTCACTTTAATACGGGTGATACCGCTGCTCAAGTCCAGTACAGCATCAGTAGTGAGCGGATCAATGGGCTTTGCCCATTCATCCGCCAGTTTGAGTTTCACATTCACCGCACTTTGGTCGTCCAAAATGCGAAAATCTAAGGCGATGACCCTACTGTTCTGGTCAATAAGACCATTTATCCAGTTCCCTGTGCCATCTTCTGCCTGTATGGCTACCAATGGTTCTTTTACGTACCCCGGTTCTTCGGATAAGACAACACCTTTCAGTTCATCTTCTCCGCATGACGTGAATATAAACACAAGGAATGTGCTTAATAGAAAATGTAGTTTCTTCATACAATATTATTTAAATAAGAAATAGCTTATTTTCTGTTATTCCTGAAAACAATCTTTATCCTGCATGACTAAACTAAAACAGCTGTTTGTATACCTTATAACTTAAAAAAGAGTGTCGCGCTATGCTCTTTTACAATCCTTCTTTTTACCATTCATAGAGATTCAGGTTAAAATATGCTTTATTGGCCTATTCATTAATATGACAGCCAGATTAATAAAAAGTATAGTGAGAAATGATTTTTTTATTCGTTCAGCCCTTCAACTCATCTTTTTATTAGTGAGTTTGGTCATCTTACATTTTTTCAATACCTTGCCCCCGAATTATCCATCGGAGAAACAGAACCTGTGAGTATTCACCTTAATATATTAACTAATAAATCAAATATACGATTTCTGAAAGACATAATGGAAAAAAACCTGGAAACAGAGATTATCGAGGCCCTGAAATCGGGTAAAGAGGAGGCATTCCGATACATCTATAAAACTTACTATACAGATCTTTGCCGGATAGCGAGAGGGTATTTGACAGACTCTTATCTATCAGAATCTATAGTAGAAGATTTGGTGTATAGTCTATGGGAAAACCGCTCTAAAATAACAATTAACACCTCATTGAAGAACTACCTTTTCAGAAGTGTAGCCAATAAGTGTATCAATTATCTTCAGCTTGAATATGTGAGAAGGGAAACGGCCTGCTCGTCAGAAGACCTGGTCATTTACAGCGATTTATGGTCCTTGGGCGAAAATCCGGTTGAGCATTTAGAGGGTAAAGAGCTACATTCTATTATCCAGAAGACGATTGACGGCTTATCTCCGGAAACCCGGAAGGTATTTTTATTGAGTCGTTTTGAGAACAAAAGACAAGAAGAAATTGCCGAAATCATGGGAATCACTATTCATACAGTGAAATATCACATGCGAAGTGCACTGGATAAGCTGAAAGAAGCAGCAAAATCTTATCTTGCCCTGATTGTAATGTTTATTACGAATATATTTAATTAATATTAAAAAGCAAAGTAATTCACTATACTTCTTCTATTGACAAACTGTCCTGATGATAGCGCAGGTATATGATTTTCAATAGATATTAAGTTTAAGATGGTATGAAAGAAGAATTTGACAGACTGATATATGATTTCCTCTCGGGAAGTATCACCAAAGAGGACTTGCATAAGTTGAACGAATGGGTATACTCCGATCCGGAGAATCAGGAATATTTTGAACAGCAGAAACGAATCTGGCTTCTGTCTGCCGAGTATGAAAATGCATCTGTACACGAAGAACGTGCCTATAGCAGGTTTGCGGAACGAATCCGTAAACATAAGAGTGCTCCGGCAGGAAAGGCAAGAAGAGCCTTATTTGTGAAGTATGCAGGTTACGCAGCAGCAATCATTATATTACTGTTTACCACTCCTTTTATAATTTATAATTTTACAACACCTGATGATTCTTTGATTTCCGAAGTATACGCTCCAAGAAAATCGAAATTAAAAATGAAGCTTCCTGACGGTTCTATAGTGTGGTTAAACGCAGATTCCAAGCTTTCTTACTCCGAGAGTTTTAGTCGGAAGAATCGCAATGTCCGGCTGGAAGGCGAAGGGTATTTTGAGGTAGCGCATGGAGAGCATCCATTTGTTATACAAACAGACTCCGCACAGATCAAGGTACTGGGTACTAAGTTTAACGTTAAAAATTATGGTGATGAGAATTATATAAAGGTATCACTCCTAGAAGGTTCCATTGTCTTATTGTGCATCAACCAAGAGTTTATAATGAAGCCTAATCAAACGATGACAGTTAATAAGCTTGACCAAACTTATAAGCTGACCGAGAGTGCTGACTATGCTGAACAGTGGATCAACTGCAAAGTATTCTGGGATGAAGTTCCTATGTCGATCATTTCTAAAGAGTTGGAGCGCCAGTTTGATGTGACATTCGCATTTGAGTCAGAGCAACTCAAGAATTTGATTTTCCATGGAAGTTTTATTATAGAAACAAATAATTTGGAGAAAATATTGGATATTATGTCTGAAACAAATAAATTTAGCTACTCAATTGAAAAAGATAAGGTATATATCTATTCATTGAAAAAATAAGAAACGATTAAAGAATCTTCAAAAATAATATCATGACCGCACAAGAGTTTTTTAAGAACGATCTGTTTGCCGAAAATGCAGGCGTAGTACTACTGGAAGTACGCAAAGGTTATAGTAAAGCCAAATTAGAAATAAAACCCGAACATCTTAATGCAGGAGCCCGCACACAAGGAGGAGCGATCTTCACATTAGCAGATCTGGCGCTTGCCGCAGCTGCCAACTCGCACGGTACGCTAGCTTTCTCTCTCTCGTCCACTATTACTTTCCTACGTGCCAGCGGCCCCGGAGATACTCTCTTTGCCGAAGCACGCGAACGCTATATCGGCCGAAGCACAGGTTGCTATCAGGTAGATATAACAAACCAAGACGGAGAGCTGATTGCAACTTTTGAATCCAGCGTGTTCCGAAAGGATCAGAAAGTGCCTTTCGAAGTTCAGGAATAAAAAACAGGAAGGTATATCAACACTCTTAACAGGTTGGCAGGTCAATTTACTTCTGATATACCTTCGTTTTTTCTCTATATCTATTTAACGATAGAAGTCAGCGGATGCCGGTTACCCGTCACATTATTCAGGAATGCTTTTGCCGAACCGAAGTTCAGGAATAAATCCAGGCGGACAGGAAGATGGTTCAAGTCGTCCGTTACGAAGAAAGTAATCACTTCCTTTTCTTTTCCTTTCTTATCATATTCTACCAATGAGAAGATCAGGCAACGGTAAGTAACTCCATTCTCCGCTTTCACATTTTCTTTTCCACGGTAGATAAGCGTTTGCTCTTCCACTTTACGGCCCGTAGCCATCGGGAACTTAATTTTGTCTCCCACCTTATAATCTGCAGGGTCGTAAGAACGTGCCTGTGCCAGAATACTCAACATATCGTATATACAACGGCTATCGCTAGCTTCAGATTCATCAAACGCTCCATCCCGGTAAGTACGCTTCTGATTTACCAGGCAAAGACCGTCCTTATAAGAAAACCAAGCCTCATCGACCGTGTAACGTTTTCCCTCTTCGGCACCTTTGCGGAAATAGCGCGGTTCCAGTTTTTCACCGATCACACAAGTCAGCGTATCGCGCATCTTGAAAAAGAAGTCTGCCCGTTTGCTACCTAAAGCAAGCAGGTTGATCCGATAGGCTGGTTGCGAATGATAAGTAGTCGCATTGGTTGTCAGACTGGCGAGTCCGGCTTTCACCCAGACAAACTTCCAGTTGAAGTATAAATCATACATTACATGTTCGCCGGATTGAAACGCATCATTCTTCGCTTCACATTGGGCACTGGCAGGAAGGGCGAAGATTCCCGTCAGTAATGCCACCAATCCAATAATAAAGTTACGTCGAGCGTCAACGACGGCGGTTCTGATTATTTCGATCCCTATCTTTCTTTTTCTTGTCTTCATCTGGTTTTTGTTTTTTAAGTTCGTCCGGTTTCTGCTTATCCACAGGAGTCGCATGAATATCCCACGGTTGGGTCACATCCCACAACGCTTTATATTCCAATATCGTCGGATAGTAGTAAACAGCCTCCGGCTGGATGCCTTTAGCAAAGTCTCCCGTGTCCCATTCACCATTTCCATTTGTGTCATTGATTAGTCGGGCTGCATATTTTCCCGGATTCAGGAAGTAGAAATCGACCATTCCGTCCTCTTCCACTCTCCGCTTACGGACCACCTTGTCCTGGGCGTCAAGCAATTCGACAAAGGCCAGTGAGTCTGCTCCCGTCACATTGAAATGAAGTGTGAAATATTCATCTTCACTACGCACCTTGAATCCTTGTTTTATCTTATCGGTAAACAATCCGTATATTCCGTGGAAGGCAGTCGAATCTACCGAGAATTCATATTCCAATGTCGGTTCCCAGTCATAATACAGATTAAATTTCTTCAGATTCACTGAATCCTGCTCAAACTCGAATGGTATATCTTTCCAGAGCGTATCTACTTTTTGCCGCAGATGTATGGCAGCGGTGTCATAACTGGCTATCGGTTCTTCAAAATTCAAAGAAATATAGCCGTATACATCCATTGACGAAGGGGCACTAACATTCACCGGCAAGAATTTCGTCGGTTCGGGTTCATCTTCTTCCCCTTTCTTTTTCTTCTTTTTCTTTTTGTCCTTATCCGGCTCCTCTTTCTTATATTTCTGTTTCGAAACGAGGTTCAGCGTATCCGTACGGGGCACTAGCTGATTTAAAGTATCTGTATAAAGATAAGTCAGACTCATGGCCAGCGTATCCTGCTTGAAGAGCAGAGAATCTTTCACCCAATAATGGATCGTATCGTTCCGCTGATTCTTTTCGATGACAAAAGCATCCTTTTCATCGAAGTTCAAACCTTTCAAGACAGGCAAAGTGTCCGCCTTACCGGCAAAATAGAAAGTGAACTTTTGAGGAACCAGTCTTTCCGACTTGATAAGATATTGCGAATAATTGAGCTCTTTAAAAGCACGGAGAATGACATCATCCGGCAAATAATGCATATATTTCTTTTCCACTACCGTGTCGTAGGTCAACGAGTCTACCCAAGCCGTATCCATGCGGATGCGTTCTTCCATGCGGGGGATAATCAACGAATCGTGGAAAGCGATCATCTCACTCTTCTGGTTGAAGGTAAAATTCTGGTCGGCATCCATCAATCCATAGATACGATATTTGCCGGGAGCTACACCACGGATGGAGAAACGTCCACGGCTGTCTGTACGTGCCACACGGTCGAAAGGCAATTTGTTGAAAGCCGAATCGTTCAGGTTGGAATGTAGTCCGACAAGCATACCTTTAATAGGCTCCAGGTTAGAGGCATCGAGCATCGTTCCTGCTACTTCCATCGTATCGATTTCCGTACCGGTAGAGAACGTAAATGCAAAGTTACCCAACGGATTACCTTCATTATTGTCGACAATTGCATCCGAGAAGTCAATCGTGTAGGTCGTGTTAGGTTTCAGAGAGTCGAGCAGGTTGACTTGTATTCTCTTGCCGGAAGCCTTGATTTCCGGTTGCTGTATCTGGGGAGGGGAAACAACGACTTTCTCGGTCGCTTTCTCCAGCTTAATAAACTCGTCGAACATCAAAGAGACTTTAGTCCTTTTATTATTCAAAGCCCCCGCCTCCGGAGTGCTACCGATGAAACGGGGCGGCGTCTCATCGTATGGTCCACCGTCCGGACGTCCAATACTGGCGCAGGAATATAACATCGCCCCCAGCGTTACTACCGGAAGCACCTTGCGAACTATTTGTTTTATCTTTTGATTCTCAAATTGTAACATGCTGCAAAAATAAGCGTTCTTATTCAATAAACACCACACTTTCTAGCTAATTTATTAAAAAAGGAAAGGGTGACTTAAGGTAATAAACAATATTTGCGACGTTTTTATTTTTTTCCTGCTAATATAATTAGTTTTATTGCTTAAAGAGATTACCTTTGTTGCCTAATCTTTTTTCGTTTAACTATAGTTATACGCAAAGATAACTACAGTCTCCCTTTCGTATAACTATAGTCATACGAAAGGGAAACTATAGTCAAACGAAGTAAGAATAACGAATGAAACAAATCCGCGCAGGCAATCGGATAGATAAAAGTGCCGATATAAAACAATTCTGATTATGAGTATACATTACGACCTTTACGACACGCCCGACATTCAGAAGAAAGGCGAAGAACAACCGCTTCATCCCCGTGTTGTTTTCAACGGGACGATCGATCAGGAAGAATTTCTGGATCGTGTTCACAAATTCACCGGAATAAGCCGTAGCCTACTGGTAGGTGCCATGCAGTCTTTCCAAAATGAATTGCGAGATTTGCTTGCAAACGGATGGATTGTAGAACTGGGTGACATCGGATATTTTTCCGTATCTCTACAAGGACCTCCCGTAATGAAAAAGAAAGATGTACATGCACAATCCATCAGCTTGAAAAATATCAATTTCAGGGCAGGCAAACAGTTCAAGAAAGAAGTGGGCCAACAAATGAGACCGGAGCGCGGAGCATCGTTCACCCGCCCTCACGGGAAAGGACGCAATGAAGAAGAATGTCTGAAGCTAATCAATGAACACCTCCAACGATTTCCCTGCCTGACCCGTGCAGATTATTGCCGAATGACAGGACATGACAAACAACGGGCGATCAATGAGTTAAATATCTTTATCGAACGTGGATTATTGATCCGTTATGGAGCGGGTAAACTGGTAGTATATGCGAAAAAGACAGAAGAGTAAATAATCGGAAAATGAGATAGCATTATTATAATCTCATTTTCGCACAAAAAGTATGACACATTTTGTTTATTTAATGTAAAGCAGTAACTTTGCGCCCGAATTTAAACGTCGTACAACATATATGAAATATTTGTCTTACATACTAGCTTTATGGGTGTTGTTATTATCAACAGCTCCTTGCTTTTTGAAAGATGAATGTTTATTCCAATGCAAAAATGACACGCAGGAGGAGACATCCACAGATGACGACGGATGTTCCTGCACAGATTGTTGCTGCTCACCTTTCTTACATTGTAACACCTGTACGGGCTGCCCTGCACCCAAACTGTTTCATTCGCCATTTGTCACAATGATTCAGCTCAATGATACCCCCCTTTCGTTTTACAAGGAGAAACTGATTCCGCAGTTCTCATCTTCTATCTGGCAACCACCCAAGATAATGAGTCTTTAATCATTTATTCAAGAATATCTCTTCAATGGAGATATAACTATTTATTTAATTCACGACGGCGAAGATTATACTTCACCGTAGGTTTGCTGCGTATTTATTCATACTGTGAATAAATGTGCAACGGTAAATTATCAATAATAAAAATATGAACATAAGAATTATAACACTAGCAATAGTTACATTGCTGGTGCAAAACGCATGGGCGCAAAACACATTTAAAGCAATCGTTAAAGACGGAAAAAACAAAGAGATATTGATTGGCGTAAACGCTGTTCTTAACAAAACAACCAATGGAGCCAGTTCGGATGAGAACGGAATAATCACTATATCAAACATACCAAACGGAGTGCAACATATTACATTCAGTTATCTAGGGTATGAGTCTGAAACAAAATCATTTTCGTTCCCCCTCTCTTCAACAGCTCCGGTGGAGATTTTCTTAGAGCAAGATGAAGAAATACTGGAAGAAGTAATTATTTCATCGACCAGAGGAACACGAAGCATCCAAAATATACCTACCAGGGTTGAATTCATCTCCAGTGAAGAGCTTGGAGAAAAAGGAAGTATGAAGCCGGGAGATATCCGTATGTTGCTGAACGAAAGTACAGGTATCATTACACAACAAACCTCTGCAACATCAGGAAACGCAGCTATACGCATACAGGGTTTAGACGGCAGATATACGCAGATATTGAAGGACGGATTCCCCGTTTTTGCAGGTGCGGCAAGCGGACTGGGACTATTACAAACTCCTCCCCTCGACTTGAAGCAGGTTGAAATTATCAAAGGCTCTACATCTACCCTATACGGCGGCGGAGCAATAGCCGGATTAATCAACCTCATCTCAAAAACTCCCGAAGAGAAGAGAGACTTAAGCCTGCATCTCAACGGGACATCAGGCAAAGGCTTGGACGTAAGCGGTTTTTACGGGCAACGATTCAACAAGGTCGGTACAACAATCTTCGCTTCTTATAATAGGAATTGGGTTTATGACCCTTCGGATACCGGTTTCACGGCAATCCCCCAGTTTGACAGGTATGTCTTTAATCCTAAATTATTCCTCTATTTAACGGAACACACGCAGATAAGCATAGGGCTTAATGCCATGTTCGAGGACCGCTTGGGAGGAGATATTGAATATATAAAAGGAAAAGGAGACGACACCCACTCTTATTTCGAGAAGAATAAGACACAAAGACATTCTACCCAATTAACCTTCGGGCACAGATTTAATGAAAAAGACAGATTGGACTTTAAAAATAGTGTCACTTATTTCAAAAGAAACATAGGCGTACCAAGCTATTCTTTCGAAGGTGTTCAAGTATCTACATTCAGCGAACTATCATACACACATACGAATCAAAAAACAGAATGGGTAGCCGGACTGAATTTGTGGACGGACAAATTTGATGAAAACAAACTGACCGATTTTCAACCAAGGGACTATAACCAAACAATACTGGGAGCTTTCGTACAGAACAACTGGGAAGCGACAGAATGGCTTAACCTGGAAACAGGATTACGAACGGATTATGTTCCTGATTATGGAACTGCCATACTTCCGCGCGTCTCCGCCCACTTCAAGATTACTGACAATTTTTCCTCCCGGCTCGGAGGAGGGTTTGGCTATAAAACACCTACTATCTTTACAGAAGATAGCGAAAGGCTTCAATACCAGCATGTATTACCAATCGACAAGGATAAGAATAAACTGGAAAGAAGTTACGGGTTAAACATAGACTTTAATTATGTGACTTCCTTCTGTGACGGCAACATTACATTCAGCATCAACCAATTATTCTTTTATACCTATCTCGACAATCCCCTCCTGCTACAATCAACAACAGACGGTCTGTACAGACTCAACAACATAACCGGCCATACAGATAGCAAAGGCGGAGAAACGAATGTAAAAATCGGATATAAAGATTTCCATCTATATTTAGGATATACATTTACCGATACCGGCACGAAAGAAAACGGTATAAGACAAGAAAATATATTAACTCCCAAACACCGGTTGAACAGCATTTTGATGTATGAGGTAGAGGACAAATGGAAAATTGGTTTAGAGGCATATTACTTTAGTCCGCAGAAATTAGGAGACGGACTGAAAGGGAAACAGTATGTGGTATGCGGCTTTATGATTGAGAAAATATGGGAAATGTTTTCTTTATATGCCAACTTTGAAAACTTCACGGATAGACGCCAAACCCGTTTTGACACGATATACACAGGCAGTATATCCAATCCTATATTCAGGGATATTTATGCACCGCTTGACGGTTTCGTCATGAATGCCGGAGTTAAATTAAGATTTTAAATATGAATCTCCTCACCTAATAAAAGATGTAGATGTAGATGCCGATACCGTTCGTCGAGTGAAAATTGTATTTACGCCGGGATATAAATTTAAGGATATGCTGGATAATGTAAGTATTTACAAGACGGAAGGAAACGGCGGCACCTCTTCCGGAAATGGAGGGGGAAATAAACCGGAAAATCCGGACGAAGGCGGTAGCGGTGAGGCTCCGGATCCTGCAGCATAACGTATGAATCATATCTATATATGTAGTAGCTATACGCAAGTCTACGTACAAACAGCGTATAAGAGCTGACTAATGTAACAGCCAAACTTTATTAACGTGAGATACCTTTTCCATCGCGGAGGAAAACTGTATCTCACGTTTTTACTGATTAGAGTAAGTAAAATACTCTATTTTCTAGCTAATTTATTAAAAACTAGCCTTAATTGAATGATTTGTGCCCTTCACTGAATAAAATATTCCCTATCTTTGACTCCCGAAATTCAAACCTAATACAAAAAACCCATGAAGAAACAACTACTCTCTTGCTGCTTGGCTGCATTGGGACTGACAGCAATTCAAGCGCAAAGCTTCAACGAGTGGAAAGATCCGGAAGTGAATTCCGTAAACCGTTCCGCTATGCACACTAATTACTTTGCTTTCGCATCGGCTGATGAAGCTAAAGCCGGCATTAAAGAAAATTCCGCGAATTTCATGACCCTGAACGGTCTTTGGAAATTCAACTGGGTAAGACACGCAGACGCGCGCCCGACTGACTTTTATCAGACTAATTTCAACGACAAAGGTTGGGATGACCTTCAAGTTCCCGGCGTTTGGGAGTTGAACGGCTACGGTGACCCTATCTATGTCAACGTAGGATATGCCTGGAGAAGCCAATTCAAAAACAACCCTCCGCTAGTGCCGACAGAAAACAACCACGTAGGCTCTTACCGCAAAGAAATCATCCTTCCTGCCGACTGGAAAGGCAAAGAAATTTTCGCACATTTCGGCTCGGTAACGTCCAATATGTACCTTTGGGTGAACGGACGCTACGTAGGATATAGCGAAGACAGCAAACTGGAAGCTGAATTCAATCTGACTAACTACCTGAAACCGGGTAAGAACGTCATCGCCTTTCAAGTTTTCCGCTGGTGCGACGGTAGTTATCTGGAAGATCAGGACTTCTTCCGCTACTCCGGCGTAGGACGCGACTGTTATCTTTACGCACGCGACAAGAAATACATCCAGGACATTCGCATCACTCCCGATTTGGACAGCCAATATAAAGACGGTACATTGAATATAGCCGTTGACCTGAAAGGAAGCGGCACAGTAGCTTTGGACTTGACAGATGTTCAAGGCAACAGCGTAGCGACTGCCGACCTGAAAGGTTCGGGCAAATTAAACACGATTCTATCCGTCTCCAATCCGGCAAAATGGACTGCTGAAACACCTAATCTCTACACACTGACCGCTACACTGAAAAACGGCAACAACGTAGTAGAAGTAATCCCTGTTAAAGTAGGTTTCCGCAAGATTGAATTGAAAGGCGGACAGATACTCGTAAACGGACAACCGGTACTCTTCAAAGGAGCCGACCGTCACGAAATGGACCCGGACGGCGGTTATGTGGTTTCTACCGAACGTATGCTGCAAGATATCAAAGTGATGAAAGAACTCAATATCAACGCCGTGCGTACCTGCCATTACCCGGACGACAACCGTTGGTATGACCTGTGCGACCAATACGGCTTATATGTAGTAGCCGAGGCAAACGTAGAATCTCACGGAATGGGCTACGGCGACCAGACACTGGCAAAGAACCCAATCTACGCCAAAGCCCACATGGAACGTAACCAACGCAACGTACAACGTGGTTACAACCATCCGTCCATCATCTTCTGGTCATTGGGTAATGAAGCCGGCATGGGACCAAACTTTGAGAAATGCTACACTTGGATTAAGAATGAAGACAAGACACGTGCCGTACAGTACGAACAAGCAGGAACCAGCGAATTCACCGATATTTTCTGCCCGATGTACTATGACTACGACGCTTGTATCAAATATAGCGAAGGAAATATCCAAAAGCCGTTAATCCAATGTGAATACGCGCACGCTATGGGTAACTCCGAAGGCGGATTCAAAGAATACTGGGACATCATCCGCAAATATCCAAAATATCAGGGCGGATTTATCTGGGACTTCGTAGACCAGTCCTGCCACTGGAAAAACAAAGACGGAGTAAGCATCTACGGCTATGGCGGCGACTTCAACAAATACGACGCTTCGGATAATAACTTCAACGACAACGGTTTGATTAGCCCCGACCGCGTACCCAATCCGCATGCATACGAAGTAGCTTATTTCTATCAGGATATATGGACGACTCCTGCTGATCTTGCCAAAGGCGAAATCAACATCTTCAACGAGTATTTCTTCCGCGACTTATCTGCTTATTACATGGAATGGCAATTACTGGCAAACGGAGAAGTAGTGCAAACAGGCATCGTATCCGACCTGAAAGTAGCGCCCCAACAAACTGTGAAAGTGCAAATTCCATTTGACACAAAGAACATCTGTCCTTGCAAAGAACTGCTACTCAACGTGAGCTACAAACTGAAAGCCGCCGAAACACTGCTGCCGGCCGGAACCACCATCGCTTACGACCAACTAAGCATCCGTGACTACAAAGCACCGGAACTGAAACTGGAAAACCAACAGGCATCTAACCTTCCGGTCATCGTGCCCACCATTTTGGACAACGACCGCAACTTCCTGATTGTGAAAGGTGAAAACTTCTCTATGGATTTCAACAAACACAATGGTTATCTCTGCCGTTACGACGTCAACGGCATGCAACTGATGGAAGATGGCAGCGCACTGACTCCTAACTTCTGGCGTGCACCGACCGACAATGACTTCGGAGCCGGACTGCAACGCAAATATGCCGCCTGGAAGAATCCTGAACTAAAACTGACTTCTCTGAAACATGCTATTGAAAACGATCAGGCAGTAGTTCGTGCCGAATATGACATGAAGTCAATTGGCGGAACATTATCACTGACTTACACCATTAACAACAAGGGAGCAGTGAAAGTTACCCAAAAGATGGCAGCAGACAAGAGCAAGAAAGTTTCTGACATGTTCCGTTTCGGTATGCAAATGCGTATGCCGGTCAACTTCAACGAGATAGAATATTACGGCCGTGGTCCGGGAGAAAACTATGCCGACCGCAACCACGCAGCCATGTTAGGAAAATATCGCCAGACAGTGGAAGAACAATTCTATCCTTACATCCGCCCGCAGGAAACCGGAACAAAAACGGATATCCGCTGGTGGAGACTTCTGAACATCAGTGGCAACGGACTGCAATTCGTATCGAGTGCTCCTTTCTCCGCTTCTGCCCTGAATTACACCATCGAGTCATTGGATGACGGCGACGGCAAAGACCAGCGTCACTCACCGGAAGTAGAAAAGGCAGACTTCACCAACTTCTGTATCGACAAGGCACAAACCGGACTTGCCTGTGTCAACAGCTGGGGAGCTATTGCACTGGAAAAATATCGTCTTCCTTATCAGGATTATGAGTTAAGTTTTATTATGACTCCTGTATATCATAAAATAAAGTAAAAAACATAGTTAAAAAACACGGTATCAGAGAACAAGAATACCGAATTTAAAGTACTTTTGCAACCGGAAACTAAATTAGATAATTTAGTTTCCGGTTTTTCTTCCTTAACCCCCTTATCTATATGGATGAACAGCACACTGGCAACAAACGCATTAAATTAAAAAACAGATATTTATAAGTATGAAAAGTAGAATTGTTTTATTTGCATTTTGCGTAGCCCTCTTGTCTAGTTGTGGCAATAAGGGCAATGACACAGGAAAGGTTCCTGAATATGCAGTACAAGAGTTACAAAAAACGACTGCTAATTTAACAACTGCCTATCCGGCTACAATTAAAGGAAAACAAGATGTAGAAATCCGCCCCCAAGTATCGGGCCTCATCACGAAACTCTGTGTAGACGAAGGAGCAGCTGTACGTAAAGGACAAGTGTTGTTCATTGTTGATCCGACTCAATACGAAGCAGCTGTACGCACTGCCAAAGCAGCAGTGGCTACAGCAGAAGCAGCAGTGAGTACTCAACAGATGACGTATGACAATAAGAAAGAGTTGAACAAAAAGCAAATCATCAGTGACTATGACCTGGCAATGGCAGAAAATTCCCTGGCACAGACCAAAGCCCAGCTGGCACAAGCAAAAGCACAACTGACCACTGCTCAACAGAACTTGTCATTCACACAGGTTAAAAGTCCGTCAGATGGCGTTATCAACAATATCCCTTATCGTGTAGGAGCATTGGTAAGTCCTTCTATCGCTACACCGATGACTACTGTATCCGAGATTGACGAAGTATATGTATACTTCTCAATGACAGAAAAGGAATTGCTGGCAATGACCAAGTCCGGTAGCACCATCAAAGAAGAAATCAGCAAAATACCGACTATCAAACTGCAATTAATTGATGGTTCCACATACGATATAGAGGGTAAAGTAGATGCTATCACAGGTGTTATCGACCAATCTACCGGCTCGGTAAGCATCCGTGCTATCTTCCCGAATAAGGAACATGTATTGCGTAGCGGAGGTACTGCAAACGTTCTGATTCCTTATACCATGGAGAATGTAATCACTATACCGCAGTCTGCAACAGTAGAAATCCAGGATAAGAAGTTCGTTTATGTTTTGCAACCGGACAACACGGTAAAATATACAGAAATCAAAATCTTCAATCTGGATAACGGAAAAGAGTACTTGGTTACTTCCGGTTTGAATTCAGGAGATAAAATCGTAATCGAAGGAGTACAAAACCTGAAAGACGGTCAGAAGGTTCAGCCTATCACACCGGCGCAAAAAGAAGCAAACTATCAACAACATTTGAAAGACCAACACGACGGTAATTTAGCCACAGCCTTCAACTAATAATCAGATAATCATTATGAAATTAGATAGATTTATTAACCGTCCGGTACTATCAACCGTTATTTCTATCCTGATAGTCATCCTGGGGGCTATCGGATTGGCGACACTGCCTATCACGCAGTATCCGGACATCGCGCCTCCTACCGTTTCGGTAAGAGCCACCTATACGGGAGCCAGTGCATCGACCGTATTGAATTCCGTGATTGCTCCGTTGGAGGAACAAATCAACGGTGTAGAAAACATGATGTATATGACCTCAACTGCGTCAAACACGGGTTCCGGTGAGATATCCATATATTTCAAACAAGGAACAAACCCGGACATGGCCGCCGTCAATGTACAAAACCGTGTTTCTATGGCACAAGGTCTGTTGCCAGCCGAAGTAACTAAAGTCGGTGTAACCACTCAAAAACGCCAGACTTCCATGCTGGTAGTATTCTCTCTCTATGACGAGACAGATACATATAGCGAATCGTTTATTGAAAACTATGCTAAGATCAACCTGATTCCTCAAGTACAACGTGTACCGGGTGTGGGTGACGCCAACGTTTTGGGTCAGGATTATTCTATGCGTATCTGGTTACGACCGGACGTCATGGCACAATACAAGCTCGTTCCCGGTGATGTTTCCGCTGCTCTGGCAGAACAGAATGTCGAAGCTGCTCCAGGACAGTTCGGTGAACGCAGTAACCAGACTTTCCAATACACCATCCGTTATAAAGGACGCTTGCAACAGCCTGAAGAGTTTGAAAATATCGTTATCAAATCTCTTCCTGACGGTGAAGTACTTCGTCTGAAAGATATAGCAGAAATTCAGCTGGACCGCTTGGGATATAACTTTACCAACCGGGTAGACGGGCACAAGTCTGTGACTTGTATCGTATACCAGATGGCAGGAACCAATGCGACACAGACCATCAGTGATATTGAGGCATTGTTGGATGAAGCATCAAAAACGTTGCCTACCGGATTGAAGCTGAACATCTCCATGAATGCCAACGACTTCCTTTTCGCTTCTATCCATGAAGTGTTGAAAACGTTGATCGAAGCATTTATCCTGGTGTTTATCGTAGTGTATATCTTCTTGCAGGATTTACGTTCCACATTGATTCCGACTATCGCCATTCCGGTAGCTCTGATCGGTACTTTCTTCATCTTGTCCCTGGTAGGATTCAGTTTGAACTTGTTGACGTTATGTGCGCTCGTGCTTGCTATCGCGATTGTGGTCGACGATGCGATTGTGGTCGTCGAGGGTGTGCATGCCAAGCTTGACCAAGGTTATACATCTGCCCGTCTGGCTTCTATCGATGCCATGAATGAATTGGGTGGTGCTATCGTATCTATTACGCTGGTCATGATGGCCGTATTCGTTCCGGTAAGTTTCATGGGAGGTACAGCAGGAACATTCTATCGTCAGTTCGGTATGACTATGGCAATCGCTATCGGTCTGTCCGCATTGAACGCATTGACTTTGAGTCCGGCTTTGTGTGCCGTTCTTCTGAAACCTCACAAAAAAGAAGACGGAACAACGGAAGACTCCACATTGAAAGAACGTATGAAAGTAGCCTATACGGCAGCCCATACAACCATGATCAACAGATATACCGAGGCTATCGGAAAGATGTTGCATCCGGGAATTACACTTACTTTCACGCTTATTGCCATTCTTGGCATGATCTTTGGTTTGTTCAGTATCAATCCGATAGTTACTGCAATTTTCGTAGTGCTTAGTATTCTGGCACTGATCGGAATGAGTACGAAGAAGTTTAAAAACAGATTCAACGATACATACGAATCAATCCTGAAACGTTATAAGAAACGAGTATTGTTCTTTATCCAGAAGAAATGGTTGTCTATGGGATTAGTTGTCGCTTCCATTGCAATACTTGTATTCTTCATGAACACCACTCCGACAGGTATGGTGCCTAATGAAGATACCGGAACGCTGATGGGAGCAGTGACATTGCCTCCGGGTACTTCCCAAGACCGTTCTGAAAAAATCCTGGCACGTGTAGACAGTCTGATCGCTTCCGATCCTGCGGTATTGTCACGTACCATGATTTCCGGATTCAGCTTTATCGGTGGGCAGGGACCGTCATACGGTTCTTTCATCATCAAACTGAAAGACTGGGACGAACGTTCCATGATACAGAATTCAGACGTTGTAGTCGGTTCCTTATATATGCGTGCACAAAAGATTATCAAAGAAGCACAGGTATTGTTCTTCGCTCCTCCTATGATCCCAGGTTACTCGGCATCTACAGATATTGAGGTAAATATGCAAGATAAGACCGGCGGTGACCTGAACAAATTCTTCGATGTGGTTAATGATTATACGGCAGCACTGGAAGCACGTCCGGAAATCAATTCGGCAAAGACTTCCTTCAACCCGAATTTCCCGCAATACATGATCGACATCGATGCAGCAGCTTGTAAAAAAGCAGGTATCAGCCCGAGCGATATCCTCACTACCATGCAAGGATATTACGGAGGTTTGTATGCATCCAACTTCAACCGTTTCGGTAAGATGTATCGTGTTATGATTCAGTCAGATCCATTGTCACGCAAAAACTTGGAATCTTTGAAGAATATCAAGGTGCGTAATAGTGCAGGTGAGATGGCCCCGATTGCCCAGTTCATCTCTGTGGAGAAAGTATATGGTCCGGATATTATCAGCCGTTTCAACCTTTATACCTCTATGAAAGTAATGGTAGCTCCGGCAAGCGGTTATACATCCGGTCAGGCATTGACTGCCCTCGCCGAGGTTGCCCAAGAAAACCTGCCTACCGGTTATACGTATGAATTAGGAGGTATGGCGCGTGAAGAGGCTCAAAGTAGCGGAAGTGCTACCGGACTGATTTTTGTGCTCTGTTTCGTATTCGTTTACTTATTGTTGAGTGCACAGTACGAAAGTTACATTCTTCCGCTGGCTGTATTGTTATCCGTTCCGTTCGGTCTGTTAGGCAGCTTCCTGTTTGTAAACGGTGTAAGTGCTATCGGTAATATTTCGGCATTGAAGATGATTCTGGGTACGATGTCCAATAATATCTATATGCAGATCGCGTTAATCATGTTGATGGGTCTGTTGGCAAAGAACGCCATCCTGATTGTAGAGTTCGCCCTCGACCGTCGTAAGATGGGTATGAGTATCACTTGGGCAGCCGTATTGGGTGCCGGTGCCCGTCTCCGCCCGATTTTGATGACATCATTGGCTATGGTAGTCGGTTTGCTTCCGTTGATGTTTGCCTTCGGTGTAGGTGCCCACGGTAACCGTACACTAGGTACTGCTTCTATCGGTGGTATGTTAATCGGTATGATTTGCCAAATTTTCATCGTTCCTGTCTTGTTTGTTATCTTCCAGTATCTGCAAGAGAAAGTTAAACCGATGGAATGGGAAGATATCGACAATACAGATGCCGTAACAGAGATTGAACAATACGCTAAATAATGAAATTCGATATGAAGAAACAGATTCTATATATGTTGTGCGCAACTGCTCTCTTGAGCAGCTGCCACATCTATAAGTCGTATGACAGACCCGAAGATATCACTACTTCCGGCCTGTATCGCGATCCGGTAGCGGATAATGATACACTGGTTTCGGATACAGCCAACTTCGGTAATCTGCCGTGGAGAGAAGTCTTCACCGACCCGCAACTCCAGTCTCTCATCGAAACGGGACTGAAACAAAATACGGACCTCTTGTCCGCCGCTCAAAATGTGAAAGCAGCAGAAGCATCCCTCATGTCGGCACGCCTGGCTTATGCCCCGTCATTAGGATTGTCTCCGCAAGGAACGATCAGCAGCTTTGACAAGAATGCAGCTACAAAAACTTATTCATTACCTGTCACAGCCAGTTGGCAAGTCGATTTATTCGGTCAGTTGCTGAACGCCAAACGAGGTGCCCAAGTTGCTCTGAAGCAAACAAAGGCTTATCGCCAGGCAGTACAGACACAGGTGATCTCTAACATCGCCAATATGTATTATACATTAATGATGTTGGACCGCCAGTTGGAAATAACCAAAGCTACGGCAGAAATCCTGAAAAAGAATGCCGAAACAATGGAAGCCATGAAGGACGCTGCCATGTACAACATCAATTCTGCCGGCGTGGAACAAAGCAAAGCTGCTTATGCGCAGGTACTCGCCAGCATCCCTGATATCGAACAGAGCATCCGCGAAACGGAAAACGCATTGTCTACTCTTTTAGGCGAAGCTCCCCACGCCATCAAACGTGGTGTATTGGAAGCACAAGTGCTTCCGACCGAACTTTCGGCTGGTGTACCCATCCAGTTGTTATCCAATCGTCCGGACGTAAAAGCAGCAGAAATGTCATTGGCAGGCTGCTATTATGACACCAACTCCGCACGTGCCGCTTTCTATCCGCAAATCACGCTTAGCGGTTCGGCAGGATGGACTAATAATTCCGGAGCCGGCATCGTTAATCCTGGTAAATTACTGGCTTCTGTTGTCGGTTCGCTGACACAGCCATTGTTCTACCGGGGACAAAACATTGCTCGTCTGAAAGCTGCCAAAGCCCAGGAAGAATCTGCGAAGTTATCTTTCCAGCAGGCCTTGTTGAATGCCGGTAGTGAAGTCAGCAATGCGCTAAGTTTATACCAAAAGACGAGTGAAAAGGTAGAATCTCGTCAAATGCAAGTAGAATCTGCCAAAAAAGCTTCGGAAGATACAAAAGAATTGTTTAACTTAGGGACTTCAACCTACCTGGAAGTATTGTCTGCACAGCAGGCTTACTTGAGCGCACAAATCTCACAGGTTTCTGATTGCTTTGATCGGATGCAGGCCGTAGTAAGCCTTTACCAGGCACTGGGTGGTGGAAGAGAAGAATAACTTTAAACATATACTATTATGATTAGTCCGTTAGCTTACGTAGATCCCGAAGCAAAGCTGGGCAAGAATGTAACTGTTCTGCCTTTTGCCTACATTGAAAAGAATGTAGAGATCGGGGATGACTGTGTCATCATGTCTTACGCTAGTATCCTGCAAGGTACTAAAATGGGAAAAGGAAACAAGGTACATCAGAATGCTGTCCTCGGAGCGGAACCACAAGATTTCCACTATACTGGAGAAGAAAGCAGTCTAATTATCGGAGATAATAACGATATTCGTGAGAATGTAGTAATCAGCCGCGCTACATTTGGCGGCAACGCTACCAAAATCGGAAACGGAAACTACCTGATGGACAAAGTACATCTTTGCCATGATGTACAAATCAACAATAACTGTGTAGTAGGCATCGGCACTACTATCGCTGGTGAATGTACGTTGGATGACAGTGCTATTCTAAGTGGAAACGTTACCCTGCATCAGTATTGCCACATAGGTAGCTGGACATTAGTACAAAGCGGCTGCCGTATATCTAAAGATGTACCTCCGTACGTTATCATGTCAGGAAATCCGGTAGCATATCATGGCGTAAACGCCGTAGTTCTTTCTCAACATCGCAATACATCAGAAAGAATCCTTCGTCACATCGCTAATGCATACCGTTTGATTTATCAGGGTAATTTCAGTGTTCAGGATGCCGTACAGAAAATTATCGATCAGGTTCCTATGAGTGAAGAAATCGAGAATATTGTAAATTTCGTGAAGAACTCGGAAAGAGGTATTGTGAAATAAACAATGTAATATCTATAAGAAGAAAGGGTGATGCTTGAAGAAAAGCGTCACCCTTTCTTCTTATAGATGGATGACGCTTTTATAGATAAAATTTTCATAAATAGACGATACTCCTAGAATTCAGCCACGCTAGTGATTCATCTTCAAACCTGGAAATACAATTCTTTATTCAAAATCCAAGGTACCGAAGAAATCGGGGCGATGGAAATCCGGTTGGGCAATCTCTATCGGATTCCATGAAAGGAAATGAGGAGTCTGCAACTCATCACCACACTTATAGAAATTAGCTTTTATTTCCTTTCCATCGAGTGAATCGATCTGATGCTTAAAGAATACAGCATACGGAATGATGAGAGCAACTTCCCAGTCTGTCTCCTCAACACGTTCTGCAAAAGGCTGATTACCCAAACTAGACCAACGTTGCACAAGAGCAGTCACTTCTTTCGGCGCATGTTCCCGGCTGTTACGAACAGGGCCGGCACCCACCAGAATAGTTCCGATGCAATTACATTCTATATTATAATAGATCCCGTCGCCTGCAGGTATAGAAAAGAATTCTACACAGGAGTCAGTCCATACAGAACCGTTATCTTCACCGTACTTGGCACGCACACTCTCCTCTTTCACTTTAAAATGTAACAAGATTGAGTCCCGCGTGTGAGCAATGCGAAAGTTCACTTTAGGTTTGTATGGATATTCAGTCCAATTGACACACTGAACCGACTGAAAATCTATTTTTTCTTCATCGAATAATTTAGGAAGCGAACAAGCCTCCACGTTAGCCGCACTAATTTTCTTTACTTTCATATATCTTTCGTTTGAATGATACAAATATAGTTACTTTCTTCTAATAAGGTTCACTGAAACCGAATAAAAACAGCACATTTAGCGCAACTTCTGATTATCAAACATTCAGAAAACACTAAGATAAAGATAATGTGAGCAGTTCTTTAACTATTGTGACAGCTTTGATAACAGATATCTCCTCCTAGTCAAGACTTCTGCCCGTTTTCTAATGATGAAATCACCTCTTTTTGTTTGTTAATGTGATATAATGTTAACATTTCTCCTTTTTATCCTTTATTCCGATACTCTAACGGAGTCATTCCTGTGTATCGTTTAAAGTATCTACTGAAAAAAGAAATATTAGGAAAGTTCAGTGAATCGGAAATTTGTTGTATGGAAAGTTTTGAGAGCTTTAGTTGGGATTTCGCATCCATAATTACCATGTATGAGATGAAATCTGTACATGTTTTTCCTGTAACCTGTTTCACTATTGTACACAAATACACTTGAGTAACTCCCAATTTCTCAGCGTACCAGGCCACTCTTTTATTTTGTGTGTAATGGTAAAATACCAGCTGTGCGAAAGTTCGGCATAGCTGTTCATTTTTCGAAAGAGAAAAAGTGTCAGCTTCCCTGTGTTTGTATAATATGGATATACCAGTATGTGCATTCAGATAAATATTGTATGTAACCCTTCTTCTGGTTTCTTCATCCATGGATGAATATAGCTGTTGTAAGAAAATGAAATGATTTTTTATCATTTTTGCTTCTGCTTGTTTTAAAGTCAGTTTGGCTTTTCCCAATGCTGCATATAACGTTTCAGGTATTATATTGTCCGAGTTATGATGTTCCATGTATTGTTGAGAGAATCCCAGAATATGGAATTCCGAATTCGTTTCTATTCTATGGATTTGCAATACGCTTCCCGGGGTAAGTATTACCAAATCATTAGGTCTTGCTGTTATTAAATTTGTATTAATTGTGGCTTCTATTTCCCCTTCCATGCATAGAAGCAGCATTTCGCATTTTAAACGTGCTGGATACTTTAAATATTTTTTTAATAACTCCCGATTAATGTTGGTGCGTACAATCCAGTCATTAGATAAATCTATTTTTAGAATTTCATTCTTCATGTTTCAGACTTTTGGTACAAATATAAACATTAAAAATAGAAAATGATATTTTGAGTCATTTTTGTATACATTTTATTGTATATTCTTAATTCGTTTTAGCATGTTACAAAATAGAATAAAGAATCATTAGCAACTGATAATTGCTAATGATTGTATGAATGATATTTGGGTTGATTTTTAAGTAATACGCATAAGCTACTATGATAAATGCGTATATTTTTTTGTTAAAATCACTTTGCTATATAATAATTTAATATTACATTTCACACTGAAAATTAAAAATAGGACAAAAAAATAAAAAATAGATATTGACATTAACATTAATGCCATTTAACTTTGCATCAAAATATACAAAAAACATTATAATATAAAGCTGTATTATTGGGGAGGCTATATTATAGCTATTTTGTTCATTTCTTATTCTTGTAAGGATTTCAAAATAATCATTGGAGAATAAGAATATGATTTAAAATGTATGCTAAAATAGCTATTGAGTATTTTTACCTGTTTCATAGATATTATAGATGAAAATATGTGAGCTTTTTAGTCTTAGAATGATAATAAAAAAACAAAAAGTAATGAACACGGTAATAATGATGAATTATATAAAGATATTAGAGAGGACAAATGTAAGCGACATTTGTATTTCTTTCGTTAGAGGCTGTTTTGTAGTTTATAAACATTCTGTTGTCCAGTTAAAAGCATTGTTTCCTCACTTACTTATATATATTTTTCATACAAGTTTCCATACAAAACCATTGCGGAATCTTGCTTGAAAAGATATCAACTATCCCAATTGAGATAATTATTACATTTGTTTTATGAATTTAATAAAGTTGTAGTAATATGAAATTTAAATACCATATAATTTTACTTTTTACTCTATGTTTCTGCTTGGAAATGAAAAGTCAGACAATTGCTGTTAAAAGTAATTTGTTGTATGATTTAACATCAAGTATAAATGCTGGCATAGAGTTGGGGCTTTCTCCTCACTGGACACTTGATATTTCTGGTAATTATAATGGTTGGACAATGTCACATGACCGGCGTTGGAAACATTGGGCTGTACAGCCCGAAGTCCGCTATTGGTTGTGTGATCGTTTTGGTGCACACTTTTTTGGTGCCCATTTACATGGCGGACAGTATAACATCGGAGGATTTGACGGACGTGTTAAATTTCTTGGCACTGACGCACGGAAACTGAAAAATACCCGTTATCAGGGATGGTTTATAGGTGGGGGCGTGGCATACGGTTATGCATGGCTCCTCGGTCACCATTGGAACTTGGAGACGGAAATCGGTTTCGGTTATTCCTATACCCGTTATGATAAGTTCCGATGTGCAGGATGTGGGAAAAAGGTAGAAACGAACAAGCCACATCATTACGTGGGACCTACGAAAGCGGCCATTAACTTGGTTTATCTATTCTAAATTGCAACGAACATGAAAAGGACGATATTCATACTGGCAACCCTACTGGGCATAGGAAATGTGTTGAAAACTGTGGCGCAAAACACTAAAGACATCACACTCGGTGTTTCCATTAAAAGTTTCAACATAAATCGTGAAGGAAAATACCTTACCGTGAAGATGAATTTGGATCTAAACAAACTTGATGTAGATGCAAATCGTGCCGTACTACTCACACCACGTCTGGTCAACGGGACGGATTCGCTCGACCTACCCGCGGTGGGAATTTACGGGCGCAGGCGATATTACTATTATGTACGAAACGGCATAGGAAGTATCTCGGGGGAAAGTGAAACAATTTATCGCGCTTCGAGCAAACCGGACAGCGTGGCATACAACAACCTCGCGGAGTACGAAAAGTGGATGGACGGGGCAATGCTCAAGTTCCACCGTAGTGATTGGGGTTGTTGCCACGAGATAGTGGCGGAATACGAAGGCATATTGGGACGTCATCGCGAGGCATTCTTCCCGGAATTGATATTCGTGCAACCTAAGGCGGAAATCATGAAAAGCCGTTCATTATCCGGTTCGGCATATATCGACTTCCCGGTTGACCAGACAGTGATTTATCCCGATTATCGTCGCAATACTACCGAATTGGGCAAAATACAAGCGACTATCGACTCCGTGCGTAATGACAAGGATGTCACCATCACTTCTGTGTGGCTGAAAGGTTTCGCTTCGCCGGAGAGTCCCTATAAACACAACACGGAGCTTGCCATCGGGCGTACTGCCGCACTTAAAAAACACATAGGACAGTTGTACCACTTTGCGGATAGCATTATCCAAACCGACTACGAGCCGGAAGACTGGGCGGGCTTGCGCCGCTATGTGGAACAATCGAACATTAACTACCGTGCGGAGATTCTGACTTTGATAGACAGCGACATGGAACCCGATGCCAAGGAGGCGAAAATCAAACGCACTTATCCCAACGAGTACCGCTTCATGCTGCAGAATTTCTATCCTGCCTTGCGCCATACCGACTACCGCATAGACTACAACATCCGCAAGTTCAATAAAGTGGAGGAGATAAAGCGCATCATGGCAGAACAGCCGCAGAAACTAAGTCTTAACGAGTTCTACCTCGTTGCCGGGAAGTATGAACCCGGCACGGATGAGTTTACAGATGTCTTTGAAACTGCCGTACGTATGTTCCCGAACGATGAGATTGCCAACCTCAATGCTGCCAATGCCGCCATCCGGCGAGATGATTTTGCAACGGCACGCCGCTACCTTGACAAGGCGGGCGATTCCGCCGAGGCTGTCTATGCACGTGGAGCGCTTGCCATACGGGAAAAGGATTATGACACGGCGCGCCGGTACTTGGGTAAGGCGAAAGAGATGGGGCTGGAAAAAGCGACACTCACGCTGAAAGAGCTGGACGAAAGGCAGAAATGACATCCAATCAATCATATAGAAAAAAAACATTTTCAAACATTTTAATTTATCCATAATGAAAAGAAATTTATTATTCATGACTGTGCTGGCATCCTTGTTCTTGGCAGGATGCTCACAAGAGGAGATTACTCCTAACAGCGAGAACGAAGGTAACGGTGAGACCAATACCAGCTACATGGCCGTAAACCTGATGTCCTCTGATGTAATGGGTACGCGTGCCACTGGAGGGAATTATGTAGATGGAACTACGACCGAGAACGCAGTTTCCAGTGTCCGTTTTTACTTCTTTAACGGAAATGGTGGTATTGCCAACGTTAAGGTTAAAGGTAACGGTTATGTGAACTACTATGACTGGGTGCCCGGTAGCAATGTTGAAGGTAACCAGCCCGGTGATGTAGAAAAAAAACTCAAAGCCACTATTGTCATCAGTACCAAAGATGGCGACAAACTTCCCAAGATGGTGGTAGCAGTGTTGAACCCTCCTTTAGATACGGATAATAAAGTCAAATGGGGTGATGACTCGAAGTCCCTTACTCAGCTGCAGGCCGTAGTTGACGATTACGCGGTCACTGCCCTGACCCGAGAGAACAAATTCGTAATGTTCAACTCCGTATACTATAATACAACTAACGGTACGGAAGTCATTGCAGTTCCCATTACTACTAATAACCTCAAGAAAGAGGAAAGTGAAGCCCTGAAGAATCCCGTTACCATCTACGTAGAGCGTAGTGTGGCCAAAGTCAAGGTTAATTTAGACTCTGGTATAGGTTTCGATACGAACAATCGACTGGCACTGAAAAATAAAACCAAGGATGATAGCGGGAAGGACGTTGAGACCCCTATCACAGTTGGAGGAAAGCAGGTTTACTTGCAGCTCAATGGCTGGGGCCTGACAGCCGATACCAATCAAGGCCGACTGGTCAAGAAGATTAATCCCAGCTGGACAACTCAATGGTGGAGAGGTACCCACCGCACTTTCTGGGCCATCAATGATATGCATGCCACGAACCGGTATCATACCTATAACAACTTAACAGCCAGTCTTTCCGACGCATTGTACACCAACGAGAATGCAGGAAAGGATGATATTGATGGCACTAAAGCCGACCAGGTCAACACCAAGGTTATCATTAAAGGCACCCTTTGTAAGGATGACGGCACCCCCTTCACTATTGTAAGACACTTGGGAGCATTATTTCCCGATGTATATTCCACAACTGAAAGTAGCAATCTTCCCGCACTGAAGGACAATATCCTTTCCCAACTGTCAACCAATGACTTGCATTACTATTATGAAGAAACAACGGGTGAGGGAGAAAATGCAGAAAAGGAGCGTAAACAGATCGGAGCCGCTGACCTTAAGATTGTAATTGCACCCCAAGACCCAAAAGAGGAAAGCGATAACAATTGCTATGTATATGCCCAGCTGACAGATGCTGCACAAAGCAAGATATGGTACAACACCTTGGATGAAGGTACTATCGAAAACCCAGTTCAGCCAATCCAATACTCTGAAATCAACACCAGTCTTTCAGAAAAAGTTGACAAAGCTTTGGTATGGCAGTCCGGCATGACCTACTATTACTACGAGATCAAGCATCTTCATAACGACCAAAATCAATTGATGACAGGTGTAGTACGCAACCACGTATATGAGACAACCGTGACAAAGATACTCGGTCTCGGTACCCCTGTATACGATCCTGCTGAGAAGATTTATCCCGAGAAGCCATCGAAAAACGACCACTACATCGCGGCTGAAATCAACATTCTCTCTTGGCGTCTTGTCCAGAATAGCTATGAGTTGGAGTGGTAATATAACCCCGAACGCTCAAAAGCGTTTCTGATACATACAAAGTGTGGGAGGCGGCTCCCGTCTCCCACACATATTAGTAAAACAAAATAACAAATACAGTACCCGCCCACCGGTACACAAGGGAGGTGTGGCCTTGGAGACCTGAATACAGAAGACAGGTATCCCACTTGACGAGAAAATTCGGATGCGGAAATTCCGCACACCATATATAGAACAAGTAACACAGGTATAAACTTATACATTCAAGAAAGAGTAAACGATATGAATATACGGGCATTGATAAGGAATGTGGCAGCCAAGGTCTGCATGGCGTCAGTTTGCCTGTTGGCTATGTCGTCCTGCGACAGCTGGCTCTACGAGGAAGAAGGCGATTGTTCGGTGTATTATCGGCTCAAGTTCTGCTATGACAAGAACTTAAAGTGGGCTGATGCTTTCACAAACGAGGTTTCATCAGTTCACCTGTATGCCTTCGACAAATCGGGCGTACTAGTATGGCAGCAAGAGGAACAGATGAACCCGAGCACGGCAGAGAACTACTCGATGTTGCTCGATCTTCCTGCCGGCGACTACAAGTTGCTTGCTTGGTGCGGACTTCAAAACGACGGTGAGCACGACGAATCCTTCTCTGTACCCGAAGCCCGTGTCAGCGAGACCCGCGTCGAGCAGTTACAGTGCACGTTGAACCGCAAGCGTGACGAGTCAGGCGCATACAGCGAAGAACATTTGTACCGTCTCTTTCACGGTACGCTGGATGTATCACTGCCTGTTAACGATGACGGCGGTAGCTACGAATACACCATGCCCCTGACCAAGAACACCAACCATATCCGCATCATCCTGCAGCACTTGTCGGGAGAGGATGTAAATGAGGCTGACTTCATCTTCCGTATTGATGATGAGAACGGTCTTATGGCACACGACAACGAGTTGATGGTCGACGAGAATATCAACTATCACCCCTGGGATATACAGGGTGTCGAGGCCGGCATTGGCAAGGACGATAACCGTGCTGTCAACAATGTAAAAGGACTCGTTGCCGACTTTACTGTAGGTCGCCTGATAGAAACACATCGCGAGAAAATGATACTCACCATCACCACCAAGGAAGGCAAGACGGTGGCCCGCATCCCGGTGATAGACTACGCATTGATGGGAAAAGAGTACTACGAGAAGGAATACCGTTATCCGATGGATGAGCGGGAGTTCCTCGACCGTCTGGACGAGTGCGTTATGACCCTCTTTCTTGACGAGGATCACAAATGGGTAAGCAGCGTCATTCAAATTCTATCATGGCGTGTGGTGCTGAGTAACGTTGAAGTTGAATAATCAGGAAGAAGGATTGGACTGATGAAACCGAGCATTATACATAGCATTGTGGTCTGCCTGGCGGCATTCACACTGCCGTTTATGGTGGCGTGCAGCAGTCGGGAAGAATCCTTGCCGGACAACGTTACGGAAGCTGCCTTGTACCTGAATATCGCCACCATAGAACAAACAAGGGCAAATACGGTAGAACTGCCCGACAACGAAAAGATGAAAAGCGTGCGTGTGGTTATACTACATGCGGCTGACGGAACGGTGGAACATAACCGTCACTTTTCGCTGGAAGGTGCACAGGCACAGAAAACCATCTTACTCAAAGTAAGACCCAACGAAAAGAAGAAGATATTCCTTTTTGCTAACGAAGAGAGTGTGTCCACGATAGAAGGTGTAACAGTAGAGAGTGAAAATCAAACGCTGACCGCTTTCTTCAACTGTTATACAGAAGGAATGTCCGGCTTTGAAGCCGCGGTGAACAACCTCTACTTCGCTCCAGACTATTCGAACGGGAACCCCATCCCGATGTCCTCCATATACAAGATAGATTTTCCTGAAAAAGGAAATTTTGACGGGACGTTCTACATCGTACGTATCGCCACCAAGTTCACCTGCCGTTTCAAGAATTTTCGTAGCGATGCTGTCACGGTGAACAGCATATCGGTGTCAGACATTGCCAATGACTCTTACCTGATGGCACACAAGCAAAATCCGACAATGAAGTTCACTGAAGAGGATAACAGCATAAGTGAACTTTTCTGGATAGACTGGCTGAAAAAGGTGTCTGATGAGTCGCAAGAGCATCCCGAAGACAAGACATTGGCTGACAAAAGAGGCTGGATTATGGATTACGACATTCCAGAAAGCGCTGTTCAAGTCCCTACCGGTCAAACGAACCTGAAATTGTCTGTACCAAAAGCTAATAACACGGATGTAAATCAGGAACAAGGTACCTTGTACACATTCTATCTTCCCGAAAGCAAGGACCTGATAGAACCGACCGAGACTTACGGAGAACAGCGGTATAAGATGACACTCGGTTTGACTGATGAACACGATGAACAGAAGTCATTCAATTTTGCTTTTGATAATCTGAAAGCTCTTTTCCGTAACACGAATGCTGTAATAGATATAATTATGTATGACAGGAAAGTTGTGGTGGATGTGATTCCATACAGCGAAGTAGTACTTGAACCGGAATTTGGATTGTAAAACAATAAACAAAAAAATATATGAAGCGTTTTGTACAATATATAGTTATTTCTCTGATAGCCTTTGCCGTTACAGGTTGCCAAAATAATTTCCTGAGCGAAGAACGTATAGGTAAAGGCAATGCAGCAGTATCGGCGACGTTGGACTTCACTCCTATGTCTTCGGCACTGTCACAGACGCGTGCTGCCGGCGGTGCCCTGAAAGAGATAAAGTCCCTGCATATATTGTTGTATAATGAGGATGGGAATTTGCGGCGAAGTTGGACACAGAATGAAGTTCAGAAGGACTTGAGAAATTATAATGTGACTTTTGAAAATCGTGCGGATACGGATGCGGAAAACGGACATAAGGCTGAATCAACTACGGCACGCGTCACATTCACGTTACCGGGAGAAATTGAATACGGCAAATATTATATCTATGCCGTGGCAAACATACCTGACCTGCTGACAGATTATGCCGAAAACATAAAGACAGTGGACGATCTCAAAAGCATTCCTCTCACATGGGACAATACAAAAAACGAAGAAACCGGCGAATATAATGTGGTCAACAACGCTCAGATGTTAGGCTGTTTCACAAACTCTACATCATCCAATTACTCGGGTGATGAGTCTCTTGTAATAAACAGCAAAAATGTAAAACTTCACGCTTGGCTGCGCCGTGCGGCCTCTAAAGTGACCATCGCATACGACGGTAGCGCATTGAAAGAAGGAGTGTTTATTTATCTCCAATCCGTGCAGATCAAAGATATCCCTTCACAATGTTATTTGGGAAAGGAAAATAACGTGGGAAAAGAAGGATACACCTTGGATGTGCCGACGACCGGACCTGATATGATTGATGGAGAAATCATCACTTATCACAAAGGAGATATATCGGATAATTTTGAATACGGAGAAGGTTGTGCAGACCATCGTGTCACGGTAGGTAGTCCCCATTTCGGTTCTCACGAAGAAACAGCTCCCGCACTGTACTTTTACGAGAACATGCAGGGGGCGGATAGTAGTATGCCCGATAAAAGACAGGATTCAGACAATAATGGGATATTAGATTTTCCCGGATTGCCGAACAAACCGGATAAATACCCAGATTACCGCCTAAAAGATGACGTACTTTACGGGACATATATCGAGGTACATGCGCACTACATCTCCAACAATTCCGAGCGATTGGGCAACGGGCACATCATCTATCGTTTCATGCTAGGACAGGACGTGAAAAAGGACTATAACGCCAAACGTAACTGCCACTACAAGCTGACGTTGAAATTCAAAAATTTCGCCAATGAAGCAGACTGGCATATAGAGTATGAGGAACCGGAGCCTGGCGTGATGACTCCCGAACCTTATTACATTTCTTATCTGTATAAACATTCCATGATGTATCCCATTAAGGTGAATACTGGCGGTCGAAAGATAGAATACATAAAAGCGGAAATCGAGGAAAACAACTGGGCACCCCATAATGCTGGTGGCGATATTTATTATACGGGTGCTCCGAATGGTGTTGCAGCACCGTGGAACGGTTTCCTGTCATTACATAAAACAACGGAAACGGTTCTATACGTAGAGAAAATCGGATCAAATGAGGCATACTACAAAACTGCTCCTAAACGTGGTGAACGTGAATACAAAAACTTTACTTTACCTGTGGGTAAGACATTCGAAGAATTTACGACTGACGGTTCTGAAAAGGACGATAAATACCGTATAGAAAAACATCCTACAGAAGCAAATACATACAACATATATATTCCTATGTACACGCGCGCCAAGCAGATGATATCAACGACCGGATACACAGGAAACAATCCATACGTGGCATATCAGAGAAAGGCGAGAGTCAAGTTTACAACTAAGTTGGAAGGATTGGATGAATGCTTTGTCAATGAAGTTCCGATATACCAGGTACGCCGTGTTGTGAATCCTAAGGGCATCTACCGGTCTTTCGGAAATAATAAGTCGTTTCATGTCGTGTTGAAGCGATTACCGGGAGAGGATCAACAAATGTTCACAACATTCCAATCTGAAGGTCCCTGGAAAGCCTATGTCGTCAAGAAACATAATGGGGACGGAATCACCCTGTCGGTAACATCGGACAAAACAGAGTTAAAGGATGATCCGGAACATGGGAAAACCATATATGGTAGAACCGGTAGCGTGATTGACTTCAGTGTGGATTTCTCCGGGAGTTCGTCGGAGAACCGTTACGCTATTATCCGCGTGGAATATCACAATTATACCTGCCAGCATCTGATTTTCGTACGGCAAGGAGACAAACCTGACGATTTGGTTACAGGCGGCGTGAAGTGGTATGCCAAAAACATGAGGACTTCAACGGAACTGGCTTCTACTCCATTGGACGAAGGATCGCTGTTCAAATTCGGAAATTGGCTCCAGCCGATAGACGCATTGAGTAATAAAAATCCATTCGAGCCATGGATAAATGTTACAGCTGAAGCTTTCAAAGTATATCCGGAAGATGGTTTGACCAATGCAGAAACCGGAGCCAAAATGGAGTGGACGACCATAACTTCTCATGGCAAAACCGAAACGTTTGGTAACCCGCAGATGGCAAACGCGCGGGTGGCTACAGCCGCGGATTTTTGGGAATTGAGGAAGGAAGGTAGTAATGTTGAGCAGGGATACGGTGTATTGTACGGAGATGATGCCACGAAAACGGCTGATGATATCGTAGAGGTTTATGGCTATGACTATGAAAATAATACTCAGGGACGTGGAATGAGAGGGTGTTTCGCATATAATAGCGAAACGGGCAAAAGTGTGTTCTTTCCTATAGGTGCCTCCGGCTACGGACACAGAAAACAAAGCTACCCATACCCTGGTTGGGGAGATAATGAAACCCTCAATGGAGTATTAAGATATGCTGCCGGCCGAACAAAATTATATCCCGATCCTAAAGAACGTCCGTTGTTTTACGACATATACAAACGACCAGGAGCCATCTATTGGTTAAATGCGGAGATTCCCCAAAACCAACTTACTCCGACAGATGGTCCAAGTCTGGGATGGGATATAAACTATTTCTCATTCGATTTCAATTTTATCAGTACAAGTAACATGATAAGACCTAGTGGGTCTGATGCCTGCTTTGTGCGTTGCGTAGTAAATCCATAATCATGGGAGAAAAATCTTACTTTTAATATATCCTTAAAAGAGAACAAATGTAACCGGATAAGAGGCCTCAAGCCGAAGACGGAAGCTAAATACCACCCGGCGTTGGAACTGTACAACACAACCCGTCTCTCCAATGTCGAGATTTGTAGGCAGTGCGAAATTTCCATAAGCGGATTCTCCCGTTATATCGGTATCTACCATCGTCATTTGATGCTGAAACGCAACGACATCAAGTGCATTCCGGAGGAAGCAGGCAATATCAAGATGAACCAGCGGTGTGTGGGCAACATCTCGAAACCTATGCCAAATACAAGGAGGTTATCGTGGCGTGTGACAGCATGGACTATATAGAGTACAATGTATCTCAAATTGCCCGTGAATCTGGATTGACTGGTACGAATCTCGGCAGACAGTTACACACACATTATCCCGAAGTACTGGAATTTCGGGAGTGGGCATGGTAACGGTTGCAATGCCTGGCTTTGAGTCTGCTCCGCAAACTTATTGTTTTGCTCAAGTAATTGAGTGTTCTTGGCTCTGGTAAATAACAGCTGCTCTTCCAGCAGTGAGATTATCCATCTCCTTGTTCATGAAACAAAGAGATGGATAATTTGAATATTTTCAGTATAAAACTGTTCTTTTCTCAAATAGCATACTGATATCCAGTGCCCTTCATAAAACTTCTGACTAATATTGCCTCTTTCGAATAAAAACAATATATTTGCATAGATGTAAACACCTTAAAATACAAATTAGTGAGAAAAGCAATCCTTTTATTTCTGCTATTTTTAAGCGTAGCCGCAGTCCGCACACAAGGTCAAAACATCACTTTCAGCCATTTGACCACGGACGACGGGCTTTCCCAGTTCTCTGTCAACAGCCTTTATATTGACGAACGGGGAATTATATGGATCGGCACGCGTGAAGGACTTAACCGATATAACGGTAACGATATCAAAAGTTTCAAACTTAAGAAAAATGATCCGAACAGTCTGTTCAGCAATACAGTGCTGCGCATCACCGGAAACAAAAACGGGAAAGTATACTTGCTTTGCACTGATGGAGTAGCAGAGTTCGATCTGACTACGCAAAAATTCAAAACATTGCTGCAAGGGAATGTGGATGCTATTTACTTCAATGAAAAATTATATATCGGCAAAAGAGAAGAAGTTTTTGTATATAACGAAAGCACGGGTAACTTCGATCTCTACTATCATCTTGCCGGAAAAGACATCACCCTCTCCTGCCTACACTTGGACGAAAAGAAAAACCTTTGGATGGGAACTACCAGTAGTGGCCTTTACTGCTTGTCGGAAGATAAAACAAAAATCTCACAACCTGTCACAAGAGGTAATATTGCCAGTATATATGAAGATTCTGCCAAAGAGTTATGGATAGGCAGTTGGGAAGAAGGACTCTACCATATAAAGAGAGACGGAAATATCGAGAACTTTCGCCACGACTCGAAAAACGCGAATAGTCTCTGCTCTGATTTTGTAAGAAGCTGTTGTGAAGACAACACAGGCAACCTGTGGATTGGAACATTTCACGGTCTGAACCGGTATGACAAAAGCACAGGCAAATTCTATCTATATACTGCCAATAATGACAGCCCCGACGGACTCACCCACTCTTCCATCTGGTGTATCGTAAAAGACGAGCAAGGAACAATCTGGTTGGGTACTTACTTCGGAGGTGTTAATTATTTCAACCCGGAATATGAAATCTATACCCGTTACAAAACCGGAGATACAGAGAAAGAAGGTCTAAGTAGTCCGATCGTTGGCAGAATGACAGAAGATAAGAGCGGGAACCTATGGATTTGTACCGAAGGCGGTGGTGTGAATGTGTACGACCGAAAGAATAACACCTATCGGTGGTATCGCCATGAAGAAGGCAAGAACAGTATTTCCCATAATAATGTAAAAGCAATCTATTATGACCGAAATCATGAAATTATGTGGATAGGCACCCACTTGGGTGGTCTGAATAAGCTTGACCTGCGCACGAATCGTTTCACTACCTACCGAATGAAAGCAGGGGATCCAGCATCGCTACCTTCAGATATTGTCCGGGACATTGTACCATATAAGGACAAGCTGGTTATTGCTACACAGAATGGTATCTGCCTTTTCGATCCAATAACAGGCACTTGCCAACAACTTTTCAAGAAAACAAAAGAAGGAAGAGGTATTGGTATGGTAGCTAGTCTTTGCATTGATAAAGACAGCACACTATGGATTGCAGCCACTGGAGAAGGGGTTTACTCTTATCGGTTCGACAGCGGTAAACTAACTAAATACCTGCATGACCCTGCCAATCCGAACAGTCTTAGCAACAACAATATCAACAGCATCATGCAGGACAGCAATGACAATTTGTGGTTCTGTACTTCCGGAAGCGGTCTCGACCGTTACCGCAAGGAAAGTGATGATTTCGAGAACTTTGACGTACAGAAAGACGGTTTATCCAGTGACTGCATCTACGAAGTATGCGAATCATCTATACAGAAAGGAGACTTATTGTTAATTACCAATCAAGGATTCTCACAGTTCGATTATCCAGGCAAGACGTTCTATAATTATGGTACGGAGAATGGATTCCCGTTGACTGCTGTCAATGAAAACGCACTATTTGTGACGCATGACGGAGAAATATTCCTTGGTGGTATTCAAGGAATGATTTCTTTCTGGGAGAAGAAACTACACTTCACCCCTAAATCTTATAATATTATTCTTTCCCGTCTGTTTGTCAATGGGAAAGAGGTAATTCCGGGAGATGAAACCGGAATCCTGAAACAGTCGATCTGCCATACACCGGAAATCAGCCTGAAAGCAAACCAGTCCATGTTCAGCCTTGAGTATGCCACCTCCAACTTCATCCCTGCCAACAGAGACGAGATTCTCTATCGACTGGAAGGTTTCTCGGATGAATGGAACCATACTTACCGAAAACAAACGATTATCACTTATACAAACCTGAATCCAGGCAAATATACGCTCGTCATCAAATCACAACGGGAAGGAATCAAAGAGGCAAGGTTGCTAATCATCGTGCTCCCTTCCTGGTATGAGACATGGTGGGCTTACTTGATTTACACCATTGTCACTATCAGTCTGTTGTGGTATCTCATTCAGAACTATAACTCGCGAATCAAACTTCGTGAATCTCTAAAATACGAAAAGAAACATATTGAAGATATTGAAGCACTGAATCAATCGAAACTCCGTTTCTTCACTAACATCTCTCACGAATTCCGCACGCCGTTAACACTGATCGTGGGACAGGTAGAAACATTGTTGCAAGTGCAAACATTTACTCCCAATATATATAGCAAGGTACTGGGAATTTACAAAAACAGCCTCCAATTACGTGAACTGATTACAGAACTACTCGACTTCCGGAAACAGGAACAGGGACACATGAAGATTAAAGTAAGCCAGCACAATCTGGTAAGCTTCCTGTATGAAAACTATCTGCTATTCCTCGAATATGCCAGCAGCAAGCAAATCAACTTCAAATTCAACAAACAAAAAGATGATATTGAAGTATGGTACGATCAGAAGCAAATGCAAAAAGTGATAAACAACCTGTTATCAAATGCGGTAAAACATACAAAAGCCGAAGATACAATTTCGATTAACGTATCGCAGGAAAAAGATCACGCTATTATTGAAATAAAAGATACCGGCACGGGTATCGCCGCTGCCGAAATTGATAAAATCTTCGACCGTTTCTATCAGACCGAGCATCTCAACTCGCTAAATACCGGAGCCGGCACAGGCATCGGACTGGCATTGACGAAAGGTATTGTGGAACTCCATCACGGAACAATCCGGGTGGAAAGTGAGCCGGGCAAAGGAAGCAGTTTTATTATCACCCTCAAACTTGGCAAAGAGCAGTTCACAGAGGAACAGATTGTGAAGGATGATACAGAAGCAACCATCCAGCAAACAGAGACAATTGTTCCTTCAGTAGAAATGATCCCTGATTCAGAATGGAAAGAGGAAGACAATAAACGCATTGAAGACGCTAAAATGCTGATAGTGGAAGACAATGAATCTATCAAGCAAATGCTGGCCGGCATTTTCGAAACATTCTATCAGGTCAGCACCGCTTCCGACGGGGTAGAAGCATTAGAGATGATACAGAAAGATATGCCGAGCATCATTTTAAGTGATGTCGTGATGCCACGCATGTCGGGTACGGAGCTTTGCAAACAAATCAAGACAGACTTTAATACCTGCCACATCCCGGTGGTGTTACTAACCGCACGGACTGCCATAGAACACAACATCGAAGGATTGAAGATCGGTGCGGACGATTATATCACGAAACCGTTTAATACGAACCTACTGATTTCCCGTTGCAATAATCTGGTTAATTCCCGACGGCTATTGCAAGAGAAGTTCAGCAAGCAACCGCAGGCTTTTGCCCAAATGCTGGCTACCAACCCGATGGACAAGGAAATGCTCGACCGTGCAATGGCTATTATCGAACGCCATCTGGACAATACAGATTTCAATGTCAACATTTTCGCCCGTGAAATGGGTATGGCACGTACGAACCTGTTCACCAAACTGAAAGCCGTCACAGGCCAGACTCCGAATGATTTCATCCTAAGTATACGTCTCAAAAAAGGCGCTATCATGCTACGGAATAACCCGGAACTGAATATTACGGAAATTTCTGACCGGATCGGATTCTCCTCCTCACGCTATTTCAGTAAATGCTTCAAGGAGATTTATCACGTCAGTCCGCTGGCTTATCGTAAAGGAGAAGAAAACGAAGAAGAAGGAGATAAGGAAGAAACAGATTAGCCGATAGTCAACCATATTAAGCACCCCTTGCAAAATAATCTCTTATGAATGAAAGTCAGTAATTGAAAATGATTGAAGGATCCGGCTTAAACAAACACTCCAATACCACCATAGTGTCACCTTGTTGTCACAGTTGTGCCATCGTACTGGCACAACTGTGACAACAGGGTGGCACAACACCAGCCATACACAGCCCCAATCGAAGGTGTTATGGTTTCTTAACCCGAACAAAGCAAGGGATCTCTAAAGTGTACTATTTTGTACTTCACTTGTACATTCCTACTCACTCTTTTTCTTCCAATCGCTTATCTTTGTGTTCATTACATTATTTCCTAAAACATTCAGCAGTATGAAAAACGTTTCGCGTCTACTTCCCCTATTGTCCGGCATCGTCATGTTGTCAGGATGCAATCATGTACCCCCAAAAAGTAATGGACAGAATAACCAAAAGCCTAACATTATTTATATATTCGCAGACGATCTCGGCATCGGTGACTTGAGTTGTTACGGAGCAACAAAAGTGAGCACCCCCAACATTGACCGACTGGCAGGACAAGGAATACAATTCACCAATGCTTATGCAACTTCCGCCACCAGTACTCCTTCCCGTTTCGGACTTCTGACAGGTATGTATCCCTGGAGGCAGGAAAACACAGGAATCGCCCCCGGTAACTCTGAACTCATCATTGATACAGCCTGTGTCACTATGGCGGATATGCTGAAAGATGCAGGATATGCAACCGGTGCAGTGGGTAAATGGCATCTGGGACTCGGTCCGAAAGGTGGTACTGATTTCAATAACCGAATTACTCCCAACGCACAGAGTATCGGCTTTGACTACGAATTTATTATTCCCGCCACTGTAGACCGTGTGCCATGTGTATTTGTAGAGAACGGACACGTCGTAGGACTTGACGCTAATGATCCTATCACCGTAAGCTACGACCATAAAGTCGGCAATTGGCCTACGGGGGAAGAGAATCCGGAACTCGTAACCTTGAAACCCAGCCAAGGACACAACAATACAATTATCAACGGCATCCCCCGCATCGGATGGATGACTGGCGGGAAGTCCGCCCTTTGGAAGGATGAAGACATAGCCGACATCATTACTAATAAAGCAAAGAACTTTATCGCATCCCATCAGGAAGAACCCTTCTTTTTATATATGGGCACGCAAGACGTACACGTACCACGCATCCCCCATCCACGTTTTGCAGGTAAAAGCGGACTAGGCACCCGTGGTGATGTCATCCTGCAACTGGACTGGACCATCGGTGAAATCATGCATACGCTGGACAGTCTCCATATTGCAGACAATACCATCTTGATTTTTACCAGCGACAACGGTCCTGTCATAGACGACGGTTATCAAGACCAAGCTTACGAACTTCTCAACGGACATACGCCGATGGGTATTTACCGTGGTGGAAAATACAGTGCTTATGAAGCTGGTACACGTGTCCCGTTTATCGTTCGCTGGCCAGCCCAGATAAAGCCGAACAAACAGCAAGCACTTTTTTCCCAGATAGATGTGTACGCATCACTCGCTTCGCTTCTGAACCAGCCTTTACGCAAGGGAGCTGCCCCCGACAGTCAGGAGCATCTGAACGTTCTCCTCGGCAAAAATAATACAAACCGTGAGTATGTCGTTCAACAGAATCTCAATAATACACTTGCCATTATTAAAGGTCAATGGAAATACATCGAGCCGAGTGACAGCCCTGCTATCGAATACTGGACAGGAATGGAGTTAGGCAACGACAAACAGCCTCAACTTTACGATTTATCCTCCGATCCATCGGAGAAAACCAATGTCGCAAAGCAACATTTCGACATAGTGAAAGAGTTATCCGAATTACTGAAATCCGTAAAAGAGAAATAGATATATGAGAACAGAAAAATTGTATGATTTTGCACCAATCTTGAATAATTCTATCCATATAAGAAGATTCAATCCGTCTATCTTTGCAAACGTAGATTCAATAAATCACTTAATTTTTAATATATGAAAAAACATTTATCCACTCAAACTAGAAAAAGGCTTCTTTCCTCTATCGGACTGATCTTATTTTCTGTTTCTTTTGTACTTGCACAAGTACTTGTTAAAGGTACAGTGAAGGATAACTTAGGAGAAGGAGTGCCGGGAGCCAGTGTTCAGGTAAAAGGTACTTCGCAAGGAACAATCACTGACCTTGATGGTAAATTTGCTTTTAACGTACCCAATAAGAATTCAATATTGGTTATTTCTTTCATTGGTTATGTCACTGTAGAAATGAAGGTGGACACTCAAAAGCCAATGGTCATCACATTAAAGGAAGACACAAAGACGTTGGACGAAGTAGTAGTAGTCGGCTATCAGGAAATACGCAAAAAGGATCTGACGGGCTCCGTTGCCAAAGCCAGTATGGCAGAACTGCTTAGCACTCCGACCGCCTCTTTCGGTGAAACATTGGGCGGACGTATTGCCGGTGTCAATGTAAGTTCGGGCGAAGGTATGCCGGGCGGACAGATGAACATCGTCATCCGTGGTAACAACTCATTGACGCAAGACAACTCTCCTCTTTATGTTATTGATGGTTTCCCGGTGGAGGACCCTTCAGTAGCTGCAGCCATTAACCAAAACGACATCGAGTCACTCGACTTTCTGAAAGATGCCTCCGCTACCGCGATATACGGTGCTCGTGGCGCTAATGGTGTCGTAATGATTACAACCAAGAAAGGAACAATCGGCCAACCTAAAATTAAATATGACGGAAGTTTCGGTATTCAGCATATCACCAAGACTATTCCAATGATGGATGCATACGAATTCGTTGCATTACAGGCAGAACGTAGTCCCAAAGATATGGAAACTACCTACTTCATGAATTATGACGGTAAGAAATGGGGACTGGAAGATTATAGGAATATCCCGCAATATAACTGGCAGGATGAAATCTTCCGCAGCGCATGGATGCAAAGCCATAATGTCAGCCTGACAGGTGGTTCGGAAGGAGTACGCTATAACGCTTCCTTATCTTATTATGACCAGGATGGTATCTTATTGGAATCAAACTATAAACGTATACAAGGCCGTATGGGTACTACCATCCAAAAGAAAAAACTGAAGATATATCTGACTACCAACTATTCAAGTACCACAACTACCGGTGGTTCTCCTTCCCAAAACTCATACAGTGGTATGAATAACCTATTCTATAGTGTATGGGGATATCGTCCTGTGACTGAACCGGACAGACCATTAAGTTCGTTGATGGATAACATCATGGACGATGCGATCAACAATACCAACGACTATCGTTTCAATCCTATCATGTCCTTGAAAAACGAGTATCGCAAGACGTATGCCAACTATATCCAATTCAACGGATTTGCAGAATATGAATTCATCAAAGGATTGAAGTTGAAGATTTCCGGCGGTTACACGTTCGACACCCGTAAAGGAGAAACATTCAATAATTCAAAGACCCGTTATGGTAATCCCAAATCGGCCGATAAGGTAAATGCTGAAATCTACCACTCTCAACGTGCAACATGGTTGAATGAAAACATTCTTACCTATCAGACAAATATCAAACGGAAACATTTCTTTAACAGCATGGTAGGTGTGACCTTGCAAAACTCCGACTATGAATACTATTCATACAAGACTGTACAGATTCCCAATGAAGCACTCGGCATGGCAGGAATGAGTGAAGGAACCCCCAGCACAACCAAATCGTTAAAGAGCTCCTGGTCAATGCTTTCTTTCCTGGGACGTTTGAATTATAACTATAAATCATTGTATTATGCAACGGTTTCTTTCCGCTCCGACGGTTCTTCCAAGTTCCGCGGTGATAACCGCTTCGGTTACTTCCCTTCCGGTTCATTAGCTTGGGGATTCATGGAGGAAGATTTTATGAAACCACTGAAATCTGTCGTTTCCTCCGGTAAATTGAGAGCAAGCTGGGGATTGACCGGTAACAACCGTGTAGGCGAATATGACACATACGCTTTATATCAGATATTGAAAGAAAAAGTCGGAGACTATATCTCAATCGGTAGCGTTCCGAGTGGTGTATACCCATTCGAAAACAGTCTGACAAGTGTAGGTACAGTGCCCACTTCCTTAAGAAACAGAAAACTGAAATGGGAGACTACCGAACAGTGGAACCTGGGGCTGGACTTGGGCTTCCTTGACGAACGTATCGGAGTGACTGTGGACTGGTATCACAAGACAACTCGTGATTTGTTGCTGAATACTGCACTCCCCACCTCTTCCGGCTACTTCAGTGCCATGAAAAATGTAGGAAAAGTACGCAACCAGGGTATCGAGTTCACATTGAACACTACCAATATCAAAAACCGTAATTTCTCATGGACTACTAACTTCAATATTGCATTTAACAAGAATAAAGTATTAGAATTGGCCGAAAACCAATCCTCCTTGTTGAGTGCAGCCAAGTTCGACCAGAACTACAACTCACAATATAGTTACATCGCCAAGGTGGGTTATCCGATGGGAATGATGTACGGATTCATTTATGAAGGTACATACAAATATGAAGATTTCGATAAAGCGGGTGATACATATACGCTGAAACGCAATGTTCCGTATTTCTCTTCCGAGAGTAATACACAACCGGGTATGCCGAAATACGCAGACTTAAATGGCGACGGTATCATCGACGACAACGACCGCACTATGATCGGTAATGGTATGCCGAAGCATACAGGCGGATTCACCAACAACTTCGAATACAAAGGATTCGACTTGAGTATTTTCTTCCAATGGTCATACGGAAACGATGTTTTGAATGCCAACCGCTTATTCTTCGAAAATAGCAATAAGGCACGCGACTTGAATCAATATGCAAGTTACGCAGACCGCTGGACACCAGAAAATCCGAATAGTAATATTCCGAGAGCTACCGACTCCGGTTCTAACAAAGTGTTCTCTACACGCATTATCGAAGATGGCTCTTTCCTTCGTCTGAAAACCGTATCTTTAGGATATACACTGCCGAAACAACTGACCAAGAAATGGAAGATAGACAATGCACGTGTATTCGTTGCCGGTCAAAATCTATGGACATGTACAGGATATTCCGGTTATGACCCGGAAGTATCGATCCGTGAAGGCGCACTGACTCCGGGACTGGACTTCTCCGCTTATCCGAGAGCCTACTCTATCAGTTTTGGTATAAACTTAGGTTTCTAATCAATCATCCTTCAAACAATTACGTATATGAAAACAATAAAGATAATCATCATATCACTTCTTGTCGGACTTAACCTGACTTCCTGCGATTTCCTGGAGAAAGATCCGACGTACACTACTCCTGAAAACTACTTCAAGAATGAAGCGGACGCAGCCTCATGGCTGACAGGAACTTATGCTATCTTGGGACAAAGTCCGTTTTATGGGAACGAATACTTATACCTTATAGGTGGCGACGATCTGGGACATTATGGTGGTGCCAACCGTGGTCCTAATAAGAGTGGTTTGATCTGTAACAATGCCAATACAAGTGACCCTGCCGTCGCAGCATTATGGTATACGCTATATGCCGGAATCAACAGAGCCAATATTTTCTTGGAGAATATAGATGCTGTGCCCGACATGAACGACGAAACTCGTAAACAGTACAAAGCGGAAGCTCGTTTCTTACGCGCATTTTATTATTTCACTTTGGTAGAAGGTTGGGGAGACGTGCCCTTCAAGACCACTTCTACGGAAGATGCTTTTAACCTCTCCATTCCGCGGACAGACAAACAGACGATTTACGACTTCATCATCAAAGAAATGTATGGTTCTGCCGAGGATCTCAAATCTGCTCAAGATCTGAACTATTTGCCGGGACGTGTTTCCAAATCGGCAGCTTGGGGAATGTTGGCGCGTGTATATATGTTCAGAGCCGGCGAACCTAAACGTGACAAAGAAGTGGGTTTGGCCAACAATACGACTAGTGCTGAGATTACAGAATATTTCAAGAAAGCAAGCTACTATGCACAGTTAGTCAAGAATGAAGGTCATTCACTGACTGCCAAATATTGGGATTTCTTTATCGACATTTGCTCTGATAAGTATAACACTGCTCTCAATAAGGATGGCGCTAAAGCCAATGAAAGTATCTGGGAAGTAGAATTTGCAGGTAATCGTTCTACTGATGTACGTGCAGAAGGCAGAATTGGTAATATCATCGGTATTCCGGGCAAAGACCTTTCTTCCAAATCATCCATTACCGGTAAAGGTGATCCGGGTTACGCATACGCTTTTATCTGGAGTACTCCTAAACTTCTGGAACTATATGAAGCCAATAATGACATTGACCGTTGTAACTGGAATATCGCTCCATTCACATATACCCAATCTGCAGGAGAAGGGACTCCGGTAGATGGTCGTGAATTTGTGAAAGGAAAAAGAGACGAAGTGGAACAACAATATTGGGACAAATCCTTCAGCTATGGTAAAACAAATCCGGGTTCTACTTACGGTGATCGCGAATCGAAGAATGATGCCAATAAGAACCGCAACAGGGCTGCTGCCAAATATCGTAGAGAATATGAAGCAGATAAGAAAAGCAAGAACGATACTTCTATCAACTTCCCTCTTCTCCGCTACTCGGACATTCTGCTAATGATTGCAGAGGCAGAAAATGAAGTCAACCATGGTCCTAATGATCTGGCTTATGAATGTATCAATGCAGTAAGAGAGCGCGCCGGGATCAGTAAACTTCAAGAGAATCTGGATGAAACCAATTTCCGTGAGGCTATCAAAGATGAACGGGCTATGGAACTTTGTTTCGAATATACACGACGCTTCGATCTGATCCGCTGGGGAGACTATTACAAACTGATGCAGGAACAAGTAAGTAAAGCTCAAACTGATGAATCCTGGAAGTTCGGAATCAATGTATATACTTACTTCAATATTCCGAAGTCTTACAACTATTTCCCGATTCCTGCCAATGAAATAGGATCAAACGGTGCTATCAAAACGAATAATCCGGGTTGGTAAATCGCTTATTAACTTTAAAAAGAAAAGGATATGAAAACAATATATAAAAGTTTGATGACTATCGCTTTTGCCGGACTGTGTCTCGCTTCATGCGACAAGGAATTAAAAGAAGAAACAGCAATGGAAGTGGGTGTGGTGACAGACAGCAATGTCAGCTTCGATGGCAAAACTGTGACTGTAAAGAAAGGAAGCCCTGTAACGTTCAGCTTTAATGGAGACCCTGACTTTATCACTTTCTTCAGTGGAGAAATAGGTCATGAATACAAACATCGAAACCGTACAGAAATGAAAGTAGAGGATATTGAAAAGTGTGAACTTAGTTTCCGCATTTGGTATAGATATGGAAACGCAAGCACAATTAAAGGCTCTACTCATGTACTCGTTTCCGACCAATTTAATGGCATAAACGGCAGTAATGTAGATCAAGATAAACAAACTGTAGAAAACTGTGAATGGACAGAGGTATTTGCACAGGAAGAACTTCCAACCAAACCGAACAGCACTAGCGAGACAGCAGAATCCAGCAAAACTTTTACATTCGAATTATCTTCTTATCTTGCTAAAGAAATAACAATAGCGGTTCACTATAACCCCATTGATAACTCAAATACAATGCCACAGCTCAACATCATGGATATGAATATTGACTTGATGTTCACAAACGGCAAAGGGAATACGGTTAATGCAAAAGATTTCGGTTTCTCACCGCTAAATCTCGTATATGATTTAACGAAGCTAAATGACAGTCACAAAAAAGTTCTTAAGAAGGCATTGGGAAATGAGAAAATGCCGGATGAGGACCTAAACAGTGAAGAGAACATAAAAAAATATCCATATTTGCTTGTTGACGGACAAATCCCTGACTTCTGGAGTACCACCACACCTACCAGAATACAAATCGCAGGAGGAAGTAAAGGAACAACAAAAGCAGACACTTGGCTTATCTCGGCTCCCGTCTTGCTGGGTACTTGCTATCCGGATGCAGGACAAAGCATCAAGAATATCTCGCAAACATTAGAGATATACTCACATACCTACGAAGAAGCCGGGACATACACCGCTACCTTCGTAGCCAACAATGCAAACTACGTCCATCAAGGTGGTCAAGTAGTACGTGAACTGACTATAAACGTTGTAGAATAATAGTATATCCCCCAATTTTTCTAACCTTCAATCATAGAAAACGTTTATAAAAATCAGACTTTAATCAATTTAACATTAAAAAGAGAGGGTCCGCGAGGTTCCTCTCTTTTACTTTTACCATATCTTTTCACCTTCTTCCCTTTCTTCTCCTCCGAAGAAAATATTTTTCTTTACTCAACTAGCGTATAAATCAACATTTATATATAAGTTTGCACAAAAATAAAAACAATGCAAAAGACTCTTCCTATTCATTTTGCCCCATTACAAGGTTACACCGACGTGATTTACCGTAATGCTCATGCGGCCTGCTTTGGAGGTATAGACGCTTATTACACTCCATTTGTACGACTTGAGAAAGGCACCTTCCGCCATAGAGACGTCCGAGGAATCGAACCCGGGAATAATCAGGTTCCGCATCTGATTCCCCAATTGATAGCCCCTACTGCTGAAAAGGCAGAAAAGATTTTATCCCTATTCATTGAAAAGGGATATAAGGAAGCCGATATTAATATGGGATGTCCTTTTCCCATATTAGCCAAACGCCACAATGGCTCCGGTATTCTTCCCTATCCCGAAGAAGTGAAAGCGTTACTTAGCCTGATTACGAAATATCCGCAAATAAGCTTCTCCATCAAGATGAGACTTGGTTGGGAAGATCCGGAAGAATGTCTCAAACTGGCTCCGATTATCAACGAGTTACCTTTACGACAAGTCGTTATGCATCCACGCCTAGGAAAACAACAATATAAAGGAGAAGTTGATCTTAAAGCATTCGAGGCTTTTCAGCATGTATGTAAACACCCGCTCATTTATAATGGGGACATTAACCATATAGAAGATATTCACCGTATTCAGGAACAATTTCCCGGATTAGCCGGAATGATGATAGGACGAGGATTACTCGCTAACCCGGCGCTAGCATGGGAGTATCAGCAAAACCGCACACTTGAATTCGATGAAATGAAAGAAAAAATACAATCTATGCACACATACGTATACGAGGAATATATAGAACAGCTAAAAGGAGGAGACTTGCAGATTTTGAATAAGATGAAAGCTTTTTGGGAATACCTACTACCAAATGCAGACAGGAAATTATTGAAAGCTATTCATAAAAGCACCAACCTCCACAAATATACTCAAGCAGTTCATGCCTTTTTTAACCAACGATAGATTAATTGCCAGTAATTTTGTGTAATTTTGCGCCCGTTTATAAACAAGCACATTATGAAAAAATACATTTTATTATTTCTTTGTCTGATACAGTTATCAGGCAGTTTCGCACAAATGCAGGATTTCAAGTTCAAATTCTACGGACAGATTCGTACTGATTTCTATTATAACAGTCGCGCCAATGAAGAAACCGTAGACGGATTGTTCTATATGTATCCGAAAGATAAGGTACGTGATCCGGACGGGAAAGACCTGAACTCAACACCCAACAGTAATTTCTATACCTTGTATTCACGTCTCGGAGTAGATGTTGCGGGTCCGAAGCTGGGAACGGCCAAAACATCTGCCAAAGTAGAGGTCGACTTCCGTGGTACAGGTACTTCTTATTCGGTCATTAGACTCCGCCATGCTTATTTGAATTTGGATTGGGGAAAATCGGCTGTATTGCTCGGACAGACTTGGCATCCGTTATTTGGAGATGTATCGCCGCAGATTCTTAATCTTTCCGTAGGAGCACCGTTCCAGCCATTTAGTCGTGCACCTCAAATTCGTTATCGCTATACAAACAAAAATTTCCAACTTACCGGAGCAGCAGTATGGCAATCACAATACACTTCACAAGGTATCAATCCTGACAAACCGAAAGAGAGTAAAAAAAGTCATGAATACTTAAAGAATGGCTGCATCCCGGAGATATATGTAGGAGCTGACTACAAGAAAGACGGCTTACTGGCAGGTGTCGGCATTGAATTGTTATCATTAAAGCCACGCACAAGTGCCTTGGGAGCGAACGGAGATAAATATAAAATAGACGAACGCATAACTACCCTGTCTTACGAGGCCCATGCGAAATATACCCATAAAGCCTGGTTCATTGCCGCAAAGAGTGTATTGGGTTCCAATCTTACACAAGCTTCCGGATTAGGCGGATTCGGCATTAAGTCAGTCAACGAACACACCGGAGAACAAAAATATACTCCCATACGTTTCTCCAGCTCTTGGTTGAATGTTGTTTACGGACAGAAATGGAAACCTGGAATCTTTGTAGGTTATGCTAAGAATTTGGGAACAAGCGATGCACTATATGCTCCTGATGGAACTGACGCTCAAGTGTATGGAACGGGAACCAACCTCGACCAGTTAGTAACAGCAGGGGCAGAACTGACTTACAATGTTCCCCACTGGAAATTCGGATTGGAATATACCTTAAGCTCTGCATGGTATGGTTCACTCAATGCCTCCAACGGAAAAATCAGAGATACTCATGCCGTATGCAACAACCGCATTGTTGCTGTTGCCATGTTCATGTTCTAATCTCTCTCTACACAATTATTTTGATTATATATCTGTCACCTGTCACCGATTACTGCCTAATGATTTGATTATAAACGATTAGCATTGTGACAGCAATCGGTGACAGCATTGTGATGACAATATTGCTGTCACCGAAAACAGCAAACTACATTTCATTAATCGGAGACATTCATTACGGGAGCCCCAACAGTCATATTTACTTCATTTATATACAACCTTTGTTTCATTACGGGAAACGATTAGTTTCACACCGAGAAACCAATCGTTTCGCTATTTGAAACTTTTGGTTTCCTTACTTGAAACTAGAGTTTCATACGCTTGAAACCAAAGTTTCCCTTTGTAGAAACTAAAGTTTCTGCGGCTAGAAACAACAGTTTCAAAGCTTTGGAAACCACGCTTATACAAAGGGAAACAAAACATTTTCTGACTGCCTGACTTCTTATCTCTTTAGTTCCACTTCAAAGCTAGCACCATCTTTGCAACTGAATTGCAAGATTGTTTGCTTTTCATTGGAGGAGACTACCGTACAATAGGGAGTTTCTTCCACATTCCATCGGCCTTTTATGGTCACAGTCACCGGTATTTCACTACTTCCATTATTAATCCACGGACGAGAGTAGATACTACGTTCAATCCGCTTCCCGTCTTTGTCAAACGCTTCGTCACTTGGACCGCGATACAAAGCCAAATCAGGTTGTGCTACCGTCAGTTTAATCTTATCAGCAGATTCTTTATGAGTCATAACCAGGCAGGAAGTATCCACACGTTGCAACAGACCACCCGGCAACGTTGTTTCAGGAGTTTCAAACAATACATAAGAAACAATCTGCTCGGAAGCGGACTCTACAATATGCGCCTTCCGATCTTGCTGCAAAACTTTATAAGTTGGCTTTTTCGCAAACTTCTTCATCGCGATTTCATTCGTTTGAGGCAAAACAGCGTATTCATACCTTCCGTTTTTCGGTGCCTTTCCATGATCTACTACCAAAGAAACCCAATCACCCTTTGTTTCCTTTCCCGTATTCTGCATTCGCGAATATTGAGGGAAGTTTTTCTCAAATCGAATGGCTGTCGGAACATAATAACCTGTTCCCAAATGATCTACCCATACTTTCTTATCTTCCTGATAATTTTTCCAATAGTCATGTCCCGCCTTATCTGTGACTGCCAATTGGAAGATAGTCGTTTCAGTGGAGAATTCCGTATTTGTATTTTCAATATCCGATCCAAGGCAGACAATCATTCCATCGATGAAATGGTAAGATTTACGTGCCCGGTGCGATCCATTATACTTGTCGTGCTCGTGCAGCTTCATTCCGAAGTTACCATTCATCTTCTGTTGAGACAACCCGCCTGCAAAAGCTTCATCAGAATAAAGCATTTCTTCCATTCCTGAATAACGGTCTACATTGAGCACTTTAGCCTGCAATTGTTCCAACGGCAAATGAATAGATGTGACTCCCGGGATACGGTTCCAGTCAAAACCTTCCTGCTGCCAACCACTAGTGGCCGGAGTCACTGTCTGCCCCGGTGCAGCAGTCAATATCTGCAAACTGCCGTGCGCCAGATAGCGACCATATAAATTCGCTCCCAAATAATGTTCAGCCGCCCATAAATAACGGGAATGTCCACGGGCCACGGCAGACCAGTTACTGCGACGTTGAACAGAGATACAACCATAGCCCATTGCTATATTCCCCTGTGGGTCCGGTTCCGGACGGAAACCTTTCTCTATCAGAAGCTTTGCCGCTTTGCGTTCTTCAGCATTTGAAACTTTGGGCATATATTCGGGAGCATCATTCTCAACGCCCGAATTTGAAATCAAACGAAGATAAGAAGATGCCATTTCACTATCATATTCCGCCTTTCCATCGGGAGAACCGGCTAAAGCCATCATGGCAAAATGCATAGGAACCAGTTTACCTTTTCCATCCGGATGACGACCGGACATAGAAAGAGGGAAATTCAGTTTATTGCAATAAAAGCGCATAGTCAGCAATACATTCTTCACCGTTTCATGAGCCAACTTGGAAACTGCAAATTCCGTCCGGCTAAGAAGATAAATCATGTTTGTTGCCCCATCCAGTCCGCCTACGGCATAAGCCGGATAGTTATTGCGATGATGGAAAGCAGCTCCGTCCACTTTAAATGAACCGGACAGCCCCAGTGCAGGACGGCAACCATAATCAATCCAACGAGAGAAAGACCGTAAGTATTGCAGTTTCTCCGGTGTATCTTCCATCATTAGAATACTGGCAATACGCCCTGTGGTCTGTGTATTGAAAGAGTCCATATCAATTCCGTCAACTTCCGGTTTGGGATACACTTCGTTAGTAATCGCATACCAGCGTAATGTCCGTTCGGCCTCTTGAAGTTTGCCTGCTTCCCTAAGCACATCTTTCATCAAGAAATATGCCAGGTACAGGCCGCGAACACTATACCCGTAATGATGGATATTTCCCCAACAACTACCATAAGCCACGCCCTGATCGGTTATGTGATCGTACATTGCCAAGAACTTCTTCTTCATTTCTTCCCGAATCACCGGTTTCTCCGTACTATTATTATATGCAACAGCTATTTTTTTCATCAGATCGAAGTAAGCACGCATTTCCACACCCATCTTAGTGAGCATATCCTTGTTCCAATCCGGAATGATTCGCTCATAAGCTTCCGCGGCACGTACCATATAGATAGGTACTCCCGAAACCTGACCGTTTTTGTAAGTGATCTGATAGAAATCATATTTCTTGCGAATATTCTCAACCTCTTTATCTGTGATCTTGCCTTTCGTGTAGATCATATCACGAAAACGCTTCTCTAACAGTTGCATTTCTGCTCTTTGCTTATCGTCTACAGGAGTCAATTCAATATCCGGTTTCAAAAGCGAGTGTTGATAGACAACCAGCCAATGGTTGGTGGTTCCGGCATTGACAAAAGGGACTTGCAAATCGGCTGTTTGTTGACGTGCGTCTACTTTAGTGGATGTAATTAAATGGTCGATGAAAAGGCGACCTTTTGAATTTGGAGCTACAATACGAAGTTCATTCATCCCTTCCTCCGGTGTGCCTTGCATATCCCTCTCATAGCAGACCCATGCGGCACGCCATCCAGTGAAATTAATACCAAAAGGAAAAGAAGTACATTTTTTACCGTCTTTCAGAAACTCAAATTCGATGGTTGCATCTTGGGGTTCTTCATTGTAAACCCACACAATAAAAGCCGAAAGGAATAAATCCTTGCCAGTCGGATCTTTCTTTTCAAACTTCAAGTCTTTTTTAAGCTCCAATACACCACCTGGTTCAAATGTCCATTCCAACGAATGTTTTCCGTCTTTATAATGCACATCGGATACTGACAGTTGAGAATGAGTGCCGGATATACAATCCGGAATTTGTGGTTCTTCAAAAGAAAACATCCGCTCATCTGTTACGACTTGCGCATGAAGGAATGTTGAACACAAAAGAGAAAATAGAGTTGTCACTCCAAATTTAATAAAAGGTTGTTTCATCATGGATATATCGTCTTATTAGGTTTTTCAGTATATAAGTCAGAGAGTAGTCACTTTAAAATCTGTAAACAGTACATGATTCTGCAAGAGACGAAGACCGAAGTGTCCGTCACCTTCGTCGCCTGTAAGAACATAGCGGAACAGTTCTTCACCATTCACAGAATAAGTCGTGATTCCTTTTTCCACTCTAATCCGAATCTGATACCACTGATTGGGAACAAGTAAGTGAGAGGCATCAGTATATTCTTTCAATAAGGGTTTCACCTTGTCATCTGCTACTCCATAATATTCTCCTCTGTAACGACGGAAACGAGTCGTCGAGTTATCATTTCCCCCGTATCCAACGTAGAAAAGGTCTAATGTGTTGTAGTTTTTAAAGATACCGTCGCGCCACTGACTACGAGCAAAAAGATCATCTGGGTATTTAGGGTCATTAGCAGCCCAAAAACAATTCAAGTCACTCAAGCGATCGTACTTCCCTCCTTGCATCACCATACAAATGTGGTAACTAACCTCATAATTCCCCGCCAATCGCTGCTGATACCACATAGTCAATCCATCCGGCACGATCAATTCTAATGTATCTGTACGTTCTATCACCTGCAAGGCATGGGATGCATCTTCTATCTTCCATTGTTGTGCAAACGCATTTTCGCGTTGTGCAAACAGCACTACACTATTTAAGAGAAATAAAGTAATCAAACTGTAGCTAATAAAAAATCGCTTCGTCATTACGGTATTAGTTTAAAGATAATTCTTCCGGATACAAAGAAACCCCTCTTTTCGAAAAAAGAGGGGCTCAAATTGTACAAAATATCTCAAATAATGTATTGACCGGGAATTTGTATTACCAAGCCTCTACCACTTTTTCAGCAGCCGGATGCAAATACCAATCCTTGTTATCAACTCCATTGCTAGTCACCCAAGCACGGAATTCAGGATAAGCGTCATCAAAAAGCACCTTTTCATAAGCATGTTTTACGCCAACAGGAACTTTAATTCCCCAAACAAAACCATTCTTATTACAATATGGAACACCTTCCATCATTTCACCGGCCGAATCAGCTTCGTAATTAGTATAAAGATAAGAAGGTCTATAGCCTTTCATGTGAATCTCTTTATTCGTATTTGTCACAATAAAGAAGTTCTGATTATGAGTATCAGTAATAAGAGCACGATAAGCTTTCAATTGATCCAAATCTTCAGTAAGACTAGTACGAACCTTAGCTCCCAAAATAATTTCTGCACGTAACATGCCTTGTCCCGGATTTATAAAACCTTTTGTAGTCTGGAAGAAATTAGTATTATCACCCAAAGCACTCAAACCATCCATTATGATAACCGGGCTACCGTGTTCCGTGTCTACCGTAACTTTACAAAATTGCGATTTTCCAAAGAGTTGCTGTTGAGGCATTTCTGCTTTCATTTCCCCAGTAGCAAGTTCGGTTTCTTTTCCTTGTCCTTCTTTCAAAAGAATACGGGTCGCAACAGTCTCTATATACTTTTTATCCAAGCCGCCTAATACTACACCTAATTTAATAGGATATCGACCGCCTTTGGCACGAATATCCAAAGTCAACTTCAATCCTTCTTTATATCCCTGACCAGCTTCAAGCCATTTTTCAGCCTGACATTCGGTTACTTTCAAATCGTACTCAAAAACAACATCGTTCAAATCATTGTCTTGACCTGGTTCAATCGGCCAATTGTCTTCAAACATAGCAACGCCTGTATTATGATAGAAAAACCATCCATCATCTTCTTCACTAGTTACCGCCACCGCATCTTCAGGTACAGTTATTGCTACAGTCTCGCCACTCCGAGTCACGCTATTTATCGGAAATGATGCTGTTTTATCTGTTCCATCAGAATACTTCAAATAAATATTAGCACAGTGAATAGGCACATTCAATTCCAAGTCTTTCTCTCCATCAACAAGCAGGCCACTCACCAACAAACTTCTTTCCTGATTTTCTGAATCCCAATACAAATCAACCGCTACAGGCTTACTTGAATAAACTTTAGCAGAGACAGTACGACTAGTTGCAAAATCAAACCCTGCCGGAATAACATACTGCGGGGAATCATCTCCTCCTCCATTATCCACTATTCCTTCTTCATTGTTACTGTCTGTACAAGCAACAACCAACATCGTCCCCATGAGGACGTACATCAAACTTTTAATCTTCATTTTAATCTAATTTTTAAATTTATTGTTTGTTTCAGTTTCCTATGAAAGCTCTACCTTATCGCACCCATATCCGAGCTCTATATGTTAACTTATCAAAAATATATTTAACGCTTAATGGCTTTTTACCTGCCTTTATTTGTAATTTCAATCCTTTCCATCGAAAATAATCACAAGAGCTCAAATATCGCTCAAAAGCCCTGTTCATGAACAATGGATAATATATACAAGTTATTTATTATATTTGCATTAGACAGAACATTCAATACAACAAATATAGAACTTTTGTTTTGAATATACAAGTTTTATAGATTAAATATCAAGGGAAATGGATCAAGTACTGTATGGTATAGATTACATAGAATATTATTTCTATTGGATATATTACAAGTTTATTGGCTATCCTTTAATCATAAGAATATGCTCAATTGCTGTAATGTTTTGTATTATTGCGTACTTGTTTCTCCTATTCCATATTATATATGGTATATTCAAAAGGCGGAAAGAGAAGCGAAGATACAACAAAGCTTTCGACAAATATTACGAGGTAATGAAATCTATCTCGCTAGATTCCAACACATTGAGTGAAGAGGAAATCGCAGACAGATTACAGTATGATACGAAAAAACGTCCCAAGCCTAATGAATTACGTATTATCACTCAACTATTAACAGAAATCAAGAGTGTACACGAAGATGAGATTAACGAACTAAACTATCAAACGATTCAAACCGTATTCCAGATCACGCGTTTCCTTGAACGCGAACTTCAATTCGGCTCCAAAAGAGCAAAGATACAAGCGCTGAAACTTATTCAATCCATCAACGGATATGCCTCTGAAGCGGTATTGGTGCGCTTCCTCTATCATCGTGAAATAGAATTGAGGAACTCTGCACGCTACACTTATATGTGGCTAAGCCAGGGAGATCCGTTCCGTTTCTTCGACGAAGACATCGGCATGAAGTTGAGACAATGGGATATGATGGAATTGCATGCCATCTTGGAACACCGCAAGAAGGTGGGATATAACACACCGAGCTTTATAAAATGGGTGAATACTTCGGCCGAAGAGAATGTTAAGATATTCTTTATCAACGAAATCCGGTTATATAATGAAACCGACAGTGCTCCCATCCTGGCTAAACAAATCAACGCACGCTCTACCGAAATCCGGGGCGAAGCGATCAGAACTTTAGGAAAGCTAAAATATAAAGAGATCGAGCCCAAGCTGATTGAAATGTATCATGTGCAACCGGAAGAAGTCAAGCGACAAATCATTTCGGCTGTTGCAGACCTGAAAACAGATAAGGCTTTAGGATTTCTTTACAATGCTTATGATGAAGCAGACAACTGGGGGACAAAACGTATCATCCTGAAAGCCCTCTATGAATACAGTTCAATGGGAAGAAAAACATTCGATCAATTGGAGAGAAAAGCAGATTCCCACACAGCTATATTGTTTGCCCATACCAAGCATCCGTTAATCAACCAGTTAATTTAGAGAATATGAGAGATATAATATTTACATTCTTCAATTATTTCGTATTCTTTTATACGAGTATGCTGGCGATATTCTTCGTCACATTCGCCTTCCTCTCTTTCATTTCTCTGAAACGGAGAAAAGATTACTATGTGGAAAGCTATATGCGGAAAACAATTAAGGAATCTCCCTATACACCGGGTATTTCGGTAATTGCCCCTGCTTTCAATGAAGAAAAGACAATCATTGATAACGTGAACTCTATGCTTGCATTGGAATACCCGCTTTTCGAGGTGGTGATTGTAAATGACGGAAGCACGGACAGTACGTTGAAGAAGATGATTGAACATTACGAACTGATAGAAGTGCCCTATGCCTATATTGAGCGAATCAAAACCAAACCGTTCAGAAGACTCTTCAAATCTACCAGTCCGAAATACAGTCGACTCATCGTTGTAGACAAAGAGAATGGAGGAACCAAAGCGGATGCATCCAATGCAGGTATCAATGTTTCTTCATATCCTTATTTCATCTGTACGGACGTAGACTGTATCTTAGAGAAATATGCTCTTTACCGCTGTATATCGCCCATCATATCTTCCGATAAACAGGTAATCGCAGTCAGCGGAACGATGTTGATGGCAAACGGATGCGTAGTGAAAGACGGGCAGATAGTAGACGTGAGAACTCCGCGTACTCCGATTCCGCTTTTCCAGAACCTCGAATACATGCGTTCCTACCTGATTGGTAAGATGGGATGGTCTGCAATCAATGGTATGCCGAATGTTTCCGGTGGATTCGGTCTTTTCGACCGTTCCGTAGCCATTGCAGCCGGAGGATATGACGGTACTTCCTTTGCAGAAGATATGGACCTCATTACCCGCATGGTAGGATACATGTGCGACTTCTCCCGTCCTTATAAGATTATTCAGATTCCTGATACTTGCTGTTGGACGGAAGGACCTCCCAACTTGGCGATGCTTTACCGTCAACGTACCCGTTGGGCACGAGGATTGTTCCAGACACTTAGTATCCACCATAAGATGATCTTCAAGAAAACATATAAACAGATGGGATTGCTGACTCTGCCTTATATGTTCGTATTTGAGTTTCTGGCACCCATCATCGAGCTTACCGGTTTGATCGTATTTATCTATCTGGCCTTTACAGGAGCGGTCAACTGGAATACGGCGTGGATGATTTACCTGACGATCTATACGTTCTGCCAGTTCCTTTCCATCGTCGTTATTACCTACGACTATTACGTCGGGATGCTTTATAAAAGAGGATACGAATATCTGTGGATTATCATAGCGTCCATATTGGAGCCCATCTTCTATCATCCCATCATCACTTTCTGTTCATTGAGAGGATACCTTAGCTATCTGACCAATAGAGACTTCAAGTGGAAGAATATGGAGCGTAAAGGATTCAAGCAGAAAGAAGAAAATACGGATGATGCTGAAACAGCGGCTATGAAGCCTGAACCGGCAACGATTTAAACAAGAAAGAAAGATTAAAGACAAGATAGAATGAACAGAGAATTTCTCCATAAGATCACCTTATTAGGTTGTCTGTTTTTGCTGATAACCTCTTCCTCCGGAACCGATAATGGATTCCAGACGCCGGAGCAATATGCCCAGATTGTGCAGGAGCATTTTGCGAACGAGGAATGGGAAGCAGGAAAAGAGCTGTTGGAGGAGGGCCTTCAGAAATACCCGAATGTTTCTGACCTTGAATGGCTCATGGGCAAATACTGGTTTCACGAAAAGAATTATGACCAGTCGCGTTATCATCTTGTTAAAGCAATAGACGACAATTATAACAACGTCAATGCCAAACACCTGCTGGTAGACGTGGAAGATATTACCGAAAACTACTCCAGTGCCATTTGCTACGTTAATGAGTTGCTGGAAGTGAATCCGTATTGGAGAGGCTTATGGCGAAGGAAGATTGAACTATACCGCAAGCAGAACAATGATGTGGAAGCGGATCGCCTGTTGAAACGAATCAATCAGATTTACCCGAACGATACCATTCTAAGGAAGGATTACATCTACAGCATGGAAGTAGGCTACCAACAAATGAAAAAAGGCGGTAACCGGAAAGAAGCGATCGAGAGACTGACGGAGCTAATCAAAGTATCTCCTCAAAACGAAGAATATTACCTGGACATCATCAACCTGCATTTACAGGAAGGAAACCGGGAAGCAGCTCTAGGCTGGTCATCCAACGGTTTGGCTGCCATACCGGGAAGTGGTGCCCTCATCGTCAAAAGGGCAAGTATCCTCAGTGAATTGGCGCGTTATCCGGAAGCACTGGCATTTATACGCGAGCAAATGAAGAGAAACAATAGTCCTGCCATACGGCGTATGTACAACGACTTATTGATGGAAGCTGCCCGTGCAGAGAAACAGCGGGACCCTTATGTATTATATGGCATGGCCTACGAAGGAGGCAACAAGAACAAGGAAGCATTAGACTATTTATTGAACACTTCCGTCACCCGCGGATATACCGACGATGCTCTCTTCTATATCAGAGAAGCTAAAAAACAATATGGCAACAATGATAAAGGAATTCTCTATAAAGAATATATGCTTTATCGCCAGATGAATGAGGATGATCTTGCCTATTCAACGCTGAAAAAGATGTACGAGATGTATCCTGATGATTATGACATTACGCTTGCCATGAGCGCACAGCACATGAAGAAAGCCGAAAAGCTGATGGAACTCGGTCTGTATGCGGAAGCATTGCCGCACGTATTGTTTGTATCTCAAAAACATGTAGACAACGACGTGAACGGTGCCGCATGGGAAAAAGCCTTGAGTTGCTATATCAATATGAAACGTTACAATGAAGCACTTGCCACATTGGATACCATCACCCTTCACTTCCCGGATTACGAGAATGGTACGTTGAAAAGGGCCTTTATTCTCGATAAAATGGACAAAACCGAGGAGGCTTTGCAACTATACTTGTCTGCCATCGAGCAGAGCGACGAGGATATGCGTATCTTCTACGTCATCGGATACGAGGAACTGGCAGTGCCCTACATCAAAAAGTGCATGGAAGCCGGAGCTACGAAGAAAGCATACGAAGAAGCCATCAAACTGGTCAGCCTGAATCCATCGAGCGATCTTGGATTACGGTATGCCATTAACTCGTCCGGTTTACTCGGAAAATACGATGAATTCGAGAAATATACAGCGCAAGGAATCAATTACTATCCTGAAGAACCTTTCTATCAGGCAAAGAGGGCTACTGTCCTTGAGCGCGACAAGAGATACGAAGCTTCTTTGGAATTCCTGAAACCGATACTCAATAAATACCCGAGCAACAAAGAGATTATAGGCGCATTCTCACAAAGCAGCGAATATCGTGCCCTGCAACTGACAAAGGCGAAAGAACCCGAAAAAGCTCTCGCTGTTCTTGATACAGCTTTGCTTTACGACAGCCAGAACAAGTCGTTGAAATACACCAAAGGCGTGGTATATGAAGCCAACAGACAAGCGGATTCAGCCTATTATTATCAAAAGTATTACGAGCCTTCCATCATGGAATACCGTTCTTTCCAACGGCACTTATCGGGCCTTAGAAGCATGATGCTCAAGAATGAGATCGCTTTGACCTACCTGCGTGCACGCTACGGAGAAGAAGACATCATTACTTCCGTTGCCACCGCCGAATACACCCGAAAAGGCCAGAAGAACAGCTACACGGGACGTCTCAACTATGCAGGACGAAGCGGCTCGGCAAGCGACAGCATGGAGGCTGAAGAACAGACACCGGGAGGGGTCGGCATCCAGGTACAGGGAGAATGGACGCATCACTTCTCACCGAAGTGGAGCACTACGGTCAATGCCGCCTTTGCTACCAAATACTTCCCGGATATTACCGCCGATGTTGCCATACGGCATTATCTCAAGAATGACTGGGAAATAGGAGCACATGTGGGATACAGACGTGTAGCTGCCTATACGAAACGTTATGAATGGAACGACGAATTCTTTGCAGGAGGCACCGGAGATAACGGTTATCTATTTACCGGCTGGAATGAGTCAAAGACCAACCTGCTCACCGTAGGTGGAGAATTAGCCAAAACTATCGAAGTCGTTCGCCTCAACACGAAGATAGATATGCATTTCTTCAATTCCAACTTCTACTACAATGCACAGATTGGTGCCAAATACTTCCCGGCTAATGACGGAAAGACGAATATCAACGCCATGGCAAGTATCGGATCGGCCCCGGAAACGGCTGTATTGGATTACGCGCTGCCCGGCTCTTTCTCACACACCAATACAATGGTAGGACTGGGAGGCCAATACATGGTCAGTCCTAATATTACCATAGGTCTGATGGGTACTTGGAATACCTATTATAACCAGACCAACACCGTGCGAGGGAGCAGTCCGCTCAACCCGATAGAATCCATATCGACACGCTATAAAAATTTATATAACATCTATGCACAAGTCTATATTTCATTCTGACACGCTTTGCCCCATATTGGCAGGAATGATATGTATTTGCGGCCTTTTATCCGGCTGCCGCATGCAGGCACGCACGGAGATGTTCCCATCTAAAGAAGGATACCTCATCACAATCGGCGAAGATCCGACGGACAGAGATACCCGATGGGCCAAATACCTGTACGAGCACCTCAAGAAACGTGCAAACGACGATGAAATGGTCGCTTTCGGTGTCTCCGAGATGGATATGTGGCGTATCATCATACAGATAGACCCGACATTGCAGAGAGGATTCAAAGTAGCCTGCAAAGGTTCGGATATCAGACTGACCGCAAGTGACGACAAACAAATGTTATGGCTGCAATACCAACTGATAAAGAAGATCAGCAAAGAAGACCCGCGCATAGACGGTTCGGATCTTCCTCCCGCCCTTATCAACCTTAATGATACTTGCGGAGCTTTTGCATTTGACTATCAAAGTATTTATTCTCCATACGGCCTGAACGCCGATCATACAGGCGTTATCGGCCTGAACAACTTTGACGACAGCTGGGGAATATGGGGACACAACCTGCGAAAAGTACTGGGAAAAGATGCAGAGAAAGTATATGCCACCATTCACGGGAAAACAGATGACTCACAACTGTGTTTCTCTTCCGAGGACATGTATCGCCAGATAGAAAATTACATCGTAGATAACTTCGGTGAAAAGGGGAATTCCCGTTTTGTAATCTCACCGGATGATACTCCGTACGCCTGTACGTGTGCCACCTGCACCGCATTGGGAAATACAGAGAAGAACGCAACTCCCGCCGTTACGGAACTGATCCTCCGCCTGTCGCAGCGTTTTCCCAAACACACGTTCTTTACGACTTCCTACCTGACCACGCAACAAGTCACAGACAAGCAACTTCCCCCTAACGTCGGGGTAATTGTCAGCGCTATCGACTACCCGCTCCGCCGGACAGACGGTAAGGACGAGCAAGACAAGAAATTTGCGGAACAACTCGACAACTGGAAGAAAGTAACGAACAACATCTATATATGGGACTATATCAACAACTTCGACGACTACCTCACTCCTTTCCCCATATTAAAGATAGCCCAGCAAAGACTCCAACTTTTCAAACAACACGGAGCCAGCGGCATATTTTTCAACGGAAGCGGTTACAGCTATTCTTCTTTCGATGAAATGAGGACTTTTGTATTATCAGCCCTTCTTATCAACCCGGAACTTCCAGTTGATGAGTTAATTAAAAGCTATTTCAATCAGGAATACCCGGTATCCAAAAAATGGCTGTACGATTACTACACAGAGCTAGAAAACAACGCCCAATCCGGAAAGCGGCTCGGACTTTACGCCGGTATCAGAGAATCGGAAAAAGGATTCCTCTATCCGGAGAAGTTTATCAAATTCTATGATGAAATGGGAGATTTTGTATCCGAAGCAAAAGGGAAAGAGCGCAAAAAGCTGCACGAGCTTCAGACCGCTTTGTCTTTCACGCGCATGGAATTAGCACGTGACCACGGTTTCGACGCTTACGGATATGCCAAGCGAAATGGAAAGGATATTCAACCGCTTCCCCAAGCTCGTAAATGGATCACCCAGCTCAAAGAACATCAAGCATTTGCCGGAATGGAATATTATAACGAGTCAGCCTATGAGATTGACTATTATATAAAGGAATGGGAACAATATATACTTGCTTCCGACATAAAGAAAAGTTTGTTTCTGGGAATGAATCCTTCCACAACCCCTAAACTGAATAAAAATGATTCAAAGAAACTGACCGACGGCACTCACGGTTTACCCGGAGACTATCATTGCGGTTGGGTTATCATTCCGGGAGAAGAATGTACCATCAACCTGCCAGTTAAAGGACTCAATGCATCAGGAACATTCTATATCAGTTTTCTGAATCTTCCCCGTCACCGCATCTATGCGCCACAGCAAGTTCAACTGTTGAAAGACGGAGTAGCCTATAAAACAATAGACTTGAAACCGGAAGACTCCCCAGAAAAAGGAGAAATGATGAAAGCCACTGTTCCGGCAGACCTGAACGGAACAGAACAATTAAGCATAAAAATCAGTTGTTTAAAGAAACCGGGAACGCAAATGGGTATCGATGAAATTGCATTCATCCCTTAGATGCTGAAAAAGTGATATAACAAAAATAAATGGCAACAATGAATAAATCTATATTCTATATTTTACTACTGACGGCACTTCCGCTCTGCTTTACAGGATGCAGGAAGGAAGTACGTCCCACCAGCATGACGATAAAAGATTCCGTCAGGCACTATTACCCTATCAAGCAAGGTCAGCAACTCGATATCATGTTTACCATCACCAACACGGGAGACGCTCCGTTAATCATTTCAGAAATGCAACCTTCCTGTGGCTGTATCATTCTGGATAAAAGTTCGCATATCATCATTCCCGAAGACGGTATCAGGCAATTCAAAGCAACCTACAACAGCATCAAGAATGTAGGCGAAGTGGTTCACCGCATCCGGATTTTCGGCAATATGCTCCCAAATGGAAAAGCAGAACTAAAATTTGATGTTAACGTAGTCCCCGACGCAGATTATACACGTGATTATGAAGAACTCTATCAGGATTTCAACACTAAGAACGGTATTGTCAGGGAGATGGTGGACGGAAAAGAATCGGAACTAGGATATTATGTAGGAGAACCCTAATAATAAGTATTAAGTATCAAGTATTAAATGACTGGCTAATACTTGATACTTAATACTTGATATTGATACTTATCTCTACGGATGTATTTCTTTGAATGTGGTATTTTCTTCTTTCACATTCTGAATAGTCTGTTTTAACTCCCCAATCGGCAAGTCATATCCATACCAGCCTGTATAGCAATCCACCACATACCATTTCCCGTCAGCCTGCAATTCGAACTCAACACGCAAATCCACTTCGGACTCTTCATAGCCCGCTTCAAAGATTTTGTGTTTCGGTTCATTCAGCGTAAACTTGGAGACATAGATTCCCCCTTCTTCCTGGGTGATACGTTCTTCTTTCATGGTTTCGCTATCCAGCAACGGCCATTTTTCCTTGGTGAAAGGGAATGTTTTTTCGGTTTCGCCGTCATCTGCCAATAAAGTAATCGGGGTCTTTAATGGGAACTTGATACGAGTATACTGGAAGGCTGCACTGGAAGTAAATTTATCCAGAAACGATTTGAAATCTTCACCGTCTTGCGTAGTCAGTTCACTATCGGCTTTCGCCTTGGAACTATTACCGCAGGAGATAAACGAAACACCGGCGAGCAACAGCATAGCCAGCAAGCAGCATACAAACTTTTTAGCTCTCATAACACTATATAAATTAAGAGTTTAATTGACGGCGCAAAGATAGTAACAAGTTTGGTTTTGCAATACTTTTATACATTAAAATTGGTCCAAATCAAGCCACAAAAGAAACTTCTTTATCACGTTCAAGATGAAAGATTTTAAAGAAATATCCGATTCCATTCGTTTACGGTCAAATAATGTACGTTCTCATCCTACTAATGTACTATTTACTCATACCTAAATACTTATTTCTCCTCACCTTTGTAATAACATACAAGCAAAAGAATACCCTTTAATATTATAATACTATGAAAACAATATTAGTTATTTTATTTTTAGGTTTACCTTTAATAGTTTTTTCCCAAGTTGATACAAAACTTTCTTTTGATAAAGAAACAAAAGCCATTCAACTTACATTGGAAAACAAGTACAATGCTCCTATCCTTTTAAATCCCAAATCTGATGATGAGAGTGAAAAAGGAACATATTATGCTATTACATTAAAAGACAACAATGGATCGATTATAAAAAAAGAGAAGTATATGTATATCATCAAGATTCATCACGAAAAGGCGATTTTGTTATAGGAGCTTTGCAAAAACAAAGCTATACATTGGATTTAAGTACTTGGGCAGATTCCGCATATTTGGTAGAAGTAAGATTACACGTAGAAGCTCGTAATCCAACAGAAAAGATCCACTACATTAATAAAAATGACATAACCAAAGTCTTTTTATGGAAATAGATTGAACAATTTACCAAAACAATATTATGAATATAATTAAATCTTTCTTTATAGGTATATTATTGTGTATGTCAATTCTTAGCAAGGGACAAACACAGGAGTTAGAAATTGCTTTGACTTATAATAGACAAGACAATGCTTTGACTCTAAAACTTTACAATAATACGGATAAAGAAATAATGATATTGAATCAAAGTCTATTAAATGAATCATCTGGAAGCTGCATTATTTTAACTGAAAAACAGGATAATGGACAGAGTGATCTAATCATCTCGTTATATGACTATGAAGATGGACAGTGGATACGTTCTAAAACAATAAACCCTAACGAAAGACTAGAACTTTTTTATCCATTTAAAGCTATCCCTGCAAATAATGTCACAAGAGCTAGATTATTCCTCTCCACATACTTTAGAGATAGGAAGACAGGAAAATTAGTTAGCAAAAAATACAAAAATGATTTACCCATAAAACAAATTAAATGATAACAAGTAAACATTTATCTATAAGTATTGTACTTTTGGGCATTTCCATTTTTTGCACCGCCCAAGAAGTAAAAATTGAATTTTCTTATGATAAACCGAATAATTCTTTAACCCTAATACTTACTAATAATACAGACAAAGAAATTCTAATTATGAATCAGGGGCGGTTAAGTGAATTTAGTGGGAGCTATATTGTTTTAACAGAATTTTCTAATGGAAAAAGTTCAGATTTAACAATTTGCCTATTTACTCTTGAAAGCGGAAAATGGATATTACACAAGGGATTATCTCCAAAAGGAAGAATGGAACTCTTCTATCCTTTGGATTCTATCCCAGCCAATAATTTAACAAGGGCACATTTGTTTCTTTCAACATATTCTAATGATGAAAAAACTGGAAAACTAACTTCTAAAAGATATGAGAAGAATTTATATCTAAACTAAGAAGTTTTATTATACGATACAGTTCTATAAAGATTAGTGCCAATTATGAAATTTATTATCAATTTAAAACAGAAAAAGATAATTAGCATAGACAAAAACAGAGTTATAGACTTTATGCAATGGAAATACGAGCAACTTATGAATATTCTAAAAACAATATATTATGAAAATAATATTAGTATTAATTCTGGCATCTTTACCTTTAATTGGAGCTGCACAAATTGGCATTCAACTTTCTTTTGATAAAGAAGCGAAAGAAGCCATGCTATTATTACTAAATACAAGTAATGATATATATAGGCTATCACCCAAATCAATAGATCAATACGAGCCTGGAACTGGTTGTATTTATACCTTTTTATATCGTGATAAAAATGATAAAGTAATATATAAAAGGAGTCGTTTTATATATGATGAATTACCATTAACCAAGTATAGACTAGGGCAATATCTATTACCTCATGAAAATAACGAATATAAATATGAGTTTGCCAAATGGTATAGTGGAGAGATTTGTTCAGTAGAAGTTGAAATTCAAATAGAAGCAATCAATTATACAACAAGAAAATCTTATCTAAATAAAATCAAGCGGATTTATTCACTAGAATAAACCGACAAATATTAATGCAATAAAACAGCTTACTCAAACAATAAATCATGAGAACAATATTAGTTATTTTATTTTTGGGTTTACCATTAATAGTTTTTCCCCAAGTTGATGCAAATTTTACATTCAACAAAGAAACAAAAGCCATTCAACTCATATTGGAAAACAAATACAACGTTCCTATCCTATTAAATCCCAAATCTGATGATGAGAGTGAAAAAGGAACATATTATACCATTACATTAAAAGATAACAGTGGTACGATTCTAAAAAATAGAGAAGTATATGTATATCATCAAGATTTATCACGAAAAGGCGATTTTGTTATAGGAGCTTTGCAAAAACAAAGTTACATATTGGATTTAAGTGCATGAGTAGATTCCGCATATTTGGTGGAAGTAAGATTACATGTAGAAGCCCGTAATCCAACAGAAAGAATCCATTATATCAATAAAAATGACATAACTAAAGTCTTTTTATGGAATTGATAAATTAAGAGAAAAGTCTCTTCACTACTTTTCGAGGGCACATTGCCAAATTTTATCACACCTTTGACTCAAACTTCTTTTTATCTCTTTTTTAATTCGTAGTGCTTTAGTACTTGTTATCTTTATTTCAGTTAGTAATGCTTCCTGACCTATTTTATACATTTTAATAGAGTCTCTTTGCTCGCGATAAAAACAAAACAATTTATACTTAGGTAATAAGCGGTTAGGTAACATATTTTTTGCTAAAATATAGCATTCCATAGCTTTATCTATTTGTTTTTGTTCTTTATAGACATCTCCTAAATCACAATACAATTCGGAACTTGGAATAATTGTACTAGCTTGTTTTAATATTAATAGACTCTTTGTGGCAGGTAATTGCAGAAAACTATATTGAGCATATACGTCTAATAAATGTGGGGTAGATTGCAAACAGACTTGGCATCTCTCAATATATGCTTCAGCAACCTTACGTTTTTGCAGAGATTCTGAATAAAGTTTTCTAACATTTAGTTTTAAATTATAATAATCATGCCCCCCCTTTATGCTTAGTACTAAACATACTATGATTATCCAACTCGATTGGAACTTATATTTAGTTAATGCATATATATTCTTTTGATATTGTATTCCACCTAACAATAATGATCCTAATAGCCATAATAGTAACACATTGAATGGATAAGAAAACATAGAAAAAGTGAGTAATGAGACAAATCCTCCTAAATAAACTTTATTATATTTTTCTTTAGATGTGTATTTAAAAATTGATGCTATGATACATAAAATAAAAATAATCCCTATAATACCTTGTTCTACCCCTATTCGTAAAAACTCATTATAGGGATAAACTATATTGTCAGCCAACTTTTCATATTTTGAATAAGGGTGTGATTCAAAATATTGAGCTTGATAATACATGTATTTATTTTCAAAAGTACCAATACCATGTCCAACCAATGGTGCATCTGCTATCATATCGATTGAAACACGCCATATCAATAAACGTCCATCAGCAGAGTCCTTCTTATAATAATATATAGAAATTATGAATAAGATCATAAATAGAAAAAGACTGACACTTTTTATTAATACAAATGATTCTACCTTCATTTTTTTGAACAAACAACAAAGAGTCGCCATACCAAACAGTGTAGATAGAAATCCCGCCCGGGAATCTGCTAACAATAGAATGAAACAGAATAAGATAAATATGGTAAATAAAGCCCATTTAGGAATAAAACATTTCTTAGTTAAATAAAGTCCTAGTATTATGGTTATTGTTGCGCCCATAAAACCACCTAATGGACCAGGATTACTGAATGTGCCTGTCACATTAAAATCATGATGAACGCTATTAAGCCAATGTGTTTTTTGGAAAATGGCAATAATACCTTCTACCATTCCTAAAAAAATAATTCCCCATAATATCCTTTCTTTATGAGATATTTTCCTAGCTACAATATAGCATAATAAAAATGTACTCCATTTTGCAACCTCAAAAAGACAAAGCCGATTTTGATGGGTAAAATAAAAATTAAACCCTGCCATTAAAGAATAACACAATAGCAGAAAATCTAATATATTACAATTTACCTTTTGCACAAGTTATTTTTTTTAATATTCAACGTACATTTTGTAAAGTTTATCAAAATATTTTTTTGATATATTACTGTTTTTTTTTGCGGAATTTTTGTAGTAATATAACATTCCTTGATAATAAGCTTTATAGTCAAATAATCCTTGACTGTTAAATGGATAATTCTGTATAGTTCCATCACCCTGAATGAATCTATATGATATACGCATTGGATCAGCATGGAGAGCTATAAAATATTTGCCAAAAATATCATAATAAGAATATTTTCTGGATTGTTTTTGCTTTCGTGGTTGTTTATTTATCCCAAATGAATAAAGTGTTCGTACTGGAGTTTCACCCTGTACCGCTGCAATCCATTTTGTTCGGACGATAGCTTTTTTTACAATACTATCAATTTTTACATCCGAACTATTTAAAATTTCGATATGACTAGTAGTACCATCTTTTTCTATAATAAACGAACCATTCAGAACTACTTTTTTATCAACAGAAACATCACGCATAATATTTTTCAAGAAGTTACCCTCTTCATTGTATTTTGCCTTTATTTCTGGATTAAAAACGATCATATCAGGATCAGTTATTTTGCTTTTTGTATTACAAAAAACATCGTCACGATACACCATTAATGGCAAAAGAATTCCATTATTATCTGTTTTTATAATAATTTTATCACATATAGTAACATCAATTGGATCTGTTCTATCTGCAATAGCCGGTTCCCATTTAGGAGATTTTTTTAATAACCCCTCTAACGCACATTTTATAATATCACTTTTATATTGTAATATAGATATATTATTAACCCTTCCTTTTTTTGTTATTGTATACTGAAAAAGTATTGTATCTGAATAACATTTCAGTGTCGATGGTATTCGGATATTATTGTGTATCCATTGAATAAATTTATCCCTACTATTAAAAGGACTTGACGGAATATTTGATAAACGCGGTGGAGTATGCATAGTAACTTGTCTCACTTCAAACCGATGATTTTTAGGAATATATTGATAAAAATCAATTAGCATATATTTATATATATCTTTAGGCTGGCTTCCATTATATCGACATCTAGGAGCTTTACTTATGACATCCACAATTTCTTTCTCAAAAGCAGGATTTAATGTATTCAGCATGCTTGTTATAAAGACTTTTCCATCCCAAGATGCACTAATACAAACTTGTTCAATACCAGCTATTCCATATTCATATGCTTCTTGGGGAAATTGAATATTACTTAAAACCCATGACGGTATCTCATCAAGAGTCATTAAAGATTCTTTAAGACTTTCCGAATTTGTCTGTGCAGAGCTATATACACTAAAAAGCACAGCTATAAAAAAGTTAAAAATTTTAGTCATTGCATTATCTGATTTGAAGGAATATGCATAGAAGCTCTTATATCAATACAGGAATAAAAACCTCTATGCACACTTTTACTATTTTGACATAATCTATATATTTCACCATTCAACATGTACCCATACTAAGCATTTTGAGCAATAATATTCTCCAGAGCCATGTGAACTCGAATCAAGATCTCCCAAATCGACTTCTCCCAAATAAGTCCCACAAATCTTATGGTAAATTTTAGCCTTAAAGTAAGGTATGGCGTCGCTACTTTCAATATTATCAGGTTCAGGTGGATCGGAATAATCAAAGTCAGAATTAGTATCAGGACCACTGATATCTATATCGTTATTATTCATTAAACCGTCAGGAATATCATATTGATTCCCATTTTGGTCCTCTAGCCACCAATCACCATCTTCGTGCTCCATTGTAAGATGATCTCCATCTTCGCCGTTAGCCCAAACTTCATTTTCAAACCAATCCCAAAAATCATCATAGTCCTCAGAAGATCGAGTCGTAACCGTTTTGTATGCAGAAATTTGCATATGCCCTAATATCATTTTAAGATTACTAAGAGAAAGCGGTTTTTTCCCTTTTTCTTTTGGTAGTACAATGCTTAATACTTTCTCTCCTCTTTGATATTTTTCTATCTTAAATGGAGATCTCATAAATGATAAAAAGTAGATAGCCCATCCCGAATAATCTTTTTTATTCCCTAGGCTTGTAAAATGTTCATTGATATTTCCTCCCTTATTATATTCAGGAATGAGAGTCACTAAATATTGACTAATTTTCTTACTATTTATATTTTTTGTAATTACAATTTTTTGTGTCACATCAACTTTATGTATTTGGATATTTCGATTAGTGAAATTACTACGTAATACTTTATAGTGAATTTCAGCAGAAATGGGTATATCAACATTGGCAATCGAATCTTTATGAGATAAAATGCTTTTATCCCAAACCGGAATATAATCACCAGGATCTAATGTTATTGTTGTTTGAGGAGTAGACCGTGTCAATATTTGATTTTCCCAGAAAGTTTTAGCTTCTTTTACAGTCAAACCAAATCCTTTGTCTTCTTCGACAGAAGAAGATATATTATCATGTATGCATGATGTAAATACAAAAACAAACATTATTATACATATAAAGATGTTTTCATTTCTCATGATCTAAAATTTTTAGTTTATTTTCCAGTTTTTTGTTCCACTCTCTGTTCAAAGTCATATACCCGTTTTCCTTTCCATTTTTTATATGAGCTAGTTTTGAATAAAGGACGTACCCTTTCACAAAATATATCATTTGCTTCTCTCAGTTTATCAGCTCTCTCTGAAGTAGGAAGCCCCTTCTGATCATTAATAACTTTATACTCTTCAATGGCATATGAATTATACGCATTCTTATATTGATTTATTTGAGTTTTGTTTAATCCATAACGTTTAGCAAGAGTATACTCTAAAAGTGAATTATTAACAGATAACCATTTTTCTGCAATTTGTGCAGGTACAGCCTGTTTTATATCTTTTAGTTCATTAGCTTCGATTTCTTGTAATTTGTCATGTCGGTTTTTAGGACGATCATTCCAGATTTGTTTACGTTGCCTAGAATAGTTACTCTCTATTTGTGCTATCAGATAACCTTCATTATATGTAGCTCCATATTTGCCCATGTTATCAAGTGCCCCATAAATCAACATTTTATAAGATAAGTACCAATTGCCGTTATCTGTTCCTAATATTTCTAGAATGTGTTTATTCAGTTCTGCAAGCAATTCTTCTATCTTTTTTAACTTTTCCAGTTCGTCACTCATACCTTTCCATAATTGATCACGAGTCTTTTTCCATTCATGTTCTACTTTATATAAAGAACGCATTTTTTCAATAGGAATAAACTTTGTTTCACTTAGCACATGATAACGCTCCAATTCTTGTGTACAGGAACTCCATGGTCTGTATTTCCCCTTGCTAAAAGCTTGGCTTATTATTTCTCCATACTTTTTATAAATTTTCTTTTGTTCATCTTTAAACCTATCTGAACTGATTCTTCGATTCTTTAATTGTTCATTCTCTTGCTTTAAGGATGAAAGTATTTGTTCATACACATCAGCCTTTTTACTATCTAATTTATATGTTTTCATCATGTATTCCTTGTGTTTGCCCACATCTACATTTGAAAAACTCTGTGAGTAACTTATACTCCCTACCAAAAGTAGAGTTAAAGATAAAATAATTTTTTTCATAAGCTTATATTTTAAAGGTTTGTATATTTTCATTCTACCACCATATCTGTCGCCCGTTTTCATATGTAAATGGTCGTTCTTCTCTACCTTTAGTCAAGTTACGAAGCCATAATAAAGCTTTTTGAGGAACATTCCTATAAACAGCACTATCTCCATCAGGCTTTTTTACTCCTAAACTATTCCATTGTTCATCCCAATAAAAAAGTTCGTATATATCTGTGGGAACTATAGAGTTATCATCGTTACGGGGAGCAAACCCTATTGCATCAATGTTTACCCCTCCATTTAAATCTCCGCCAATCCACATATCGACCCCTCCATTGATTTGATAATAGGTAAGTATTTTTTCATCAAAGACATTTCCCATATTATTATCTTTTCGGATAGCCTCACATGATATTGGATGAAACAGTAAAGGCTTTCCATTTGACTGATATAAAGAAAATTCTGCAATACTGAATATTCCCTTTGGTTTCCTATATCGAATATACCGATATTTTTTGCCCGTTGATATATACACTTTTTGCATTTGGCTCTTTGGAGTCTCTGTTATTTTGTATATTTCTTCTGCATCTGAGAAATCTGCATGGTTGGCTCCTTCAAATATACCACCAACCATATCACGGGCAAATCTTATAATTCTTTTATTTAATGGGTACTTGCGATTCAATATAACTGTTTCTTTATGAAGAGTATCTGGATGTAATGAATAAATATTGTTATCCGAAACTATTATAGGATCTGATAGAGGAATTATGTCACCATTAATGTAACTGGAAGGCAAATACAAAATACCGTTTCCTAGATCTAATGCTTCTTCAGATTCTTTCTCACCATTTTGAGTTCCAGTACCTATATCGTAAAAGTTATCATCGGCACTAATAGCGATTGGAATCCATGAATTAGGAGAAAAAACAGATAAATAAATTGGTTCTTTTCTTCTAGGACAGGGAATAGGAATAGTTCTGAAACCTATTTTATGCATTTTCGTTACATCAAGCACATCGCAATTCGCAAACAATTCAGGATATATTTTTTGATAACGGTCAAAAGTTTCCGCAGGAGTTATAGTATAAATTTTTCGATATATTTTAGGCATCTTACGAATAGGTAATGCATTATTTTCGTTTCCATTATCATTTTGAAAGGATACAATCTTATCATCGGGCAATATCATTGAAGCAAAAGAATGTCCATTATTGCTACTACCCCAATAGGGGATTAATTCAAACGCAGCAGGAATGCCTACTGAGCGCAAAGCCATTACAACCAATGTACTTCTATCATCACATTTACCACACCCTGACTGGATAATAGAAGTATAAGTCTTCAATGTATCTTTATAAAAATCTGGCGATAACTCTATTCTAATTTGCGCATTTATGTTTTGTGCAGTCTTAACAATATCATCGCTATTTCCACCTTTCAGCCACCTCACACAGTCCCATTTCCAATAGTACTGTAATGGTTCATTTGCAACTCGGTAAGGTAGAATGTATTCACAAAACTGCTCAAATGTATATTTCTTTAAATAAGGACTTTTTTCTTTTAACAAGAAAGAATATTCCAATGACTGTATGAGAGAGTCTGCTTTTACAATATCTATATCGTATATTTTCTCTCCTTCTCTATTAAGAGAATATTTATTAGGTATATTTTCTATTATAAAACAAGCTGCTTTATACTTATCCCTATTATTCTTTGTTTTGTAATAGTCTAAGAAATGAGTTAGTTCTGATTTATTTGCAGACTGATTGGCTACTATCCAAGCAATCCTCTCACTTGAAGAAGTACAACTCAATAAGAGAAAAACTAGAATTATTGCAAAAAATGTTTTCATAATATTGTTCTTTCTATAAAATGTTTTGTTTATTGCGTAATACAAAGATGGTGATAAAATGAAAAAGTATACGTCTAAAAAATACATTAATAGGATAAAATCATCCATTTTTACTAATTACATCTTTTCTCAGGGCTACATTATATCTCTTTAATTTATATGTTCTATTAGCCCTAAAATCGACACAATTTATATGAAATATTAAGTATCACAGCGGAATTATTGAAAGTTTATAAAGATTGTTTAGTCAATGTCTACACATAACTATGCCCTCATCCGATATACAAAAAAGATTCACAGTTGCACATTCATTACAATATGATTTGCAACACTAAAATTATGGATAGTACTACAACTAAGGATTCTCAAAGAAAGAAAGAAATAGTGTAAACCATGATATTCCCTGCCCAGTGACAAGCTACCTGCATCTAAAAAACGTCTATAAAGCCCAAAAGAAATAATTGATTACTTTTTCCTCAAATATTCATAACCGAAGCGACAGTACAGACACTTGCGTTTATCACAATACTCTTTTTGCAACTGTATCAACGCCTGACTATCCGCCGCACTGACAACCGGAAGCCCGGCATCACTCCACGAACGAATAATATGATTACTCTCCGCCTTCAATTCTTCCAGAAAACGTCCGACACGTTCACACATTCGTTCATCTGCCTTATGCAAGCCGTATGTATAAAGAAAAGGAACCACTGTATTTATGATTATCAAATCCTTGGAACGCTCTCCCATCGCCTTCTCCTTTTGTGAAGAAAGTCGTCCGAATAAATAATGATTTTCCCAATAAGGAGACGTACGGGCATCCAGCAAGGTTCTCACATCCGCCAGAGTTTCCGCTTCCAGCAAACGTGAAAACAACTTATCCCCTTTCTGATAGAGATAAGCCAACTGCGCCAGGCGAATATGCGGAAAGTTTTCCGGACGAAGCCGTAGAAAACGCCATAACGTAGCGTCCATCCCCTGCCCGATTTCAAACTTCCGCTGCAAATAACGGAACTCCTTACAAAGACGGAGACTATACTCGTCTTCCTGTTCCTTTTTCAGAAACGTTTCTTCCAACAATCCAGCCAAACCATAGAAAAAAGCCTCTATCTGAAACAAATCATTCCGGTGCTTGTCCATCGCCCGAAACGGCAGTAATCCCGCCCACGTTTCAAAAGCATCTCCATTCAAGCCAAAACCGAAATTGCGGGCAAGGGTGATAAAGAAAGCATCTTCCCAATTACTGTTACAATGTTTGAGACGCTGTGTGATTAATTGCGCTTTCTGCTCCAAACGTTCCGTTTGCAAAGCGGTCAGCCAGGAATGAATCGTCAGTTTGGGAAGAGAGGCAAGGATGGGATGGCAAGCCGGATACTGATCGGCTACACAAAGTTCGTGATAGTGTAATTGCACATTTTCCGGACAGGTAAGTAACAGTTGCGGTATCTGTTCACCGTTGGAACGGGTTATTTCCGTATCTGCTTCGCTTACTACATGAAGAATCACAGAATCGTATGTTTTGTCAGAATGATGTCCGTGGCGGAACCAGTCGGAAGAATGTGTATGTATTTCGATGTTTCCCACCCATAAGGCGCCGTCAATCTTTAGTTTCGCGTTGAAAAAGTCGGGACCGGCGTTGGGGTTTTGCAGACCGGGGTCAATCACTTCTACCGGTAAGCCGTTGGTGGTTTGCAGTACTTTCAGGGGAAATAATTTATGCTTCCACACGTAGTGGAGAAGATGTTCCATGTTAACAAGACGTTAATGTGCGCTGCAAATGTAATAAAAATCTTATCTTTGCGACTATTATTTTGAATATA
>PPYF01026579.1_pt1 | contig 122564 bp, 88 predicted proteins | sample 1559871 | NCBI WGS metagenome assembly PPYF01 (sample SAMN08240021, study PRJNA423297) | Human gut metagenome, whole genome shotgun sequencing project.
AGTCAACCTTATCCAGAGATAGAGTAAACCAATATCAGTAAACATACCAAACCGAGTCAACCATTTTCAGGAACGGACACGCCAGCGCGCCCGATGGAATTTTTCGGGCGGCGATGGGGGCAAAGACGGGATTTTTTCGTATTTTTGTTTTAGCATTTTTCAACCCCTGCTATGCCCGACACCAAGCTCACCATATATTACAAGCCACTGCGCGACGACGTCAGCCGGAAGTTTGGCAAGCGCCTGACAACCGCAACCGATTTCATCAGTCTTTCGCAAGCCATTCAGGATTCAAAGGCCGGATATGTTTCCCCGTCGACGCTGAAGCGATTCTGGGGCTATGTGAGCGACAGCTATTCGGGGCGCCGACAGACCACGCTCGACGTGCTTGCCGTTTATCTCGGCTATGATTCATACAGCCACTATTGCTCGTCGATCGAAAAAGGGGAGGAAGAGATTTCGGGCTACAATACTTCGATGTCGCTCGATGTCGGCACTCTGCCGCCCGGCAGCCGTCTCAGCGTAAGCTGGCATCCCGACAGAAGTATTATCATGACCTATCATGGTGAGTTTAATTTCACCATCGATGAGGTGAAAAATTCCAGACTGCGGAAGGGTTGTCTCGTAAGGGCAATGACAATAATCAAAGGAGAACCCCTGATACTGACTATCCTGCCTGACAACGCCGGCGGACATTCACTGACCTATATCGCCGGCAAAAAGAATGGCGTTGAATGGAGCTTAGATGCTGCGGTAGATAGCTGATATGCGGTCACGCCTCGTCTGGAAAGCCGGATCGTAGATGCTGCACCACGACATCGGCTTCGATTTTGTCACAGCTTCCCCGACCCTTTTATAGAAAGGCTGAAAATATTTTTTCGTATCCTCGATGAGCGCGTCGTTCATCTGCTGAACGGCTTCGCGCCGCCGCTCTTCAGTCAGGTCGTCACGCTGTGCCATGGTTTCCATCTCGGATATACGTCTGTCGATCTCTTTTTTCCACTGACTGACAAGCCGGTCATACTCATCGTCGGGCGTAGGGCTGTTTTTATCATTGCCCGATTGCGGCCTGACAGGCAGCGTTGCCGCTAATTCCTCCTGTTTGACTTCCGGCTTTTCCGGCATGACAACCGACGTTGAATCAGCTGCTGAGATTGTTGCTTCATGCTCGCCAACAGCCGCTGAGGGGTCGGAGGGAAATTTTGCTGCCAGCCATGCCGACAGAGAGATTATCAGCGCAGCTACGGCGCCCGTTATCAGTGACGCAGTCACCAGAGAACGACGGCGCTTAGTAGCTCTGATTATATCGATAACAGCCTGAGCATCAATGGGGCGTTTAGTCTGGCTATCTTTGACCGAGAGTTCTGCGGCGTGGCGGTAAGCGGCCCCTGCGTCAACAAGCAGCAGTAGTTTTCCAAGGCTGTAGACATCGCTGCGCGTCGTCGAGGTGTAGCCCTCTTCAAACTGTTCGGGCGCACCGTAAGCGCGCGAGCCTCCCGGATTCTTGAAAAGAGCGCTTCCGGGGCTGTCGGCCATGCCGAAATCAATTATCTTTATCGCGGTCAGATTGCCATGGCCGGTTACCAGAATGTTGGCCGGTTTCAGATCGAGATGACAGATATTGCGCGCGTGGACATACGCCATTGTCTGCAACAGACTGTCGGATATTCTTTTGCGCTCGATTTTCGAAGCATGTTTCAGAAACATGTCGAGCCGCTCGCCGTCGAGATATTCCATGGCGAGGCACAGTCCGGCATCCGGCATCCTGAAAAGCCATCCGGCCCTGACGACACCGGGATGATTGAGCTTAAGCAGCAGCTCATATTCCTTTCTGATACGGAGTTCGGCCTCGGCGGCATCTCTGAGAATATAGCTTTTCACGAACCAGATTTGGCCGTGCCTCACGATACGCCCGAGCAGGCTGTGGCCATGGCGTCCCAACTCGGTGAATCCGTCGAAAGCCGTGTCTACCGAGTTGAGGTCTGTGAAAAACTCGCTGTATTCATCAGTCATGGTGCAAATTTACACATTAATCAATTGCGACGGAAAGCTGCACAAAAAAGAATCAAAAAAAGAACCATATGAAGCTCAACACTTTGGCTATGAGTTGATACTTTTGCAGATAAACACAAATCAAAATCACATTATATTATGAAAAAACTGATTCTTCTGCTGGTTACAGCGATTGCGCTCGGCAGTGTCGACGGATATTCAGCAACGCCCCGACGTTCGGGCACCCGCAAGTCTACAACGACGGTAAGTTCTAAGAAATCCTCGACAGCGTCCCCGATTGCAGGTCTCGAAAAAGCGCTTGCCAACACAACGCCCCACGATGCCACCTCACTGGCCTCCCTTGAGAAAAATCTCGCATGGGCCGAGAATATCCGCGTCAAATATGCCGAACCGCTTACCGCGCCCCAGAAACTCCCCAACGGCAAATACCGCTATTCGGGAAATATGGAATCCCTGATGTATGAAATAAAGAAATATACTTCCGTCAACGAATCTCTTCAGGAGCATATCGGCAAGCAGAGCCGTTATAATTCCAACAGGATGGCCAATGCCGAGGGATCACAGATAATGCTCGATTATAGTGAGTTTCTCACCCTCCAGCATATCAACCATATTCTCGGGATGCTGCCCGACGAGAGCAAGACGCCTTTCAAAGAAGCAATGGTTAAGATGTATCTGGCTAAAGGTGCGTTTTTAGAACTTGTCGACGCCAGCCAGTGGGGAGCTTCTCCGAGTTTTGCCATCGCGACCTACTATCCCGCCATAACCGAAGGCATGAACGAGATGCTCTTCAAGATATGGGATATAATGAAAAACGATGTCTCTGCGGGGTACAACACCGCCGACCAGACGCTTCAGGCCCTTTGCTATTCTTTCCGCTCTTCCGACGACAACCGCGTCTCGACCGATGAATTCGTCGGATTAAAGTCGAAATTTGAAACGGCAGGCAGCGACTTCATAAACGCCTATAAAGCGTGGCTCGAAAAATATCCCGGCCATAACGCAACGCTCGCCAACGCCGACGCCATCCTCTTCAAGCAGTGGGGCACCGCCATCGACGAAGACACCTTCAACTCCGCTCTCGACGACGCTGTCAACGCAAACCAATTCTACAGCAGCTCGGCTTGCTCTCAGGAGCCATATTATCGCGATGGAGATTTGGAACCGGCTATTGCCAATGCAATGTCGCCCGATATGATCGAAAAAGCGGGAAGGCTCGGAGGCATAATTCAAATAAAACTCTTCATAACAAAAGATGGAGTCGTGAAAGACGCTGAAATCATTCAGGGGGTTTCTGACGACGTTGACGCCGATTTTATAAGGGCTGCAAAAAGTCTGAAAGGCTTTATACCCGGAAGAATTAACGGCAAGGCGGTTAACACAATAATGGAACTGATGCCGCTGCGCTTCTAATTAGCCAATAATCGCCCTAATGTAGAAGGCACCTTCCGATGCCCGGACTTCTCGATTTGCCCCGAGATTTCCTAACTTAATGGTTATTCCGCAACAAATTGGTATAGTTGCCGACAAACACAAATCTAAATCACATAACATTATGAAAAAACTGATTCTTCTGCTGGTTCTCGCGCTGTCGGTGTTTACCGGAGTCGCTGCGAAGAAGGTCGAGCTTATAAAGACCGAGCCGATACCCCTGAAGACGGGCTTATTAAGCAAGGCTCCGTCAATTACATTAACGGGGCTTCCGAATTCATCAAACAAATATCTGACAGTCACTTATCGAGACGTGTTGGGTCAGCCCCATGAATTCGGATATAACTGGATGCAGCTGACATTTCAGGACGGCAGCACGGCTGCGCTGAAACAAGCAAGCGACCCTGAATATAAAAAGGATTCATCAAACGATATGTATTCCTCGATAAGATATGGTTTCGTCAGCGACGATGACTATAAGAATTTTACTGAAAAACCGCTCGCCATAGTCACCGTAGAAGGAAAGGAATACAAATACAAAGCAAAGGATGGCGACAAAATGCTCGGCAAGATTCAGAAGCAGGCTACTGTCCTCGACAGATTGACTCAGAAAAAGTCTCAATCGTCGCAGCCTGCCCGAGCCCGCTCGAAGAAGGAGATCTATCGCGATAGAGTGAATGAACTGAATAGAGCCAACAGTAACAATGGTTTGCTGACGATTCTCGACGGCACGAAGCTTCCCGGTTTCGATTACAACCACATCGTCTACACCAAAGGAGATAATATCCGTATAATCGACGTAGAGACAGGCAAAGACAGCTGCCTCGTCGACCTCGAAAGCGAACCGAACGGTTATTCATATCTTTACTACGGCGAAGGCGCAGAACTGTTGATACCGATTGTCGGTATCACGGAGGATTACAATCCTAATAAGCCTGACCGCGATGACTATTTCCGTATCTACAACGCCAACGGTAAGCTTCTCGGAATGTTCCCGCGCGTTGAGGAAGAGGGTAATAAGCTTCTCGTCTGGACTTACGAAACATCTCCGACGGCCAACACCCGCAAACTCGTCTGCAACCGTGCGACCGTCCACGATTTCGCCGTCAACGGCGTCGCAAGCCTTAAACCGATTCCCGAGACGCTGACCGTCGGCATGTCGGTCAACGAAGCTCTTCAGCTGCCCGACGTGACGCCGTCGTTTGATCCAGGTTACAATAATCAGAACTATATTCTTTGCCTTGATTACAAAGGAAAGAAATATAAGACAAATTACATTGTAAGTGATTACGGCACACCTGTTGAGCTGGGAAGTCCCTACGATGGCGACAAAGAGTTTGACAAATGGATGTCGTGGGTCGATATGGCAACAGCATGGTTTGACGAAGTTCTGAAAGACGGTAATGGCCTCGGTGTGGCAAAAACGCCTGTTTTTGATTCCGAAGTCAAAATAACCTCGGTTGTCGCGCCAAAGAAAGCCGCCCGTCGTAAAAAGCGCTAACCTTATCCTAAATAACTGATATACCGACATTCACTCACGATATTGGCGATCAAGCATGAGAATCACCAATATCGTGAGTGTTCAATTCTATCGTTAACTTCATTGATGATTCCATTACCCGTGAACCAGTTTACGATATTTCTCACAGATTTTTTTCATGCGCTCCTTCTTTTGTTGTTGCGCTCCTTTCATGAAAGCGACCAACTCCCGCGAAGGATTTGGAATTCGGATTGTGTTTGTCGTTTCCATTTATCTATTGATATTATTTCGCATATATACTACGATATTTTAAGTGCTACAAATTTTCCTTTACTTAAAATTCTCTTTTAATAATTAAAAGAGAATACTTATGGAAATGTTGTATTATACTGAGCCTTCCGCGCACTACCGGCGACGGCTATTATGAATGTGCCATTGCCGATCCCGAGGGCAATTACGTAGAAATAACCGTATAAATGTCAGAGTCCCACTCCGAAATTATTTCAGCTCGAAAGAGAGCGAGGCGGCGATGTCGGCCGAAGATGATCCGACAAGGGCGCGGAACATTCCGGGCTCGGCGATCCATTCGGCAACGCGGTCGTCGTAGTAGCTCAGCATAGGAGCCGTAATGACGAACGTGACGGTGGCTGTCTGGCCCGGTTCGAGGCGGATCTTTTCGAAGCCTTTCAGCTCTTTGGCCGGGCGCGGAAGGGCCGATTCGTCGTCGGCAATATAGAGCTGGACGGTCTCGCTGCCGGCGCGGCTGCCGGTGTTGGTGACGTCGACGCTGACTTCTATGGAACTGTCGTCAGTCATCTCGCGCGCCGACAGACGGGCGTTGGTCAGGGAGAAAGTCGTATAGCTGAGTCCGTGGCCGAACGGGAAAAGTGCGGGTATGTGCATGGTGTCGTGCCAGCGGTAGCCGACGAAAATATCGTCAAGATACTCGACTTCGGGGTCATTTCCCGCGCTGACGTCGGCGCCTTTGAGGTCGTCGGCGGCCGATCCGGCTGTCTCACCTTCGATACCGGGATATGCCGCAGGGCCGAAACTGTGGGCGCCGCAGTCTTCGAGACGCTCCGGGAACGAGATCGGAAGTTTGCCCGAAGGATTGACGCGCCCCGAGATAACATCGGACATAGCAGGCCCCGCCATCGTGCCGAGATACCAGCACTGCAGGATGGCCCCGACCCTGTCGGCCCAAGGCATTGCATAGGCGTTGCCCGACATATTGGCCACGATGAGATTCGGATTGGCTGCGGCCAGCGCTTCGATAAGCGCGTCCTGACCCCACGGGAGGCCATATTCGCGGCGGTCGGTCGACTCGCAGTCCTGGAAGGCATTCTTGTTGAGGCCGCCGATATAGATGACGGCGTCGGCGCGGCGCGCCTTTTCCACAGCCTCACGGCGAAGTTCCTCAAGCTCGGCGGGGGGAATAACATCCTCTTCGGCGAGCATCGGGCGGCCGGAGCGGTAGCCTGCGGCATACTCTACTCCGGGGCCGTAGACCTCACGCAGGGCGTCGAGAGGCGCGAACATATCCTTAGCCTTCAGCTCCGATGATCCGCCCCCCTCGTTGAGGCGCCTGACAGCGTTCTCGCCCACAACGAGCACCCTCAGTCCTTCGCGCGGTTCGAGCGGCAGCAGTCCGTTGTTCCTGAGCAACACTATCGACTCATCTGCCACAGCCTTGGCGGCGGCATAGTGGTCGGGGCACGGCCCGCGGCCGAAAGTGCGGCCCGCGTTCATGGCGGTGCGGAAGATCAGGCGCAGTATCCGCCGGGCCTTTTCGTCGGCCACAGATTCCGGCAGCTCCACACCGTGGATCATCTCAAGGAAAGGGCGCGCAAGATAATAGTCGTCGAAACCATGGCCCGCGTCGGAGGTCAGTCCGTCGGTAAAGGAACCCATCTCGATGTCGAGGCCGTTCAGCGCTGCCTCGCGGGTGTCGTGGGCACCGCCCCAGTCGGTTATGACGACTCCGTCGAACTCCCAGCTGTCGCGCAGGATTCCGTTGAGCAGTCTGTCGTTATGGCAGCAGTGCTGATGCCATATCCTGTTGTAGGCGCCCATGACGGCCCACGCTCCGCCGTCGGCGACACCGCGGCGGAAAGCGGGCAGATAGATTTCGAACAGGGCGCGGTTGGAGAGCGTCACATTGACATTGCCGCGCCATTTCTCCTGATTGTTGAGGGCAAAATGCTTCAGGCAGGCAGCAACGCCGTTGCTCTGGACTCCGCGGATATACGGAACGGCGAGCTCTCCGGCAAGAAACGGGTCTTCCCCCATATATTCGAAGTTGCGGCCGTTGAGAGGCGTCCGGCAGATATTCACACCGGGGCCGAGCAATACATCCTTATGGCGATAGCGGGCTTCCTCGCCGACACTGCGGCCGTAAAGAGCCGCGAGATCGCGGTTCCATGTCGCCGCGAGCGCCGTCAGAGCCGGGAAGGCCGTAGAGGCGTCGTTGGTCCAGCCCGAATAATTCCAGTCGTTCCAGTTTATCTCGGCCCTGACACCATGGGGGCCGTCGCTCATCCAGAGTTCGGGAATTCCGAGACGTGGAACCCCAGCCGATGAAAATTTTCCCTGGGCATGGCAGAGCGCTACTTTTTCTTCGAGGGTCATGCGCGACAAAGCGTCGTCGACGCGCTCTTCGACAGAGCGCGTCGGGTCGAGATAAGCGGGAACAGTATCGGTCATTTCGATATTACTTCTATTTTATCTGATTTCAGGCCGGGCGATGTGGCCGAGACGGTAATCTCGCCCGGAGTATCGGAAGATTTCACGATGAGCAGTGCTTTTCCGTAGAAGGCCTTGCGGCGGTCGGCCTTGAAGCGTTCAAGCGATATAGGCGAGCCGTTGTCGACGCCGACATTCTCGCCGGGGCCTCCGACAGAGAATGTCACCTCGTTCTCGGCCCACGGACAGAGATTGCCTTCGGCATCGACAATGTCGACAGTCACGTAGCAGAGATCGCCGTTGGGGCGTATCGCCTGACGGTCGGCAGTGAGCCTTACAGCGGCGGGAGCGCCTGCGGTCTTCACCTGGCGGCGCGCAACCTCCCGGCCGTCGCGACGGCTGACAGCCTCTATCACGCCCGGCTCGCTGACAACGCGCCACACGGCGCGGCAGCTGCCTTTTTCATGAGGGCGCACGCCCTGCGACCGGCCGTTGACAAACAGCTCGACTTCGTCGGCGTTGTTATAATAGGCCATGACCTCGACCTCGCGCCCCGGCTCCCAGTTCCAGTGGGGGAAGAGATGGAGCACGTCGATATCGTCGCGCCAGTGGCTCTGATACATATAATAGACATCTTTTGGGAAACCGGCGAGGTCGACGATGCCGAAATATGAGCTGCGCGCGGGCCATCCGTAGGGGGTCGGTTCACCGAGATAGTCGAAGCCGGTCCAGACGAACTGACCGCAGATAAAGTCATTGTTCTCGGTGTCGGCCATGGAATGCTCGTGGGTCGTGCCCCAGGGGACATGGCAGTTGCCGTAGGATGAGCAGGCGAACGACGGATCGGAGAATGTCGGATAGGTGGGCCACACGAACAGGCTGTCTGAGGGCATACGGTAATAGCCGCGCGTCATCAGCGCCGAGACGCTCTCCGTTATTATAAACGGCTTGCCGGGGAAGTTTTCAGGAACTTTCTTATACCACTTCTCGAAATAGTTGTAGCCGATAAGATCGAGGGCTCCCGAACGGAACAGATGGCTGACGGGCGACGGCTCGTTGCATCCGGCTGTCACCGGGCGCGTCTGATCGAGATCATGGACGATACCGGCAAGTTTGGCGGTAAGAAGCGAGTTAATCGACATTGAGGTATCATTCCGGGCAATAACGTCGTCGAGACGCAGAAGCCTGTTTGCTTCGTCGAGGCTGAGAGTGTCGGCGTCGGCGTGGGTCCACTGCTCGTAGATCTCGTTGCCGATGCTCCAGATTATGACCGACGGATGGTTGCGGTCGCGCCTGACGAAGTCACTCAGGTCGCGTTCGTGCCACTCGTTGAAATAACAGCCGTAGTCATATTTGTTTTTCTTCTTGCGCCACATATCGAAAGCCTCATCCATGACCATTATGCCAAGCGAATCGCACACGTCGAGCAGCTCGGGCGCGGGGGGATTATGGGAAGTGCGCACGGCGTTGGCGCCCATCTCCTTGAGAATCTGAAGCTGACGCTCGATTGCGCGCCGGTTGACGACGGCACCCAGCGCGCCTGCGTCGTGATGGAGGCAGACTCCGCGGATTTTCATGCGCTCTCCGTTGATCGAGAACCCTTCCGAAGCATCGAATTTCAGTGTGCGGAAGCCTGTTTTGCTCTCATATATGCCCTGACGCTTTCCGTCGGAAAAAAGCTCGGTGCGGACAGTGTAGAGCGCGGGCGACTTCGGCGACCAGAGTTTCGGAGCGCCGACTTCGAGCTGCTGCGAGGCAGTAGCCACCGACCCGGGATTCACTGCGACCGTCATCTCTTTTTTTGCGGCAACGCTTCCGTCGGGGGCAAGCAGGGAGGTGACTACAATGACATCTCTTTTCTTCTTGCCGGTATTCTCGACATCTGTAGCGACATCTACCGTGCCGTTTCCGTCAGCTCCGACAACGGGGACAGCGTGCATTCCCCACAGAGGCATGAACACCCCGGAAGTCGTCCGAAGCCAAACGTTACGGTAGATTCCGCAGCCCGAATACCATCGCGAGTTGGGCTGCTGCGAGTTGTCGACCTTGACGGCGATGACGTTGTCGCCTCCGCGGTTCAGATATGGAGTTATGTCACACGAAAACGAAGAGTAGCCGTAGGGGCGTTCGCCGGCTTTCTTTCCGTTGACATAGACTGTCGAGTTCATATACACCCCGTCGAAGTCGACGAACACTCGCCCTCCCTCGCTGAGGTCGGCAGGCGTCGGGAAATGCTTGCGATACCATCCCGTGCCCCCCGGCAGAGCGCCTCCGCCCGTGCCGCAGGGATTATCCTCAGAGAAATCCCCTTCGACAGCCCAGTCGTGGGGAAGATCGAGCGAACGCCACGAAGAATCATCGGTATAAGCCGCCTGACGGTCGACTACCGTCGTTCCCGTCGGCTGGAGTTCGAAAAGCCAGCCGCCGTTAAACGACACGCGGTCGTTTACATTGGCGGAGGCGGTAAGCAGGATTGCCGACAGAGCTGCCGACAGCACAGTCTTTTTCATTCAGCGGCGCGAATAGCGTTTGATAATATCTATTGTCGATTTGTCGGCGGTAAACACCGAGTTCAGGCCCTGAGGCTCCTGGGCCGGGTCGCCGGTATAGGGATCACCGGGCTGCCAGGTGTCGTGGCGCGGAACGGCGGTTCCACCCCACCCCCAGATATTGCATCCGTTGATTTTGCCGTCTTTGAAAATCATGTCGAGCACATATTCGAAGAATTTGTCGCGCCCGACCGTGGGACTCCCGGGAGCATAGCTCATGAAATCGCGCGGATAGCCGAACTCTTCGAGCACGATAGGCTTGCCCTTGGAGGCGTTGATATGCTTCTCGATATATTCCTTCGACTTCATCCAGGCCGAGTCGACACCGCTGACAGTTGTGGCCGAGTCGACCCACTGCCAGTTGTAGGGCCAGAGATGCAGTATTGCATAATCGATTTCGGGAGCCTGATGGATGCGCGCCCAGAGATCGAGATCGCGCTCGCAGCCATGAAGCCCTTCCGAACCGGTCGAGACGAGATGGTTCGGGTCGATCTCCTTGATTATGCGTGCCGAAGTGAGGATATAATCTTCGAGGCGCGCTTTCGACAGCGAATCTTCACCGAAGGCGCGAGGCTCGTTGGCGATCTCCCATGTCATTATGGCCGGCGAATCCTTGTAGGGTTTTCCGGTTATAGAGTTGGTGCGCCCGACGATATTGCGGATATGATTGTAGGCCAGTTGTTTGGCCGAGTCGTTATGGACAAACTGAGCGACATAGGCCTGATATTTGTCCCATCCGTCGCGAACCGGCACGGGAGCTTTTCCGGCACCGGCCCATTCGAGATAGGCGCCATAGCCGCCGCTCCACTCCCATGCGTTGTTGAGATAGAGCACAGCCTTCATATTGTGGGCCTCAAGACGTGTCAGAAGATAGTCGAGGCCGCGCAGCAGTGTGTCGTTATATTGCCCCGGGCCCGTCTGCAAAACGGGCGAGATATGCGATGGGATGCCCTCTTCGCCGTCACCTCCCACGAGGATTCGGAGATTATTGACTCCGATGGCCTCAAGCGAATCGAGCTCGCGTTCGAGGCGCTGACGGTCGCCCCCGCGCCCCTCGCTTCCAAGGATGGCGCCATACCACATATTGACGCCGACAAACCTGTAGGCCGAATCGCCTATCATAAACTCGCCGTCGGCCACTCTGACCATCTCGTTGTCGCTGGCATCGGCTTTTCTGGTGGCGCATCCGCCGAGAGCCGATGCTGCCACAACTCCTGCAAGAAGCAGTGTATGAATCTTTTTCACGATAATAATATAAGGTGGTGAATTACTTTTCGAAACTGTCGGTGCGGAAAGGCAGCAGAGGCATTCCCATCAGGTCGCGCACCCGCTCTCCGCGCGGGAAGTTGGTGAAGGCATAGCGGACGTTTACGATTCGGTCGACTTCGTCACATTCGATGTCGATTCCGAGTGTGTTGAGCCTTACCACGGCGCGCGCCGGATGATAGACACCGTCGCTGCCGGCGGCCTGAAAGCCTTCGAGCGGCGTGTTGTTCGGCGTCAGGCCGTTCCAGGCGTCGTTGAGTTCGATATGAGCCTTCTTACCGTCGACTTTCATCGATTTGAACGAGGGATAGCTGTAAGGCATTCCGTCGACTTTATATGTATCTTTAGCCGCCAGCATGGCCATTCGCTCGCCGATAGGCTTTTTCTGACAGGCGTGGATATCTTTCGATTCGTAGGGATAGGTCAGGTCGATGGTGCAGACAAAACCGCCGTTCGGAACCGTTTCGGCGCAACGGGCCTGAGCCTCGCGGAGCAGTGCGGCGTTGGTGGCGTCGACATCGCTGTAGTCCCAGCCCGGGAGCTGCGTCTGATAGAACGGCATGTCGGGATTGCCCCAGTCTTTGCGCCATTGGGCTATAAGGTCGCTCATATGTCCGACGAACTCGGCATGACGGCCTACGTTGGTCTCCCCCTGATTCCAGATGAAACCGCGGGCCGTGTAACCGGCGATCGGCTGTTGCATCGCGTTATACATTGCCGACGCGCGTTCCCAGTCTTTCTGGTCGGGGTCGTTTTTCTCGCGTTCGACACTCCAGCCGGGATAGCTGTCGACCGTCGTCTGCGGCAGCCAGCTTTCTACGCTGCTGCCTCCGTAGGCGCAGGCGATAACGCCTACCGGCACATCGAGAATCCTGTTGAGCGACTTGGCGAAATGCCAGGCCAGAGCGCTGAACTCCGGTGCGGTTCCGGGGGAAGGCACCTGCCACGAGCCGCTGACAGTGTCCATGACCGTGTAGCTGCGCCGCTTCGGGACGGTTGCCATTCTGACGCGGTTTTTCCACTCGCCCGAGAAGACAATCTCTTCCTGCGCGCCCTCGACAGGCTGGGTCCAGAATCCGCGGAGGGGCATCTCCATATTCGACTGGCCCGAAGCGATCCACACTTCGCCGACGAGCACATTCTTCATTGTTGCCGCAGGGCCGTCGCCGTCGGTGACGGTGATGTCATAAGGGGTATAACTTGCCGCGGGAGTTACTACCGTAGCCTGCCACCGGCCGTCGCTGCCGGCCTTTACAACAGTTTTCGACGAAGTCCACGACGGAGCGATCTCTACCTGAGAGCCGGCTTTGGCACGTCCCCAGAGACGTACATCGGCCTGCTGCTGAAGCACGGCATTGTCGCCCAGCTGGGCGGGCATCTCGACGCGCGCCATTGCGGCGGGCGCCAATGCCAACATAGAAATAAGCAAGACAGAATTAAGTTTTTTCATGCTATAGGTAAACGGTAAAAAAATATCTCGACAAAGTTAGCAAAAACAAACGAGAAAACTGAAAAAGCAGCGCGAAAGTTGGGCGTTTCGGAAATAATAGCTAACTTTGTGGGCATTTTACATTTAGCTGAATATTGTAACAATTTAAAAGATGTTGAAACCAATCAAGAAAACCATCGACCTGGGTGATGGCCGGACCATCACACTTGAGACCGGCAAGCTGGCCAAGCAGGCTGATGGAGCGGTTGAACTGCGCATGGGCAACACGATGCTTCTTGCGACAGTAGTGACGGCCAAAGAGGCCGGCGAAGGGGTCGACTTTATGCCCCTCCAAGTAGAGTATAAGGAAAAATACTCGGCCTTCGGGCGCTATCCCGGCGGCTTCCTCAAGCGCGAAGGACGCGCCAGCGACTACGAGATTCTGACTTCACGTCTGGTCGACCGCGTTCTGCGTCCCCTGTTCCCCTCGAATTATCACGCCGACACGATCGTGCAGGTTACTCTCTACTCGACCGACGGCAAAGATATGCCCGACGCCCTGGCCGGCCTCGCCGCCTCGGCAGCCCTCGCCGTCAGCGACATTCCCTTCGAAGCCCCGATCTCGGAGGTTCGTATCGTGCTCAAAGACGGCAAATTCATCATCGACCCCACCTTCGAGCAGGCCGAAGGAGCTGACCTCGAACTTATGGTCGGCGCCACCTACGACAACATAATGATGGTCGAAGGCGAGATGAACGAAGTGAGCGAGGCAACTCTGCTCGAAGCTCTCCGCGTTGCCCACGACGCCATCAAAGTTCAGTGCAAGGCCCAGATGGAGCTCGCCGAAGAGGTCGGCTCGACCGTCAAGCGCGAATACTGCCACGAAGTCAACGACGAGGCTCTGCGCCAGGATGTCCACGACAAATGCTACGACAAGGCCTACGCCATCGCCAAGCAGGGCAGCGCTGACAAACACTGGCGTCAGGACTCGTTCGACGCCATCTGCCAGGAATATATCGACTCGCTGCCCGAAGAAGAGCGCGAAGAGAAAGAGCCGATGGTCAAACGCTACTACCACGACGTTGAGAAAGAGGCCATGCGCCGCTGCGTCCTCGACGAGGGCATCCGTCTTGACGGCCGCAAGACCAACGAGATCCGTCCCATCTGGTGTGAGGTCGACTATCTGCCCGGCCCTCACGGAAGCGCCGTCTTCACCCGCGGCGAGACTCAGGCTCTCGCAACCGTGACCCTCGGCACCAAGCTCGACGAGAAGCTCGTCGACGACGTCCTCAATCAGGGCCACGAGCGTTTCCTGCTCCACTATAACTTCCCCCCGTTCTCGACAGGCGAAGCCCGCGCCCCGCGCGGAGTAGGACGCCGCGAGATCGGCCACGGCAACCTCGCCCACCGCGCCCTCAAGCGCATGTTCCCCGAGGATTTCCCCTACACCTGCCGCATCGTCAGCGACATCCTCGAGAGCAACGGCTCGTCGTCGATGGCCACCGTCTGCGCCGGAACCCTCTCGCTGCTCGACGCCGGCGTCAAGATGCGCAAGCCCGTTGCCGGTATCGCCATGGGACTTATCAGCGACGGCACTAAATACGCTATCCTCAGCGATATCCTCGGCGACGAAGACCACCTCGGCGACATGGACTTCAAGGTGACCGGTACCGCCGACGGTATCACCGCCACCCAGATGGACATCAAGTGTGACGGCCTCAGCTACGAAATTCTCGAGCGCGCCCTCAACCAGGCTCGCGAAGGACGCCTCCACATCCTCAATATAATCAACGAGACAATCCCGCAGCCGCGCGAAGACTACAAGCCCCACGTTCCGCGCATCCAGACTCTTCTCATTCCGAAAGAGCTCATCGGCGCCGTCATCGGCCCGGGCGGAAAAGTCATCCAGGGCATTCAAGAAGCCAGCGGAGCCACCGTCAGCATCGACGAAATCGACGAAGGCGGTTATATCGAAGTTGCCGCTGCCAACAAGGAATCGATCGACAAGGCCATGGAACTCATCAACGCCATTGTCGAGCTTCCCGAAGAGGGCAAGGTCTACAAAGGTCGTGTGCAGTCGATTCTCGACTTCGGCGCTTTCGTCCAGTTCATGCCTAACCGCGATGGCCTGCTCCACATCAGCGAGATATCGTGGGAACGCCTGCCCGACATGGCCGCAAGCGGCCTAAAGGAGGGCGACGAGGTTGAAGTCAAGCTCATCGAAATCGACAAGAAGACCGGCAAATACCGCCTGTCGATGCGCAGCCTGCTGCCCAAGCCCGAGGGTTGGGTAGAGCGTCCGCCCCGTGAACGCGGCCCGCGCCGCGAAGGCGGCGACCGTGGCGAAAGAGGCGAACGCGGCCCGCGCCGTGAGCGTGGCGACCGCGGCCCGCGCCACTAATCTCCATTAGAATCCATCCCGCCGGGGACTGCACCGCAGCCCCCGGCGTTTTTTTATCACGGGTTATCAAGAAAAATCGGTATTAACAAACGACAATCGGGACTCATGCCGCATGTCAATTATCGATTTTTTGCGAATATCACCGAATACACGAAAATAATTTGCAAAAAAATGAATTATTAATAAAAATATTGTATATTGCGGGCAATTACAAAAAAATATATACAATGACCCTAACAACTATATCTTTACGTTCAGCGTTCACATTATCTTTATTGGCTGCGGCAACTATGGCCGTCGCCGCCGAGCCGACCGACAGCGTCGCCACTGACAGCATCGCCGCCATCGAGAATGCGATGTCGAAGAAGCTCGACGAAGTCACTGTAGAGGGCAAGACGCATTGGCATAACGTCAACGGTTCGACATATCTTCCCACCAAGAAACAGAAAAACGCGGCCAGCAATGCGAATGATCTGCTTGCGCGAATGGCTATCCCTGAAATTAACGCTACATTCGATAATTCCGAGGTAACAACCAAGGGAGGTCAGCCTGTCAGTCTGTTCATCAACTATCTCCCTGCCGATCCCGCTGAGCTGAAAGGTATGAGAGTAAAGGATTGTGAGCGTGTCGAGTATCTTGAATCACCGACCGACCCGCGCTTTCAGGGTGCGACCTACGTGATCAACTTCATCATGCAGGAGTATGAATATGGTGGCTATACCAAACTTTCCGCATCTCAAATATTTATAGGTCATTATCAGAACGGCGAATCATTGTTTTCGAGATTCACCTATCGCAAAATGACTTACGATATTTCTGCGCAAGTAGAGAACAATAATTACCGTCATTCAGGTAAATCGCAATATTCCGTATTGAAACTTACCGACAACGACGGCAAAGAATTCCTGCTCCATCGTGACGAAATATTAGATAAATCACATTCTTGCGGAAATGGATATCCGGTGTCCTTCCGAGCCACATACAAATCTGATAAAGTACAGTTCCGAAATACGGTTTCTTACACGTTCGGCAATTTATCAATCCATGAGAAAAGTGGCCAGCTGAGCTATAGCCCTTCGTCAGGCGAAGATTATTCATATTATATGAACAATCCGGACCGCGATAATTCGCTGAGCTACGTCGGATTCCTGTTTGCAGCGCTACCGAGAGATTTTTCGCTTTCATTTTCCCCCTCTTTTGCCTATACCCATACAAATTCATATTCGATCTACTCACGTTCGGGAACAGATATTGTAAACCGCCACGCCCGTGAAAACGCCTACAATTTTCGCGGAAAGCTACAAGTGCGAAAGCAGTTTGATTCAAAACATTCTGTCTCTTTTGGTATAGACGGAGGCGATAATATCAATAGGCTTAAATATATCGGAACAGACAATTTTGATGACAAATACAGTCATGCTTTCGCAAGCGGAGAAGTCGGCTATAATTTCAAGTCATCAAACTTTTTCGCAGATTTCGACGGCGGTTTCCTTTGGGAAGGTAACTCAATCAACGGGTTTAAAAACAACGATTATTATCCATACACTCATCTTAACTCGCGATGGACGATAAACGACAAAGGCAATCTGAGCCTATGGTTTCAATATGCCACCAATAGCCCGGGAATAACATTGCTGGCTTCTGACGTGCTCAGCGTCAACGAATTTATTTATAAGACCGGCAATCCCGACCTGAAAAATTCAAGACATATAACTCTGGATCTTTCATACTTCCACTCATTCAGCGACAATATCTATCTGACGGCCAACGGCTCATTCTATGAGCTCTTCAAACGCCCCGCCGAAGAATACCTGCCATATAACGGAGGCCGTCAGCTTATCAGACATATCATCAACAGCGGCAACTATTATACGGGAAATGTCAATGCTGAACTTGACATGTTTTTCTTCAATAAGAAGGTGCTTCTCCGATTTAATCCGGCCCTTTCATTTTACAAAACAACCGGAATTAACGCCAATGATCTGACAACTCCGTCGCTATTGTTTTCTGCACAATATTATTTCGGCGATTTTGCCCTCGTAGGATATGTGATATCCCCGAGAAAAACCTTTGATTCGTTCAATGGTGAAATATATACTCCGCGATGGTCTTACAGCCTCATCTTGACCTGGGGCCACGGCGACTGGAACGTATTGCTGCGCGCTCACAACTTCTGTAACTACGGATACCGGGGCGGAACTTCGGTAATGAACTCCCCTTATTATTCCTATACAAGCGAGATTACTAAGGGCCTTAGTAATCACGCAAGTATCTCATTTGAAATAACCTATACTTTCGGCTACGGCAAGAAAGTTTCGCGGGGCAATGAATCTCTTGAAGCCGGGCGCGCCAACTCTGCGATTATGTAAAACCCATTATTTATAAACGCCCGTTTTTCGGGTATATATTAACCGATTAATCCTATTTTTATGGCACACTTATTGAAAGTTTTGCATCAAGAAGATGCATTATCCCCATCAGCCCTTGCAATCGTAAAGGGTGGAGATTCCTATGTGGTTAAATGCACTGAGAATGGTTGTAATAACAACTCAGGTACATGCGTAATAAACAAATGTCAAGAAAACAACGGGAATTGCGGCACCAATACATGTGTAAATAATAAGCTCACAAATCCCAATCCCGATCCATCATGTAATAAAAAAAACGTTCTTTAGTGATTGGTGGTTATCTCACTGCTCTTTGTTGTTTGTTCAGGATTGAGCTTCTGACGCATTTTCTATCAACAAAAGGGCCGAGGACGGCATTTTAATCTCGATTAATCGGGATCAATAACGAAGGGGACGCGGTGTTTGCCGCGCCCCCTCGCTATAGTAAACGGATTGGTTTATTCGGGAATTTCGTAGTAGGGGATGTCGACCATGCCGACCTCGAATTCGAGAGCCGAATAAGGAAGGATACTTCCTTTCATTTGACCACCGTAGGCGAGTTCGTAGGGCATCACTACGGTGCAGCTATCGCCGACGCGCATATCCATCAGCGCGATAGCCATTCCCTGAACTGAATTCTGCGGACTGAGCAGGGCGATTGCGGGGCCGTTGGCTGTCAGGAGATAGCTTGAGTCGAACGGTTCGCCGGTGCAGAGGCGGCCTATATAACGGACTGCGGCTGTCGAGGTCAGATAAGGGGAGAGATTGCCCTGGGTCAGCGAGCGGTCGTTATGGTAGTGGATGAGTATCTGAGCCGACGGGTTCCATGCGGGAGATACCGTCTGGAAATACTGTGTGCCGTCGGCAGCGAGCGAATCGCGCTTGACCTTGAACCATTCGGTATTCTCTTCGCGCCATTTGCGGTATTTCGACCAGTAGTCTTTCGAATCGTCATCGTCGCCGTCGCTGTTGCAGGCGACGACAGCGAGACAACCGAGAATCATCAGCAACAGAGGAAACTTCTTCATTGTCGGGATGCAGGCTTTTGATTAGAACTCAACCTTGGGAGCTTTCTCCGAACCGGGCTCGGCGGCGAACTGAGGCTTCTCTTCGAAGCCGAACCAGCCGGCATAGATGACGGTGGGGAACTTCTTTATCGCCGTGTTGTAGTCTCTGACGGCGCGTGTGAAGTTTCCGCGGGCGGCGGTGACGCGGTTCTCCGTGCCTTCGAGCTGAACCTGAAGGTCTCTGAAATTCTCGTTGGCCTTGAGATCGGGGTAGGCCTCACTGACGGCAAGGAGCGATTTCAGCGCACCCGAGAGTTCGTTCTGGGCCTGCTGGAAGCGGGCGAGCTGCTCTTCGGTCATATTGTCGGCGTCGATTGTTATCGAAGTTGCCTTGGCGCGCGCCTCGGTTACTTTCTCGAGCGTGGCCGACTCGTGGGTTGCATATCCCTTTACCGTCGACACGAGGTTGGGGATGAGATCGGCACGGCGCTGATACTGGTTTTCGACCTGCGCCCAGGTTTCGTTGACGGCCTGCTGCTTCTCGACCAGAGAGTTATAGTTACAGGATGTCAGCATCGGCAGCAGAGCCGCCAGAGCGATTATGATTCTGAAAAGTCTCATTTTTTAATGATTTTTGGCGTCAGCCGAGGCGGCGCAGGAGCGACGTCAGCGAAACGCGGTCGTGGATAATCTTGTGGAGGTCGGCGATAGCTACGCGCTCCTGCTCCATCGAATCGCGGTGGCGCAGGGTGACGGTGTTGTCTTCGAGCGTCTGATGGTCGACGGTGATGCAGTAAGGGGTTCCGACGGCGTCCTGACGGCGGTAGCGTTTGCCGATCGAATCTTTCTCGTCGTAGCGGGTCGCGAAATCGAACTTGAGATCGTCGACAATCTCGCGAGCCTTTTCGGGCAGTCCGTCTTTGCGGACAAGCGGAAGAACCGCGCATTTCACCGGGGCAAGCGCTTCGGGAAGATGGAGCACTACGCGCGAGTCGCCCCCTTCGAGCTGCTGTTCCTCGTAGCTCGAGCAGAGCACGCTGAGGAACATACGGTCGACACCGATCGAGGTCTCGATGACATAGGGAGTGTAGCTCTCGTTGAGCTCGGGATCGAAATATTTGATGTTCTTGCCCGAGAACTTCTCGTGCTGGCTGAGGTCGAAATTCGTGCGCGAGTGGATTCCCTCGACCTCCTTGAAGCCGAACGGCATCTGAAACTCAATGTCGGTTGCAGCGTTGGCATAGTGGGCCAGCTTCTCGTGGTCGTGGAAGCGATATTTCTCGTCGCCGAGTCCGAGGGCCTTGTGCCAGCGCAGGCGGCGTTCTTTCCATGTCCTGAACCATTCGAGCTCTGTGCCGGGGCGGCAGAAGAACTGCATCTCCATCTGCTCGAACTCTCTCATTCTGAAGATGAACTGGCGGGCCACGATCTCATTGCGGAAAGCCTTGCCTATCTGGGCGATTCCGAAAGGAACGCGCATACGGCCGGTTTTCTGGACATTCAGATAGTTCACGAAAATGCCCTGAGCGGTTTCGGGCCGCAGATAGACGGCCATCGCGCCGTCGGCCGTCGAGCCCATCTCGGTCTTGAACATGAGGTTGAACTGGCGCACGTCGGTCCAGTTCTTCGTGCCTGAGATCGGGCAGACGATCTCTTCGTCGACAATGATTGCGCGCAGCTCGGCGAGGTCGTTGGCGTTCATGGCGTTGGCGAAACGTTCGTGGAGGGCGTCGCGGTGGGCCTTGATCTCAAGCACACGGCCGTTGGTGGCGAGGAACTGAGCCTCGTCGAAAGCCTCTTTGAAACGCTTGCGCCCCTTGGTGACCTCCTTGGCGATCTTGTCGTCGAGTTTGGCGATATGGTCTTCGATGAGCACGTCGGCGCGGTAGCGCTTCTTCGAGTCGCGGTTGTCGATCAGAGGATCGTTGAAAGCGTCGACATGGCCGCTGGCTTTCCAGATTGTGGGGTGCATGAAGATAGCCGAGTCGATGCCGACGATATTCTCGTGGAGCAGCGTCATCGCTTCCCACCAATAGCGTTTGATATTATTCTTGAGTTCGACGCCGTTCTGGCCGTAGTCGTAGACGGCGGCAAGGCCGTCGTAGATTTCCGACGAGGGGAACACGAAGCCGTATTCCTTGGCGTGAGACACTATTTTCTTAAAGACTTCGTCTTGAGTTGCCATAACAGGGATTGATTTGTTTAGCGAATAATGATGCAAAGATAGCGATTTTTCAGCAAACAACAGCGCGGAAGCCCGAAATGTCGGCAAAAAAGTCTATCTTTGCAGTCTGAATCAACTATAAGATTATGAGCGATCAGAGATATGACCTGCGCGGTGTGTCGGCCTCGAAAGAGGATGTCCACAACGCTATCAAGAATGTCGACAAGGGGCTCTACCCCAAAGCTTTCTGCAAGATTATCCCCGATATTCTCGGCGGAGATCCCGAGTGGTGTAACATTATGCACGCCGACGGCGCCGGCACGAAATCGAGCCTCGCCTACGCCTACTGGCGCGAGACGGGCGACCTCAGCGTGTGGCGCGGCATAGCCCAGGACGCCCTGGTCATGAACCTCGACGACCTCCTGTGTGTCGGCGCGACCGACAACATCCTCGTATCGTCGACGATCGGGCGTAACAAGATACTCGTTCCAGGCGAGGTCATAGCCGCCATAATCAACGGCACAGAGGAACTCCTTGCCGGCCTGCGCGACATGGGAATCTCAATCTACTCGACGGGCGGCGAGACAGCCGACGTGGGCGACCTCGTGCGCACAATCATCGTCGATTCAACCGTCACCTGCCGTATGCGCCGGGCCGACGTCGTCAACAACGCCGACATCGCCGCGGGCGACGTCATCGTAGGCCTCGCCAGCGACGGACAGGCCACCTACGAGACTTTCTGGAACGGCGGCATGGGCAGCAACGGCCTGACCTCGGCGCGCCACGACGTTTTCTGCAAGGCTGTCGGCGAGCGCTATCCCCAGACGTTCGACCCCGCCGTGCCCTCCGACCTCGTCTATTCAGGCTCGATGGAGCTGACCCAGACTGTCGAAGGCTCGCCTGTCGACGCCGGAAAGCTCGTCCTCTCCCCCACCCGCACCTATGCCCCCGTCGTCAAGGAGCTTCTTAACCGTATGCGCCCGGCGATCCACGGCATGGTCCACTGCAGCGGAGGCGCCCAGACCAAGGTTATGCACTTTGTCGAGAACAAGCATGTCATCAAAGACAACCTCTTCCCGACCCCGGTTCTGTTCGAGATGATCCAGCGTGAAAGCGGAACCGACTGGAAAGAGATGTATAAGGTGTTCAACATGGGGCACCGCCTCGAAGTCTACCTGCCCGCCGACAAAGCCGCAGAGGTCATCGCAATCAGCGAGAGCTTCGGAATTCCGGCCCGCATCGTGGGCCGCGTCGAAGAGCGCAGCGAAGGCAACCTGCTGACAATCAAATCCTCAAAAGGAACGTTTGAATATCTCTGACCTCACGTTGAGGCGCCTCATCGCGGCGCTGACGGCGGGAATACTGATTCTTGCCGCCGCGTCGTGCGGCTCCCGTCAGGCCCAAAAGCCACATAAGGCTTCCGCAAAAGCCGCCGTTGCCCATCCGCTTCCCGACACCCTCCGCGTAGCCACGCTCTACAGCCCCGGCAGCTATTTCATCTACCGCGACACGAAGATGGGCTACGACTACGACCTCGTCAGCCGTCTCGCCTCCGACAAGGGGATGGTGCTTAAGCTCGAGGTAGCGCCGACGATGGCCGACGCCATAGCCCTGCTCGACTCGGGGCGCGTCGATCTGCTGGCCACGGAGGTTCCGGTCACGGCCGAATACCGTGCCCGCGTGCTCCCATGCGGGCCCGAGAATGTCACCACTCAGGTGCTCGTGCAGCCGAAAGTCGGCCGCGGCGGCTCGGGACTGATAACCGACGTCACCCAGCTCGCCGGAAAAACCGTCACCGTAGAACGCGACTCGCGCTACTACCACCGGCTAGTCAACCTCAACAACGAAATCGGTGGAGGCATCATAATCCGTCAGCTCGACAGCGACTCCATCATCACGGAAGACTTCCTCGAACTCGTCAGCCGCGACTCGATAGGCCTCACAATCGTCGACAGCGACATTGCCCAGCTCAACAAGACCTACTATCCCAACCTCGACGCGAGCCTCGAAGTCAGCTTTCCGCAGCGGTCGAAATGGGCCGTGGCCAAGAACGCCCGATGGCTCGCCGACTCCATCGACGCATGGCTCGGTCAGGAAGCTCCCCGACGCGAACATGCCGACATACGCCGCCGCTACTTCGAGATGAGCAAAGCGGCTCCCTCGTTCGACATCTCTTTCGCCTCGGGCCACGCCTCGCCGTTCGACCATATCTTCAGGCGGTATGCCCCCGAAGTCGGCTGGGACTGGCGTCTGCTCGCCGCTATCGGATATGTCGAAAGCCAGTTCGACGCCTCCCAGACCTCATGGGCCGGAGCTGTCGGCCTCATGCAGATCATGCCCTCGACCGGACGCGCTTTCGGAGTGTCGCCCGACGAGCTCCGCAGCAACGAGACGTCGGTCGCCGTGGCCGTGAAAATCATCAGAGAGCTCGACCGGCTCTTCAAACCGCGCGTGAAAGATCCCCGCGAGCGGCTGAAGTTCATTCTCGCCGCCTACAACGCCGGACAGGCCCACATTCTCGACGCAATGGCGCTTGCCCGCAAGCAGGGGCTGAAAGACAACGTCTGGGACGCCAACGTCGCCGAAATGGTTCTTCTGAAATCAAATCCTAACTACTATAACGACCCTGTGGTCAGCTCGGGATATTCGCGCGGCCGACAGACATTCGAATATGTCAACCAGGTGATGGATTTTTATAACAAATGTATCAAACACATAAAAAAATAATAATGAAAAAGAAGACTATCACTGTGGCCGTGGCTCTCTGCCTGTCAGCCGCGATGCTGATGCCCTCGTGTATCGGAAGTTTTGCCCTGACCAATAAAGTTCTCGACTGGAACCGTCAGGTAGGCAACAAGTTCGTCAACGAACTCGTTTTCTTCGCGTTCTGGATTCTGCCCGTCTATGAGGTAACGGGGCTTGCCGACCTGCTGGTCATCAACAGCATCGAATTCTGGAGCGGCAGCAATCCGATGGCACAGGGGCGCAAGGTCATCGACGGCGAAGACGGCCGTTACCTTGTCGACGTCGACGCCACAGGCTACACCATCACATCGGAGAACGACGGCAGCGTTGTGCGTCTCGACTTCGATCCGGCCGACAAGAGCTGGGATGTCGTCATTCCCGCTTCCGGCGAACGCTATGAGCTGATGACATTCGTCGACGACAGCCATGTCTCGATGCCGATGCCCGACGGCAGCCGCCGCGTTGTCGAAGTCAGCGAACAGGGAGTTTTCGCCTACAGCTCGACGGCCATCACCGCCCGCGCACTCGCCGCGAACTGAGCCTCCCGATAAACAGATTTTTCGCAAACGGCCCCCGCCTGTTAAATAACACAAACGGCGCGGGGGCCGGTGGTTTTTGGCACAATTTTTGTTATCTTTGTAATTCAATTAATGAAAACCACCACAAAAAGAGAAAGGAAACCGAAGCATAATGGAATCAAATTTCACCCCCATACTTAAACAGATACTTCAGGCCGGACTGCAGGAAGCCATGCGCCACAACAGCAGCATCGTCATGCCCGAGCATCTGCTTTTGGCCCTTCTCAAAGAGCCGTCGTCGACGCCTTTCAGGCTCGTCGAGTCGGCGAGCCGCGGCTCGTCGGCCTACGAACTGCGCGAGAGCCTCGACAAAACTCTGTGGGACGAGAGCTTTGCGCCGGGTGTCGAAGTGAAACCTGTCGATCCGGCCTCGGTCTCGGTCAGCGACCTGACTTCAAGAGTAATCAAGCTCAGTGTGCTCGAGGCGCGCATGTTCCGCAGCGACAGCGTCGAGCCGGAACATCTTCTGCTGGCCATTTTCCACAATCCCGATTTGCAAAACACACCATTTATGGAGAAATTCAAGAAATCAGGCGTGAGCTATGAATCGCTCCGTCATCAGCTTGCTCCGGAAAGCCCCGTGGCCGGCCCGGAGTTCACCGAAGACGACGAAGACCTCGACGACGGCGCGCCCGGCTCGGGCGACAGCCGCCCGAACCAGCAGGGGCCGGCATCGCGCACCCGCAACGCCACAGTTGCCGGCGACACCCCCGTGCTCGATAAATTCGGCAACGACATGACTCTCGCCGCCCAGGAAGGGCGCCTCGACCCTGTCGTAGGCCGCGAGACCGAAATCGAGCGCCTGGCCCAGATTCTAAGCCGCCGAAAGAAGAACAACCCCGTGCTCATCGGCGAGCCGGGCGTCGGTAAATCGGCAATCGTCGAAGGGCTGGCGCTGAGAATCGTGCAGCGGAAAGTATCGCGAATCCTGTTCGACAAGCGCGTCGTGTCGCTCGACATGGCCTCGATCGTCGCCGGAACGAAATACCGCGGCCAGTTCGAGGAGCGCATAAAGTCGATTCTCAACGAGCTGTCGAAAAACAAGAACATAATTCTCTTCATCGACGAGATGCACACCATTGTCGGCGCCGGAAACGCCGCCGGCTCGATGGACGCCGCCAACCTGCTCAAACCGGCTCTGGCCCGTGGCGAGATACAGTGTATCGGCGCCACCACTCTCGACGAATACCGCAAGAACATCGAGAAAGACGGAGCGCTCGAACGCCGCTTCCAGAAAGTCATGGTCGAACCGACCACAGCTGAAGAGACCCGTCAGATTCTCGACAATATCCGCGATAAATACGAGTCACACCATAATGTCACCTACACTCCCGCAGCCCTCGACGCCTGCGTCAGACTGACAGAGCGCTACGTATCGGACCGTAACTTCCCCGACAAGGCCATCGACGCCATGGATGAGGCCGGCTCGCGTGTTCATATAACAAATATCGTTGTTCCGAAGGAAATCGAATCGCTCGAAGAGAAGATCAACGAAGCAGCCGCCAACAAGCTCGCCGCCGCACGCGCCCAGAACTTCGAGAGCGCCGCCGCCTTCCGCGACAGCGAACAGACCCTGAAAGGGGAGCTCGAGGTAGCCAAGCGCCGCTGGGAGGAACAGCTCAACAACCACCGCGAGACTGTCGACGAAGACCGTGTGGCCGAAGTCGTGGCCATGATGACCGGCGTGCCCGTTCAGCGCATAGCCCAGGCCGAAGGAATGCGCCTCAAAGAGATGGCGCCCATCCTGCGCAGCCAGATAATAGGCCAGAACAACGCCATCGAGAAGATCGTCAAGGCCATACAGCGCAACCGCCTCGGGCTGAAAGACCCCAACAAGCCTATCGGAACATTCATGTTCCTCGGCCCGACAGGCGTCGGTAAGACCCATCTGGCCAAGAAGCTCGCCGAATATCTCTTCGACTCGGCCGACACGCTGATTCGCGTCGACATGAGCGAATATATGGAGAAATTCGCCGTGTCGCGTCTGGTCGGCGCCCCTCCGGGATATGTCGGTTACGAAGAAGGCGGACAGCTGACCGAGAAGGTGCGCCGCCATCCCTACTCCGTCATCCTCTTCGACGAGATCGAGAAGGCCCACCCCGACGTGTTCAACCTGCTCCTTCAGGTTATGGACGAAGGTCGCCTGACAGATTCGCTCGGACGCCGCATCGACTTCAAGAACACGATCATCATAATGACCTCGAACATCGGCTCGCGCCAGCTCAAGGACTTCGGAGCCGGAATCGGCTTCACTCCGGCCGGTCTCGGCGACGGCGACTACAGCCGCGGCGTGATCCAGAAAGCCCTCAACAAGGCTTTCGCGCCCGAATTCCTCAACCGTGTCGACGACATCATCATGTTCGACCAGCTCAAGCGCGACGACCTGTTCCGAATTATCGACATCGAGCTGGCAGGCTTCTACAAGCGCATCAGCGACATGGACTACCGCCTGACACTGACCGAAGCTGCAAAGAACTTCGTGGCTGACAAAGGCTATGACTCGCAGTATGGCGCACGTCCGCTCAAGCGCGCCATCCAGAAGTATCTCGAAGACGAGCTCGCCGAGCTTATCATCAGCGGCGAAGTCAACCCGGGCGACGAGATACGTCTCGACCACACCGAAGGATCCGACAAGCTCTCGGCAGGGATCGTGAAAGCCTGACCATATCATGCAACGGGGAGCCATCCGGCTCTCCGTTTTACATACCATCAGAGGGGGCTGCGTCGATTGGCGCAGCCCCCTCGTTCTATTGATTTCGGTAACTATGTTTTTATGAGTGTCGCCCTGTCAGGGGGTTCTTCTTCTCATTATAACAGTGGTTGTCCGAATTACCGCCATCAGGGATTCCACTGGCATGCGATCATGCCGAGATTGTCGTCGCCTATAGTGCGGAGATCGGTAATGTAGTTGAAGCGGCAGTTGATATAGGTGAGAGCCGGGTCAAACGAGAGGTCGAGAATCTGAAGCTGGTTGTTGTTGCAGAGAACACGCTGTAGGAAACTCTGGTTCGAAAGGAACAGCTGGGTCAGGTCGTTGTAGCTGCAATCGACGAAGAGAAGGTTGCGGCAGTTCTCGACATTGAGCTGAGTCAGGTTGTTGTAGCTGCACACGAGGTCGAGAAGATTGTCGCAGTTGCGCAGACCGAGAGTGGTCATATTATTGTCGCTGCAGACGAAGCTCGACAGAGAGGGAAGTCCCGATACGAGCATCGACGAAATCTGGTTGTCGTCGACATTGAGATTCTGAAGGTTTTCGACACCGAAGAGGTTGATGGCTGTCAGCTTGTTATAGCCGCAGTAGAGGTTCTTGAGGCCCGTGCAGCCGTCGATTGTCAGGCTCTCGAGATGGTTGCCCTGACAGTTGAGAGTCTTCAGCGTGGTCGACCCGGCCACATTGAGACTTACGAGATAGTTGTTGCTGACATTGATCGTCTGGATCATCGGCAGCTGCGATACATTGAACTCTGTCAGGCGGTTGCGGTAGACGAGAATCTTTGTCAGCTGGTCGCATCCGTCGAACGAAGCTTCTTTCAGGCGGTTGCGCGAAGCATTGACCTCTTTCAGGGCGTTGCAGCCGCTGACATTGAGAGTCGTCAGTGAGTTACGCGACACATCGACCGACGTAAGGGCGGTGAAACCGCTGAGATCGAGAGTGCCGCCAAGTTTCTTTTCCTTGAGATTAAGAACGGTGACATGGCCGTTCTCGACTGTCACTCCCTCGAGCGAGGTGAATGCATTGACATCGGCAACACCAAGCGCGGCGGCGTTGGTAGCGGACTCAGCGGCCGGAGCGGCGAGGAACGCCTTCAGCTGGCGAGCCTCGTTCTTGTCTAATTTCTGTGCGAAGACTGCCGTGCATCCGAACACTACAGCCAGAATAAGAAGTACGCGTTTCATAAAAAAATAGTTGGTTTTGTTCGTTAATTTCTGAAATCTACTTCTTAAACAAGCTATCTTCTGAAAAGGTTTGCGCGTGTTCCTGTTTTTCATTATATTTGCTAAAAAATATAAAATCTCCTGTTTATGAATAACGGCCTGAAAAATCAAGTTGCCTACAGAGGACTGACTATCAACGGATTCGCAGCATTGCTGCTTATTCTGGTTCTTTTTGCTGCCGCAGCCGGCGCCTTTATGCTCGAAGGAGCCATGATAATCCCCGGAATCATTCTCGGTATTGTGGCGCTCATCAGTCTGGGCGGGTTCGTTATGCTCGAACCGAATCAGGCGATTGTATTGCTTTTCTTCGGCAAATACCGCGGCACGATGTCGCGCACCGGATTCTACTGGCTCAATCCTTTCCTGACATCGCGCAAGGTTTCGCTGCGTGTCAACAACCTCGACGTCGCCCCCATAAAGGTCAACGACAAGGTCGGCAACCCCGTTCTTATCGGCATGGTGCTCGTATGGCGCGTGAAAGACACCTACCGTGTTTGTTTTGACCTCGACACAAGCCACGGCCAGTCGGCCCAGGGCTTTGTAGCAGTCCAGAGCGACGCCGCCCTGCGCGAGGTCGCCGGCCGCTACCCCTACGACGAAGAGAACGGCGCGGGCGACGAACAGCTGACACTGCGCAGCGGAGGCGCCCAGATAAATGAGGAACTCGAGGCAAAACTCAACGAACGCCTTGCCATGATCGGCGTCGAAGTTCTCGAAGCACGCCTCAACTACCTCGCCTATGCTCCGGAGATTGCCGCCGTCATGCTGCGCCGACAGCAGGCATCGGCCATAATCAGCGCCCGCGAGAAGATTGTCGAAGGAGCCGTGTCGATGGTTAAGATGGCGCTGACCAGTCTCGAAAAAGACGACGTCGTCAAGCTCGACAACGACCGACGTGCCGCCATGGTCGGCAATCTGCTCGTGGTTCTCTGCGGCGACGACGCGGCCACCCCCGTGGTCGACGCCTCACTCTGAAGCTTCAAAACCCGCAATTACAGTCCTGAATATAACCGGTGTTGCAGAAACCCGGTAATATGATTTTCGGCCCCATGAATGTGGCGGAACTGAACCCAAGTTTTACAGGTTTTTCCGCCCTGAATGTGGCCGCGTGCCTCAATGCTATTAACTTAAAATTCTTCCGGGCAAATTATCCTGTCCGGGCGTAGGGACGTGCCTTTGGCACGTTTCACATGCGACTGGTAATCAGGGCGTTGCAATGCTACGTGCCGAAGGCACGTCCCTACACCAGGGCGTTTCTGACGCCGGTTTCATCTAAGTTAATAGCATAGCGCGATATCTCTATAACCCACCGCGATAGCCGTGGGTCTGAGAACCAACGAGATAAGCGTGCAAGCCGCGGTAGCGTGCGCAGTCACGCTGACGGCGATAGCCAAGGCCCGCGACCTGTGCTGTCGCGTTTCGCGGCGGCGCGCACTCCCGTGGCTTGCCGCGAATTTGTGGGGTGACTGGTGGTTACCGCCAGCTATCGCAGGAGGAAATATAGGACCCGTGCAAGGGGGCAGGCGTTAAAGAATCTTATTTCTTCACCTCGGATTTTAACATTTCGGAAGTAACGTATTCCTTCGTTGGAGCGTTATTCTTTTGTCCCGCAAACGACAGCGAAGCTTTACGCCGTTGTTCATGAGTCCGATGAGTTAGCTTGTCGGACTCTTTTTGTCCCACAAACTCAAGCTCAGCTTTATCCGTTGTTCAGTTGCGGAATTTTTCGGTGTTCACGTATGGTGTCTGTCGTTTTACGACAGCGAACATTCGACATATAAGCTTGAACTTCACAGCATTGAGCACACAACCGAAACTTTTGCCCTGTTCGCGTTTACGGTTATAATAAGCTTTAATTCCGGAATCATGCACTATAGTGCTTTTTGCAGCTTCGGTAAGTAGCGCCTTTAGCTCGACATGGCCGACCCGTGAGACATGGTCGCCACCTTTTACGGAAGTCCCTGAGGTGAACGACATCGGGCTGATGCAACTGAACTTAGCGTACTGGCGTGCATTTTGAAAGCGAGTGAAATTACTCGTCGCCACGATTGTCGCGACAGCGTTAATCATGCCTATCCCAGGAACTGAGCAAACCAGATTGTAGTTTTTCGACACTTCAGGATCTGACTCTACAGTGATGACCATCGCTTTCTCGATAGTTTTATCTGTTTATTAAGAGCCTTGATAAAATCTTCAGTGCGCTTTAACGATGCTTTGTCTGTCAGAGTTTTAATGATGTTGAGATACGCCGTGCGTGTGCGTATGGCTATTTTTCGTTCATTGCACAGCTGACGCAGCTTGCGGATAATTGCCGGTTCGGGATTCGACGGTGAGAGCTTCTCACGCATCGTGTAGACATAGTCAGCGATAAACTGGGAATCGACCTTGTCAGTCTTGTCGCGACCTCGGGAACAGGCATTCTTCACGTCGCGGGGATGGAGCATGACGAAGGCAATCTTTTTGCCGAAACACCATTCTGTCAGAGCGGCAGAGTAAATGCCGGTATGCTCCATCGCTATGACAACGTCGGTAACCTTAATACCTGCCTCGCGAAGCCATTTGCGCATTTTCCTGAACCCGTCAATCGAATTCTCGACGCGGATGTGTTTGAACTGTCGGTAATCTTTACCCCGTTCATGGATTGCGAAATCAAGGGTCTCTTTCGAAACATCGCACCCCACAAAGTGTTGTACTTTTGAAAGATCTTTCATAACTTTGCTGTTAATTGATTAAATGTTGAATGTGTCAAAAACTTTTAGTAGACATTGAGGTCTAGAAATATAGTTTGATATATTCAACTGAAAAGACAGAGACGGACGAGAACCACCTAAAGCCCTTAATGGCTATTGTAGAGAAATGTTCACCGTCTCTGTCTTATTAACAATTCCCGGTCGAAAAGTTAACGGGGAATCACGGATGCAAAGCTAAAAGTTGTAAAGATATCGCGCTTCCAGCGCTTGACGGTGAATGGCCTCGCGGCTACTCTTTATCAGAAACACCGATCTTCCCGGTTTTTGGGCTTTTTTCACAGGAAACGCACAAATTAGCGATTTAGAACGCTGATAATTAATTATTTGACATTTTTTAACGAATGGGGGGGGTAATTTGCCCCCTTCGTCGTATCTTTGCACCGCGAAGACTCAAATTGCTTATTTAAGCCGATTTACCTCAGGTATTTATAGCTATTTTTTCAATAATTCTACCTATATTAAACTATGCTTAAACATTTAATCTCTGCAATGCTGGCCGTCACATCGGTGTCGGTTGCTACGGCCGCAATATCAGGCGTGAAATGGGATCAAAGGTGGGACGCACAAACTCAAACACTGATAAAAGATCAGGGTGACCGAGCCGCCGACTGGATGGCCGATCTGCCCGACAATATGTTCGTTGCCCACGTATCAATCCCCGCCGCCCACGACTTCGTCACCGGCGAAAACAACTGGCGCCCGATCTCATCTATTACCGGCCCCGTCAACTCGACCTGCCAAAGCGCCAAAATGGATGAACTCTTGGCTGGCGGAATCCGCGGAATCGACCTGCGACCCGGAGTACCTCCTTTATACAGCACATTATATCTTTGCCACGGAACCGACGTTATGGATATAACGTTCGAAGCAGGGATGATGAAACTGGCGGACTATCTGAAAGAACATCCTACTGAATTTCTTGTCATTCATATTTTTCCAGGTTGGAATGGCCGCGACGAGTCTAACGCCAAGGAAAGTTACAAGAACACGCTCAACAACGACAATATCAAAGACCTTATTGTTGAATTCCGCCCGAACCTGACAGTAAGAGACGCACGCGGCAAGATTGTGATTACGGTTCGTGACCGAGCAAGCTATCTTCAACACCCCAATCAGGCCGACATTCAGAACTGGCGCACCTCTTTCAACGACAATCAGCGCCCGGGACGTCTCAACCTCCACAGCAATGCGGAGGTGTCGACCCGCCTCCATGTTCAGGACATATCGTCAAAAAGCGAAGGCAGTCTTGACACTAAGAAAGCTCACATGCTCAATCTCGTAAATTTCGCGCAGGCGCAGGACGAGCCCATGACGATGTATAATCTCAACAGGCTTTATATTTCGGAATGGATAATGAACTTCATGACAATGCAGACAAGCACTATTTCGTCTTCGGATAACTACAAATCGAACGCGACCACGCTCAACAAGCAGCTCATCGACGACCTCGGCGACGAGAACGGACGCCTCGGTGCGGGCCCGCTCGGAATCGTGTTCATGGACTACTGCCTCAACAGCGAGACCAACGGCGACCTTTCTGTCTATAAGGTGATTGAGAACAACTTTACCCGCGGCAAGGATGCTCCTGTAGTGCGCTATCAGATCGACGAGTCGATCGACTGGAAAGCCCGTCCCGAGAATCCTCTGGCAGGGAAACGCATATTCCTGCGCAACGTCGGCGCCAGCGAAGATGTCAACTACTACAAATATTTCGGCGGCGGTGCCGACTGGGGCGCTCACGCCGTAGCGAACTATGCCGGCCACTATGTCACCTTCGAGAAGGGAGACAACGGCCTGCGCCTTGTGACAACTTTCGGTGCCCTTCAGAACAAAGACGGACAATATTACTGCGACCCGACCGACGGCGAAAACAACAACGGCACCGAATTCCTTCTGAGCCGCACCTACTGGGACGGCTATCCGGTCTACCACATCACCGGCCAGGTGTCGAACAAACGCCTGACAGCCCGACCGATCGACGCTGCCAACAACCCCTACTTCGATACTCCGGCATATTATGTCAACCCCGAAGCCCCCGACAACAGCGACCCCCATCAGATGTGGCAGCTTATCGCCATGACCCCCGACGACGAGGTGCAGCTCTGGACAATGGACGGCTACGACCGCATAAGCCGCATGAAAGAGAAGGCCAACCCCGAGCGCGGCATGGACGCTACTTTCCTCATTCCCTCCTACTCGTTCGGCAACAGCGACAGCTCTGTAAGCAAATGGAATCTGACAGCGGGCAGCAATGTCACAGCCGGTCAGGCAGCCGAGTGGCGCGGCGGAATGTGGCGCGCCTTAAACACTTCGACGAGTAACACCACGTTCTCACTGTCGACAATCGTGTCATACCTTCCCGCAGGCAAATACAAACTCGAGTTCCAGTATGCCTCAACCTCAAGCGACGTCAAATTCCGTCTCGGAGACCGTGAGGCCATGACTCTCGCCGCCAACAACTCTGAGATCAACGGCCTGACAGCCGGCAGCGACCAGATCGCTCTTGTCGGGGAATACTTCAACGCATCGACCGACAACGGCCGCATAGTCTACGAATTCGACAAGACTACCAACGAAGAAGAGACCCGCGAGCTCGTTTTCTTCCGCGAATCGAATGCCTCGGGAGCAGCATCGTTCTATCTCGACAACCTTCGCCTGACCTACTACGGCAACAACGTCGAGCAGACCAAGATCGACCTCGATTTCCCCAACGAATGGAACACGATCATCCTTCCGTTTGACCACGCAGTTCCGCAGGGTCTCGAAGTCGTAGAGGCAACGGGAGTCTCGGAAGCCGGAGAACAGTCGATCGAAGACGGCTCGACAATCGGATACCATATTATTCAATACGGAACAAAGACCGACCTCATCAAGGCGAACTACCCCTATCTCGTGCGCAATCTCGAACTTCTCGCCGAGCGCGAGCAACAGAGCCAGGGTGCCCCGCGACGCCGGAGCGCAGCCACTAAGATCTACACCTTCACCGGCTATCCCACCAACCGCAAAAATGACTATCACGACCGTTCGGGCGTTCTGACCGGCCTGACCGAGCCCCGCGGTCTCAATCCCGAAAGTCAGGGATTCCCGCTCAGCGGCCAGACCTACGGCGATAATTTCGTGCAGTATTTCGTCCGTCCGGCGGCCGACGGCAGTGACATCCATCACGAAGGACGCCGCGCCTATCTCAACGGCCGCACAACTCCCGGGCTGACCGGCGAACGCGTTTATTTCAGCTACGACTCTGTAACCGGAATCACCGACATCAACGAAGACAGCGCAGCCGCCAGCCTCGTCGACGTCACCACAATCTCTGGCATTGTCATACGCCGCAAGGTTGCCTGCGAAAACGCCCTTGAAGGTCTTCCCGCCGGAATCTACCTCATCACCGGCCGCGACGGAACAACTAAAGAGATCCGCAGATAAACCCTTTCAAATTACATACAACGACCGGGAGGCCGCGCCGACACTCAGGCGCGGCCTCCTGTTTTATCCGGCCCTATCGAAAAAATCCGTAACTTTGCAGTCCGAAAAGTTTCAGGTTAATGATAAAAACCATAATCTTACGTTATCTCACTTTCATCGCAGGGCTTTATTTCCTCTCACTCGGAATCGTTTTGATCGTAGCGTCAAGTCTGGGAACCACTCCGATCTCAAGCGTGAACTATGTGGTCACACTCCACACTCCCATAACGCTCGGCACAGCCACCTTCCTTATCAACGTTCTTCTCATAGCGGGCCAGTTCTGGCTTATCCGCTCGGGCCTCGGCAGCCGGAAAGACCGCATCGAAATACTGCTTCAGCTCCCGTTCTCGCTGGTTTTCAGCATATTCATTGACATAAACATGGCGTTCATTGGATCTATCGAGCCGACATCATATCCCATGGCGTTAGCAATGCTCGGCGCGGGATGCCTTAGTCAGGCGACAGGCGTCGTTCTTGAACTTAAGCCGAATGTAGCGATAATGAGCGCCGAAGGGTTTGTGAAATATGCCGCCCGGCGCTACAACAAAGATTTCGGACGCCTGAAAGTTATCTTCGACGTTGTCCTCGTCAGCTCGGCCCTGCTGCTCGGCATAGCCTGTTCGGGCCATATCGAGGGGGTTCGCGAAGGCACCGTGATAGCAGCCCTGTCGACCGGCTTCATCGTCTCGTTTCTCTCGCGCCACGTCTTCACCCGCGCCGCCCTCCGGCATCTCCCCTTCCTCCACTCCTGATCTCACACTTTACCGAAAAAGGAGGCAACGCCGAAGCGCTGCCTCCTTATTGTTCAGTTTAAGGGAGTTATCAGGGGATGAGGAACTTGCGGCCGCGGGTCAGGTAGACTCCGGCGGGAAGTCCGTCGACCGACGTGGCGGCGCGACGCACGCAGATTCCCTGCAGGTTGTAGATGTCGGCTGGGCCATCGGCGAGGACGTCGCTGATGTCGACAAGTCCGGCGCCCATTCCTATGAAGGCGTTGTTCGACATAGGCGATTCGCCGTTGTCATAGACAACCGTAATATTATAGGTATGGTTGAAGGCATCGGCGCCTGCCACACTATAGTTGCGAGCCGAGGCATCGAGAGATGCGATCCTGACGCCGTCGCTATAGACGTTGAATCCTTTCGGGCTGAAGTCGCCGCGATCGAACTCAATATCGTCGAGGGCGAAGAGATAGAGGTTGTAGCTGCAATAGCGTATGGCGAAGAAGCGGGTGCCTTCGGGAAGTTCGGCGGTATAGTTCGTCCATCCCTGCGGAACCTCATAGGCAGCGATCAGCTCGAACGCCTTGAGGTCGTTGGGGAATCCCTTTGTGGCGTAGATCTCGAACTTTTCATGACCGTAGGTATTTCCGCGGATCGAATTTGCCCACAGCGAGAGCGAATGGGCCTCGCCTGTGGTCAGTTCGGGGGAGATCAGCCAGTCGTCATTGCTGTCACCGACTTTAATCGTTACGTCTTCCGACGACATTGCCAGCAGCATATTGTCGCCGCTGTGAGGCGTATAAGCTTCGCGGTCGGTCATCGTAACCGAAGCTCCGTCGATATTGAACACCCAGAAAGAGGCTTCCTCATTTCCATGGCCTATGTCGACAATCTGGTTGGCGTAGGTCAGTCCGCGGTCTCCGTCGTAGGTTGTCCATTCGCCGAAGGAGGTGTCTTTATGGAGATAAGTCTCGAACGATTCAACGACAAGGCCGTCTTTAGAGTTCGGGTCGTTCCACGATAGAGCCACACCGTCGCCGCCTGCGTCAGCTTCGGCATAGAGGTCGCTGACAACAGGGAGGCGCGACTCGACGGGAGCCACTGTCAACCCGTCGAATGTGTTGTCGGAAGCAAGCTGGTCGTTGTCACATATAATCTCGGCCGTGATCTCTACGGGATCGGTCATTCCGTCGGGACGGGTAAACTCGGCGACAACTGTGGCCGAGCCGTCGGGGTCGATTGTCGGACAGTCGACGCGGGCGAACTCATTGCCGTCGGCATAGAATGCCACTTTTCCGCCGACAGCCACTGACCCGAAGTTCTCGACCTCGGCGCTGACAGGTATTGTCTGGCCCGGATAGACAGTCGTCAGAGCGGTCAGAGAGCCTGCGTGGAGGTTGCATCCCTGCGAATCACGAACGGTGATTCGGTCGAGGAATACCTCGGTTCCGCCGACAGAATGGGTGGTGTGGAACTTCACGAACGAATAATCCTGCGACTTTCCTACCGACAGATCGAACATGGCAGTACGCCATCCGGGCTCGCCGGTAAGCTTGCTGAAATCGATAGTTCCGACAACGATGTCGTCGCCCCCGGCGGGCGTCACGCACACCTCAAGTTTGAAGCTCGAGCCCGGGACAGCATAGTAGGCAAAGCTGACAACCGGCTTGGCAGCCTCGCTGAGGCGCAGTTTCCCGGTATTGAACCAGTTGTCACGTTCGGTATTGTTGGTGCGCATATAAACGCATCCGCCGTCGTTGTCGAACGATTTGAGATCAGTCAGCTTGAACACGTTGCCGCCGCCGACCCACCAGTAAGTGTCGGGCGCCAGACCGCGCGCGAAGCTTTCGCGGAAAGGCAGCGAGTAGGGTTTGCCGACAAAGAGCGGGTTGGAGTCGCCGACACGGCCCGAGCCTGCGGGAGTGGCGCCTGCAACATGGAAGCCGATCATATCCTGCGGGCCGTTAACCATTTCGCCGGTGATAGTATAGGAAGTTCCTTTGACATCAGAGGCTATCGGCGTGTAATGATAGCCGTAAGAGACGGTATAGGTCAGTTCGTCGACAAGAACCGGCAGCTTGTGGGTCCCGACCGCGCCGGGCGCGTCCCAAGTCAGGGTGTAATGATCGCCGTTGTCGACAATCCTGACATTCTCGGGCTCATAAGGAATATCCTGCCCGACAAAGCCCTCGACAATAGCCGGAGCGCCTCCATCGGCGCCGTTGAAGGCGACGATCGAATAGCGGTTCGTGCCGTTGACGGCCGCGCGGTCGGTGTAGGTCTGCTTCGAGCCGGGAGCAACGTCGGTGAGCGTGGCTATAAGCTCGTCGTTACGCCTGATCTCTATCTTGCTGATCGAAGTCAGAGTTACTCCACCGACTGTCGAGGCGGGAGTCTTGAACGAGAGTTCGGCTACAGGATGACCGGCGGCGTCGGCTGTCATGACAACGTCGGTTATCATTCCGGGAGCCGCCACGGCGGGGCCGTCGGTTATCGAGATGTTGTCGACAAGCAGGGCGCTCGCGGTGGCCGCACTGGTAACGTGGAATCCGACACGATAGAAGCCGTCGGCGGGGACGGTGAAATAGAGCCGGCGGTTCTGCATCTCTTCATTGGGGACGGTTTCGGGGGCAAGAACCTCGGCGTAAGCCGCGACATCGGTGCCCTGCCCTACGGCTATGCCCATTGTCTCGGGATTGCGCGAATCGTCGGAACGCGAATCGTAGCTCAGGCAATATGCGCGGCCGGCCTTATAGTACATTTCGGGAGTCAGAAGCCAGTCGTCGGCCTTGCGCGGCGTGGCATAGTTGCGCAGGTATTCGGCCTGCGCGAGCTTGGTATTCCAGAACCAGGTCTGCTTGTCGGCATTGACGTCGACGACGTGATATGACTCGAAGTCAGCCTTGTTGTCGAAGCCTTCGAAATAAGGCAGACCGTAGGCACCGCCGGCAAGGAGTATCTCAGAGGCTATTGATTCTCCGCGGTTGTCGCCGCAACGGGGGGTTACGACATAGAAGACTTTGCCCACACGCCCGACACCGAGAACGTCGGTAAACGACGTTGCGCGCAGATCAGAGGCGACGGTCAGCTCTTCGGGCATACGGACAACATCGTAGCTCAGGGCCGACTGATCGAGCAGACCGCCGTGGATGCCGTTGAGCGGAGCGTCCCAGCTGAGGCTGACGGTGTGGTCGGCGTCATCGGCCACCGAGGCCCTCAATGCCGGAATTTCCGACGGAACGTCGGCGCCGAACCAACGTCGGCGGTCGACGGGCGCCGACTGTCCGGCAGTGTTCGAAACCGTGACTACAACGGCGTTATAGCCATCGTCGGCGACGATGTCGAGGCTGATCTTCGCTCCCGGAGCCGCAGCAGCCGATTCCTTTTGCTCGCCGTTGACAGCTACCGAATAGGTCAGTCCGTCGGCAGCAAGCGTGGCGCCGTCGGCCGTTTCCGACGGCATGGTGAAACCGACAGTGAGCGCGGTTCCGGCGCCCGAAAGGGCTACATCCTTTGCCGGAGCCGGAGCGCCCTCATCGGCCACGTAGGGCACATAGAGGCACGAAAGCTGGACATTGTCGGGGAGATAGGCCAGACGGCGCACGCCGCCGGTGTTGACATTGACGGTGGCGAGATACGAAACGCTTTCGGGCGCGCGCACTGCCCAGTATAATATTCCAGTCTTACGGTCGAAAGCCATCGACTGAAGAGCGTGAGGCTTCACGCCGGTAAGCCCGACAAGCTTCTGCTCACCGGTTTTCTTATCTATTGTGTAGAGTCCGCCGTCAGAGGTCTTGACTCCATAAATCCGGCCCGAGCCGTCAATAGCGATGCCGCTGAACTCTTCCATCGGGGCGATAGACGTATGGGTCTGCGTCTCATAATCGACCGACGCAAACTCGTAGGTCTTCAGTGTCGGATTCCAGAAACATCCGTAGGTCAGACCGGTTGCGGGGTCGTAATCGCAGTCGGTGGCGACAAGGCCGAGAAATTTTGTATCGTGGATCTCGTTGGTGAGCAGTTCCCATCCATCGACGAGATATTCGCAGTAGAGATAGGTGTAGCTGCGCGACACCATGTGGAATTTGCCGTCGTAATAGGCTCCTGAGCCGTTGGCCCACTGATACATATCATGGTGGAGCTGCTTGGCCGTGATTTTGCCGTTGGCGTAGGTATAGGATTTCATTCCGAAATACTGCTCCATCTCGCCCCACGAGCGGGCATAGATCGGGTTGGCCCAGAGAGTAACCCCTTCGGCATAACCGGCTTTCATCGGAGGTACGACGGACTGGCGGGTTTCACCGCGGACGAGACCTGTCGCCTCCAGTGAGGCGGCAAAAGGAACGTCGGACATGGCAGAGGTCTGAATCTGCCCCGGCGTCTGCGCAGCAGCTGTCATGGCTGAAAGAGCCATCATAGCCATTAGCGTAGTTTTTCTCATAAAGTCAAAAATAAATGATGAATTGTTGATTGCGTTGGTAAAAGTATGATAAAACGTGTTATTCGTCAAGCAGAAAACCTTGAATTAACATCCATTAACCTATAATTCAGGGCGACGCATCGACGCGCCACCCTAAAAGGCAGTAGAAAAAGAAGGATTGATAGTCTGAGTTAGCGGAGTGCCATTGTCATGGCAGAGCCGGCGGCGCGGGCCACATAGATGCCGGCCGGAAGAGCCGACAGGTCGATTTCGGTGCGTCCGGCGCCGCAGTCAGATACGACCACGCGCTGTCCGGCAGCGTTGTAGACCTCGGCACGCGCAGCCGAGCCGACAGTGACCACGAGTGTGCGTCCGCTGAGGCGCAGCGGCTCTACAGCGGCCTTGACATCAGTCAGCGACGCCACAAAATGAAGATCGCGGGCGCCGCATATCTCAGTCGAGGTCTCGCCGAGAAAATCGCAGGTCTGGTTCACGGCAGTGTAGACCTTCACGAAGTCTATGGCCGTCAGTCTGACGCTGTTGCCATCGGCGTCGACGGCATTGTCGATATTGAAGCCGGGAGCCTCGGGGTTAGGCTCCATGTTGCCGTTGACATTGACGAAATCAGGTCGGTTGTCGGCATATCCCCAGTCGAAGGGGGAGAGCACCCAGGTGCCGTTGTCGTTGCGGGCGTTGCCGGGCAGACGGGTTCCAGAGAATTCGAGGACGTCCCCTTCGATCCATCCGGGCCAGTAGCTCTGGGTGTGGAAATCATTGAGAGTGATGATTCCCGACGGGCTGTCGGGGTCGTTGGAAGTCCATGCGATATTTTCTGATGTCTCAGCCTGCGACGGACGGCTGTATCTGATTGTGAAATTGGCCAAAGCATTGTCGTGGGCGCTCCCGCGCAGCTCGAACCATTCGTCGTCGGGAATACCGTTGCCGTTGGTGTCGACACTGACCATGACGATGCCCGGTTCGGCCGAGGTATCGGCTCCCGAACCAAGCGACTTCATTGCGTTGCCGTAGATCTTGAAATCATATTCGCCCTCGACATTGGCTATCGGATGGTCGAAACCGAACACGATATATCCGCCGAAAGCGCCTAACGACACCATGCCCGGGCGCTCGTCGCCGACAAGCTGACGGGCCGCAGCCTCGAGAACCTGTTCGCGGCTCATGCCGTCGGTAACCTCGGGAATCAGATGGATAAACTGTCCGGGAGCCGGAACATAGTCGAAAACTTCCGAGATAAACGGAGAGTTGGCCCCCGCTGAGAGGGCACTGAAAGCGCAAAACGCTGCAACAAAGTAATTTTTCATAACTGAAACCTGTCCGCGCAGGGGGTTATTGAAGTTTGACAATAACGAAACGGCAGGTCTTCTGACTCGTTCCAGACGACCGCGCCTTCCCGAAGCCGGGCCTCAGTGGCAAAGGCGGTCGACGAAAGATAGAACTTACAGCAGCGGGACTGTCGAAGAATTTCACTTCGTTCCCTATTAAGCCGGAGCACCGTTTCGACCGTGCAAAGATAGTGAAAGGCGAGTGCAATGGCAAATAAAAAATTTTTTATTTGTATTTCCGAGCCGCATCCTATCTTATCTAAAGATAGTGAAAGGCGAGCGCAAAACAAGCAAAAAAATCCATTTTTTTAAGCTTGTTCTGCCGAGCCGCATCCTATCTTATTAAAAGATAGTGAAAGGCGAGAGGAATGGCAAATAAAAAATTTTTTTTATTTGCATTGCCGAACCGCATCCTATCTTATCTAAAGATAGTGAAAGGCGAGTGCAAAACAAGCAAAAAATCCCATTTTTTTAAACTTGTTCTGCCGAGCCAAATGTTAAAACCGATGGATAGGCGATGAAAATTTGCATTGACAGAATATTCTTTTTATTTTTGCCGCCGCAGACCGTCCGCAGAGTCAGGTTATGGGCTAAGGGGCGGGTCGGCAAGACATATTGATAAGCGTTTATCAACGCTTGTTCTTGACAGTCAAGAATCTCGCAAATTCTACATCCAAGTCAGGAATTAAGCAGCGGTAGGCGCCTGCGAGTATGTAATTCATGCGCACTGTTTTCGCGAGGAAACCACGGGCGCCGTGATTATATACACAAGCGTAGGCTCTGCTCGTTGCCGTTCTACTTGGATAGGCAATGCGAGAGCCTTTGACTGGGAACGGCAATGGTAAGGTTCCTGCGCTTTTCTCTTTATAATAAACCAACAACAACACAGTTATCAGAGGGAATCATGGTAGCGGCTTGCAAAAGGGATGCAGTTTGCGCATTTAAGATCTATCTCTCTTTCCTTTACAGCCTACGGCTCGCGCCGAAGTCTGTCGAAGGCGCGTTTTACGCAGCAGCTGCTGTTAGTCGCTCTGCTTCTGCTCCCTGTCGCAGCCTCGGCCCAATCCGACAACACCATTACAACCGCTGACACCGTCGGCGTTAAGGTTTATTTCAGGCAGGGTTATTCCAGACTGCAACCTGCCTTCCGTGATAACGGCATACGCCTCGACGAGTTCATGCGCCGCGTCTCGGAAATGCACGGCGATTCCACCGCCAGGCTCAACTCCATTGACATCGTGGCTTACGCCTCGCCGGAAGGCCCTTACACCCTCAATAAAAAACTTGCCCGAAAACGTGCCGAAAATATCTCGGCATATCTGCGCGGAAATATGCCTTTCCTCTCCGGCTCGTTGTTCAACGTGCAGCCGAAAGGCATAGACTGGGACGGACTCGCCGCGATGGTCGAGGCTTCCGATATGCGCTACCGCTCCGAGGTGCTGAATATCCTCCGCAATGTTCCCGAAACCACCTACCGTAACGGAAAGCTTGTCGACAGCCGCCTGAAACGGCTGATGGACCTGCGCGGAGGGCGCCCCTACAATTACATGCTCACGCATTTCTTCCCGGAGCTTCGCGCCGCCGGTGCCTACGTTATCTGCGACTTCGTGCGCATTGCGCAGCCGGCAATTCCGATAAATAAGCCAAATGAGCCAAATGAGTCTAATGAGTCTAATGAGTCTAATGAGGTTGACGCGGCAATCCCGGTCGCCAATGAATTGCCGGAGCGCGATTATGACCGCTGGGCGATAAAGAGCAACGCCCTCTATCTCGCGGCCGGAGTCACCAACATCGGCGGCGAATATGCTTTCCATCGCCATTGGTCTGTCGATCTGCCGCTGGTCTACAGCCCGTATACTCTCGCGAGAACCTATCGTATGCGTTTCCTCTACATTCAGCCTGAGGCGCGTTACTGGCTCGACCGCCCGATGAAGGGCCACTTCTTCGGAGTTCATCTTCATGCCGGAGTGTTCAATGTGTCGCTTGACAACAAGAACCGCTACCAGTCGGAGAAAGGATTTCACGGCGCGGGCATATCTTACGGCTATGCAATGCCGCTTTCCCGCCGCTGGAGCATGGAGTTCACTGTCGGCGTCGGCTATGCCTTTACCAGATACTGCACATATTATAATGTGCCTAACGGCCTGCGATACGAAAAAGACCGTCCATACAACTACTGGGGTCTGACGAAACTCGGCCTTAACTTCGTCTACCGTTTCGGCGACAAGTGCGGCAAAACCAAATCAGGAAAGGAGGTGAAGCCATGAAACGCTTACACCTCATAACTCGTCACTATGCCTTAATACTTAGCTTGTTAATTGTATTAATACAATTAACAAGCTGCGACACCGTCCTCCAGTATCCCGAAGAACCCGGTGTAGACCCGACGCTCATCCGAACCCGCGTTGAGCTGAATGTGGACTTCACACCTATTTCAGACCCGCTTATCCGCTCCTACGCCGAGAACCGTTCCGGCGACTATGATGTGCGCTACCAGATTGAGGTCTATGCCAAGAGCGGAGCCGATGCCGGCAAGTTGGTGGCCGAGAAGACATGGACAAGCAATGTCATTAGCGAGGGTGCGACTACTGTAACCACCGAAGTTGACCTCCGCGCCGAGAAATACGACATATACGCATGGATTGACTTCGTGCCGGGTGGAACCGCGGAAGACCACCATTATATTACAACCGACTTGCGCAAAGTAACGATTGCAGACCCGAATGTGTGCGGCATTGATTCGCGCGATGCCTTCTCCGGCAAGACCTCCGCTGACCTCACACCTTACCACGACGAGCGGTTTGCCGATATTACCGTGCCGGTGGATATGGAGCGGCCTTTCGGCAAATTCAAGATTCTCACTACCGATGTGCGCAAGTTCCTCGACACATATAAGCCACTCGGAACATATACCGATATTGTTCCGGCACAGACGATGTGCCATTATACCTGCTTCTTCCCGACCTCCTACAACCTCGATACCCGCCTTGCAGATGTCAACGACTTCAAGTTGGGTGTAAAGCATCCAGCCGAGGTAACGGAACAGGAGGGTAATTCCGCCGTCTTGACTTACAATTACGTATTGGTATGCAACGACAACACCACTGTGTCGTGCGATGTGGAGGTATGGAACAAGGACGGCGAATATCTCATCACAACAAAGAATATCAAGATACCGATTCAGCGAAACAAACTTACGATAGTGTCCGGCGAATTTCTTACCAAAGACTACGGTACGGGAGGAACCGGCATCGATGACAGTTTCGACGATGAGATTGTAATTATAATCCCCGACTAAAGACAGTGTTAAATAAACTATTATTATCAACAAAAATCAACAAAACTATGAAAAAGAAACTATTCTTTTTTGCATCGCTGCTAACAGCAGCTGCTGCAACGTTAGGCTTGACATCTTGCTCTAACGAAATGACCCCCGATCAGCCTATGCGCGAGGGAATGGTGGATGTCGTGATGTCAACATCACTTCCCAAAGGATTACAGACCTACGGCGTCAACTCTGCCGAGGGTGGTCTAAAGAATCTAGAAGACAAAGGATATTCGGTACGCTATATAATGGAAATCTATCCAAAAGGATCGACAACCAAAGTGCAGCGTATGATTAAATACGTTCCTATGTCTGCCGGTGGTAGTTATAAAACCACCTCTTTCGAAACCCGCCTTCTCGCTTCGGAATATAACTTCGTATTCTTCGCTGACATAGTGCGTAAAGTACAGTCTATCCCATACAACGAGCCGTCTCGCTATCCGGGTCTGACTGCGCCATACTACGCTAACCGATACTTCTTCAGTAACACAGACGAAAGCAGCGATGTTCTCATTCGTCCGACAGATGTTGACCAGGCAGTGGAAGGAGACCTTCAGACAATCTGCGCATCTAATGCTGCTACAGATACATTCCAGAATCCTTATCTGGAAATGTATGATGCTTATAGCTGCACAGAATATGTTGACCTGCGTACTGAGCCAACAACCCAAACATTCACTCTGAAACGTCCATTTGCCAAGCTACGTCTGATTACCACTGATGCCGACCAACTGCTCGCAACTCCCGATTGGTCGAAATCTCGTGTTGACATATCGGTTTCCGATATTCCCACCGGTATCAATGCACTTACTGGCGAGACCATTACAACTGGAGCAAACGGTTACTGGAATAGCGGCACTCAGGCTTTGAACAGTGATGTATATTCAGATGAAAATGGAAATGACAAAACACTCTCCGTATTCTATCTTCCTGTACCTGCCAATTCACAGAATCTTACATTCACTATAAGTGTAAAGGACAATAGTGGAAATTACCTTACTCGTTCGCTGAAACTTGAAGTGCAGAACGTTCCACTCGTTGGAAACAAACTCACTACTATCAAGGGTAATCTTCTGTCAAAAAATGCGACATTCGATGTTACTATCGAAGACGAGTTTGACAACGTAGAAGAAGATGAAAACGGCAACCTTGGGGGAACCGACCAAAACATCTTCATCGGAGAGGTATCTACTATTGACAATCTTAAAGAATCTCTTACCGGTGGCAGCGACGTAATTACATACTCAGGTAAGGTTACAAAAAATGATGGATTTGAGCTTGACTTTAACAATATGGCGCGTACAGCACCCATATATGCAGAAGGAAATGAAGCTACATTGTCCTTAACGTTGTCCAATGTAGAAGAAGGAGCTGTAATCACTGTTAAAGGTAACGCTAACTCTCCCAAAATTCTGCAACTCAACACAAATACAAAGTGTTCTGTAAGAATGGACTTCCCGGCAACTACAACTGTCGCACTCAACGGAGAATCATTTAAGTATCTGGTTTATAATTGCCCAACCAGCAATGTTATAAAACCTTCTGTTGATGCTTTATTCTGTGTTGATAACGACATTGCTATGTTGTTTTATCCCTCAAACCGCACAGACTACCATCGCTTTATGTTAGACTCGAACTTTGGTCTAACATCAGATAACTGTGGTAATAATAGACATCCTGAAACCTGCAATTTCATAAACACAATCCAAACCTGGCTCAGCTCCAACTCAGGCAAGACAGTTTGGGATTTCGTAGGCAATGCCAATAACTAATCTCCTGATAACTACTACTCTCTAAAAAGTGTCCCGCGACCCGGTCACGGGACACTTTTTTTTAATTCCGCTATATGAATAAATGGATTTTACTCATATTGTCGTTGCTTCTCCTTTCCGCTTGCGAAAAGGACGATCCGGTGCCGGATGTTCACATTTCCGAGCGCACGGTCTTGGTCTGGCTGGCGGGGGACAATAACCTTTCTTATCTTTGCGTGTGTCAATGAAAGAAATTATATTTGCACTGCGTAAAAATACGCAACACACTGCGTAAAATGTAAAGATATGTATAAACGTTCTGAATATAAGACCATTAAATCACGTCTTGAAGAGCCACGCCGCTTTATTCAGGTTATAGTCGGGCCTCGTCAGATAGGGAAATCAACAGTGGTGAAGCAGGTGCTCAGCGATATTGAGATACCCTATCTTTTCTATTCAGCCGATGATGTGCCCGCCTCCAACCGGGCATGGATCGCCGATTGCTGGGGAGCCGCAAGGAGCGTAAAAGAGAGCAAAAGTATTCTGAGTTCATCCTTGTCATCGATGAGATTCAGAAAATTGCCAATTGGAGCGAAATAATCAAGAAAGAATGGGATTCCGATACATTTAACGATTGCGACATAAAGGTGTTGCTGCTCGGCAGCAGCCGGGTATTGTTGGAGAAAGGACTGTCCGAATCACTGGCAGGCAGGTTTGAGGAAATCCGTATGAGTCACTGGAGTTATACGGAAATGAGAGATGCGTTCAACCTTTCGTTGTCAGAATATATGTATTACGGCGCATATCCGGGGGCAGTCCCTCTATTAGGTGATTATGAACGGTTTCAACAATATATCCAGTCAGCCATCATTGATTCCACCATTAATAAGGATATCCTTATGGACTCTCCGGTAGGCAAACCCGCCTTGCTAAGGCAGACTTTTGAATTGGGAGCCGCATATTCGGGCGAATTGCTTTCGCTCAACAAGATGCTTGGAATGCTTCAGGATGCAGGAAATACATCGACGCTGCTATCGTATCTCAATCTTTTAAATGACAGCGGATTGCTGTGCGGTCTACAGAAATTCAGCATTGATATGGCACGGCGTAAAGCGAGCATACCCAAGCTACAGGTCTACAACAATGCCCTGAAACTCGCATATCTGAATACCTCGTTTGAAAATGCCCTGACCGACAGGCGACTGTGGGGGAGGGTCTTCGAATCGGGAATCGGCACATACCTGATAAATCAGGCGTTCAAGCACCGCTTTGATGTTTTCTATTGGCGTGACCGCAATATGGAGGTTGACTATATATTGAAAAAGGGGAATTCGGTCGTTGCAATCGAAGTAAAAAGCAATTCCGAACAACGGACGGAAGGACTGGATGTGTTCAGGCAAAAGTTTTCTCCAAAGAGAGCATTCATAGTGGGAGACGGGGGAATAGCGCCTGAAGAATTCTTGACAATGGATGTAAACTCTCTATTTTAATTATCCAAATCAGCCATGATATTCCCGCTGCTTAGAAAAGCAATAATAATACTGACATTGCTTCTCCTTTCAGCCTGTGAAAAGGACGAGCCGGTGCCGGATGTTCACGTTTCCGAGCGCACAGTCTTGGTATGGCTGGCCGGGGACAATAACCTTTATTCGGAAGTACCGCACAAACTCTCCGCACTCGCGGAGGGGTTCAGAAACGCCTCTCCTTCCGATTGCCGGCTACTTGTCTATGCCGACCGCCGAGGCAATTATCCGCAGCTTATCGAGATAATGCCCGACGGCAACCAGTCGGTGCTTGAAACATACCCGGCTCAAAATTCCGCTTCGCCGGAAACTTTCAGCCGCTTCCTTAACTATATGATGGAAACAGCCCCGGCACGACATTACGGCCTTATCCTGTTTTCCCACGCCACCGGCTGGCTTCCGCAGGGGGCTTTGGAGAATCCCACATTAGAGGAAAAGCCGCTGTCGCGCACCGTTTTCGATGACAACGGCGAGCAGATGACACTTGCCGAACTCGCCGACGCGCTCCCTACTGAGGTCAGGTTTGACTATATCGTATTCGAGAACTGCTTCATGGGGGGCGTGGAAGTGGCATACGCCCTCCGCGACAAGGCAGCCCGGCTACTTGTATCCTCAGCCGAAATACTCTCACCGGGCTTCGAGGAAATCTATTCCTCGTCGCTTTACCGCCTTTTCGCTCCGACTCCAGACCTCTCCGGCTTCGCAGCCGACTATTTCAACTACCGTAACGCCAAATCCGGCAACCATCGCTCCGCCACCGTCAGCGTGATAAACACCTCGGCCATGCCGCAACTCGCGTCGTTAGTATCGGAGATCATTGGCGGCTCAACATCGCTCGATGAAGAAAAACTGAAAACTATGCAGCGGTTCAACCGCCATGATTATACGCTGTTCTTCGACCTCGAAGAATATCTCTGCGAACTCGCACCCGACCGGGCAACGGAAATCCGCACCGCAATCTCAGAAGCGGTGGAATACGCAGCCGCCACCGCCGACTTCATGCCGACCTACGACCACGGCTTCCACATCGCCCGGCACTGCGGCCTGACAGTCTACGTCCCCCAGACCCGCTTCCCGGCCCTCAACGCCGCCTACACCGAAACCGACTGGTACCGTGCCACCCGATAACCGAGCCGTAAGGTTATTTGCGGAGGAATGCGATGTGGGCGGGGATGTCGCCGGTTGGGGTTGTCCAGCGGAGGGTGCCGTCGGGAGAGTAGCAGTAGATGTCGCCGGGATTGACGTAGTTGCGGCCGTCAGTGACGTAGATGTCTTTGCTGACGGGATCGACAGCGACGCCGTAGGGCTTCGAGATCCGCGTCTCGGTGCCGTCAGTGATGAAGCTGTCCGCCACCTTTTTATGCGATCTGACGTCGACAACAGCGTATGAGACGGTGTTCTTCATCGTCACATTGCTCCACTCGTTGCCGACGATATAGATGAGATCATCGTCGAGCCACATATCCCCTACAGAGATTTCGAGATCGGCCACAATCTCGCGCGCGGCAATGTCGTAGCAGTAGAGCCGCGGGCCGACGTCGTAGAGGTTGCCGCGCGACGCAACCCATATCTGCCCACAGTTGTCGGCGAGGACAAGCCCGAGATTCAGACCGATGTCGACGGTGTCGACAACGCGGAATTCAGGTATGTCGATGACGCTCATTGTGCGCTCATAGTGCGGAGCCATGTAACCGCCCGAATTGGCCACATAGAGGCGGCGCCCGCTGACGGCGATGCCGTCGGGCTGGAAGCCGACCGTAACAGTGGCGACGACCTCCATCGTCGCCGTGTCGACCTTCGCCACATAGCCGAGCTGCTTGTAGTCAGGGTCAATGACGACAGGGCCGGCGTATGAGGTAACATAAAGATACGGGCCGTCGAAAGCCATAAACCGGCAGTTGGGAATATTGACCTGACCAATGCGGCGGCAGGTAGCGGCGTCCATGATCTCGATTTTGTTCGAGCAGTTTATCAGGGCATATAGCCGCGAGCCGTAGATCGCAAGATCATTGCCGACATCGCCGAGCTCCTTGGCTACCGACGGGTTGGCCGCGCCGTAGATGTTGCGGGTGTATGTTCCCGAAGCGGCGTCGTAGAAGTCGAGAGTCGCTTTGTTCGACCCCATGTTTCCCTCGTTGAGAAGATAGAAGCCGACAACGGCGCGCGACGGATCGTCGGCCGGATCGGATGGCTCGACAGGCGTCACAGTCGGTTTTTCGATAACATCCTCTTTGCGGCATGATGTCAGAACGGCCAGACACGCTGCCACACATATAATTATATGGGATATTTTCATCAGAAAAGACAGCAGAGGCGCTCCGGCGCAGATTGCCGGAGCGCCTCCGATATTGTTAAGCGGGATTTATCACTAGATTTTCAGCGAGCGCTTGACGGCCTCGATCTTCTCGTCGGCGAGGGCTATGGCCTTATCGTAGTCGGCTACGGTGGGCATCGGAGCTTTCACCTCGATATAGAACTTGATCTTCGGCTCGGTTCCCGAGGGACGTATAGAAACCTTCGAACCGTCTTCGGTGAAGAACTGGAGCACGTTGGAGGTTACGGGCATGTCGAGTTTCGCGGTAGTGCCGGCGCGCAGATCGCGGACTTCGAGAGTATCGTAGTCCTTGACTGTCACTACGTCGCTGTCGCCGAGCTGACGCGGAGGATTGGCGCGGAAGTCTTTCATCATGGCCTGAATCTCGTCGGCGCCGGTCTTTCCGGGACGCACTACCGAAATGCCGACCTCGCGGCTGAATCCGTTCTTGAGATAGATATCCTGAAGGAGACCCTGGAAGTCCATGCCCTTGCTCTTGGCCCACGCGCAGGCTTCGGCCATCAGCGAGATAGCGCTGACAGCGTCCTTGTCGCGGCAGAATGTCTCGGCGAGGAAACCGTAGCTCTCTTCGCCTCCGCCGATATAGCGGAGCTTGTCTTCATTGTCGCGGATAACGGCGGCAATCCATTTGAAGCCGGTATAGCAGTCGAACATCTTTATGCCGGCGTTCCGGGCGATAGTCTTGATAGTCTCGGTGGTGACGATTGTCTTCACAACATATTCGTTTCCGGTCATACGGCCGAGCTCTACATTGCGGGTGATGATATAGTAGAGCAGGATCATCACAATCTGGTTGCCGTTGAGAAGCACATACTCTCCGTTGTTATCGCGGATAACGCAGCCGATGCGGTCGGCGTCGGGGTCGGAGGCCATGACGATGTCGGCGCCTACCTCCTTGGCCTTGGCGATCGCGAGAGCCATGGCTGAAGGCACTTCGGGATTCGGCGACGCAACAGTCGGGAAGTCACCGCTGGGAACATCCTGCTCGGGAACATGGATAATGTTCCTGAACCCGTAGTTCATCAGCGAGCGCGGAATCAGCTCTACGCCTGTGCCGTGGATCGGAGTGTAGACAATCTTCAGATCGGCGAATTTCTCAACGACGTCGGGGCTGAGCTGAAGACTCTTGACGTCGGCGAGGAATGCGTTGTCGACATCGGGGCCTACGATCTCGATAAGATCTTTGTTGCCCTCGAACCTGATGTCGGCCACGTTTTTGATTCGGTTGACATGGTCGATTATATTGGTGTCGTGGGGAGCGATAATCTGCGCGCCGTCAGCCCAGTAGGCCTTATATCCGTTATATTCGCGCGGATTGTGGCTGGCTGTGATGTTGACGCCGCTCTGGCATCCGAAATGACGAATGGCGAACGAAAGCTCGGGGGTCGGACGGAAGCTGTCGAAGAGATAGACCTTGATTCCGTTGGCCGAGAAGATGTCGGCGACAATCTCGGCGAAATGACGCGAGTTGTTGCGGACGTCGTGACCGACAGCCACGGAGATCTGCGGCAGATCTTTGAAACATTCCTTGAGGTAGTTGGCGAGGCCCTGGGTGGCGGCGCCGACAGTGTATATATTCATGCGGTTCGAGCCGGCGCCCATTATTCCGCGCAGGCCACCCGTTCCGAATTCAAGGTCGCGGTAGAAGGCGTCGATGAGCGCCGTCTTGTCGTCGGCCTCGAGCATCGCCTTCACTTCGGCGCGCGTTTCGGGATCGTAGCTGTCAGTGAGCCAGCTTTTTGCTTTGTCGATAATTTCCTGAGAGACAGTTGGATTTGCCATGAGGTTTATATAGCTTTTGGTTATTGTTAGTTACAGTCGAGACTCCGGGAGCAGGCAAGGCGGCCGGACAGAACAGGTTGCACAAAATTAACCTTTTTATCCCAAATAACAAACGGCCCGCGGCTAAATCGATTCTTTTTCCATTTATTTTATCTTTTTATACATATTTGCAGTTTGTTCACTTGCCCTCCCCTACACTACTTCCATAACGAAATTCCGCCGGATTGCGCGGGTTTGCAGATATTTCAGTAATTTTGCCTCCACATTGTGCTCACGTCAGACATTACATTTATGAGAAAAACTGTCAATTCAGAGCTAAGAGCCTTAATGCTTGCAACTGTTATCTGCCCGCTTGTGTCAATGGCCGGAAATAAGACTGTTGTCTGGGACAAATCTGAAAACAGTCCGGTTATAGGTGCATCGGTGATTTCGTCGAAAGGCATTATTTTGGGCACTACCGACGCCGACGGTGCAATCAGTGTCGGGCCTGAGGACTATCCGCTGTCGCTGCGCAGCATGGGCTTTGAGCCGCTGACTGTGAGTCATCCTGCCGACACAATCGTCATGGCGCCGACGTCGTACAGGCTCAGCGAGATTGTGGTCACGCCCGGCGACCGACCGATCACGAGAGTCCTCACCTATGCCCGCGAATATTGCACGAGCGCTTCTCCCACAGACACCCTACAGCTCTATAGCGAGGGCATGTTTGAATATTTCCTGTGTGATGGCAAAGTAAAGGGCTACAAGAAATCCGATGCTAAAGCAAAGTTAAGAGCTCTCCGCAGATTCGGACGCATGGCCAACTCGGCAGGACTGGACAGCATCATGCGCCCAGACGGCAGCGGTGAAGTCACCTACCTGACTTTTCTGACCGCAGGCGTCTCGCTTCCCGAAGAAGAGACCGCCGAGGCCCCGGCGATGGCAGCCGGAGAGACAGCCGACACAATCCGGGGCAAATACTATCCGAAACTTATCTACCGCAAATCGGGCAACCTGTTCACAGTTGAGCGCGACGCGCTTGCCGACGAGAAAGACCACAAGATGAGCCCCTGGTTTTTCAAACTGCTGGGGCTGACGATGGATATAGAAAATGCTACGATAAAGACCGCCTATAACTTCTCCGCCTCAGGAAAATACGGTTTGCATGACTATGTCTACAGCACCTGCAATCTTCATATTCTGAGCAAGGGCAAACTGATGAAAAAGCTGCTCAGGACAAACGGAAATATAAATGTCGACAGTTATATCGAGCAATATCCCGTCGAAATAGAGTATCTGACCGTCGATGAGTATAAAGAACTGAGAAAAACAGAAGACGATGAAACACTGCCGATAACGGTTCCGAACTTCGCACAGCCGCTGGCATCGCCGATACAGAGCCTCGTCGACCGCATTGAGCGTGAACTGCCGCGCCGCGACGTCTAAACATGACTATTTTCATATAATCTCAACAAAAATAGCCTGACAGTATGGCCATTTCGCGATTTTTCGCTAACTTTGCGCTCTGTTAGACCGACGATTAATGCAGAAATACATCATAATCACGCTTCTGGCGCTGCTGACTCTGACCTCATGCGGCGAATATCAGCGTGCCCAAAAGAGCACCGACGCCAATTATAAGCTCGACTTCGCAAAACGCGCTTTCGAGAAGAAACGCTACGTCCAGGCCGCCACAATCCTCCAGGACGTCATAACTGTGTTCAAGGGAACCGAGAAAGCCGAAGAGTCGCTCTACCTTCTTGCCCTGAGCAACTATGAGAACAAAGACTACACAACGGCCGGCGCATATTTCAAGACCTACTACACCCGCTATCCGCGCGGAAAATACACCGAGCTGGCCCGCTTCTACGCCGGCTACGGATATTATCTCGACTCTCCCGACCCCCAGCTCGACCAGGCTCCGACAGTGAAAGCCATCGAAGAGCTTCAGGGATTTCTCGACTATTTCCCGCGAAGCGACAAAGTCACCATAGCCCAGAATGCCATCTTCGAGCTTCAGGACAAGCTGGCGCTCAAACAGCTTCTCAACGCTCAGCTCTACTATAACCTCGGCACATATATGGGCAACAACTACGAAAGTGCCATTATCGTGGCCCAGAACGCGCTGAAAGACTTCCCCTACTCGAAATATAAAGAAGATTTCGACTTTATCGTCCTGAAAGCGAAATTTCAGGAAGCCAAAAACTCAATCGACGAGAAGAAAGGAGATCGCTACCGCGAGGTTGTCGACGAATACTACGGATTCATCAACAACTATCCCGACAGCCCCAACCGAGCCGAGGCCGACAACATCCTCGCCATAGCAAAGCGCCACGCATCAGAATAAAACAATCTTACAACCAGCATATAAAGATGGATTTCAAGAAGACCAACGCACCTCTCAACACAGTCACGCGCGACATCGTAGCCATGGCCGAAGAAACCGGCAACATCTACGAAACCGTTTGCATCATCGCCAAGCGCTCGAACCAGATAGCCGGCGAGATGAAACACGAGCTCGACAAAAAGCTCCAGGAGTTTGCCTCGCTCAGCGACAATCTTGAGGAAATCACCGAGAACCGCGAGCAAATCGAAATCTCACGCTACTACGAGAAACTTCCCAAGCCCGTGCTTATCGCCACTCAGGAATATCTCGACCACAAGATCATCTACCGCAACCCGGCCACAGAAAAGCCCAATCTCGACTAAAAAGTCGACTCGGCTTATTGCAGAGTTGCGAAAAAAGCACTACCTTTGCGTGCCCTTTCGAGAAAAGGGTGCTTGTAATATTTATTAATAACTTCAAAACCTCAGAAATGCACTTAAATTCTGAAGAAAAAGCCCAGATCTTTGAGAAATACGGTAAGGGCAAGACTGACACTGGCTCACCCGAAGCACAGATTGCATTATTCTCAGTCCGTATCGCTCATTTGACTCAGCACCTGAAGTCAAATCATAAAGATCATACAACAGCTCGTGCTCTTAAGGCCCTCGTCGGCAAGCGTCGTCGCCTGCTGGATTACCTGATCCGCAAAGACATCAACCGCTACCGCGCTATCATCGCCCAGAAAGAGCTTGGTATCAGAAAGTAAGCCCGACGGCCTACTCGACGACAACGAAAAGGCGGCGCTCAATGAGCGCCGCCTTTTTCGCTGGCTAAGGATCTTAGAGTCCTTAAGGTCTTTAAAGTCCTTAATGACCTTAGAGCGATCAGCGGCCTGCCCTCACCGGGCAGGCCGCTGATCTATGACTGGCGAAGAGGCTCAGCGCTTCTTCGATTTCTTTTTCGATGAGTTGCCTTTAGAAGACTTGCGCTTCGAACCGCTGTTCTTCGAGGGAATCTTGAGATTCTGACCGCTCTTGATCATTGTCTCGTTCTTCTTCATGCCGTTGGCTCGGCGGAGCTCTTCAACGGTCGTTCCGTTGCGGCGGGCGATCTTGTCGAGATTGTCGCCCTCCTTGACGGTATATTCTTTCGGCTTCGACTGTTTCTTTGAAGTTCTGGAATTCTTTTTCTTCGACGACTTATTGTCGGCTGCCGCAGTGTTCTTCGACTTTTTCTTCGAAGAAGTCTGTTCGGGGGCATTCGACTTATTCTTGCCTGAAGTCTTTTCGGGAGCGGCAGTCTGCTGCTTGCGCGACCGGGCGGGCTGCTGCTGTTTCTCCTGCTGGCGCGGATTGGACACATCACCCTGAGGACGGTCGTAGTCCTCCTTATGCTGGGCATAGCGGCGACCGGCGCGCGTTCCTTCGCTCTCGGGAGCTTCCTTGGTTTTCTTTGCCGGCGGCTCGGGAACAGCAGCAGGCTCGGGTTTGGGCTGCTTGGCTTTCGGACGCGGAACATCGCTGCTCTTGGCCGAGTCTTTCTTTCGGTTTGTCGTTGTCGAGGCAACGGCCGTCACACTTTCAGGATCGGCCATACGGCGCGTTTCGATAACGAGTCGGTCACCCTCTTTCACCTTTCCGCGGCGAAGTTTGTTCCAGCGCTTGATGTCGGTTGCGCTGACATCGTATTTCTTTGCTATATCCTTTATATTCTCGCCGCGGCCTACGACGTGGGTAATCGACGACACGCTCTCTGTCGCCGCCATCGCCAGCTCGTGGTTCTGATCGGCATTGGCGCTCTGACGGCTTGCCGCCGTCAGATTCCTGTCGCCATCGACGTCGACAGGTTCCGCGGACTCGTTCGATGTTCCCGGCTCGACATAAGTGCGCTGTGCATAAAGCTCGGCGTCGTGAGCCAGAATGGCATCCTCGCTCATGAGGTAGCTAAGAACCTGCTGGCGCGGCAATGTCAGCATATACGGACGATAGTTGCCCGGAATAATATCTTTGCGGAACTGGGGATTCAGCATCCTGATCTCGTCGATAGGAATATTGAGGACATCGGCTATCTGCTGAAGATGGACGCGATGGTTCACGGTGACGGTATCGGTTGTCAGGTGGCGGCGCACTACAGTCGGCGAGATATTGTGGTGGTCGTAGAAATTCATCACATAGTTGGCTGCGATGAACGCAGGCACATATCCGCGGGTTTCGCGCGGCAGATAGTTATAGATTTCCCAGAAATCTTTCTTTCCGCCACCGGCACGGCGAAGAGCCTTGTTGACATTGCCCGGGCCGCAGTTGTAGGCCGCAATCGCAAGCGACCAGTCGCCGTAGATGTCATAGAGCTGATGGAGATAGCGGGCGGCGTTGCGCGACGACGCACGCGGATCGCGGCGCTCGTCGACAAGCGAGTTGACCTCCATGCCGAGCCCTTTTGCTGTGCCCGGCATGAACTGCCAGAGACCTCCGGCGCCGGCACGGCTGACGGCATTGGGGTTCAGCGCGCTCTCGATAACCGGCAGATACTGCAGCTCGGTAGGCATCCCCTCTTTCAGGAGTTCCTCAAGGAAGATATTGCCGTAGTAGCTGTGGAGAGCGAGCATATCGGCCACAAGGCCGCGGCGCTTGCCCAGATACATATTGATCATCTTGCCAACAACATCGTTATAGGGCATCTCTATCTCGGTCGGCAGCGAAGCGAGGCGCTTCTCGTAGTCTTTGGCAGTTCCGAGGCGCTCAGACTTATTGCTCTTGTCGCGCACGACATAGTTCTGGAGATAGAAATTTTCCTCAAGCTCGCCGATTTTCGTCTCGAAGCTTTCCGGCGGCACGATATTGTCATCGGTCAGGGAATGTTTGATGTCGAGAATCGACTGCGAGGGATAGGCCGAAGCAGCGGGCACAGCCACTGCACCGCAGATAACAGCTGCGGCTAACGGCTTGAGAATAGCACTCATGTGTTTGGATAGTCTCATGACAATTGGGGAGAACTGAGGTTAAAAGTTTAAGGCCCATTGCACTCCGACGCCCGGATAGCGCGTCGAATGGCGGTCGGGGATGAGAGTCGGCGACACGTCCATGCTCAGGGTTGGAGAGATATCGAAATGCGAAAGTGAGGCGTCGACATAGGCGTCGACGATAGAGAGCAGATAAACACCGACCATGCAGATTATACACAGGTCGCGGTTGCGCCTGTAATAATCTTTGCGGCTCTTCAGCACATTGGTCAGCCACTCGCGGTCAAGGTCGCTTTCCTGTGTGGTCGGCGGAAAGAAATCCATATAGCTTTTCGTCGACGGATCAGAGTCCATGATGTCGGAATAGGCGCGCGTATAGTCGCGCAACATACCATTGTTCCACGAAGTGGCATATCCGAGTCCCATAAATCCGCCGATAATGATCGGCAGTTTCCAGAAACTGCGGTTATAGATCTGTCCGAGGCCCGGGAAAAGAACCGACATCCACACAGCCCGGGTCGGATTCGGATTGAACACGAATCCGGTATCGGCTGCCATGGTGCGGTCGAGTTCGGGAGGAACGATGACGGCAATTGTGTCGGCATGCACTATGCTGACGCTGTCACCGCTGACTGTCAGCGTCGAGCCGACAACTTCCGCACCGGGGCCGAGAGGCTGCGACAAGGCGATTGTGTCAGGCCATTCTGGGTTTGTACGGCGCTGAGGTCTGACCGGCTTCATCGGATTGACCGAAAAAATGTTAACAGGGACAGCCAGCGCCAAAATCATGACGCCGACAAGCGCTGCCAGCAGTTTACGCGGGTTATGTATACTATTCTCCGACCGGTTAAAGCGCATAGTTAAATTAGCTGGCAAACAACCAATTACATTCCGTTGACGGAATAATAACTGAGGCTGTCGGCCCGCTCGGTTAGTTTCGTGGTTCAAATTTAGATAAAATCGGCGACAAAACAAAGCAACCGGGACGCCCGCAGGGTCAACTTGACCCTTGGGAGCGTCCCGGCGTGAAAATTTGTTAACGCTGAAGCGTCAGTTGTCGGTCTTCGGTGTCGAAGGGCTCAGAGGGGCAAGCACGGAGTTGACAGTGAAAGTTCCGTGGGTGTTGGCAACACAGTTGAAGTTGAGACTGCCGCCGCTGACAGGTGTCACACCGAGATTAAGATCGGAGATCGGGAAATTCGGATAAGGAGTGACGGTCGAGCCGGTCTTGATCTGGGGAATGAGATTTGCGGCCGTGAGCTGCAGGGCATTGCCAACAAAGCTGACGGGAATCTTCGGGAAGGTCATGTCGAGCGCGGGCATCGCTGCGAGGAACTTGGCGCCGGTAATGTCGAGGTTGGCAACCGGATTGGCGGTATCGGTCAGATCCATGACGATCGCATATCGGGTGTCGGTCGACATATACGGCTGACCGCCATCGACAGGTGTCGAAGTTGTTGTACCGTAGAGCAGAGTAGTGAGCGGGAAGACCGTGACGTTATACTTTCCGTTGACCGAGAAGCGGATCTTATAGACGTATGATGCGGTCCACTGGCCCGACATTCCGTTCTGGATGACACGGTTCAGAATCTGGACTTCGATATTGTCGAAAATAACCCCCGATGTAGCCTGATTCTCGGGGACGACATCGCGGGCGACAATAGTGATGGGCTTGTCGACAGCCTCCTGCGTCGCTGTCAGCGCGGGCAAATCGAACGACGAGAGGGCGATGTCGTCGCCGAGACGGATGTTCGACATGCTGATTTTCATTTTCGCTTCGGCACCTTTGATGCTGAGCGCGAAATTATATCGCGGCTCCTTGGTGATTTTGTAGCCCTGCTCGTTTGTCGTTGTCACTACATTGAAGCAATCACCGTAGGTCCACGACTGTGTCGACGAAGGTTCGTTGTCGTTGTCGTTGTCGAGGCATGACGAAAGGCTCATCGCCAGAACTGCCATCGGAATAAAATACTTGACTTTCATTCTTATTGAGATTTTGTTGTTATATGATTCAGAATGTTGATATTTCATAGCGGAAAGTAACGGTTCCGCGGGTCGGTTTCCCACGCTGGACAAAGCGGTTGCCGATCGATTCGTAGCTGAAGGTGGCATAGCGCGTCGCCGTCAGGTTGTCGCCCCCCAGAGTGACACTCCAGCGGCGCCCGCTGACAGCGGCCGAGGCGTCGAGCAGCGCGTAGAAAGGCTGGCGGTAGCGGTTGGCCTCGTCCCAGTATATGCTGCCGACACCGCGCACGCCTACATTGAGCTCGACGGACAGCGAACGCGAAAGCGGCCTGCTCCACGAGACTCCGGCGAAGAATGTGTTCTGAGGCACATAGGGCACCCGCCGGCCGGCATAGTCCTCGCGGCCATTGTCGAAGTCGACGAATTCGGCCGATGTGAAGCCATAGGACGCGCGGATCATCCACTGCGAAGCCGGGCGCCAGCGGCCCGAAATCTCGGCGCCGACGCTGCGCGTCTTGCCGGCGTTGGCCATGATGCGCCCCGTTGTGGTTCCTTCGGGAAACATCGTCAGTTGCTGGTCGCGGCAGTCGATATAAAACAGGGCCATCTCGCCCGACAGTTTCCTGTCGGCTGTCGACAGACGGCATCCGATCTCATAGTTCCAGCTCTTTTCGGGAGCGTAGCTGATAATCGTGCTGACGTCGTATTTGGCGGACAGACCCATCGTTTCCATTACCTTTTGTTGTAGAACGTCGCTGAACATCTGTGTATTGTATCCGCCGGCCTTATAACCTTTCGAAAAAGAAGCAAAAATTTCTGAACCGGGCGTCGGAAGACGGTATTGCACAGTCAGTTTAGGCAGCAGCTGGGTAAAACTTTTGCTGAGGGTTCCGGGATTGTCAATCACGAGGCCGACACGGTCGAAGACAACCGGCTCGCCCGCTCCCGACAGATCCCATATCGTATAAGCCGAGCGACACCATGAGTTGTAGTCGAGAGTCGTAGTTTCATAGTCAAGACGCAGATCGGCCGCGAAAGTCCAGTCTCCGACGTCAACGGCGCTGCGGTGATAAACGGCCACCCCGCCCGTTGGTGATGTGAAGCGGCTGTCGAGTCGGAAAGATGGCTCGTCCCACGAAATCGGATAGACGGGATTGACCTCGTTGCGATGTTCGACAATAAGACGCTCGATACCGTCTTCCCTGAATGTCACAGGCGCTTCCATCCGGCTTCGCTTATAGAAGCCGAACACCCCTGCGAGCCAGCTGTAGCGCCCGGAGCGCCCTTTCGCCACAAAATCCTGTGTAAAGGCCCATTCACGTCGTTTCTGAGTCAGAGTGAAGTAGCTGTCGGGCAGAAAATCCTGATCGAGAGTCATATTGTCGTCGATATACTGGAAAGATGTTATCGACGAGAACGTGAAGACGCGGTGGCACCAGTTGACCGTAAGACCGTCGGAAATACCTGTGCGCCGATAGAAGCAGGTGTCGTTATAGGCGATGCGTCCCGTGGCTACGCTTTCGTAGGGGTAGCCGTGCTGACGGCTCAGCGACAGCGAGGCCGTATTCTCGACCGTGACAGCCGAAGACGGGCGCCACGATGTTTTCCATCGCACCGCCCCGCCCTCTTCGCGGTCGGCCTTTGCACCGGAATATTCATTGGTGAAATAGCCGCCCAGATAGTTGACATTCGCGCTGACGGCCATCGCAACGCGGCTGCTCACTCCGAAATATGCCGAGGCCGACGCACGCAGAAGCGTCCCGGTCCCGGCTTCGGCCATGAAACGGAAACCTCTGTAGCGGAGCGGCGACAGGGTCGTTATATTCACCACTCCCCCCATTGTGTTTCGCCCGTAAAGCGTCGACTGGGGGCCGCGCAGCACTTCGACACGCTCTATGTCGACAAGATCGAAGTCGTAGTTGTCTTTGTTGAGGAAAGGCACATTATCGACATTAAGTCCTACCACGGGCTGGTCGATGCGGGCACCGATGCCGCGCACATATATGCTCGACGTCATTCGAGTGCCGTAGTCGGGGATATAGAAATTAGGAGCTACTTCGCTGACATTCTTCATTGTGACAATACCGAGTCGCTCAATTTCCTTGCCCGATACTACCGTGGCGGCCACGGCGCCACGCGCGGCCATGCCGGCGCCGGTGCTCTTGATGGCCGTGACAGATACTTCCTCGAGCCTACGCGACAAGGTGTCGGGCTCTTCGGCAAATACCGCCAGCCCTGAAAGGAAAGTCAAAAGTAACATTGCAAGCTTCACGCTGCAAAATTACTAAAAACTACTATGGCGAAAAATCACTAAAAATAGGTATTTTAATAGAAGTGAGCCCCTACAAGACTCAGGCGTTCGGCAATGCGTCCGTCGCCGCTCCAAAGGAGGTCTATCCCGAGATAGCGCGAGGCTGTGGCGACCACATCGAAGCCGTATGACTCAAGCGAGGGAGCCGCCTTGTCGGGATGGCGGCACGGAAGCCCCTCGGGGCGCGTGCATCCCTGCGGGCAATGAGAGCAACGGCCGCCGAAAGCGAGCACTACACCCCCACGACAGTCACAGGCTTCGAGCAACTGCCTCTCAAGCTCCCTGCGCGCCGGCAGCATCACTTCGAGACTGCGCTCAACGGCGATGTCGCGGCAGACGGGCCGTATCACCGCCCCGTAGAAGGTGACCCGGCCGAATCCGCGCAACAGATCGAGCGGATCATAGTCGAACGGCGGGCATATCCATGTCTTGCCGAAGTTCGGACACGCCCGACAAGCGCGCATACAGGCATCGGCGTTCCGATACGACGAAATATATTCACCGGCGTCGGCGTCGGCACTCAGGAATTCGACTTCGGCGGCAGTCTCACCGCTTCCCATGAGTTTCATCGCGTAGTCATTTTAATGTTGAACAGTCGCTCGACAGCGCCCGACGCCACAATCTCGCCGGGAGTCATTGTCAGCAATCCGGGCGGATCAATAAGAGCTACCGAATCGGCCCGGTCGAGGGCTATGTCGAGCTCGTGGGTCGAGAAGACTATGGTCTTGTTCCCGGAGTGAGCCAGACCGGCAAGCAGGTTACAAAGCTCATACCGGCCCGGGAGATCGAGAAACGATGTCGGCTCGTCGAGAAGTATGACCGGGGTGTCCTGTGCGACAGCGCGCGCAATCATGACACGCTGACATTCGCCGTCGCTTAGGCTGTCGAGAGGACGGTCGGCAAAATCGGCCGTCGAGGTAGCTTCCATGGCCTCGTCGACAATGGCGCGGTCGGCAGCCGAGAGACTGCCTGCCCAGCCGGTATAGGGGGCGCGGCCGGCCTCGACGGCGGCCCGACAAGTCATATTCGGAATTCGCGGGCGACGCGTGCTGACCATAGCCATCAGGCGCGAAAGCTTCAGGGGAGCGGCAGTGGATATGTCAGTGCCCCCGATAAGGACTGTGCCGCTGTAATTGTGATTCAGGCCTGCGACAGCGCGCAAAAGAGTCGATTTGCCGGTGCCGTTGCGGCCTATGAGTGCTGTCAGTGTGGCTGCGTTGAACCATGCGTCGACATCTTTCAGAAGCGTGCGGTCGCCGAATCCTATTCCGAAGTCTTTCAGTTCTATCATGCCGTCGATTTATTGCGCCATACAATCCACACGACCACCGGGATTCCGAGCAGAGCCGTTATAGCGTTGACAGGCAATATGAAAAGTTTCGATATGACATCGCAGCCGATAAGAGCCGCGGCGCCGGTGAGAGCTGTTGCCGGAAGAAGGACACGATGGTCGGAGGTTCCGAACAGCAGTCTGGCCACGTGAGGGATTGCCAGCCCTATGAATCCGATCGGGCCGCAGAAAGCGGTGACGGTTCCGGCCAGCAGGGTTGTCGAACAGAAAAGCAACGCGCGTGTGCGGCGCGCGCTGAGCCCCATTGTGACGGCATATTCCTCACCGAAAAGCAACAGGTTCAGCGGCTTGACAGCGGCCACACCGAACACCAGGCCGAGAACGACAGCCGGAGCGAGAAGCCAGAGCTGAGCCGAGGTGACATCCCCGAGAGATCCCATTGTCCACACGACGAACCGTTTCAGAGAGTCTTCACTCGAAAGATATTGCAGAATCTGAACCACGGCGCCTACTCCCGACGAAAACATCATTCCGAGAATTAGAATCACCATAATGTCTCTGACGCGGCGCCCCACTATGGCGATGGCAAAAAGTACGGCAGCGGCTCCTACCCAGGCCGCACCCGCTACGCCGAGCGACGAGAATGCGCCCGAAAGGCCCAGAAGAGGCGCGCCGAGCATGAAGAGAGCGACGCCGAGGCTGGCGCCTGAGCTTATGCCAAGAACATACGGGCCGGCCAACGGATTGCGGAACAGGGTCTGCATCTCGAGTCCGCTGACACCGAGCGCAGCGCCCGCAAGAAGAGCCACAACAGCTTTCACGAGGCGGATGTCGACAACTATGCGGGCCGTCGTTTTCGGCACGTCTCCACCGGTGAGTGCCGCCAAAACATCGCCCAGAGGGACAGGCGCCCCTCCGACCGTCATATCAAAAGCGAGAAAGAGCAGCGTCACTGCCCCGAGGATAATGAAAATCAGTGCTTTCGGGCGTCTCATCGCAGATTTTCGTAGTAGACGAAAGGCTCGCTGACAAGCTCGGGATGGAATATTTTCATCAGATCGCGCAACACGAGGTCGGGGTTGACAATGCCCGACTCCCAATAGTCATTGCCGCCTCCGGCGACGCTTCGGAGCGTACAGTTGAACACACGTCCCGAGACAACGGGGCGCGTGTCGGCGAAACGCGGCAAGTCACCGCAGAGTTCCCGAAGTGTGCGGTAGGTTCCCGAGACAAGCCACACGTCGGCCTTGTCGGTCAGCAGATAAGCCTGCTCCATCGTCACCGGGACGGCTCGCCGGGTGTTGTTGTCACTATAGACAGCCTGACCGCCGGCATCGCGCACGAGCCGCAGGGCATAACTGGAATTATAGGGCATGAACCATGTGTCGCGATACGGGGCGTTAAACATGGCCTTCGGACGGGTTGCCACTTTTTCGGCTCTCTTTCTGACAACCTCATATCGAGCCGGGATTGAATCGAAAACCGAACGGCCTTTGTCGCGCAAACCGCACACTTCGGCCAGAACCATAAGCCATTCGGCTTTCCCGATCGGCGATTCCTCGCAATAATCGCCTATATAAAGATAAGGAATGCCGAGCTCCTTCAGTTTCGGCTCCATCGCACTGGCGCCGTTGACACTGAAGAGCAGCACGAGATCGGGATCTGCGCCGACCAGACGTTCATAGTCGATATTTCCCTCATAACCGATTTCGGCAATGCTATCGAGACGGGCGCGGACCGACGGAGCCGTGACGAAGTCTTTTCCCGAAAGGCCGACAATGCGGTCGGCTACCCCGAGGACGTCGAGCATAGCGACATGGGTCGTCGACAGCGCAACGATTCTGCGGGCATCGCCGCGAAGCACCTGCCCCTCGAATCCGGCAGGCAGTTCCTCGTCGCCACGAAGGACAAGCAACGCCGGTGCTTCGGCCGGAGCCACACTGTCGTCAGTCTGCCATGCACGGCCGACCTCGATGACGGTCGAGTGACGTCCGGGCGCACCCTTGATTGCAAAGCCGCCGGCATAGCGCGGCGCATAAACGTCGTCGGTGAACACTTCGGCCCGCTTCGATGCGGAGTTGCATCCGGCGAGAATGAGAGCGACAAGGATAACGCTAAGAAATATCCGGCCTGTTGTCTTCATACCTGTTATTTTTGGAAAGCGCGGGCTATCGACCGTTTGTCGTCGCGTTCCTTGATACTCTGACGCTTATCGTATTCCTTCTTACCGCGCGCGATTCCGATGACAACTTTCGCCAGACCGCGGTCATTGATGAAAAGACGAAGCGGAACAACGGTGAACCCGACATCTTTCGACGCCTTCTCGAGCTTAGCGAGCTCCTTGCGGGTCAGAAGCAGCTTGCGGTCGCGGCGCGCTTCATGGTTGTTGTAGGTGCCGTAGAAATACTCGGCGATATACATATTCTTGACCCACGCCTCGCCGTTAATCATGACCACGTAGGTGTCGGCCAGCGAAGCCTTTCCCATCCGCAGCGCCTTTATCTCAGTACCGGTCAACACGATACCTGCCGTGAAAGTATCGCCAATGGCGTAATCGAAGGTCGCACGCCGGTTCTTTATGTTTATTTCCTTAAGATTCATGTTTTTAAGAAGGGAGAACAATATTCATCAAAAGCATCAGCAGATAAGGAGGCGCCAGAACTCCGGCAACCGATCCCGCCACAAAACGGCCCGTCATTCCCGAAGCTATGCGAAGATAGCGCGATGCCTTCCACATTATTATAACAACATAGACAGGCAAAAAGAATATGATCGCCATCGGCACAGGCACACAGTTCTGGACTATCATCAGCAGCTCGAGAAGGCCGAGCACGTAGAGCACAAAAGTGTGGTTTCTCTGCTCTGAGACATCTCCGTCAGTCACTCCCGCCATGAAAAAGCTGATCGCAAATGTCGAGATGAAGTAACCGATGAAAAACATAACGAACGTCGTTATTGCATTCATCAGCAGCTGGCTGACGGTCAACGAATCATGATAGAAGCGCGCGACGAACTCTGTCAGCGCCGTCAGGGCCGTCAGCGGATAAAAACCCGCCGACGCCAGAGCGCGGCTGTCGATGCGCGATGCGGAGATGTCCTCCCACCCGTGACCGGGCGACAATATGAGCTGAAAAAGATGCTTCAGATATTTCAACATAGAGCGCAAAGTTACTAAAAAAGCACTTCACGGCAAAAAAAGAGAAAATGTGCGTCGCGGAACATCCTGCCAATTTGATGATTGACATTTTTTAACACCCAAAGCTATTGACAGAAGCAGAAAAAACACTACCTTTGCACTCACAAAAACATCGCGGGGTGGAGCAGTGGTAGCTCGTTGGGCTCATAACCCAAAGGTCGCAGGTTCGAGTCCTGCTCCCGCCACACTGAGCGTCGAAGATCGATCTTCGACGCTTTTCTTATACCTTCGCTTCAAATGCAAACAAGATATAAAATTTATTAATTATGGTTTCGCGCTATTGACAATCTCGAAAATGGCCGTATCTTTGCATCAGTTTTTCATGGTATTAGATTTAAGGTAAGAAGATTATTCGTCGTGATGACGAATAATTTTTTTTTGCATCGGGAGGTATCATTGCTGCGGCAGCCCGATTTTTTAGTAACTTTGTCGCTATGAACCGACTTGGCAAACTCTATTTCCGATACGGCACAATGGGCTCGGCTAAGACCGCCCTGCTGCTGACAACAGCCTATAATTTCGAGGAACGCGGACTGACCTACGCCTGCCTCAAACCCGTAATTGACACCCGCGAAGGGCGAAGCGTCATCCGGTCACGCATCGGCATCGAGCGCGAATGCCGATGGATATACCACGACACGAATCTCTATCAGCTCGCCCGCGACATCTGCAACGACATGGGAGCCATGGTGGAATGGTTTCTCGTCGACGAAGCTCAGTTCCTCACCGAGCAGCAGGTCGACCAGCTGGCCCGCGTTGTCGACGAATTCGGTTCGAACGTAGTCTGCTACGGACTACGCACCGATTTCAAGAGCCGTCTGTTCGAAGGATCGCGCCGTCTGTTCGAGATTGCCGACACAATCGACGAAATCAAATCGACATGCACCTGCGGACGCAAGACAATAATAAACGCGCGCATCGACGCTAACGGCGATTTCGTCGAAGAAGGCGCGCAGGTCGAGATCGGAGGCGACGACCGCTATATTGCCGTATGCCGTAAATGCTGGCGCGACAGGCGCATACGCCAGGGACGCCGCAACGTATTGCCGTTCGACGACATCGACGATATCGACGACGAAAACTAAGTTCAGATCTTTCCCTTACGGGCGCGCATAATCAGTTCCGGCCCGGGGACAAAGAAAATTTCGAGGCGGCGGTTCTGACGGCGTCCGTCGCGGGTCATGTTCGATTCTATAGGGTCGGTGTCGCCCATCGCGAAAGGAATAACAATCAGATCCTCGCTGATATTGTCGAGAAGCCAGTCGTAGATCGACGCAACGCGCTCGTTCGACAGGTCGTAGTTGTAATTCTCGCTGCCCGTGTTGTCGCTGTGGACGGCATAGACGACCTTGAACATTCCGGGGTCTTTCAGGAATCCGATCAGCGGACGCAGGGTCTTCTCAAATCCGGCGCGCAGAAGAGTGTCGTTAGGCAGAAAAAGTTTCTCGAGAGGAATCGTCACCACCATAACCTCGTCGTCGCGATCGGTCTCTACAATATACCCTTTCTCGGCCACACGTTTCCCAAGCTCTCCGATATACCGTCTGACGGCACGCCGCTCCTTGTCGGACGACAATGCCGGAGAGGCAATATTGGCGTCGAGATCCATGTCCATGAACATGGCCTCGTCGTAGTTCTCCCAGGGATCGGGATCGGCGGCCCGGCTTACGAACGGAACAATGGCCGCGAGCACGATAAGAAAAAGTCGTAGCACCTTCATCAGAATTCGTCTATTGAGTCTTCGAATTCGAGTTCGGCGACCACAATAGGCTCGATATGTTCGGGAGCCACGCGGTTTCCGCTGTCACGGCCGAGCATGCGGCGGCAATATGCGACAACATCCGCCACATTTATCTCGGGTGCGTCGGCGCCGGCGTCAATGTCAAGAAATCCGTTGGCATCCTGCCAGTCCCACACCATATCGATTATGTTCAGAATCTGGTCGTCGTCGTAGGCAGCCAGAAGATCGCCGGTCGAGTGGCGTATGTAGTTTATTGATGATTGTTCGTCGTAACCCATAATGCTGTGTATTATAAAAGTCCGTCGGGCAGACGGAGGGTGATTGTGGCACTTTCAGGATCAATCCCGTCGATAAACTCATCGGCGACAGGCACGAGAGCCTCGCTGCCGTCGGGACGGTCGATGACGAAAAGCACGTTGGCGGTGGTCGAGTCGACACCGGCTATTTTTCCGATAACGGCGCCATCTTCGTCAAGTGCGCTGAACCCGACAAGGTCTTCGGCATAGAAGCCATCGTCTTCGTCGTCAGCGGCAAGAGCCGCGTCGCCATTGAGCAGATACAGAGGCTTCCTCGAGAGCAGCTTCGCCTCGTTTTCGTCGGTGATGCCATCGATGGTGAGCAGTACGGCGTCAGCCCCGCGCGAGCGGATGGCGTCGATGAAAAAAGGCACGAAAAGGCCATTGACCTCGGCGACCACACACTTGAGAGCGCCGACATCGACACGCGGGTCGAACGAGGCCGAGATCTCGCCTTTTATGCCGTGGGGTTTATTGAACTCGCCGGCAGGCGTCAGCATTCCGCGAGTTATCATTTCTTCTTTTTCTTTTTGCACAGAGCCGGAGGCGCTACGATCTGAAACTGATGGAGCGGATGCTCGGCCGCGTCGTAGCGCAGCTCGCCATGGCTGTATTCAGCCAGATCGCGGAATATGCGTTCGTCGTCGACTCCGTCTTTATTGACCATCATAAGAAGCTTCTTCATCTGGTTGGCAAGCATCATGGCCAGAGCGTCGCGCTCTTCGCCCGGTTCCATCGCGGCGGCCCTCTGAATCATCATCTCAATATTGCGGCCGTAATGGCGGCGATGGATGAGCGACTGGGGATATACAACTTTGTCGGGACGCATATTGAGGCTTTCGCGCCCGATAACCTCGCACGGCCAGTCGATATCGAGGCCGAAATCGCTCATTATATTGAGATGATCCCAGAGCTTATGACGCGACTGTTCGTTGTCGCGCAGGGCCGGATATAAGGCACCCATGGCATTCACTATCGAATAGGCACAACGGGTTCGTTCGGCTCGATCTTCAATAGTCAGGCAATGATCGACCATCTGTTGTATGTTGCGTCCGTATTCCGGGAGCACAAGCTGGCGCAGCTGGGTGTTGTATCTTAGCATATCGTTTAATTCCGCCCCGACATCAGGGGCTTTAAATTCATAACAACCGCAAAGTTACAAAAATCTATCCGATGGAACAAAAAAATGGCCGGCACAGCTTCACAGCTCCACCGGTCGTTCAGGGATATAAAAATTTGGGAATATATATAAGTTTGGTTATGCGCTGTCAGATACGGGCATTTACATATTCATGCCACCGTCGACCTGAATGACCTGACCGGTCACATAGCTCGACATATCGCTGGCAAGGAAGGTGGCGACATTTGCGATGTCGTCGACCTGACCGCCACGACGCAGAGGAATTTTCTTAACCCATTCGGCACGGATGTCGTCGGGCAGAGCGGCTGTCATCGCCGTCTCGATAAAGCCGGGGGCGATGGCATTGGCGCGGATTCCACGCGAGCCGACCTCCTGAGCGATGCTCTTGGCCAGGGCGATAAGGCCGGCCTTCGAGGCAGCGTAGTTCGACTGTCCGGCATTGCCGTGGACGCCTACTACCGAAGCCATGTTGATGATAGAGCCGCCGCGCTGGCGCATCATGACGGGCAGAACGGCGTGGATAAAGTTGAAAGCGCTCTTGAGGTTTACGCTGATGACGGAATCCCACTGGGCTTCGGTCATTCTGAGCATCAGTCCGTCGCGGGTTATTCCGGCGTTGTTGACAAGAATATCGATACGGCCGAAATCGGCTACAACCTCTTTGACTACGGTTTCGGTCTGTGCGAAATCTGCGGCGTTGGAGGCATATCCTTTGACTTTAACACCGAGAGCAGCTATTTCTTCTTCGGTCTTCTTGCCGTTTTCGTCAATAGCGAGGTCGGTGAATGCGATGTTGGCACCTTCTGCGGCGAAACGCAGTGCAAGGGCTTTGCCGATACCACGCGCGGCGCCGGTTATCAGAGCAGTCTTTCCTTCGAGAAGTTTCATTGTTGGTTGGGGTTGATGGTTATACATACATTGACTCCCTCAGACGTCGGTGACGACGATGGCCTTCATCATGAAATCCACCACCTTCTGCCGCATATCCGAAGGGTCGGTTTTAATGTCGGAGAAGTTGTCGCGCAGATAGCTGTAGTCGACACCCTGAAATATTACCGCTTCGACGAGGGTCGCGGTAGTGACGTCGGAGCGGAACGCTCCTGCGGCTATGCCTTCGGCCATAAGCTTCTCGAAGAGAGCTGCCTCTTTCGAGATGGCCTGACGGCGTATGCGGTCGACGCGACGGAAATCGAGGGTGAGATACGACTTGAACGAGCCACCGGGGCGGCCTACGGCATCCTTGACGATGTCGAAGCGTGTCTCGAGGTAGGTTCGTAGCTTTTCGGCGGGTGGAAGCGGGGATTCGACAACGCGGCGCAGACGGGCCACGAGATGTTCGCTCTCGCGGTCGACAACGGCGTTGTAGATCTCGCGTTTGTTTTTGAAATAGGTGTAGATCGTGCGCCGGCCCTTGTCGGATGCGTTCGCGATATCGTTCATAGTGGTATTCTCAATGCCCTTATGGACAAAGAGTTGCCGAGCCACTTCAATGAGCTTGTCGCGAGTTTTATTAACCATTACAGGTCGGGCGTGAGTCAATTAAACTGTTTTTTAGAGTTTATGCCAGGTTTTATGTCACGGCAAAATTACACATTTTTTCGGAATTCCTATAAAAAAAAGTAAATTGACCGAATATAAAAATCCACCTCGCGGGAGGTGGATTTTATTTCAGTGCGCCCCGACGGGACGTAAAAGGTTATCGGGTAACTCTCTCGAGCCAGTTGACCATGGCGAACATAACGCCCATGGAAACAACGCATACGCTCAGGAATACCGTCCAGGCAACCCATATCGGGCAGGCGTTGTAGATCAGCGGGCCGACCCAGAGAAGCAGGTTGCCGACGGCTGTTGCACCGAGCCAGAGACCCTGACAAAGACCCTGAAGATGTTTCGGAGCGACTTTCGACACGAACGACAGTCCGAGCGGCGATATGAAAAGTTCGGCGACAGTCAGGAAGAAATAGAGCACGAAGAGCACCCAGGGGCCTGTCTTCATCGCCTCGGCTACCGAAGGAGCGAGCGACTTGAATTCTTCGGCCGAAGGATAGCCCTGAATGGACGAGAAGATTGTCAGGAACAGATAGGCAAGCCCGGCGAGACCCATGCCGATAGCGATTTTGCGCGGAGTCGAGATCTCTTTTCCGCGGCGCGAGAGAGCTGAGAAAATCCACATCACGAGCGGCGTCAGCACAATAACATAGAAGGGATTGAGGGCCTGCCATATCTCAGGCTGGACTGAGTCGGTCTTGACGAAGTCGCGGGCAAACAGAGAGAGCGATGTTCCGTTCTGATGGAATGAGAACCAGAAGAAGATGGCGATGCCGAGCACTGCGAAAAGAGCATACATACGCTGCTTGATTTCGATAGCCATCTGTTTTTTCTCTTCGGCCGTATAGTTGACGGTCTCTTCTTTCTCCTTGCGGGCGGGAGAGGGAAGCTGCTTCTTGGTGAAGACGAATATAAGAAGCGAGACGAGCATCGCTACCACCGAGGCGATAAACGAATAGTGGATGCCGGTGTTGAACACGTCGAGATAGCGGGTGCAGAATTCCGAGATGTTTGCCGACGCATTGCCGCCGACCTCAGTGATGAGAGCGTAGAGATTGTTGAGATTCTGGGTGTTCATGCTGTCGGCCACACTCAGATATTCATGACAGAGAGCCGGAAGAGACGCATTGTAGATCAGGCCGTTTTCGCCGAGCCACCAGCTTCTAAGCATCGGAGCCACAAAAGGAGCTATAAGGCCGCCGATATTGATGAACACATAGAAAATCTGGAATCCTGAATCGCGCTGGGCCGCATAGCGGGGATTGTCGTAGAGCTGGCCGACGATAGCCTGAAGGTTACCTTTGAACAGGCCGTTGCCGAAAGCGATGAGGAAAAGAGCGCCACAGGTCAGCGACAGAAGCCACACCTGATTCTCGGCAGTGGCGAAAATGGGGAACGAGAGCAGGATATAGCCTGCGGTCATAATGAAAAGGCCGGTGATGATAGTGCCCTTATAATTGCGGGTCTTGTCGGCGATAAGACCGCCGACGAGGCTGAGAACATAGATTCCGGCATAGAAGCAGGAATAAATGATGGCACTTGTTTCTTCTTTTAACCCGAACTTCGAACACAGGAAGAGCACCAGCACGGCGTTCATGATATAATATCCGAACCGCTCGCCCATGTTGCTCAATGCCGCGGGAATCAGGCCCGCCGGTTGATTTTTAAACATGTGATTTAATGGTATTTATAGGTTTATTAAAGAATCCAGCATCCAAGCGCCGGAGCGCTTCGCCGTCAAAGGTAGCAAAAAAATCTAAAAACCTGCAAAAAAAAGCGCTCCTGCAACCGGCTTTAAAGGCCTTAAAGTCCTTAAAGACCTTAAGGCGACCGCCGCTATTGCGGGGTTGTCGGATTCCGAAAAAAACGCTACCTTTGCAGTCCGAATTAAAAAGCGATCGTATGGGCTTTTTCAGCAAATTTTTCTCCAAAGAAAAGAAGGAGACGCTCGACAAAGGTCTTGAAAGGACTAAAACGGGTGTTTTCAGCAAGATAACGCGCGCCATTGCAGGCAAGAGCAAAGTCGACGACGAAGTCCTCGACAACCTCGAGGATGTTTTTATCACCAGCGACGTCGGTGTCGACACCTCGCTCGAGATCATCGAACGCCTTCAGGCCCGCGTCAAGCGCGACAAATATGTCGGTACCGCCGAGCTCAACAGCCTCATCGCCGACGAGGTTGCGCAGATGCTTGCCGGCGACGACAGCGAGCAGACACTCGACGACTTCGTTCTGCCGCCCGACATGCCGCGTCCGTATGTCATTATGGTCGTAGGCGTCAACGGCGTAGGCAAGACGACCACAATAGGCAAGCTCGCCGCCCAGTTCAAGAAAGCCGGCAACAAAGTCGTTCTCGGCGCCGCCGACACCTTCCGCGCCGCTGCCATCGAGCAGCTCGACGTGTGGGGCGAGCGCGCCGGAGTCCCTGTTGTGAAGCAGAAAATCGGCTCTGACCCCGCTGCCGTGGCCTTCGACACCCTTCAGAGCGCCAAGGCGCAGGGAGCCGACGTCGTCATCATCGACACCGCCGGACGTCTCCACAACAAGAAAGGTCTCATGGACGAGCTGACAAAGATTCGCAACACAATGAAGAAGGTCGTCGCAACAGCTCCGAACGACGTTTTGCTCGTGCTCGACGGCTCGACCGGACAGAACGCTTTCGAACAGGCGCGCCAGTTCACGGCCGCGACCGACGTCACCTCTCTGGCTGTCACCAAGCTCGACGGAACCGCCAAAGGTGGAGTTGTCATCGGAATAAGCCACAAATTCCGCATTCCGGTGAAATATATCGGGCTCGGCGAGGGCATCGACGACCTTCAGGTTTTCCACAAACGCGAATTTGTCGAATCGCTCTTCGGAGGCAAAAACTGACCGCCGCGCAACGATGTCGAAGACCGCCAAGCGAGTCGGTGTTATCACCATGGGATGCAGCAAGAACCTCGTCGACAGCGAGGTTCTGATGCGTCGTCTCGAAGATGTCGGCTACAGCGTCGTCGTCGAGCCTTCTGAAGACGACCTCGGCCCCGACGACATCGTCGCCATAAACACCTGCGGATTTATCGGCGACGCCAAAGAAGAGTCGGTCAACGAGATACTGGCCTGGTGTGAACGTCTGAAAAACGGCAAAGTCGGCGAAGTGCGCGTCATGGGCTGCCTTAGCGAGCGCTATCGCAGCGAGCTGCCCGCAGAGATTCCGGAAGTGACCGCCTGGTACGGCAAGACCGACTGGAGCCGCCTCGTCTCCGACCTTGCACGCCGCAACCCCGCCACGGCTCCCTACGACCGCGTCATAACAACGCCGTCTCACCATGCCTATCTGAAAATCGCCGAAGGCTGCAACCGCTTCTGCGCCTTCTGCGCAATACCGCTTATAACCGGGCGCTACCGCTCGCGGAGTCGCGACGAGATTCTCGACGAAGTCAGGATGCTTGTCGGCCGGGGCGTCAGAGAATTCAACGTCATTGCTCAGGATCTCAGCGGCTACGGCGCCGATCTCGGTCCTATGGCACCGGGACAGCTTTCGCCGCTGGCAGCGCTCGTCGACGCTATTGCCGACATCCCCGGCGTTGACTGGATCCGCCTTCACTATGCCTATCCGGCCGGATTCCCGATGGATCTGCTCGACGTTATGGCCCGGCGCCCCAATGTCTGCAAATATATCGACATCGCCCTTCAGCATATCGCCGACCCGGTGTTGACGAACATGCGGCGTCATATCGACGCGAAGGCCACGCGCGAGCTGCTGGCCGAAATGCGCCGCCGTGTGCCCGGACTGCATATCCGCACAACCCTCATGGTAGGGTTTCCCGGCGAAGGCCCCCGCGAGTTCGACGAACTTCTCGACTTCGTCAGAGAACAGAGATTCGAACGCATGGGCGCGTTCGCATATTGTGAGGAAGAGGACACCTTTGCAGCCCGCAACTTCGCCGACGACATTCCTCAGGAAGAGAAACAGCGCCGTCTCGACAGGCTGATGGCCCTTCAGGAAGAAATCAGCGACGAAATTCAGCAGACAAAGGTCGGGCAGACACTTCGGGTCATCGTCGACCGCCGCGAAGGCGAGTTCATGGTCGGACGGACGCAATGGGATTCCCCCGAAGTCGATCCGGAGGTCATGATAGCCCTGCCCGATGGCCGCGAGTTGAAACGCGGCGAGTTTTATAACGTGAAAATTACATCGGCCTCACCTTTTGAGCTGATGGCCGATATTGCCGATGATTAAGATAACCGAAATTCAGGCACGCGCGGCCGAGGCTGCGATTGCCCGCAACATACCGTTCGCCCTTTTCGCGCTCCCCGACAGCCGGGAAGCCCGATTTTTCGCAGCCCGACCCGACAACGACGACGCCGGCGTCTGGAAACCGCGCGAGCAGTCTGCCGCCGGAACCGACTCGTTCTTCATCAACTTCTTCAATAACGACGAAGCTTATACGGCCGCCGTCGGCTGCGACTTCGCGACCCCCGAGGACTTTCTCGAATATGCCGATGCAAATCCCGGTGTAGGTAAAGACTCCGACGAACATCTCCAGACACTCTCGACTGACCGCACGATATATCTCGCGTATGTCGACACCGAAATCAGGCGTCTGAAACGGCGCAAGGGGAAGACTGTGCTGTCGCGCATGGAAGTGCTCGGCTCACCGCGGCGCGTTGTCGACATCGCCCGCGACCTCTTCGCCGGATTCTCCAACACCTTCCGCTATCTCTGCTTCACCCGCGAGACCGGACTCTGGCTCGGAGCCACGCCCGAGCTTCTGCTGAAAGTCGCCGCCGACGATCCCGCGACAATGCTGATGAGGCCGCTTGCCGGCACCTTGCCCGCCGACGCGCAGGAATGGGACCGCAAGAATATCAACGAACACACCTTCGTTGTCGCCGACATAGCCGATGTCGTCTCGCGCTTCGCCGCCAACGACGTGAAGTGCAGTGTGCGCACTTGCGAAGTGCCTTTCGGCAATATCAAACACAGGGCTACGGAAATGCGGCTACAGCTCAGCGTCGACGACTACCGCGAGTTTCTGACGTCCCTCTCCCCTACCGCGGCTGTCGGCGGATCGCCGCGCGACGAAGCCATCAGGCGCATAACCGAGCTCGAATCTCACGAACGGAAATGCTATGCAGGATTTGTAGGAGTGCAGAGCGGACGGGCCATCGACGCCTACGTCAACCTGCGATGCGCAATGGCGCGCCAGAACGCCGACGGCTCGTCGGACTTCAACATCTTCGGAGGCGGAGGAATAACAGCCGAGTCGGTCGCCGCTCAGGAATGGGAAGAGACTGAAGCGAAAATAACGCCTCTGCGCGAGATTATCAACAAGCCAACAGACTACAATGAGTAAGAAGAATATTGAACAGGAAAACGAGACAGAAAAGGTCTCGAACAAGCCGGCGCAGACGGCTGCGCCGGAATCTGCCCCCAAGCCCCCCGAAGATCCCGAAAAGAATCACCGCGGGCCGGCCGGCAAGATTGTGCTGACAGTGTTTCTCGCGATTGCCATAGTTGCCGGCGTATCGTTCATGCCTCTCGAACGCTGGACGGGCGGCAGAGTGAAGAATTTCAGCCTTATACGCGACATTCTGCCCGACTCGCTGCTCCCATCCGACAGCGCCTCGACAGGCGAGACCGTCGACCCCGAGCTGCTTAAAGCCGAGGCCGTAGCCAAGAATCTCGACGCGCAGGGGAATCCGCTCTACACCGACACAATCATCGGCGAGCCGCAGCCCTCGCAGGTCAACGGCCAGACCGTCATCGAAGACTACACCGACGGCTCGGTCGGTCTCTATCATCTTCGCCGCGCCATCGCCGACCCGCGCCGCGCCCGTATCGCCGTCGTCGGCGACAGCTATATCGAGGGCGACATTATGACTCAGGATCTCCGCGAGATGCTTCAGGGCGCCTACGGAGGCACAGGCACCGGATATATGTCGATGTATTCGGCTTTTCCCGGATTCCGCCGCTCGGTCCGTCAGGGAGGCGACGGCTGGACAGCCCTCCCAAAGGGCAAGAAGAGCGACAAACGCTATATCTCGCTTTCCGAGCAATATTTCATGCCGAAAGGAAACGCACTGTCGACCTACGCCGGGGTGAAACAGCCCGCCCATCTCGACACATGGGACCGCTCGCGCTTTCTCTTCATATCTCCGGCCAACACAACGGTCATGACCAAAACTTCGGGCAACTGGACTGAGCACAAAATCACCGGCTCGCCCGACGTTCAGGCAATCGAGATCGAAGGGCCGACCTCGGAATTCGACATAAAAGTCACCGACCCGAAACTCGCCGGACTCGGCGTGTGGCTCGAAAGCGCCGGAGGAATCGGCGTCGACTGCCTGTCGTCGCGCGGAAAGAGCGGCATCGCCCTTGCCTCTGTCGACAAGAACCTCTGCCGCCAGATGGCCAAATGGGCCGATTACGACCTCATCATCCTTGAGTTCGGAATCAATGCGCTGACAGCCAAGCAGACGAACTACGACGTCTATATGAGCCACCTCGTCGAAGTGATAAACAACGTGCGCCAGTGTTATCCCAACGCCGACATAATGCTCATGGGCATCGGCGACCGCGGCGAAAAGAAAGGCGGCGAGGTGAAATCGATGTCGACAGCCAGATTTATGGTCGACGCCCAGCGGCAGGCCGCACGCCGCGCCCACTGCCTTTTCTGGGACACCCGCGCCGCAATGGGCGGCGACGGCGCCATTGTGGCATGGGCCTCCGACGGACGCGCCAACAAAGACTATATCCATCTGACCCACAAAGGCGGCAAAGAGCTTGCCACCTATCTCTTTAACGCTCTCCAGAACCTCCTCAAATGAAAAAGCCCTTACTCAGCCTCGCAGCCCTATCGCTGGCAGCCATATTGGCAGGCGCAGCCGCAACGACGACTTCCGCGGCCCCTCCCGCAACATCACAGCCTGCGGCAACCGCTCCCGAAGAAGACGATGACGACGAAGAGGACGCCGAAGGCGACGTTACCACTCAGGAAGACGAAATCACCGATGATTCGGAACAGGACATCCGAGAGAATCCCGTGTTCGACATCGAGCCGGGCGACGACATCGACATTCCCGTGCCCGACTTTATCCGCTCGTCGTCGAACCATGTCATCTTCAACGGAGCCAAATGGGACAAGCTTCGCCGCGCTTTCGCCGACTCGCAGAAGAAACCGGTGTCGGTAGTTCTCATCGGCGACAGCCATGTTCAGGCCGGAATGAACTCCGGAACGACCCGCGAACTGCTCCAATACGACTTCGGAAATGCCGGACGCGGAATAATCGCACCGCTGAAAATGAGCGGCACAAACCAGCCTGTCGACTATGTCTTCACCTCGTCAGACTCATGGAGCCCTGTGAAGCTCATGAGCCGCCAGTGGAGCTATCCGATGGGATTCACCGGAACGTCGCTCCACCCCTCGCGCAACTCCGGCAGTTTCACAGTAGGCACGAAAGACACCGACGACTACAATCCTTTCAAGTCGTTCACTATCTTCCACGGCGGGAAAATGACAATCGACAGTATTGTCAACGACCGAGGCGAAGAACTCCACTACAAGGTCATCCCGTCACACGACTACACTCAGGTCGTAATGTCGACACAGGAGACCGAAGTGAAGGTCGACTTCTCGTCGAAAGGCGATCTGACACTCTACGGCGTCGCCCTGTCGGGCGAGCGGCCCGGAGTGTTCTATCACTCGATCGGCAACAACGGCGCCACCTACAACACCTATAACCGTATCGGCAACGTCGGCGCCGGAATAGCCCCGCTCTCCCCCTCCCTCGTCATCATTGCCCTCGGAACCAACGAAGCCTTCGGGCGCTTCAACGCCGCGAACTTCTCCCAGAGCATCGACCGACTCGTGAAAAATATCCAGGAATCGAATCCCGACGCCGCCATCCTTCTCATGACGCCGATGGAATGCCAGCGCTCGGTCAGCCGCAAGGTTACAAAAACGGTGAAAGTTCCGGCCGGAAAACGCCGCCGCGGCAAAAAAGGACGCCGCCGTTCGTCAAAAAAGACCGTCAGCCGTAAGGTGACGACAACCGTGCGCGACTACGCTCCCAACCGCAATATCGCCGAAGTGCGCGACGAGATTCTGCGCTATGGCCGCGAGAACAATATCGCCGTGCTCGACTTCTGGGACGTTGCCGGAGGCACCGGCGCCAGCAGCCGCTGGATTGCCAACGGTCTCTTCGCCAAAGACCGAATCCACCACACCCGCAAGGGCTATAACCTTGAAGGTCGCCTCGTCTACGACGCCCTCATCGATGCCATTGTCAACAAACAATAACGGCATCGCCCTCCCCCTTAGCAATGGAAAATTATATCGACGCCGAAAAACTGCCTCAGGTGCTGGGTTACGACCCCGCCAGCCCGCTGCTGTTCAACACCGGTCTGTTTCTGATTCTCTTCGTTGTCTTTATCGGCGTCTACAGTCTTCTGCGGCGCTTCCCGACAGCGAAGAAAATCTTTGTGATTCTGTTTTCGCTTTATTTCTACTACAAATCGTCGGCCTGGTGCTGTTTCATACTTCTGGGCGTCTGCGTGAGCGACTTCCTTCTGGGACAGTGGCTCGGGTCGGCCCGGAAAAGCGCAGTCCGGAAGCTGATTGTGTGGATAAACGTAGTCATAAATATCGGAATGCTTGTCTATTTCAAGTATTTCAATCTGATTCTCGACACAATCTCGAACTTCGGCACCGTCAAGTTCGACGCCCTCGACATAATTCTCCCTGCCGGCATATCGTTTTTCACCTTCCGCTCGATAAGCTATATCGTCGACATCTACCGCGGCACAATAAAGCCCTGCGACAACTTCCTCAACTACACCTTCTACCTGACATTCTTCCCGCCGCTGCTCGCAGGCCCCGTTGTCCGCGCCAAAGACATGCTGCCTCAGGTCGAGCAGAATCCCGTAGCCTCGCGCGCCATGGTCGGCGAAGGAATATTCCTGATCATATCGGGCCTGATAAAAAAGGTTGTGGTCGCCGACTTCATAAGCGGCAACTTCGTCGACCGCATCTTCGACAATCCGTCGCTCTACAGCGGCTTCGAGAATCTAATGGGAATGTATGGATTCATGCTCCAGCTCTACTGCGACTTCTCGGGCTACTCCGACATTGCCATAGGTATAGCGCTCATGCTCGGCTACCGCTTCCTCGACAACTTCAACGCCCCGTTCAAAGCCCAGAGCCCCACGGAATTCTGGCACCGCTGGCACATCTCGCTGTCGACATGGCTGCGCGACTATGTCTATATTCCCATGGGGGGCAACCGGTGCAGCAAGCCGCGCGCCTATTTCAACCAGTTCTCCACGATGGTAATCGGCGGCCTCTGGCACGGCGCGTCATGGATGTATGTCATCTGGGGAGCCATCCACGGATTCCTTCTCGTAGCCCATAAATCGCTGAAACGGCTCTTCCCGAACCTGACCGTCGACAGCAACGTCAGCTGGTGGCGCATGACGCTCAACATTTTCCTGACCTTCAATCTCGTTGCTATAGCCTTCGTGTTCTTCAGAATGAGAAGCCTCGAGGGAGCCGCCGAGATGGCCCACCAGATTATCTATGACTTCCATCCGGCGATAGCCCCCCAGTTCATAATCGGCTACTTCACGATTATCCTGGCGCTGATGCTCGGCTACTTCATGCACTTCATGCCCCACCGCTGGTTCACCAACGCGCGCGACCGCTTCATCGCCACCCCCTTCTGGGTTCAGGCCCTCGTGCTCGCGCTGGTCATTCTGCTCATCATTCAGGTTCGCCAGAGCGACCTCGTGCCGTTTATCTATCTGCAATACTGACTTTCAGTTAGCCGCGCGGCGCATATCGCTGACCACATAGTTGCGGATTATCCGATAGACAATCTGCTGCATCTCGGTCAGCTCCTTGCTGACATCCATGCCGAGAATAAACTCGCCCGTCAGAGCGGCGGCCATAGCCGAGCGTTCTTCGTCGGGAAGCGAATTGATGGTTGCGAGTACGCGGGTGCTGATCACTACTGCCTGGTTCATGATTGGGATTGTTTTTAAGGTTAGTTTCGGTTGACATCGCAAAGGTATCCGGATAAACGGGCAACAATATTGCCCGCCGATATTAAACCCCGTTAATTACAGCATTTTATAAGACTTACAGGATTTATAAGACTTATAAGGCACATAAAACTCGCAAGACTTACAGAACTTACAGGATTTTTTGCTATTTTTGCGCATTAAACATAAACTATCCAGCAATGAAATTTATCGTCCCCGGAAAAACTCTATATGCCTGCACATCGGCAGTCAGCAAAATCATCAACGCCAAGAATGCGCTGACAATTCTCAACAATTTCAAGCTCACGCTTCAGGACGAGACCCTGACAGTCACAGCCTCCGACGGCGAGAACTTTCTCGAAGGCCGTATTCCCGTTGGAGGCGTCGAAGGCTCGGGCTCGGTATGCGTCGACGCCAAGCGCCTCGTAGAGCTGCTTCGCGAGCTTCCCGATGTCGGCATTTCCTTCGTGGTCGACCCCGACATGAACTATGCCATCACGGTTGAATATGCCAACGGCGAATTCAAGTTCATGGGCTTCGACGGCGACGAATTCCCCGAGGCCGATTCCCAGCCCGAGGCCGGCGAGGCAGCTCCGATAGACTTCACGATCAGCTCGGGCAGCCTCATCCGCGGCATAGACAACACTCTCTTTGCCGTCGGCTCCGACGAACTTCGCCCGCAGATGACCGGCATACTGCTCGACATTTTCGAAGAAGAGTTCGTATTCGCCGCCACCGACACCCGCAAGCTCGTCAAATTCACCGACAAGGCCATCAAGCCGGGTGCGCGCGGCTCGTTCATCCTGCCGACAAAGAGCGCCGTCGTCCTGAAAAATGTCTTCGCCAAGGAATCTGAGATCCGGATCTCGATGCGCGAAAAGGGAATCACCTTCGACAGCGACGGCTTCACCTTCAACAGCCGCCTTATCAAAGGCCGTTTCCCCGACTACAACCGTGTTATTCCGCAGAACAATCCCTACACTCTGACCGTCGACCGCCCCACACTCCAGAGCGCAGTACGCCGCATAGGCTTCTTCGGCAACACCGACAACGGCCTCATCCGCTTCAAGCTCGAGCAGGGACGCATGATTCTCAAAGCCTGCGAAAACGGCTATAACAGCTCGGCCTGGGAATCGGTAAGCTGCGACTACGAGGGTAAGGACATGGTCATCGGCTTCAGCGGCCCCTACACGAGCGAGATTCTGGCCACGATACGCTCCAACGACGTTGTCATGGAGCTGTGCGACCCCTCGCGTCCCGGGCTGTTCAAGCCGTCGGAAAACGAAGACGACACCGAGCTCATCATGCTTCTGATGCCGATGCTCGTAGCCGAGTTCTAACAATCCCCTCCCGCAATCTGAAATGAAACTGAAACTGACACGTCCGGTGGTTTTCTTCGATCTCGAAACCACCGGCACCAACATATCGTCAGACCGCATCGTTGAAATATCAATGATAAAAGTCTTTCCCGACGGCCACGACGAAGAGAAGACACGCCGCATAAACCCCGGCATTCCTATTCCCGCCGAAGCCACGGCCGTCCACCATATCACCGATGCCGACGTTGCCGACGAGCCCGCATTCTCACGCATAGCCCGCTCGCTGGCCGACTGGATGACTGGCTGCGACATCGCCGGCTTCAACTCGAACCGCTTCGACGTTCCTCTTCTCGACGAGGAATTCCGCCGGGCCGGAATAAAGTTCGACTTCTCGAAAGTGCGCTTTATCGACGTCCAGACAATCTTCCACAAGAAAGAGCAGCGCACCCTCTCGGCCGCCTATCGTCTCTATTGCGACAAAGATCTCGAAGGAGCCCATTCGGCCAACGCCGACACACGCGCCACCTACGAGGTTCTGATGGCTCAGCTCGACCGCTACGACGACCTTGAGAACGACGTTGACGCCCTGAGCACGTTCTCGAGCCAGAACGACAATGTCGACCTCATGGGCCGGATTATCCGCGACGAATCGGGCCGCGAGATTATCAACTTCGGCAAATACAAAGGGCAGCCCGTGCGCGACATACTGCGCCGCGAGCCGGGCTACTACAACTGGATAATGCAGGGCGACTTCGCCGGCAACACCAAAGACGTCTTCACACGAATAAAACTGTCGATGAAGTGAGCTCTCTCAAAGGCAAACATATCATTCTCGGCGTCACGGGCGGCATTGCCGCCTATAAGAGCGTGACGCTTCTGCGGCTGCTGACAAAAGCCGGAGCCGAGGTTCAGGTTGTCATGACTCCGGCAGCGAAGGAGTTCGTAGCGCCCGTGACATTCGCTTCTTTGAGCCAGAAGCCCGTCGTCAGCGAGTTTTTCACCGCCAACACCGGCGAATGGCACAGCCATGTCGACCTCGGGCTGTGGGCCGACGCTATGGTCGTAGCTCCCGCCACAGCCTCGACAATCGGGAAAATGGCCAACGGCATTGCCGACAATATGCTCGTGACGACTTATCTGTCGGCCAAAGAGCCTGTGTGGATTGCTCCGGCAATGGATCTCGACATGATGCGCCACCCCTCGACCGTGGCCAACATCGAACGGCTGCGCTCGTTCGGCAACCACATCATAGAGCCGGGGAGCGGCGCTCTCGCCAGCGGCCTCAGCGGCAAGGGGCGCATGGCCGAACCCGAAGAGATCGTAGCAACGCTCGAAAGCCATTTTGCTACAGCCGGGTCAATGACCGGCAAAACGGTGACGATTACCGCCGGCCCGACACGCGAAAAGCTCGATCCCGTTCGTTTCATAAGTAACTTCTCGTCGGGCAAGATGGGCTACGCTCTGGCTGAGGAAGCCGCCCGGCGCGGCGCCCGCGTCATTCTGGTCTCAGGGCCGGTGGCTCTGGAGGCGCGCAACCCGCTTATCGAGGTGCGCCGCGTCGAGAGCGCCGAAGAGATGCTTGCCGAAGCGCGCAAGGCGTTTGCCGGAAGCGACATCGCAATAATGTGCGCCGCCGTGGCCGACTACCGTCCGGCCGCCGTCAGCCCCTCGAAGCTGAAACGCGGCGACAGCCCGGCGATGACCCTCGAACTGGTGCGCAACCCCGACATCGCCGCCACCCTCGGCTCGGAGAAACGCCCCGGGCAGACCCTCGTAGGATTCGCCCTCGAAACCGACGACGCCATAGCCCACGGAGCCGACAAGCTTCGCCGTAAGAACCTCGACATGATAGTTGTCAACTCTCTGGCCGACAAGGGAGCCGGTTTCGGAACCGACACCAACCTTGTCACCATCATAACCGCCGACGGCCGCCGCACAGCCGGCACACTTAAGCCCAAAAGTGCCGTAGCCGCCGACATTATCGACTCAATAGAAACTCTCCGCAATGCGTAAAATCCTCTCTCTCCTTATCTTTGCCCTGCTGGCTGCCTCGGGCGCCGCACAGGAGCTGAACTGCCACGTCGAAGTCAACTCCGACAAGATTACAGGCACGAACAAGAGCGTCTTCACAACGCTTCAGGAAGCCATCACGTCGTATATGAACGACACAAAGTTCACAGCCGCCCAATATTCCCCGATAGAAAAAATCGAATGCACGCTTTTCTTCACAATAAAGGAATATGACGGCGACAAGATGACCGGCGACATTCAGGTTCAGGCTACGCGCCCGGCCTACAACGCCTCCTACACCACAAACCTCATAAACTTCCGCGACTCGAAGGTGGAATTCACCTACAGCGAGGGGGAGCCGCTGACCTTCAACGAAACGAACATGGAGAGCCAGCTGACGGCTATCCTCAATTTCTATGCTTATCTGATAATCGCCATCGACACCGACAGCTTCGCGCCGCGCGGCGGCGAAACGGCGTGGGACAGGCTGAAGACCATTGTCCAGCAGGCACAGTCGAGCGGCGAAACGGGCTGGCGGGCCTTCGACGACAACAAGAACCGCGCCGCCGTTCTCGGCGCCTACACCGATCCGTCGACTCAGCAGCTTCGCGACATGGTCTACAAATACCACCGCGAAGGTATCGACCAGATGAGCGTCAGCCCAGACAAGGGACGCGCGGCCATAACGGAATCGCTCGAGACGCTGAAAAACATCTATAATGTGGCGCCTATGTCGGTCGGTCTGTCTATGTTCCGCGACTCGAAGCTCGACGAGCTTGTAAACGTCTACACCAAAGGCTCTCAGGAAGAGCGCGACCGCGTCGTAGAGATTCTGTCGTCGCTCTACCCTACCGATCAGGACCGCATCCAGAAGATCAAAGAAGGCAAAAACAAATAAGGCCATGCTCCGACTTCTCAGAATATCGAACTATGCGCTTATCGACAACGTCGAGATAGAGTTTGAGCGCGGTTTCAACGTCATAACCGGCGAAACCGGTGCCGGAAAATCGATAATTCTCGGCGCTCTCTCGCTGCTTCAGGGGGGGCGGGCCGACAGCCGCACCGTGGCCGACCCGAACCGCAAATCGGTTATTGAGGCCGAATTCGAGCTCGAGGGCGAGGGGGATCACTCCCTGCTCAGCGACTACTGCCGGACGAACGACATCGACTGGGACGGCGAGCGCGTTCTGCTGCGCCGCGAGATTGCGGCATCGCGCGGACGTTCGCGCGCCTTCGTCAACGATTCGCCGGTAGCGCTCGTCCATCTCGAAGAGGTGGCGCGTCACCTTGTCGACATCCATTCTCAACATCATAATCAGCTTCTGTCGCAGGCATCGTTCCAACTCGCCGTCATCGATGCCATAGCCGGCAACGGCGCGCGTCTGGCGGCCTACCGCCAGCTGTTCGACACGCTGCGCCTGACGATGCGCTCGCTGAAGACAGCCCGCGCCGAGCTCGAGCGCAGTCGCGCCGACGAAGAGTTCATGCGCTTTCAGCTCAGCCAGATCGACGAGCTGCGCCTCAGCCCCGGCGAGCAGGAAGAGCTCGAGCGCCAGCGCGAGGTAGTGGCCAACATCGACTCGCTGAAAGAGTCGATGGGCGAACTCCTTGCCGCCCTCAACGGCAGCGACGACGGCGAAGGGGGCGCAGTGGCCCTTGTCGACGCCGCCACGTCGTCGGCCCGGCGCCTGACGTCGCTTCTCGGCGACGAGCTGACCGACCGGCTCGAGAGCGCTTCGATAGAGCTCAACGACATTGCCTCGACAGTGGCCGACGCCAACGAAGAGCTTGCCGCACAGCCGGGCCTACTTCAGACCATCGACCAGCGTCTGGGCGACATCTACAGCCTTGAGCGCAAGCATCATGTCGACACGGTCGGAGAATTGATCGCCATAGCCGACAGCCTCCGTTCGCGCCTCGATGCTATCGACAACGGCGACGAAGAGATAACGCGCCTGAAACGCGCCGCACGCCGCGCCCGCGACCTCGCTCTCGAAGCCGCCGGCGAGATTTCGGAACACCGCCGCGAAGCCGCCGGATGGCTCGCCGGACGTCTGCGCGAAGTCGCGCAGCCGTTAGGCATGAAGAATCTTGCCGTCGAGATCCGCGTCAGCGACGCCGACATGTCGGCCACCGGCACCGACCGCGTAGAGTTTCTCTGCGCGTTCAACAAGAACCAGCCGCTGATGGCCGTAGGCGGAGCGGCCTCGGGCGGAGAGATCTCGCGCCTGATGCTGTCGCTGAAAGCCATCATTGCCTCGCGAATGCAGCTTCCGAGCATAATCTTCGACGAGATCGACACCGGAGTGTCGGGCGACGTCGCCAACCGCATGGGCGCCATGATGCTCGATATGTCGGCCAACCTCCAGGTCATCGCCATCACCCACCTTCCGACAGTGGCCGCCAAAGGCGCCACCCATTTCAAGGTCTTCAAATATGACGACGACGACGCCACCCACACCTCGATACGCCGCCTCGGCCCCGACGAGCGCGTGGCCGAAATAGCCACAATGCTCAGCGGCGACGCCGACAGCTCCGAGGCCCGCGCAGCCGCCCGCTCGCTAATTTCAAACAAATCCTGAACAAACATCCCCTACAATGGACCGCAACGACTATATTTTCGGCATACGCCCCGTGATCGAGGCTATCGAAGCCGGACGCGACATCGACAAAATATTTGTCAGCAAAGAGCTCCACAGCGATGTGGCCCGCGAGCTTCTCGACAAAGCGCGCGAGATGCACGTGCTCGTTCAGCGCGTGCCCCCCGAGAAAATACAGCGCATAACCCGCAAGCAGACTCAGGGGGTGCTGGCCATACTCTCGGCTGTCACCTACCACCGCCTCGACCATCTCGTACCCGAGCTCTATGAAGCCGGTCTGATGCCGTTCGTGCTGATTCTCGACGGCATAACCGACGTGCGCAACTTCGGCGCCATAGCCCGCACGGCCGAGTGTGCCGGAGTAGACGCCATCGTCATCCCGCAACACGGAAGCGTCAGCGTCGGGGGTGATGCCGTGAAGACTTCGGCGGGCGCGCTGCTCCATATCCCGGTGTGCCGCGAACGCTCTGTGCGCGGCGCCGTTCAGTTCCTCAAAGACAACGGCTACAGAGTCGTTGCCGTCAGCGAGAAAGCCGACATAAACTATACCGAGGCAAATTTCACCGACCCGGTGGCTCTGGTCATGGGCGCCGAGGATGTCGGCATATCGCCCGACGTCTACGACCTCTGCGACCTGCGCGTCGGCATTCCGATGTTCGGCAAGATAGGGTCGCTGAACGTGTCGGTAGCCGCCGGAGTTCTTATGTATGAGGTAGTGCGCCAGCGCCTTGCCGCGAATCTCGAAGTTATCTGACACGCGAGTTTCGGGCCGCTGAAGCGACCTGACTGACACAAAAAATATAACGCCCGCACCGATTTTCGGCGCGGGCGCTGGCTTTATTATTTCCGATCAGTGCTTGATGGCCTGAAGCAGGGCCTCATGGGCAGCGGCGATGCCGTCGGCATTCTTTCCGCCTGCCTGGGCGAAGCCGGGCTGTCCGCCGCCACCGCCTTTGATGGCTTTGGCAGCCTCGCGCACAACCGTCGAGGCGTTATATCCGCTCTTGACAAGGTCGTCGGTGAACATGACCGTCAGCAGCGGCTTGCCCTGAAGGTCGACAGTGGCACCGATGAAGGCAGTGTTCTCGGGCGACTGTTCGCGCACAGCGAAAGCCACGGCCTTGACAACATCGGCCATGCGCATACCCGTCATGTCAACAACCTTCACTCCGGCGACAGTCTCGGCGTCGGCAAGAAGCTGGGCAGTCTGCATTCTGACGCGCTCCTTGAAATATTCCTCGGCCTGATGGCGCAGGCTGGCGTTCTCGTCGATGGCGCGGCGCAGGCCGACGACGACGTCGGGAGCGTTGTTGAGCATCTCGCTGACCTGACGGAGCACAGCCGTCGTCTCGCTGATCGCTTTCTCGACACGTTCGCCCGTGATGGCCTCGATTCGGCGCACTCCGGCGGCGATGCTACTCTCGCTGACAATCTTTATCATTCCGATATTGCCGGTGTTGTCGACGTGGGTTCCGCCGCAAAGCTCGACAGAGTCGTCATAGCGGATAACGCGCACCTCGTCGCCGTATTTCTCGCCGAACAGAGCCATGGCTCCCATTTCGCGGGCCTCGGCGATAGGCATATTGCGACGCTCGTCGCGCGGAGTGGCGGCGCGCACTGCGCGGTTGGCCAGACGCTCGACCTCGGCGATCTCTTCGGGAGTGAGCTTCTGGAAATGGCTGAAATCGAAGCGCAGCATATCGGGCGACACATATGATCCTTTCTGCTCGACGTGGGTGCCGAGCACCTGACGCAGAGCGTGGTGAAGCAGGTGAGTGGCCGTGTGGTTGGCGGCGATGGCGGCACGGCGTTCCCTGTCGATGGCAGCGACAAATTCTCCATCGACATTTTCGGGAAGTTTCTTTGTCAGATGCACTGCCATTCCGTTTTCGCGCTTGGTGTCGTAGATCTCGATGGACTCGCCTCCACCGACTGGAGTCAACATTCCTGTGTCGCCGACCTGACCGCCCATTTCGGCGTAGAAAGGCGACCGGGCGAGCACAATCTGATAGAACTGCCCCTTTTTCTGTTTCACGAGGCGATAGCGGAGAATCCGGGTAGTAGCCTCGGCATTGTCGTAGCCGACAAACTCAGGCTCGCCGGGATTGACGGTCACCCAGTCGGTAGCCTCGACAGCTGCGGCATTGCGGGCGCGTGCTTTCTGTGCGGCCATCTCGCTGTCGAATCCCTCGCGATCCATTGTCATTCCGTTCTCCTTTAGAATCAGCTCGGTCAGGTCGAGCGGGAAGCCGTAGGTGTCGTAGAGCGTGAAGGCATCCTTGCCCGAAATAGAGCCGGAGCCGTCGGCCTTAGCCTTGGCGATGGCGCCGTCGAGAAGTCTGATGCCGTTGTCGAGAGTGCGCAAGAAAGCGTCCTCTTCCTCCTTGATGACGCGCATGATCAGCTCGCGCTGGGCAGGAAGCTCGGGATAGGCTTCTCCCATCGAGTCGATGAGAGTGTCGACAAGGCGATACATGAAGGCCTCCTTGCGGTCGAGGAAGGTGTAGCCGTAGCGCACGGCGCGGCGCAGTATGCGGCGTATGACATATCCGGCCTTAGCGTTGGAGGGGAGCTGACTGTCGGCGATAGAGAAAGCTATCGTGCGCACATGGTCGGCAACGACGCGCATGGCTATGTCGACGCGGTGGTCTTCGCCGTATTTCTTGCCCGATATATTGGCGATCTTGTCGATCAGAGGGGTGAACACATCGGTATCGTAGTTCGACTGTTTGCCCTGAAGGGCCATGCACAGGCGCTCGAAGCCCATGCCGGTGTCGATGACGCGGGCGGGCAACGGCTCGAGGGTGCCGTCGGCCTTGCGGTTATATTGCATGAACACGAGGTTCCAGATCTCAATAACCAGAGGATTGTCTTTGTTGACGAGGCTTGCGCCGTCGGTTTCGGCGCGTTCGGCCTCGGGGCGCAGGTCGATATGGATCTCGCTGCATGGGCCGCAGGGCCCCGTGTCGCCCATCTCCCAGAAATTGTCGTGCTTGTTGCCGTTGATGATATGGGACTTAGGCAGATGTTTCTCCCAGATAGAGGCAGCCTCGTCGTCGCGGCCGATGTTGTCGGCCGGCGAACCCTCGAACACGGTTGCATAAAGGCGGTCGGGATCGAGGCCGAGACGGTCGACGAGATATTCCCAGGCCCAGTCGATGGCATCCTGCTTGAAATAGTCGCCGAACGACCAGTTTCCGAGCATCTCGAACATCGTGTGGTGGTAGGTGTCCATGCCAACCTCTTCGAGGTCGTTGTGCTTGCCGCTGACACGCAGACATTTCTGGCTGTCGGCAACCCTGCGGGCTTTGGGCACGGCATTGCCGAGAATAATATCCTTGAACTGGTTCATGCCGGCATTGGTGAACATAAGAGTGGGGTCATCCTTGATCACCATCGGAGCCGACGGAACGATTTTGTGGCCTTTCTCGCTGAAAAACTGTTTGAAAGACTCGCGGATCTCTTTTGCTGTTAGCATATTATAATACGTCTGAAAATCAAGCTGCAAAATTACAAAAAAAATTATGAATCAGAAATCTGGAATCAGGAATTGTTTTTAGAAAAAATGTTTATATTTGCAACTGAAACCTATTTAATCTCAAACTAATTCTTCGTTTTATGAATTTAAAAGCTACATTTGTTATTTCTTCCGTTGCTTTGGGACTCACAGTTGCGGCCCAGAACCCGCCTCCTTTCGACAATCCGGGTGTAACCGCTAATCCGGTGCAGGGAGAGGTCGGCACTCTGCAGCGCTTCTCGCTGACCTACGAGAATGAGCAAGGCGTCGTTCCGAATCCCTATCAGTATTCAATAACCGTGACGAAATACGGCGAGACAGATGTTCTGATGGGCGCCACGGCCATGACCGACGCCAAGCAGTATAACATTCTTCACGTCACTCTCGACCGCACGCTGCGCGAGCCGGGCGCCTACGTCGTCACCATACCGACCGGCTTCGCCCAGAACTGGGACTATGCCGATGTCGCCGAAACAAAATGGCTCTACATCGTCACCGGCGACGAAGAGAATCCCGACGAGTTCGTCCCCTACGACAATGTCGGCGTCGCAATCAGCCCGCGACAGGGCGTCTACGACAAGATCGGCGAGAATTTCCAGCTCAATTTCGACTACCAGTCGATAGGCGTGAATCCGGCCATGCTAATCCGCATGATCGACGATGCAACAGGTGTTGTCTGCGGCACATTCAGCATCGACTATACCTTCACCGACGACCATCTGGCCGTGCTGAACCAGTTTGTGCTCGCCTCTGACCGCGAAGTGACAGCCCCCGGCTCATACACACTTGAGTTCCCGATGGGCACATTCTACCGCTCGTCGGACAGCGAAGACCTGCCGGCCTTCAAATTCCGATATGTCGTCAGCGAGACAGGCGAAGCCTACAGGCCCGATCCGGCCTACAGCGTCGTCTATCCCTCCGACGGCTCGACAGTGCGCCGGCTCAGCCGCCTCGTCGTCACCTTCCCCGACTATGGGAAAGCCGGGCCGGCCCTCAATTCCGACATCACGGTCGTCGACGGAATGGGGAAAGAGGTCGCAACCGGCATACTTCTCGCCACAAAAGAGAAGATCGGACAGAATCAGGTTGCCGTCACCTTCTCAAGCGACATTACGGCCGAGGGCGACTATTACGTCACAATGCCCGAAGGCACTTTCCTCGTCGGCGAGAACGGCGCGAAGAGCGAGCAGATAGTTCTTAAATACACTGTCAAAGACAACGCCTACGACCCCGAAGACCCCGACGGCCCCTACGACAACCGCGGCGTCACAATATATCCCGAACAGGGGCGCTACAAGTCGCTCAACACATTCACTCTGACGTTCGACTGCCCGAAGACCGGAATCAACTTCGCCAAGATGATTAAAGTCTACAACGACGAAACGGGCGACATCTTCGGCACCTGCGGCATCGACTACGGCGCCAACATGGGGCGCGAGGTCATCGCCGACGTTATTCCGTGGATGAATGTCCCCGGCACCTACACAATCGATTTCCCGCAGGGAACATTCTACGACTACGGCACCGAAGAAGAGCCCGAGATGCCGGCCTACAAATTCCGCTATGTCATCGCCGAGAACGGCGCCACTGTCGAGCCGGCCGCAGAGAACGTAGTCGCCGATCCCGCCTCAGGCTCGATAGTTCCGCGCATCGACAACATAACGGTAACCTTCCCCGACTTCACGCGCATCGAGCGCAGCCATATCGTCGACCAGCTCAACACCGAGATAAAGGTTGTCAACGCCGCCGGAACGGTAGTGTCGGAAGGGGCGGTCAACCACAATCAGACCGGCCTCGCCGCCAACACGATGCAGATCAAGTTCGACCCGGCGGTTGTCGAAAACGGCCGATACGAGATCATCTTCGCACGCCGCGTGTTCCTTCTCGGCGAGCCTGACGATCATCGCTTCAACGAAGAATTCAGCATCAGCTATTCTATAACCGAAGGCTCGATTGAGACAGTAGCCGGGGATGACGGCAACGCTCCGGCCCGCATCTACGACCTGCGCGGTGTTCGCGTCGACAGCGCCGACGCTCCCGGAGTCTATATCATTGTCAAAGCCGACGGCACCGCAACCAAGACGGTTGTCCGCTGAAGCCCACACCATCTCACAAGAGCGGCCGGCGCAATTCGCACCGGCCGCTTACTGTTTATGGTTTTACTGTTCCATCAGTAGTTGAGGTTGTAGATGGTGGTCATGTCGAGGTCGGTCCAGGTGGCGGTGTCGAGCAGTTTGCCGGTCTGGGTGTCGTAGAACGAGGCGACAACTTTATGACCGCCTGCCCAGAACGGAGCCGACACTCCGCCTTCATAGCCGTTCATTTCACCGAGAGCGATGCTGTAGTCGGGCTCTGCGTCGTCGTTGTTGACGTAGATGTCGACCGAAATATCTACCGACGACATGAAACCGCAGGGGAGCTCTTCGGTCAGACGGACACGGCATATACCGGCAGAGGGGCTGAAGACGAACGATTTCGACTCGTCGGTCTTGAAATTCTTCATCGTGATTTTCTTTCCGTCGTAGGCGGTTATCCACATATCATTGAACAGGCCGCTGCTCTGGCTCAGATAGTAATGGTCGCCTTCACGAACAGGAATACCGGACATACTGCCGCCAACACAAGAATAGCTGTTGCCCCATTTGACAGCCGAACGGTTATAGCCGAATGCCTGAGGCCAGCCGGTGGTTGTGAATATCATAAACGACATGTCCTGCTCGCCGAGCCATACGCCCTCCATAGTTTCGATAAACTGAACGTTGGTGGGAACCGTGAACGAGTTTCCTCCATCAGGCTCATCATCGTCGGAACACGACACAAGAGGAAAGCACAAAGCGACAGCGAAGAGCATCACGAGGTAATAAAAAGGCTTTTTCATAAGATAGATTTTGAGTTAAAAAAGTATTCAAGTGCAAAGCTAAAACAAAAATTCACAAATTACCCCCCCCAATTGTTAAATACATTTAAACAGACGAGAGGCCGTGTCGTATGACACAGCCTCTCGTGAATATAAATATTGGCGGCATTCAGTCTTTAGAGAGCGGGACGGCGTAGTAGCGTTTCTGGCCGGTCGGATAGATGCCGGTTATGAACATTACGGGGTCGCTGTCGCTCTTGACGATGGCGTTATAGAGCTTCTCGACGTCGTCGGCGTCGGTCACGCGCGAATTGTTGATGTCGAGAATTATGAAGCCGTCTTTGATGCCGGCATCTTTGAACAGACCGTCTTTGAGACCGATGACTTCGAGACCGGCGCGAATGCCGAGCGAGCGGCAGGTTTCCTCACTGGCGGCGCGGAAGGCACAGCCGAGCTCGGTGACGCTTCCGGGCTGGGTCACCTTGGTGTTACCCTGGGAGTTGCGCAGCGTCAGCATGGCCTCGCTCGTCTTGTTGTCGCGGACGTAGGTCACCTTGACTTTGTCGCCGGGACGATAGCGGGCTACCTGCTCGTGGAGTTGGGCGATGGTCTTGACGGGCTGGCCGCCGAGGGCTATGATGACGTCGCCTTTCTTCAGGCCGGCCTCGCGTGCGGCCGAGAGATCGGAAACCTCTTCGATAACGGCACCTTCGTTGACAGCCGTGATACCTTTTTCTTTGGCAATCTTCGAGTTCAGCTCGGAGATGGTGATACCGAGAACGGCACGCTGCACGGCGCCATACTGACGGATGTCACTGACGACTTTCTTGACAATCGATGTCGGGATAGCGAACGAGTAGCCCGAATAAGATCCGGTGTTCGAATAGATTGCCGTATTGATTCCGACAAGCTCGCCGGCGAGGTTCACCAGGGCTCCCCCGCTGTTGCCGGGATTGACGGCGGCATCGGTCTGGATATAGCTCTCGATACCCATATTGCGCGAGTGGGTCACCTGCGAGATGCTGCGGGCCTTTGCCGACACGATGCCGGAGGTCACTGTCGAGGTGAAGCCGAAGGGGTTACCCACGGCAAGCACCCATTCGCCGACTTTCAGCTTGTCGCTGTCGCCCATGGGGATGACAGGCAGCTCTTTGGCGTCGATCTTGACCAGCGCGAGGTCGGTGTTGGGATCGGAGCCTACGACGGTGGCATTGAATGTGCGGTTGTCGTTAAGGGTCACTTCGAGGCGTTCGGCACCGTCGATGACATGGTTGTTGGTGACGATATATCCGTCGTCGCTGATGATTACGCCCGAGCCGAGTCCGAGTTGACGCTGGGCCGACTCATCGTCGCTGTCGCCTCCGCGCTGGCGGGGCTGAGGCTGAGGCTGCTGGCGGCGCGGTGTGCCGAAGAAAAAGTCGAAGAGGTCATCGCCGAACGGATTGAAACCGCCCTGATTGCCATACTGCATACGCGGAGTGGCGAAGCTCTTGATCGAGACTACGCCGTTGACGGTCGACTCGGCGGCCTTGGTGAAGTCGGCGTTGGCCGGAGCGGCGGCTGCGGCCGTGCGGTAGAATTTGTTCTGTCCGGCGGCCTGCTCCGCGGGAGTACCTTCGGAATTGCTGTTCATAGTGAAGAGACTCGCACCGGGGAGTCCGGTAGCGGCCGACAGACGGCCGATAGAGAAAACTGTGGCTCCACTGCACACGATGGCTACCGCGGCAGTCAGAGCGAGCTGTTTAAACTGGTTCTTGTTCATAATCGAAAATAATGAGCATTTTTTCAACTATGACGGCAAAAACCGCGCCTTATTACACGTCGGCAACGATTGCTTAAAAATTTTTAAACATTGGCCATGTTTTTTCAATTCTTTTTGCATTGTCGGGGGTGAATAGCTACTTTTGCGGATATGAAGCTCACAAAAGCCCTTGTCAGTGTCATGACATTTGTAGCGTTGGCCGGTCCGGCGGCCGGCCTTATGACCTCGTGCTCGTCGTCGAAGCAGGCGGCGTCGGTCGTAACCCGGCGTCAAAACAACGGTTCGAAGAAAGAGCCGTCACTGAAGCCGCCACGGCTCGAGGCCGACGCTCCGGGCAGCTGGCGCTCGCTCTACAGCGAGGGGTGTAAATGGCTCGGCACACCTTATAAATACGGGGGCAACGACCGCGACGGAGTCGACTGCTCGGGCCTGATGGTAGCCATCTACCGCGACGCCCTCAACATAAAGCTTCCGCGGACGTCGCGGCAGCAGAGCGAATGGTGCAGGCGCGTCGACATCAAGAACCTTCAGCCGGGCGATCTCCTTTTCTTCGACACCTCGCGCGACCGCGACGGAAAGGTAAGCCATGTCGGCCTCTATCTCGGAAGCGGCGAAATGCTTCATTCATCGACAAGCCGCGGCGTTATTGTCAGCGCGATCGTCGACAACTATTATTCGGAACGGCTTCTGGCCTGCGGGCGAGTGGCCGATATGGCGACCGACAAGCCGGACAAGGCTGATAAGCCCAATGAGACCAATAAGGCTAATAGGGCCAATAAGCCTAATGAGGCCAATAGGCCCGACAGCGATCCGCGCGCCGCGGTTTTAGGCTCGCTGATCGAAGAAAAGCTCGACTCAATTTTCGCCAACGCCGACCATTGACAATCTCATAACCAACCACTGAAACAACAATGACAAAACCCGACCGCCGGATTGCCCCGGAAGTATCTGTTCCGGGAAACCTCATAATGCCCCCTGTCGAATCGCTGATTCTCGCCAACGGCGCGCGTCTGGCGTGCTACTCCGGCGGCGACGCCGACGTCAACAGCCTGACAGTGGCCATCGGAGGCGGCACAGCCGAAGAGGAGGTCGCCGGGCTGACATCGCTGACCAACGCAGTGGCCGTCGACGGCACAACGGCAATGACCTCCGAAGAGATTGCCGAAGTGCTTGATTTCAACGGCTCGTGGACATCGGGCAATGTAGGCCTACACCGTTCAACGCGCCATTTCTTCTCGCTCAACAGCCGCTTCGACGACGTTCTGCCCGTTATAGCCGACATCATTGAGTCGCCGGTATTTCCCGACCACGAGAGCGCTGTCGGCTGCGAGAAAAGCGCACGTCAGGCCGAGCTCGAACGCGAAAAAGAGCGGTTCTACTCCGACAACGAAGTGAACAGGCTGCTGAAAGGACGCTGGAGCCGGTCTGCCCGCGTCGCCGAACCCGACGAGCTGAGGGCGCTGACAGCCGACGACCTGCGCCGAGCCTACCGCCGGGCGTTCAATCCGCTCAACATGACGGTCTACCTCTCAGGCCGGCTGACGCCTCATATCGTCGACGCCGTAGCCTCGCGTTTCGGAGCCATGAAAGCGCGCGGCGAGGGAATTCTTCCGGCGGTTTCCGACTTCAAAGCCGACGGCGCGCCGCGACGTGTCGACATCCCGCGTCCGGGCGCGCTCCAGAGCGCCATCTCAGCAGGCATAGCCACCCCCGTAGGCCGTCGCGACGACGACTACGAGATGCTTCGCATCGCCGTTGTCGCCTTAGGTGGATATTTCGGCAGCCGCCTGATGCTCAACATACGCGAGGACAAAGGCTATACCTACGGCATCGGGGCCTCTCTGATGGGCTATCCCGGCGAGAGTTTCCTCAGGATCTCGACCCAGTGCGACAACCGCTATGCCGACAGCGTCATCGACGAGATCCGCGCCGAGCTGCTGCGTCTGCAAAGTCCCGACAGCTTCAACACCGACGAAATAGAGCGCCTGCGCTCTTTCGTCACTACCCTGCTCACTGCCGAGCTCGACAGTCCGTTCGCCATTATGAACCATCACGCCGTTCTCGACGACGTCGGCGCTCCGGCCGATTATTTCGCACGCCAGCAACGGGCTCTGGCATCGATGACCCCCGACAGCCTGTCCGGGATAGCACGACGCTATCTCTCGCCCGACAGCCTCTATATCGCAGTCGCAGGCGACATCAAAAAATAGCCGGTTAACGTAGTTTAACTCTCGGGGGCGCCTAACAATAGCGGTGGGAGCGGTGTTTTCTAAGATAGAAATTACTAACAACTAACACCTTCTACTATTATGAACACCGCACCTCTTCAAGGAATCAAGGTAGTTGACCTCACAGAAGTACAATCAGGCCCGTCGTGCACACAGCTTCTCGCTTGGCTCGGCGCCGAAGTCATAAAAATCGAACGTCCGGGAAAGGGGGACGCAACACGCAAAGAGCTTCAGTTCGACCCCGACTGCCCCAGCTATTACTTCCTCCAGCTCAACAGCGACAAGAAATCTATCTCGCTCGACTGCAAAACTCCCGACGGCAAGGAAGTGCTCACAAAACTCATCAAAGAAGCCGATATTTTCGTCGAGAACCTTCATCCGGGAGCAGCCGACAAGCTCGGATTCTCATGGGAAGCCGTCCATGCTCTCAACCCGCGCTGTATCTACGGAACAATCAAGGGTTTCCCCCAGTCATCGAAATACAAAGACCTCAAAGCCTACGAACCTGTGGCTCAGGTAACGGCGGCAGCAGCCTCAACTACAGGCTGGTATGAAGGAGAATACAACATCCCGACCCAAAGCGGCGCAGCCCTTGGCGACTCGAACACCGGCATGCACCTGACAATCGGTCTTCTGGCCGCTCTTGTCCAGCGCGAAAAGACCGGCGAGGGAGTATTCGTCTACCAGTCGATGCACAACGCCTGCCTCAACCTCTGCCGAATCAAGACCCGCGACCAGCTGACCCTCGACAAGCTCGGCTACCTGACCCAGTTCCCCCAGTACCCCAACGGCAAGTTCGGCGACTTCGTTCCGCGCTCGGGCAACACCGAAGGCAGCGGTGTTCTCGGCTGGACTTATCCCTCGCTCGGCTATGAGACCGACCCGAACGCCTATGTCTACATCATCTTCCAGCGCGATGCCAAATCGTTCGAGAAAGCCTGTCAGGCATTCGGCTTCGAAGACTGGCTGACCAATCCCGATTTCAATACCGCCGACGCCCGCGACCGCCACAAAGATGAAATCATTGCCCGCGTAACCGAATGGAGCAAGACCCGCACAAAATTCGAAGCCACCGAGCAGCTGTCGAAATTCGGCGTTCCCGTAGGCCCCGTTCTCTCGACTAAGGAAATCATGGACGACCCGACCCTTTACGACGGCAACACCCTTGTCAAGATCAATCAGGGAGGCAAAGTCGGCGAATTCGTGACCGTCGGCGTACCCTTCACTATGAGCAACTATCAGCCGACCTACGGCCCCTGCCCGACTCTCGGCGGCAACACCGACGAGATTCTGACCTCGCTCGGCTACAGCGCCGAACAGATAGCCGAAATGGCCAAGAACGGCACAACCGCTCCCCTGCCCCCGACAGCAAAAGCTTGACAATCATCTAAAATTCACGGGAGGTCGAAACGGCCTCCCGTGAAAACAACTATTATCAAACAATAACCACAGTTTCAACTTAAAGCTTCGAAAAGAAATGGCTAACCAACCTCTCAACATAAAGCCGGGCCAGCCGCTTCCCGCCTCAGTGACAGGAGGGCCGACCTACCCGGAACAGGTCACCGGAATGCGCGTGCTTGCCATGTCGCTCCACAAGATCGGCGTTGACAAGATGTATGGTCTTGTCGGCATTCCCGTTACAGAAGTCGCTTATATCGCCCAGGAAGAGGGCATCAAGTTTGTCGGCTTCCGCCATGAGCAGCAGGCCGGCATGGCCGCCGCCACCCACGGCTTCCTGACAAAGACACCGGGTGTTCTGCTGACAGTCAGCTCACTCGGTTTTCTCAACGGTCTGACCTCAACCATCAACGCCACCGTCAACTGCTACCCGATGATCCAGATCTCTGGTTCGAGCGACCGCGACACCGTCGACATGCAACAGGGAGCCTACGAGGAACTCGACCAGTTCGCCGTAGCGCGCCCGCTTGTCAAAGCCGCCTACCGCGTCAACAAGCCTGAAGACATCCCGACAGCCGTTGTGCGCGCCTATCGCGCCGCCATCAGCGGACGCCCCGGCGGCGTCTATCTCGACATGACAGTGGCGAGCCTCGGAGGTGTCATCGACGCCGACAAGGCCAACGCTCTCATCGACGCCATGATTCCGCCGGTCGACCCCGTGGCCGAAGTCGCTCCCAACGCCGATTCGGTCAAGCGCGCTGCCGACCTCATCGCCGGCGCCCGTAAGCCGGTGTTCCTGCTGGGTAAGGGAGCCGCCTATGCTCAGGTCGACGACAAGATCAAGAATCTGATCGAATCGACAGGCATTCCATACTACCCCATGTCAATGGCAAAGGGTCTGCTGCCCGACAACCATCCGCTGAGCGCCCTCTCAGCCCGCTCTACGATAATGAAAGAAGCCGATGTGGTCGTCCTCGTAGGCGCGCGTCTTAACTGGCTTCTGTCGCGCGGCCACGGCAAGTGGAATCCCGAAGGGCAATTCGTGCAGCTCGACATCGATCCGGTCGAAATCGACTGCAACCGCCATATCGCCGCTCCCGTGGTCGGCGACCTCGGTCTGTCGCTCAATGCCCTCGCTGCTGCTCTGGCGGACCGCAAGCTCTCGGCCGACCCGCAGTGGGTCAAAGAGATTCAGGCCATCACCGTGGCCAAGAACGCCTCTTTCGCCAAATGGCTTGCGCCGCAGACTGTGCCGATGACCCACTGGAGCGCCCTCTCGGCCGCCAAGAAAGTCATCGAAGCCAACCCCGACGTCATTCTGGTCAATGAAGGCGCCAACACCCTCGACGACACGCGCGACGCCATCGACATGTCGCTGCCGCGCCACCGCATCGACTGCGCCACCTGGGCCATCATGGGAATGGGAATGGGCTCTGCCATAGGCGCCGCCGTGGCCACCGGCAAACAGGTTGTCGCAATCGAAGGCGACAGCGCGTTCGGCTTCAGCGGAATGGACTTCTCGACTATATGTCGCTTCAATCTGCCGGTCACCGTCTGTATCTTCAACAATGGAGGCATCTACAACGGCATCGGTGTGAACCTCAGCAACGACGGCGACCCGGCCCCGACAACCCTCGATGTCAAAGCCCGCTACGACAAGCTCGCCGAAGCCTTCGGCGCACAGAACTACTATGTGACGACTCCGGCTGAGTTCGCCACAGCCCTGACCGAAGCCATTGCCTCGAAAAAGCCCTGCCTCATCGACGTCCAGCTCGCCGCAGACTCGGGCAAAGAAAGCGGCCATATCGGCTATCTGAATCCGTCGCCGCTGATCGACATCGAAGTATAAAACCGTAAAACTCGAAGTATGGAACATATAATACTATACGCCATAGTCCCGATAATCGTGATCATGGCATTGGGATACTTCTCGGGAAAGGCCGGGTCGTTCAACGGCAACGACGCACGCACGCTCAACAAGGTCGTTCTTAACTACGCCCTTCCTGCGGCCCTGTTCGTGTCGATCATCAAGGCCAACCGCGAGATGCTCGCCGTCGATCTGAAGCTGACAATAGTTTCGTTCGTGGTTCTGATAGCGATGTTCTTCGTGGTCTATCTGGTTTTCCGCTATATGTTCAAGGACACGATCGGAGAATCGGCCGTCAGTGCCCTTATCAGCGGTTCGCCGACAATCGGATTCCTCGGCTTCGCAGTTCTTCAGCCTATCTTCGGAACGCTGCCTACAGTGGGCCTCGTGGTCGCCATCGTCTCGATCGAGGTCAACGCCATCGGAATTCCTATCGGCCTCGCTCTTCTGAAGATGGGCAACGCCGAAAAGGGTGTTGCCGCCGACGGAGGCAAAAAGCCGAGCGCATGGCTGCCCGTTCTGAACGCCCTGAAAGAGCCTGTGGCATGGGTGCCTATCGTAGCTGTGATTCTCGTGTTGCTCGGTGTCGAATGGCCCGACTATCTCAATCCGTCGTTCGACCTTATCAAAGGCGCCAACGCCTCGTGTGCGGTATTCGCCGCCGGTATAACCCTGTCGTCGGTCAAGATCCAGATAAACTGGCAGGCCTGGGCAGGTGTGATTCTGAAACTTATAGTGATGCCTCTGGCAATCCTCGTTGTCGGCCTGCTCTGCCACATGGATCCGACGAACCTGAAGATGCTCGTTGTCTGCGCAGCCCTTCCGCCTGCCTTCTCGGGCATTATCATCGCCAGCCGCTACAACACCTACGTGGCAACCGGAACAAGCTCGCTGTTCCTCTCAGTTATCTGCTTCATGTTCATGTGCCCGATATGGATCGCCATAACCGAAGCCTGCATAACAAAATTCTACTGATAAATTCCAATTCCTTTCTGTCAAATTTCCAGACTCAGCGTGAGCCGCCATTGAACGGCGGCTCACGCCTTATTTCCACCCGATTTCATGGCCAGACAGATTATTGACGGCTGCACGGCGGCCACCCACGTGGCCTACGCTCTGAGCGATGTCGCCACGATATATCCCATCACTCCCATAGCCGAGATGGGTCAGACAGCCCAGCAGTGGGGCCTCGTCGAGGGGCGCAAGAACCTCATGGGGCAGATTCTCGACGTGCGCGAGATGGAAAGCGAGCTCGGAGCGGCCGGAGCCACCCACGGCGCTCTCCGCGCCGGAGCCCTCGCCACGACGTTCACCTGCTCGCAGGGACTCGCGCTGATGTTCCCGAATATGTTCAAGATAGCCGGCGAACAGCTTCCGGCGGTATTCCATGTCGGCTCGCGCTCTCTGGCAAGCCACGCACTGTCGATTTTCGGCGATCATCAGGACGTGATGGCCTGCCGCGCGACAGGCTTCGCCGTGCTGGCGTCGGCCAATGTTCAGGAGACGATGGATCTCGCGCTTGTCGCCCACGTCGCCGCCATCGACGGCTCGATGCCTGTTGTCCATCTCATGGACGGCTGGCGCACCTCCAACGAGATGTCGACCATTGAGATGATCGACTACGAGGATATGCGCGGCCTTGTCGACTGGGAGAAAGTGGCCGATTTCAGGCGCCGGGCGATGAACCCCGAGACCCCCGACCTCCACGGGTCGGCCCAGAATCCCGACGTCTTCTTTCAGAACCGCGAGGCGTGTAACAGCGCTTATGCCGCCTTCCCCGCAATAGTAGGCGCCGCCATGAAGCGCGTCGGCGACCTGACGGGGCGCCGTTACGGTCTCATAGACTATCATGGGGCGGCCGACGCCGAATATATCATGGTGGCGATCGGCTCTTCGACGATGGTCGCCGCCGAAGCTGTCGACTGGCTCAATGCGCGCGGCACAAAGACGGGGCTGATGACCGTCAGGCTCGTTCTCCCCTTCCCCGCCGGAGAATTTGTCAGGCTTCTGCCTCCGACAGTAAAGAGGATTGCCGTCATGAACCGCACCAAAGAGCCGGGAAGCAGCGCCGAGCCGCTGACGCTAGACGTCATGGCCGCTCTCTACGGCCGCGCAGGCGCTCCCGCCGTCTATAACGGCCGCTACGGCCTGTCGAGCAAAGATTTCACCCCCTCGATGGCCGCTGCCGTCTTCGAAGCTATGGCAGCCGGAAAGCTCGGCAAGGATTTCACTGTCGGGATCAACGACGACGTCACGCGCCTGTCGGTCGATGTGACAAAGACCATCGACACTTCTGTTCCGGGCGAATATCAGGCCGTTTTCTACGGAATCGGATCGGACGGCACTGTCAGCTCGACAAAGCTCGCCGCCGGAATCATAGGCGGAAGCGCCGGACTATATGCCCAGGCTTTTTTCTCTTATTCGGCAAAGAAATCGGGAGGTTACACAATCTCTCAGCTGAGGTTCGCCAAGAATCCGATAACGAGTGCCTACGGCATCGAGCACGCCAACTATATCGGATGCAACAAAGACAGCTATATAACGCGCTACCATATGCTCGACACGGCCCGAGAGAACGCGGTCTTCGTGCTCAACACCCCTCTGACGGGCGACGCGCTTGCCGCGAAGCTACCGCCTGCCGTCAAGCGCCGTATAGGCCGGCTCAATCTGAAGTTCTACACCATCGACGCCGCCGCCATAGCTGCAGCCAACCGGCTCGGAGTCAGAATCAACACGATCATGATGACCGTGTTCCTCTATCTGAGCCGGGTCATTCCCTTCGACGAGGCAAAAGCGGCTTTGTCCGAACAGGTCAGACAGCGCTATATGCACGCCGGAGGCGCCGACGTGGCCAATAATCTCAAAGCTATCGACGACACTATATCCGGACTCAGAGAGGTCAGCTATCCGGCATCGTGGGCCGACGAGCCCGATCAGTTCCCCGTGGAGAAAACCGGAGTTGACTTCATCGACAGAATAGCGCGCCCATGTCTCGACCTTCAGGGCGACAGGCTGCCCGTGTCGCTCTTCGCACCCGACGGCCGAATCCCCGCCGGAACGACAGCCTACGAGAAGCGCGCAATTGCGCTCGAAGTGCCGCAATGGAATCCCGACAAGTGCATCCAGTGCACCGAGTGCTCGCTGGTATGCTCCCACGCCTCTATACGTCCGCTGCTTCTCGACAGCGCGGAGGCAGCGGAAGCGCCGGCCGGATTCGCCACCCTTGCCGCCAAAAACGGAGAGGCTCTGAAGCCTTACAGGTTCAGAATTCAGGTGTGGGCGCGCGACTGCACGGGGTGCGCATCGTGCGCTACAATTTGCCCGGGCCACGCCCTCACGATGATGCCTGCTGCCGCTGAAATCACCGCTCAGACGCCTTTTGAGCAATGGGCTGAAAAGAATGTCACCTATAAGGAGAATGTCATAGACCGCTTCACAATCAACGGAAGCCAGTTCATGCAGCCCCTGATGGAGTTCTCGGGAGCCTGCGGCGGATGCGGCGAAACGCCCTACGTCAAACTGCTGACGCAGTTCTTCGGCGACAGGATGCTGATTGCCAACGCAACCGGCTGCTCGTCGATATGGGGAGGCGACTACCCGAGCAATGCCTATTGCGCCAATGCGAAAGGGCATGGGCCGGCGTGGGCGAACTCGCTCTTCGAAGACAACGCCGAATTCGGATTCGGCATGGCGGCAGCCGTCGAACAGCGGCGCAAACGCCTGCTCGATGCCGCCGGAAGACTCGCCACGGCAGCTGACACCGCCGTATCCCGGGCAGCGAAAGCATATGTCGAAGCGTTCGACGACCCCGACGCCTCAGGCACGACAGGGCGCGCTCTGGTCGAGGCTATCGAGGGCGCCGCGCTGACCGACAGCGACGCTCGGGCTGTCACAGGCGACGCCGGAATGCTGCGCAGCAAGACAGTCTGGGCCATAGGCGGCGACGGTTGGGCCTACGACATCGGTTTCGCCGGACTCGACCATGTTCTCGCCTCGGGGCAGAACATCAACATTCTCGTGCTCGACACCGAATGTTATTCGAACACCGGCGGCCAGACATCGAAGGCGACGCCGATGGCCTCGACAGCCAAATATTCGCCGCTGGGCAAGACGACGTTCAAGAAAGACCTCGCACGCATGATGATGACCTACGGCAACATATATGTGGCCACCGTATCCCTCGGGGCCAACTATTCCCAGACCATCACCGCCATGCGCGAAGCCGAGGCTTATCCAGGGCCGTCGATAATCGTGGCCTACTGCCCCTGCATCAACCACGGAATACGCACCGGCATGTCGCATTCCATCGTCGAGGAACGCGATGCCGTCCGCGCCGGCTACTGGCCTCTGATGCGCTACAACCCGTCGGCCGCAGAGCCGCTGACCATAGACTGCGCCGCCCCCGACGGAAAACTGATCGATTATATCAACAATGAAAACCGCTACGCCGACCTGCGCATGATTTCGCCGGCCGACGCCGATAGGCTCCAGCCCATGCTGCAGAAGCGCCTCTACAGTGTCTTCACGAATCTGGCTGCCGCGGTCAAGCTGCCTCCCGTTCTCGGTTAGACCTGTTCCTCACCGCCCGTCGGAGACTGAACCTGACGGAGCGGTGCGGCGTTGTTGTTATAAAGGATGTAAAACATGGAACGTATCGTTGTTATAGGCGGAGGATTCGCCGGACTGAATTTCATCAAGCATATCGACCGTAAACGGTTTGAAGTCATTGTCGTTGACCGCAATAACTACCACAGCTTCCCGCCGCTGTTCTATCAGGTGGCGTCGGCCGGCCTCGAACCGGCCTCGATCTCTTTTCCCTTCCGTCGCGAGATGCGCAAGAAGCGCATAAAGGGGGTGAAATATAACTATGGCTGCGTGAAGACGATCGACCTCGCCCGTCGGTGTGTTGTCACCCAGTTCGAGACCGTGCCGTTCGACAAGCTCGTCATTGCCGCCGGGACGACCAACAACTTCTTCGGCAACACAGGCCTGAGGGAACATGTCTACACCCTGAAATCGACCTCCGAAGCTCTACGCTGCCGCAACGCCGTTCTCGAAAGGCTCGAACGGGCGTCGGTATCGGCCGACCCTCAGGAACGCAGGCGCCTGCTGACCTTCGTCGTCATCGGCGGAGGGCCCACAGGGGTAGAGATGGCCGGCGCGCTCGGCGAAATGAAGCGCTATATAATAAAGCGCGAATATCCGGGAATCAGACCCGAAGAGGTGAGGATAATCCTTCTCGAAGGGTCGCCGTGTCTGTTAGGGGCAATGAGCGCAAAAGCGCAGCACGACGCCTTGCGCGACTTAGGCTCGCTGATGGTCGACGTCAGGCTCGGCACGCTTATGAAAAACTACGAGGATGGAGTTATAACTCTCGCCAATGGCACTACTATAGATTCCGAAACCGTTATCTGGACGGCCGGAATAACCGGGACTCCTTTTGAAATCGTGGGGTCAGACCTCAGGCAAGGGCCCGGAGGACGGTTTGTGACCGACGACTGCTGCCGAGTCGAGGGCGCCGAAGGGGTCTATGCCCTTGGCGACATCGGCATCCACATCACCGACGACCATCCGCGCGGACTCCCTCAGCTTGCCCAGGTTGCCATTCAGCAGGGCGTCTATCTTGCGAAATGCCTCAGTGCCGGAAAATTCGAACGGCCGTTCCGTTATAAGGACAAGGGAACCATGGCGACCATCGGGCGCAACCGCGCCGTTGTCGACATGGGCCGTATCCACGTCGGCGGCCTCGCGGCATGGCTGATGTGGATGTTTGTCCATCTCATGTCGCTGCTAGGGATGAGAAACCGCGTCATTGTGATGATAAACTGGATCTGGAGTTATTTCACCTTCAACACCTCGCTGCGCCTGCTGATAATCGCAGCCCGACTGCCACGCCGGCGCGGCCCCGAGGAATAAGCCCGTAAATCGATATTGTTTTGTAATATCGCTTCTTATTTTTAAATTTGCACATTGAAAGAAATCTGTGGCCATGCATCGGTTATTCAAATATGACAGAGCAATCAACTCGTTGCTGTATTCCTTAAAATCGTTAGGGGGGACTTCTGACATGCACAAACTGTGCAAAATCCTCTACTTCGCCGATCAGCGCCATTTGTCGGAATACGGGCGCAGCATAACGGGCGACACCTACATCGCGATGCAATTCGGGCCAGTGCCATCATGTGTCGACGATATTCTGAAGGCTCTCCGAGGCGACAGTTTCTTTTCATCGGTACCCGAAATAGAACAGCTCAAGCACTGCATGGTCTTCGACAACAAGTTTATTGTGCGCGCTCTTGCCGAGCCGGATATGGACGAGCTGTCGGGCACCGATGTCCAGTGTCTCGACTACGCCATAGACCTCTGTAAAGACAAATCGTTTGCCGAGCTCACCAAATTCTCACACGGACTCGCATGGAACAACACCCAGCGCGACCGCGCAATTTCAGTGAAAGATATTTTAAGGGAGGCGGGTGACGAAGAATCCTACGTCGAATATATCGCCGACAATCTGAAGACCCAAGCATCGTTTCTGTAATGGAATTGCCTCCGGAATTGCTGCGTCAGGGCATAGAACGCGGCTCGATACTTCTCTCAGACTGCTTTGAGGACATAGATCATGCGAAGTTTTTTGCAGTCATGGGTATCTATGAGGATCGTATCGCAGGATTCTTCTTCATCAATTCGCGCATTCACCCGATTATAGAATCGAAACCGGCTCACTTCGCAATGCAGTATCTTTTAAGCAAAAAAGATTACCCTTTTTTGCGATACGATTCCTTTCTCGGAGCGAATGAATTGCAGACACGACCGGTCGACACCTTAGTGGAATCAATGCGAACCGAACAGACAATAATTGTCGGTCATCTTACAGACCGGGATCTTGCCGCCGTGCTGGAAGCGTGCCGTCAGAGCGATCTGTTCTCTGCTAAAGAAAAAAGACAGTATTTCTATCCTGACTGACTCACCGCTGAATAGCCGCCCCGGCCGGAGTTTTTTCGCGCTGGGCGGAATGTTTTAGCGGAATTTAAGCTATATTTGCGTCGGACATCCGCGGGAGCCAGCCGTAGAGACGGCGCCACGGCTCTGCGGTGGCTAATACCATGACACAATTACAGCGATAACTATGGACAGGATTTTAAGCAATGTAGAGAGAGTCTACAACAATGGTGCGACTCATCGGTTTCCGACCAATGTGCCGTATGTCACGGTCGACAATTTTCCGAAATTAGGCAAGCTTGCCGCGATGAGATTTCTGGAGTGGGTCAGCGACAACCCCGAGGGTGTGATCAGCCTTCCGACGGGGAAGACTCCGGAATATTTCATCGAATGGGTCAGGCGCGCGCTCGAGCGGTGGGACAGCGCCGAGGGACGCCTCATGCGCGAGGAAAGCGGGCTGACCGTAGACCGCCGGCCCGACCTCAGCGGCCTGCGCTTCGTGCAGATCGACGAGTTCTATCCCATCGATCCCCGACAACACAACAGCTTTTATAATTACGTTCAGAAATATTATGTCGGAGGATTCGGACTCGACCCGAAGAGAGGTCAGTTTATCAACTGCGATGAGATTCCTCTTCCGGGAGGCCGGAGGTTCACTGAGGTGTTCGCCGACGGAGCTGTCGATCTCGGTCTCCGCTACCGTGAGCCGAAAAGCCGGGCAGAAGAGCTTCAGCAGCAGTCGATATTCATGATCGACGACTGGTGTGCCAACTACGAGCAGCGCATCCGCGACATGGGAGGCATAGGATTCTTCTTAGGCGGCATAGGCCCTGACGGACATATCGCATTCAACACCCGCGGCAGCGACCCCCATTCGACTACGCGCCTTACCCACACCAATTTCGAGACACAGGCCGCCGCAGCCGGCGACCTCGGCGGAATCGAGGTGTCGCGCACAAAGCCGGTCATCACGATCGGGCTCGACACGATAACCTATAACAAAGACTGTGTGGCGATAATCTTTGCCGCCGGCGAGGCGAAAGCAGAGGTCGTCGCCGACGCCCTCGAGAAAAAACCGTCGAACCTCTATCCGGCATCGGTTCTGTCGCGTCTGCCAGCCGCCCGCTTCTACCTGACGCGCGGTGCGGCGTCGATGCTCCACGAGTCGGTCTACGACTACTACACCGCCTCGCCCTGGACACAGGCGAAAACCGACCGCGCCGTGCTCGAATACTGCAACCGCGCCGGCAAATATGCCGACAAGGTCACCGTCGACGAGCTTCGCCGCGACGAATATTGCAGCTTGATTCCCGACCTCGGCGACCACACCATTCAGTCGGTGATCGACTCGCTAAAACATAAGATCGAACTCGGCACGGCCTCGCCGGGGGGCCAGATGTTTTTCCACACCGGCCCTCACCACGACGACATCATGCTCGGTTTCCTGCCGCATATCCACCGCATATCGCGCAACGAGACCAACAAGTCGCACTTCGCCGTCATGACCTCGGGCTTCAACGCCGTCACCAACGACTTCCTTGTCGACGCCCTGACCGATACGCTGCGTTTTATCGAAGAGGGGCGCATCGAAATGCTCCGCTACCCCGATTTCTTCGAGAAAGGCTATAAGCTCAAGCGCAGCAAAGACACCTACCACTGCCTGATCCACGTCGCCTCGGGCAACACCGACGAGCGGCGCCGTGGCTTCGCCCACCACCTCGTGCGCGACTTCATCGAGATCTGGGGCATCGACAGCGTCGACGCGCTGAAAGCCAAGCTGCGCGAGGTCATCGCCGAGACGCGCGCCAGCTATGCCGGCGAGAAGATGTCGGCTGAGATACGCCTGCTCAAGGGCATGATACGCGAGTTCGAGGAAGAGATGGTCTGGGGCTTCTTCGGCATCAAAGACGACAGCATCCACCACCTTCGCCTCGGCTTCTACACCGGCGACATCTTCACCCAGCAGCCGACGCTCGACCGCGACGTCATGCCCGTGCTCGAACAGCTGCGCGCCATCCGCCCCACCGTCATCAGCCTCGCCTTCGACCCCGAAGGAAGCGGCCCCGACACCCACTATAAGGTTCTACAGACCATCGCCGAGGCCGTCCGCGAATGGGGCAAGGAAGAAGACCTCAGCAACCTTAAGATATGGGGCTACCGCAACGTGTGGTTCAGGTTCCTGCCGTCGGAGGCGACGCATATCGTGCCTGTGTCGCTCAACGCCATGGGCGTTTTCGACAACGCCTTCAGCAACTGCTATGCCAGTCAGGTCAACGCCTCGTTCCCGAGCTACAAGCTCGACGGCAAATTCAGCGATCTGGCCAAGCGGATATGGGTCGACCAGCTGTCGCAGGTCCAGCGCGTTCTCGGCAAGCCCTTCTTCTATCAGAACGAGAGTCCGCGCATCCGCACGACCCACGGCCTGCTCTTCTTCAAGGAAATGACCGCCGCCGAATTCCTCGACTCGGCGCGCGAGCTCCAGAAGTCGGTCGGCGGCTGACTCCCCGCGCTGATACAAATCGGGATTAATCGGGAATTATCCGGATTAATCCCGATTTTTCGCGGGACGGAGGATGTCGGATTTTTTTCGTAATTTTGCGGCGGAATGAAAAGAATCAGAAACTTTTGTATAATAGCCCATATCGACCACGGCAAATCGACGCTGGCCGACAGGCTTCTGGAGCGCACGGCTACCGTGGCTCCGAAAGATATGGAGGCTCAGGTTCTCGACGACATGGACCTCGAGCGCGAGCGCGGCATAACGATCAAGAGCCACGCCATCCAGATGAACTACCGCGCCAAAGACGGCGAAGACTATACGCTGAACCTTATCGACACTCCGGGACACGTCGACTTCTCCTACGAGGTGTCGCGCTCCATAGCCGCCTGCGAGGGCGCGCTGCTCATTGTCGACGCCAGCCAGGGCATCCAGGCCCAGACTATCTCGAACCTCTACATGGCCCTGATGAACGACCTGACGATTATTCCGGTCATCAACAAGGTCGACCTCGACTCGGCAAAGCCCGAAGAGGTCGAAGACGAGATAATAGAGCTGCTCGGCTGTGACCGCTCGGAAATTCTGCGCGCCAGCGGCAAGACGGGCTTCGGCGTCGACGAGGTGCTCGACGCCGTTGTCGAGCGCATCCCCGCGCCCAAAGGTGACCCTGAGGCGCCGCTTCAGGCTCTTATCTTCGACTCGGTGTTCAATCCGTTCCGCGGCATCATAGCCTATTTCAAGATTGTCAACGGCACGATCTCGACCGACGACTTCGTCAAGTTCGTCAACACCGGCAAAGAATACCACGCCGACGAGATCGGCATCCTCAGGCTCGACATGGTTCCGCAGAAGACCCTCTCGGCCGGAAATGTCGGATATATAATCTCGGGCATCAAGACCAGCCGCGAAGTGAAGGTCGGCGACACGATAACCCACGTCTCGCGTCCCTGCGAAAAAGCCATCGAGGGCTTCGAGGAAGTCAAACCGATGGTCTTTGCCGGCGTCTACCCTATCGAGACCGAAGACTTCGAGAATCTGCGCGCCTCGCTCGAGAAGCTTCAGCTCAACGACGCCTCGCTGACGTTCCAGCCCGAATCGTCGGCGGCACTCGGCTTCGGCTTCCGCTGCGGCTTCTTAGGCCTGCTCCACATGGAGATCATCCAGGAACGCCTCGGCCGCGAGTTCGACATGGACGTCATCACAACGGTTCCGAACGTCAGCTACCGTGTCTACGACAAGCAGGGCAACATGACCGAGGTCCACAATCCCTCTGGGCTGCCCGACCTGACGCTGATAGACCGTATCGAAGAGCCCTACATACGCGCCACGGTAATTACCGCCGCCGACTATATCGGGCCTATCATGACCCTCTGCCTCGGCAAGCGCGGCGAGCTCGTCAAGCAGGAATATATCTCGGGTAACCGAATGGAAATAACCTTCGACCTTCCGCTTGGCGAGATCGTCATCGACTTCTACGACAAGCTGAAATCTATCTCGAAGGGATATGCGTCGTTCGACTATCACCTCCACGGCTTCCGTCCGAGCCGTCTGGTCAAGCTCGACATCCTTCTCAACGGCGAGAGCGTCGACGCCCTGTCGACACTGACCCACGCCGACAACGCCGAGCGGTTCGGACGCCGCATGTGCGAGAAGCTCAAGGAGCTAATTCCGCGCCAGCAGTTCGACATCGCCATCCAGGCAGCCATCGGCGCCAAGATCATAGCCCGCGAGACAATAAAGGCCGTGCGCAAAGACGTAACAGCCAAATGCTACGGCGGCGACATCTCGCGAAAGCGCAAACTTCTCGAAAAGCAGAAGAAAGGAAAGAAGCGCATGAAGCAGATCGGCAATGTCGAGGTTCCGCAGAAAGCATTCCTTGCAGTTCTCAAACTCGACTGACGCCATGATAGAATATATCCGCGGCGCCGTCGCCGAGCTGACCCCGACCTACGTTGTCATCGAGACAGGAGGCATCGGTTACATCGCCGGAATATCGCTGACGACCTACGCCGCTTTCGAGAACCGGGCCGAAGTCAAGGCCCTCATCCACGAAATTATCCGCGAAGACACCCGCGACCTCTTCGGCTTCGCCACAGCCGAAGAGCGCGACATATTCCGCCTGCTCATAGGCGTCAGCGGCATAGGCGCCAACACGGCGCGCACAATCCTCTCTGCCTATAATTCCGCCGAGCTGGCCTCGATAATCACCGGAGGCGACCATGGCCGCCTCAAAAGCGTCAAGGGCATAGGAGCAAAAACCGCCGAAAGAATCATTGTTGACCTGCGCGACAAAATAAAAGCCACAGACACTACGTTTAATCAACAGCCGGAAAACCGCGGTGAAGTCTTCGACGAAGCAAAGGCGGCCCTGGTCATGCTCGGATATCCGAAGCAGGCTGTGGCAAAAATCCTCGCCAGAATCTTCGACGCCGACCCGCTGATAAAAGTCGAGGGAGCTATCAGAAAAGCACTTACAATGCTCTGATTGTTCCGGACATCAAGAAAGGCGTTCCGGCCCGACAGATGAAAGGCATCAGTGCGTCAAATATAGTGAAAACCGCAGTTGCGACAGCTATCGTTGTCGTGACCGCCGTTTTATTCACCGCGCGCAGCCAGAGTCCGTTCGTCACCCCCGGATTCACCCCTCCGCCCCCGGTAATGCCTGCCGCCCCGATAAACGCGGCCGATTCGATAATGCTTCCGCTGCCCGTCGGGCAATTTATTCCGCAGAGCTACGAAGACCTCGTCGCCGACGAATTCTCGGCCGACCTCCAGACTCCGTCGAATATTACGACCCAGGCCGAATATGACCCGACTACAGGCTGCTATATCGTCCACACACGTCTGGGCGACATGGACATAGTGACCCCCTTCATGCTGTCGGCCCAGCAATACAACGACTGGCAGATGCGCAAGCAGATGACCGAATATTACCGCGAGCGCAATCTGGCCCAGGCCCAGAACAAAGACAAGGAGCCGTTCAACATCTTCGACATGAACTTCGCCTTAGGGCCCCTCGAGAAGATATTCGGCCCCGGAGGCGTTCAGCTGAAGACTCAGGGCAACGTGCAGGTCAAGATGGGGATAACGTCGAACAAGACCGACAATCCCTCGCTGTCGCTGACCTCGCGCCGCAAGACATTCTTCGACTTCGACCAGAAAATCCAGGCCACGATCAACGCCAGCGTCGGCGACCGCATGAAATTCAACATGACCTACAACACCGACGCCACCTTCGACTTCGACTCGAAAAACCTCAAGCTGGCCTACGAGGGGAAAGAAGACGACATCGTCAAGACCATCGAAGCCGGTAATGTCAGCATGACGACAGGATCGTCGCTCATACGCGGCTCGACGGCGCTTTTCGGCATCAAGACCCAGCTTCAGTTCGGCAAACTGACGGTGACCGGCCTCGTGTCGCAGCAGAACAGCGAATCGAAGAGCGTAAGCTCGAAAGGGGGCGCCCAGACAACCGACTTCAAGATTCGCGCCGACGAGTATGACGAGAACCGCCATTTCTTTCTGGCCCAGTATTTCCGCGACAACTACGACAACTTCGCGTCGAAGCTGCCCTACGTGTCGTCGGGCATACAGATAACGCGCATCGAAGTCTGGATAACCAACAAGCAGAGCAACTATTCGCAGAGCCGCAACCTCGTGGCCTTCGCCGACATCGGCGAGAGCGAGGTCATGACCTCGGGTCACTGGCTGACGAACGACTATCCGCCCGTGCCCAGCAACCAGTCGAACAACCTGCTCGAGACCATCAAGACCGAATATCCGGGAGCACGCAACATCAATACCGTCACCCAGACCCTACAGCCTCTGGCCGATTTCGGAATCACCGGCGGACGCGACTACGAAAAGGTCGAGAGCGCCCGCCTGCTCGGCGAAAGCGAATACACCCTGAACTCTTCGCTGGGCTATATCTCGGTCAAAAGCGCCCTGAACAGCGACGAAGTCCTCGCCGTGGCCTACGAATATACATGGCAGGGGCAGGTCTACCGTGTCGGCGAATTCTCGTCGGACATAACCGGCAACGACCAGGCCCTGTTTGTCAAGATGCTCAAGGCCACCACCATCGACCCGCGCCTGCCGGCCTGGAAGCTGATGATGAAAAATGTCTACTCTCTGGGAGCATATCAGGTTCAGAAGCAGAACTTCCGCCTCAACATCAAGTATCTCAACGATACCACCGGCACCGAGATCAACTATCTGCCCGTTCCGTCGATTTCCGACAAGCCCCTCCTTCAGGTAATGAATCTCGACCGCCTCGACTCGAATCAGGAAGCTAATTCCGACGGTATCTTCGACTTCATCGAGGGCTACACCATAATATCGCAGTCGGGCAAGATCATCTTCCCCGTCGCCGAGCCTTTCGGCAGCAATCTCGCCCGTAAGATCAACGACCCCGTTCTGGCCGAGCAATACTGCTATCAGGAACTTTACGACAGCACCCTCGTAGTAGCCCGCCAGTTCGCTACAAAGAACAAATTCGTCCTCGCCGGCAAATATCAGGCCAGCAACGGAGCGCAGATACGCCTCGAAGCCATGAACGTTCCGCGCGGATCGGTAGTCGTCACCGCCGGAGGTGTAGTGCTGACCGAAAACAGCGACTATACGGTCGACTACGCCATGGGCATAGTGACCATCACCAACCAGTCGATAATCGACTCGGGACAGAGCATCAACGTCACTCTCGAAAACCAATCGATGTTCTCGACACAGCGGAAAACGCTTCTCGGACTCGACATCAACTACAAGTTCTCGAAACGGTTCAACATCGGCGCCACCGTCATGCACTTCAGCGAGAAAGCTCTGACCGAGAAAGTCAACATCGGCGACGAGACCGTCAACAACACCATCTGGGGCATCAACTTCGACTACAACACCGACTTCATGTGGCTGACAAATCTTCTGAACAAGATTCCGACCGTCAACGCCACAGCACCGTCGACCCTGAGCGTGCGCGGCGAGTTCGCCCAGCTCATTCCCCACAAACAGAAGTCGGGCACCAACAAGGGCAGCAGCTATATCGACGACTTCGAGACATCGCAGAGCGCCATCGACCTGCGGTCGCCCTATTCGTGGTTCCTCGCCTCGACCCCCTACGATCCGGGCGCCGACGCCCTCTTCCCCGAAGCCGCGCTCAGCAACAACGTCGACTACGGCAAGAACCGCGCCCTTCTGAACTGGTATTTCATCGACAGGATGTTCACCGACCGTAACTCGTCGCTCTGCCCGGGCTATATCCGCAGCGACGTCGAACAACTGTCGAACCCCTACGTGCGCGAAGTCCAGACCCGCGAAGTGTTCCCCGGCCGCCAGCTGACCTACGGCGAATCGTCGACGATACAGACCCTGAACCTCTCGTTCTATCCCACCGAGCGCGGCCCTTACAATCTCGACGCCACCAATATCGACGACTCGGGCAACCTTCTCAACCCCGAAAAGCGCTGGGGCGGCATCATGCGCAAGATGGACAACACCAACTTCGAGCAGTCGAACATCCAGTATATCGAATTCTGGCTCATGAATCCCTTCATGGAGCAGAACAACCTCGACGGCGGCGACCTCTACTTCAATCTCGGAGAAATATCGGAAGACATTCTAAAAGACGGTCTGAAATCTTATGAGAACGGAATCCCCTACGACGGCAACGACCAATATCTCCAGTCAACAGTCTGGGGACGCGTGTCGTCGCAGAACTCACTGACCTACGCTTTCGACAACAACTCGGGCTCTCGCCTCGTCCAGGATGTCGGACTCGACGGACTGCCCAACGAAATGGAGTTTACGTTCGACTCCTACAGGGACTTTCTCGACCAGCTGCGTCAGCGCCTTCCGGCCGCTACGGTCGCCGCAATGCAGGACGACAAATTCTCCCCCTTCAACGACCCGGCCGGCGACAACTACCATTTCTTCCGCGGCTATGACTATGACGACCAGCGGCTGTCGATTCTTGAGCGCTACAAGCGCTATAACGGAGTCGAAGGGAACTCGCTGTCGCCCGAAGATGCCGACGAGCCGCTCTACCAGTCGTCGCGCTCGCTGCCCGACGTCGAAGATGTCAACCAGGACAACACTCTCAACGAATATGAGCGCTATTTCCAGTATCACGTATCGATCCGCCCCGAAGACTTCGTTGTCGGCAAGAACTTCATAGCCGACAAACAGACGAGTGTCGTCGTGACCCGCGACGGCAACGCGCAGGAGGTCGAATGGTATCAGTTCAAGATTCCAATCACAGGCTACGAGAAAGCGGTAGGCTCGATCAACGGATTCTCGAGCATACGCTTCGCGCGAATGTTCATGACCGGATTCAAACAGGTCACACACCTCCGCTTCGCCACCCTCGAGCTCGTGCGCGGCGAATGGCGCCCCTACGATTTCAACCTCAACAACCGCGGCGACGCTCCGGCCCAGGGCACCATAGACATGAGTGTCGTCAACATCGAGGAAAACACCAAACGCCAGCCCGTCAACTACGTTCTGCCCCCGGGTGTCACCCGAATAACCGATCCGGGACAGACCCAGATAACCCAGCTCAACGAACAGTCGATGTCGCTCGCCCTGACCGGCATCCAGGCCGGCGACGCCCGCGGTGTCTACAAGAACACGGCGCTCGATCTGCGCAACTACGAGAGAATGCAGATGTGGGTCCACGGCGAAGCGCTCATCGATAACCCGACATTGCTGAAGAGCGGCGAGATGAGCGTGTTCATCCGTCTGGGAAGCGACGTCAAGAGCAACTACTACGAATATGCTGTTCCGCTGGCCCTCACCCCTCCCGGCACCTATAACAACGACGACACCAACGACCGCTATGAGGTATGGCCGCGCTCGAACTATTTCGACTTCGTGCTGAACCATCTCGTCGACGTCAAGAAAGCGCGAAACCACGCCAAGAGCGCCGGAGAATCGGGCGTCGGCTATGGCGTGCTGTTCAGCCAGCGCGACCCCGACAATGAGCGGAACACAATTTCGGTGATAGGAAATCCGTCGCTGAGCGACGTCAGGGTCATGCTCGTCGGCGTGCGCAACAACGCCTCGACGACGAAAGACGCCGTTGTATGGCTCAACGAGCTTAAAGTCACCGATTTCAACAGCGACGGCGGTTGGGCCGCCAAGGCCAATGTCAATCTGGCCATGAGCGACATCGCCACGGTGAATTTCGGCGCCCATGTCGAGACCGCCGGATTCGGCGGCGTCGACCAGTCGCTGTCGGCCCGGCGCCTCGACGACTACGAACAATATAACGTGGCAGTTCAGGTCGACGCCGGACGTTTCCTGCCCGAAAAAGCCAAGCTGAAAGCTCCCGTCTTCTACTCGATGACAAAAGAGAAGACCTCGCCGAAATATAACCCTCTCGATCAGGACGTGCTGCTCAAAGACGCCCTTGACGCGGCGACGACCAAACATGAGCGCGACTCGATACGCGACTACGCCATCGAGCGCCTGACAACCCAGAACTTCTCGATCTCGGGACTGAACTTCGGCGTGAAGAGCAAAACGCCGATGCCCTGGGATCCCGCGAACTTCACACTCAACTTCTCGTTCAGCAAGCAGGAGCGCCACGACCCGACAACAGAATATGAATATACCAACGACTACCGCGGCTGCTTCCAGTATAGCTACACGCCCTACGTGCGCGGCGTGAAGCCCTTCGGATGGATAAAGTCGAAGTCGAAGAACGTCAAGTTCCTAAAGGAATGGGAAATCAACTATCTTCCCAACAACATATCGTTCCTGACGACGCTATCGCGCTACTACTACGAGCAGCAGACGCGCTCGGAGACCGACGTCGATTTCCGTCTGCCCGTCACCGTCAGCAAGAACTTCCTCTGGGACCGCCAGTTCTCGCTGACATGGTATCTGACCAAAACCATCAACCTCAGCTTTAACTCCAACACCTCGGCAAGAATCAAAGAGCCAGTCGGAGCCGTCAACCGAAAGCTGTTCCCCGACCAATACCGCGAATGGAAAGACACCGTCATGCAGTCGCTGCTGCGCATGGGAACCCCCTGGAGCTACAACCAGACATTCACGGCATCGTGGAAAGCGCCCTTCTCGCGAATTCCCCTGCTCGACTTCCTGACGGCCAACGTCAGCTATAACGCCACATATCAGTGGGACCGCGGCGCCACAGTCGAGGGAACCTTCGTCGGCAACACCATAGCCAATCAGGCGGCTTTCAACGCCGACGGCCGCTTCAACTTCGAGTCGCTATACAAGAAGATTCCCTTTGTCAAAGATGTCGAGAAGCGCTTCGCCAACAAACGGCCGACGCAATCCGACAAAAAGAAAGAACCGAAGAAATTCGAGCGGACAATAGCACTCAAGGAGGACACCACAACGACCATCAAACATAACCTGCGGGCAAAGAAAATCAAGATAACGGCCACGGCCGACAACAAGCCCTTCGCCGTCAAGTCGCGCATCGTCGACAACAACACCGTCGAGATTCTCAACCGGGGCACGCAGAACGTTAAATTCACAATAACCGAGGTGACAAAAGATGAGCGCAGCTTCCTGCGCAACCTCGGCGAATATGCCACACGCCTGCTGATGACTCCGCGCAACGTGACAGCCCGTTTCAAGAACACCCGTTCACTCCAGCTGCCCCTGTTCGCCAACAATATCGGAAACATCTTCGGCCAGAGCACCAGCTACGGCCCGATGTCGCCCGGCCTCGACTTCGCGTTCGGATTCACCGACGAAAGCTATATCACCAAAGCCCGCGAACGCGGATGGCTGATGACAACCGACGGACAGGTGTCGCCGGCCCTCTGGAGCAACGCCAAGGAGGTCAACTTCGAGCTCACCCTCGAACCGATAAAAGGGCTGAAGATCGTGCTGACGACCAACCGCACCGACAACCGCACCAGCCAGATCCAGTTCATGTATGACAACATGCCGACATCGCTCTCGGGCTCTTACACAAAGACCCACATAGCGCTGAAGACAGCCCTTCGCAATTCGAAGGCCGAAGACGGATATAACAGCGACGCGTTCAACCAGTTCCTGGCCAACATTCCTATCATAGCCTCGCGCATCAACGCCGGTTATTCCGGCAGCACCTATCCCGAAGGAGGATTCATGGACGGAAATGTCAACGCCGGACAGCCGTTCAACCCTGAAATCGGAGGGGTTCTCACAAGCAGTTCCGACGTGCTCATTCCGGCCTTCCTCGCCGCCTACTCGGGAGTCGACGCGCAGAAACAGTATCTCAATCCGTTCCCATCGCTGGCCCACGCGCTGCCGAACTGGCGCGTCACCTACGACGGCCTGATCAATCTCGGCAATATGCGCAATCTGTTCAAAGCCTTCACACTGACCCACGCCTACCAGTGCACCTACTCGGTCGGCAGCTATTCGAGCTACCTGAACTGGATATCGGCCGACGGCGACACAAAAGGATTCATCATCGACGAAATGACAGGCAACCCGGTTCCGTCGTCGCCCTACAATATCTCGTCGGTGGCCATAACAGAGAAATTCGCCCCTCTGGTCGGAGTGGCCGTCACACTCAAGAACGAGATGACCGTCAACGCCGATTTCCGCGACAGCCGCACACTGACGCTGAACTCAGCCGCCGGACAGATCGTCGAGGCCAACCAGCGCGGAATAACTGTCGGACTCGGCTACAAGATCGTCGGATTCAACACCGTGCTGAAAATGAAAGGGTCGCAGCAGGGAATCTCGAACGACCTGACGATAAACGCCGACTTCGGCTACAGCCAGTCGACAGCGCTGATACGCCGCATCGAGAACGCCTACACTCAGGCGACCTCAGGCACACGCACAATCAACATCAACATAGCCGCCAACTACATAATGAGCAAGCGGCTGACCATAGGCGCATTCTTCGACCACCAAATCAATACACCCCTTGTCAGCTCGACATCCTACCCCACGACCAACACCTCGTTCGGCCTGCAGTTCAATCTGTCGCTGTCGCGCTGATCTCAGTCAGGGGGAAGTCAGTATTCTACCTTGTCGTCTTTCTCCATCCACATTCTGAACGCTTCGGCGGCCTCGTCGCTCAGAAGCGGCTCGGAGGGAAGTCTGCGGCGGTCGCGCGGAAGTTCCAGCTCTTCATAGATAAAGGAATCATCGAAACCGATATTCTTCGCATCGGTCTTATTGTTGCCGTAATACAACTTACCGATATGCGCCCAGTAGATCGCGCCGAGACACATCGGGCACGGCTCACACGACGAATAGATCTCGCATCCACTGAGATCGAACGTGCCGAGACGGCGACAAGCCTCGCGTATGGCATTCACCTCGGCATGTGCCGTCGGATCGTGACTGGCAGTGACACGGTTCACCCCAGTAGCGACAATCTCGCCGTCGCGGGCAATGACGGCTCCGAAGGGACCGCCCCCGTTGTTTACATTCTCTTCCGAGAGCCTGATGGCCTCGCGCATAAGTTCTTTGTTTGTCATATCGAATCTGTCAGATTTATCAGCATCCGCAAATATAACAAAAAAAGCCCGGATTAGATTGCCCTTGCCGAACAGCGGCGCAATTGTTAATTCGCAGGTTATACCTCTACGCCCAGCGGTCTTACAGCCTCTGTCGACAGTAGTTCGAGATCGAGCAGTTTCTGTTTGGCTGCCTTTCCGCCTCTGTAGCCTGTCAGAGAGCCGTCGCTGCCGACAATGCGATGACAGGGAACAAATATTGACATCACATTGGCGCCCACTGCATTGGCTACAGCCCTGACAGCTTCGGGACGCCCGATGCGCCCCGCCAGAGCGGCGTAAGATATTGTCGTACCATACGGGATTCCCAACAATTCTTTCCACACTATTTTCTGGAAATCGGTTCCGACAAACAGCAGTGGCACGTCAAACACCACCCTTTCTCCCGAAAAATACCTGTCGAGCAGGGAGGCCGCCCGGTCAAGAACCGCCGACTGACGCTCTTCTACCACAGAATTCAGCGCAGATTCGAGAGACCTGACGACTCTGTCGGAGTTCTTCGCGCAGCGCCAGTCACACAGACACAGCCTGTCGCCTGACGAACCAAGCGTCAGCGGCCCGCAGGGCGAATCGTAGCGCCTGACCGAAATAATATCTTTCATAGAACCTTATCCCTGCAATTTCCGCATCCTGAGCCATGCTGGAATACCCTTGAAAAGATGAACGACAACGGTGAGACTCATGGCTATACCTAATGCGTAATGCCACAGCCCGAGATGAGGAATCTTAACCGGCGACAGCTGTTTGACCGTTCCTGTCAGCAACGTTGCCAAAAACAGGATAATCAATGCCTGTGTATCGGCGTAGAACCAACGGAATTTCTTTTTCATCGCTCCAAGCATTTTGCGGAACTGCGCCCAATGGACTAACACAAGCGCGGTCATTGTGTAACCGGAAACCCAGTGGATAACTTTCAATGCGCTGCGCGGTTCGACAATGATTCCATGACTTTTAAGATGGAGAATAACGCCTATTGTCAATGTCACGGCAAAAGCTATTAACAATAGCAGTCCTATGTTCGCTTTAATTCTCATAATACTGATACTTCCCCGCTCTTTCCGAAGGGAGCCGACACAAAAATACGCCAAATAGTGTTCGCAAGCAAAAAAATCAAATAAATCACTCATATTTTGCGAGAATGCTAATTTGTGTATTCTAATTATTGTAAATTTGCTGAATGAACTCTACAGCACGATTTATCATAGCGGAAGTCTACGGTGACCGAAAACAGTTTCTACCTCTGCTCCTGATCGGAGATGAATCGGAAACGATGATCAACCGATATATCGGTCAGGGAAATCTATATGCCGGATTCCTTGAAGGAGAGCCGATAGCGGTAGTCATGACAGTCTGCATCGATTCCACCACTGTGGAGGTAAAGAATCTTGCTGTCGCAGATGGATTCAGACGTCAAGGCTACGGACGCCGGATGCTCCGACATATCGAAAACCGGCATCCGGGAAAGACCATCGTTCTCGGGACAGGAGAAACCCCCTCGACTCTTCGCTTTTATAAATCGTGCGGCTTCACATATTCCCATCGTATTCCTGACTTCTTCACCGATAATTATCCTGACCCGATAATTGAAGAAGGGGTCAGGCTCCGCGACATGATTTATCTGAAAAAGTCCCCCTCTGGCGCGGATTCCATGACAGGCTAAAGGAGTTTCAGGGCGATGGCAGCGCAGGCTTCGGCGTCGCAGAGGGCGTTGTGGTGGTTTTCCATCTCGAAACCGCATGCCGCAGCCGAGAGATGGAGCTGATGACTCGGAATCTTCAGACACCGCCGCGACGCGGCAAGGGTGCAATAGAACTCATAGCCGGGATATTCCATGCCATATTCGGCAAAGACAGCTTTCAGACAGCTCTCGTCGAAAGGACGGTTGTGGGCGACAAGAGGCAGCCCGGCAATGCGCGGGGCTATCCTCGCCCATACCTCGGGGAACGCCGGCCACGAATCGGTATCGCGGCGCGTAAGACCGTGGATTTGCGTTGTCCAGTATGAATAATAATTCGGCACAGGCCGGATGAGGCTATAGAACCTGTCGACAATCTCTCCGCCGCGCACAACGACAATGCCGACACTGCACACGCTCGAGCGCCGCCCGTTGGCGGTCTCGAAATCTATAGCCGCGAAATCTTTCATATTCAGTCAGGGTTTAACGCCGCAAAGATAGCCAAAAGCTGCATCATTTCCGAAACATCCGGGCGAAAGCGCGGTCGAGACGCTGCTCGGGAAACTGGTAGTGATTGCCGGGCACGAGCTCGAAGATGTCACTGATTCCATTGTCATGGAAATAGTCGACAATCTCGACGGTGTCGGTCTGAACCGGCTGAAAGGCTTTCACTTTCGTCCTGGCCTCGAGATTTCCGAGCAGGAAATATGCCCGACCCGTCTTCTTCGGAACAGGGCGGCTTTTTATCCATGAGACAAAGCCGTCGTACCAGAACGAGCCGGAGAGACTGATTATATTGCTGAACAGACTGTTCGACATCCATTGCCAGAGCGTGAACAGCCCTGACAGGGATACTCCGGCCAAAGTCCGCTCGACATCGGCGCCCAGATTCATCCGACGTTCTACCTCGGGAACCACTTCGGAAACGAGAACCGAAAGGAACTCCGCGGCATTTCCCTTGAAATCGGGCGAACCGGGCGGCTGCCCTTTGGCAGGCCATGGAGTGAGATCGTTGTCCCAGTCCATGCCGGTCACAACAGCTATCGACACGCCGAACTCCGGCGCTGCGTGGAAAAGTCGGTGCAGATTGACCCCTGTCGGCGGGAAAAAATTGACCCCCTCGTCAAAATAAGATTGACCCCTAAAA
>PPYF01188075.1_pt1 | contig 121971 bp, 104 predicted proteins | sample 1559871 | NCBI WGS metagenome assembly PPYF01 (sample SAMN08240021, study PRJNA423297) | Human gut metagenome, whole genome shotgun sequencing project.
CACCGACCACTGTGATTTGCATCACTGCTGCCGTGTCAGTGGGGTCGCATTATAGGGGCGCGCCGCGAAAGCGCAAGCGGTTTTTGCTATAAAAAACGCTGAAATTACAATAAATAATGGCAACCCAACTTAAGCACTAAATACTCACACTTAATGCACAGGATACCCAGAAAACCCTGTGGATAACCAAGAATGGAATATGAAAATATAGAGGGAAACGCTCGACTCTTCGCTCTGTGACACCTGATGAGCCTGATGCACTCGTCAGAACCGCACAATTAGTCACGCTCCAGCCTGATGGCTTATAGCTATAAAAAAGGCCGCGTGATCCGCGGCCTTGTTAGTTCTACTTAAATTCTGCTTATGGCGTCTAACCTCAGCGTGTCAGCTATCTATATAGAGCTATATAGATGACGACAAACAACCGATAGTCAATTACGCGTAAACAGGGAAGCGGGCACAGATATCCAGTACCTGACCTTTCACACGCTCGATGGTTGCTTCATTGTTGATGTCATCCAGCACATCACACATCCAACCCGCCAGCAGTGCCGCTTCTTCTTCTTTAAAGCCACGACGAGAAATAGCAGGAGAGCCAATTCGGATCCCCGACGTCACAAACGGACTGCGTGGATCGTTCGGTACGCTGTTTTTGTTCACGGTGATATTGGCTCGGCCCAGTGCCGCATCCGCATCTTTACCGGTGATATCTTTATCAATCAGATCCAGCAAGAACAGGTGGTTCTCAGTGCCATTAGAAACAACTTTGTAGCCGCGTTTCTGGAATACATCCACCATCGCCTGTGCGTTACGCACGATTTGGAACTGCAGCGCTTTAAACTCCGGCTCCATCGCTTCTTTAAATGCTACGGCTTTTGCTGCAATCACATGCATCAATGGGCCACCTTGGCCACCAGGGAACACGGCAGAGTTAAGCTTCTTATACAGATCTTCATCACCGGCAGCAGACAAAATCAAGCCACCACGAGGACCGGCCAGAGTCTTGTGCGTGGTAGTCGTCACCACGTGAGCGTGAGGCACTGGATTTGGATAGGCACCGGCAGCCACTAAGCCTGCAACGTGCGCCATATCCACAAACAGATAAGCTCCGACGCTGTCAGCAATTTCACGCAGGTGCGCCCAATCCACCAGACGGGAGTAGGCAGAGAAACCACCGATGATCATCTTCGGCTTATGCTCTTGGGCCTGACGCGCCACATCATCATAATCAATGCGACCGTGCTCATCGATGCCGTAAGGCACGATGTTGTACAGTTTACCGGAGAAGTTAACCGGTGAGCCGTGAGTCAGGTGACCACCGTGCGCCAAGCTCATGCCCAGAACGGTATCGCCCGGGTTTAGCAGCGCCATATACACCGCAGAGTTAGCCTGTGAACCGGAGTGTGGCTGCACGTTAGCGTAATCAGCACCAAACAGCGCCTTCGCGCGATCAATAGCCAACTGCTCAACAATATCCACATACTCGCAACCGCCGTAGTAGCGCTTGCCCGGATAGCCTTCCGCGTATTTGTTGGTCAGCTGGGAGCCCTGAGCCTGCATAACGCGCGGGCTGGTATAGTTCTCTGACGCAATCAGCTCAATATGCTCTTCCTGACGCACAACTTCCTGCTGCATGGCCTGCCATAAGTCAGCATCGTAGTCGGCAATGTTCATGTCTCGTTTTAACATCTGCATCTCCTGATAACCTGAGCTAAGTCGCGGGATAATACGGGCTGTCACCGGCGCTCCCGTGGGTCTGCGCCAAGTTTAATGCTTTTACCGAGGGACTGATAGCCCCTGCGGTAATTTTAACGCAAACGATTGCCACTCTAATTTGCAACAACCGCGACAGCTGAAAACAAAAACGGTGCCCGCGGCACCGTTTTGTGAATAACCTGATTCAAATGGCTTCTTCGTCTTGTTCACCGGTACGAATGCGGATCACACGCGCAACGTCATACACGAAGATTTTGCCGTCACCGATTTTACCGGTTTGCGCCGTTTGCATGATGGTATCGACACAGGTATCGACAATCTCATCGGCCACCACCATTTCAATTTTCACTTTGGGCAGAAAATCGACCATATACTCGGCACCGCGGTATAACTCGGTATGCCCTTTCTGGCGACCAAAGCCTTTCACTTCGGTCACCGTCATGCCGGTGATCCCGACTTCCGCCAGCGCTTCTCGGACATCATCCAGCTTGAACGGTTTGATGATTGCGTCAATTTTCTTCATGGCAGTTCCTTACCAGTTTACACGACCAAAGCCGGACGTTATTGGATAACGCCGATCCTTGCCAAAATTACGGGCGGTGATCCGCGGCCCTACCGCGGCCTGACGGCGCTTGTATTCGTTGATATCCACCAAACGAATGACCTTACGCACCACTTCTTCCTCGAATCCCATCGCCACCAGATCGGCCACCGATTTATCCTGCTCGACATAGGCGTGCAAAATCGCATCCAAAATGTCATACGGTGGCAAGCTGTCTTGGTCGACCTGATCCGGTGCCAGCTCAGCTGATGGCGGACGGTCAATGACTCGCTGCGGGATCACGTACGAGAGCGTATTACGGTATTCGGATAATTGGAAGACCAAGGTTTTCGGCACGTCCTTCAGCACATCGAAGCCACCGGCCATATCACCGTACAAGGTGGCATAACCCACCGCCATCTCACTCTTGTTACCGGTAGTCAGCACCAAACGGCGACGCTTGTTCGATAGCGCCATCAGCATCACGCCACGGCAACGAGCCTGCAAGTTCTCTTCGGTGGTATCTCGCTCGGTGCCAGCAAACATCGGTGCCAGCTGCTGCATAAACGCATCAAACATCGGTTCGATAGAGACGATATCAAACTCGATACCTAGCAGATCAGCTTCTTCTTTAGCATCGGCTACACTGATATCGGCGGTATAGCGAAACGGCATCATGACCGCCTGCACTTTATCCGCGCCCAACGCATCCACGGCAATCGCCAGAGTTAAGGCTGAATCAATCCCGCCCGATAAGCCCAGCACTGCGCCTTGGAAACCATTTTTGGTGACATAGTCGCGCACAGCCAACACTAACGCCTGATAGGTTTGCGCCAGCAAACCTTGCGCTACAGCGGGTTGTGCCATCGGGGTGATAGTCAACACATCCTGCTGTTTGTGCAATTGCACCAGCTCAACCTGCTCGGCAAACGCCGCCAGCCGATGTGTCATCTCACCTTGTGCGTTGAACACTTTCGAGCAACCATCAAACACCAGCTCATCTTGCCCACCGATTTGGTTCAGATACAGCAGTGGCAAGCCGGTACGACGGCAATGCCCTTCCAGCAGACGTTGGCGTACTTGCGGCTTTTCTTGGTCGTACGGCGAGGCATTGATAGAGACTATCACCTCAGCACCAGCGGCATGCAGGGCATCAACCGGCGCATCAAACCACAGGTCTTCACAAATCAGCAGCCCCAGACGGACACCGTTGAGCTCCAACAGCGCATTTTTATCGCCCGCGCTAAAGTAACGCAGCTCATCAAATACGCCGTAGTTGGGTAATTTTTGCTTGTAGTAACGGATCAGCAAGCGGCCTTCGGCATACACAGACAGCGCATTGTATAACTTCCCGTCTTCCGGCCACGGATGCCCCACCAGCACGGCAGTCTTGTGTGACACCTGCGCAATCAGATCCAATTGGGCGTTCACGCGCACCATCAAATCAGGACGCAGCAGCAAATCTTCGGGTGGATAGCCGGTTAACGCCAATTCAGGGAACACCACCAGATCGGCGCCGGCATCGGTCTGCTCACGCGTGGTAGTAATGATTTTTTGCGCATTGCCTTCAATATCGCCGACCAGCATATTCAGCTGTGCCAGAGCGACTGTCAGCGAACCGGTAACAGGCCCTTTCGTCATGACAAATCCAACTTATCCGTAACTAACTTCATACAGAGTTGTCTGCCGCCCAGTGATAGCCACAGACACAATAACGTGTTGCACACGATAATAAGATGCAACAACGACCGATACCATCCCCGCCAATGTTCTCCGCCGCTTTCTACGCGCGAACACGTTGGCCGGAAGCCGGATCAGTTATCCTTAAAATCGTTCGGGTCTAGCTCGTGACGCCCCAGCAGCTTATAAAATTCCGTGCGATTGCGTCCCGCCATACGCGCTGCTTGCGTCACGTTACCTTTGGCAATGTGCAGCAATTTACGCAGATAATGCAATTCAAAATGGCTGCGCGCATCAGCAAAGGTGGGTAGTGCGGTATTTTCCCCTTCCAACGCCTGTGCGACCAGCGCCTCGTTGATCACCGGCGCGGTGGTCAATGCCACACACTGCTCAATCACGTTCACTAATTGCCGCACATTCCCCGGCCACTCGGCGGCCATCAGCTGCTTGAGCGCCTCTTTGGAAAACGCGCGCACAAAGGGTTTATTACGCTCGGCGGCGTGGCGCAAAATGTGATCGGCCAGAAGGGGGATATCATCGGCACGCTCATTCAGCGCCGGTAGCTTGAGGTTAACCACATTCAGGCGGTAGTAGAGGTCTTCACGAAACTCGCCTTGCTCCATGGCTTTAACTAAATCGCGGTGAGTGGCCGACACCACCCGCACATCAATGTCGATATCGCGGTTACTGCCCAGCGGACGGACTTTCCGCTCTTGCAAGACGCGCAGCAGTTTGACTTGCAGCGCCAAAGGCATATCGCCGATTTCATCCAGAAACAGGGTTCCCCCCTGCGCCGCTTGGAACAGGCCCTCACGCTGACTGACCGCGCCGGTAAACGCGCCTTTGGCATGGCCAAATAATTCAGACTCCAGCAACTGCTCCGGTAACGCGCCACAGTTAATGGCAATAAACGGCGCGCCGGCGCGCGGACTGGCTTTATGGATCGCCTGCGCCAACACTTCTTTACCGGTACCGCTAGCACCGTTAATCAGAATACTGACATCGGACTGCGCCACCATTTTCGCCTGCTCCAGCAAACGTAACATGCCCGCATTGCGGGTGATCACCCCCTCACGCCAGCGCTCATCACTGCTGGCCGGAGCATGTAACGCCAAGGCTTCATCAATGGCTTTATACAGTGCTTCTTTATCGACCGGCTTGGTCAGGAAGCTAAACACCCCCTGCCGCGTGGCGGCCACTGCATCGGGGATCGAGCCGTGAGCGGTCAGTAAAATCACCGGCATCCCGGGGATGCGCTTTTGGATTTCACTGAACAGCGCCATGCCATCCATTTCATCCATGCGCAAATCACTGATCACGAGATCGATTTTATCGCGCTCTAAAATGCGCAGTGCTTCTTGCCCGTTCAGGGCGGTCTCTACCTGAAAGCCTTCACTGTTGAGACGCATCCCCAGCAGACGCAGCAAGCTGGGATCATCATCGACCAGCAGCAGGCTCGCTGTCTTTTTCGGTGTCATCAGCCTGAGGCTCCTTTATCTGATCTGGCGTCATCTGCTCCGGTGTCGAGGCTGGCGGCAATGGCTCATCCACCGAGGTATCCCCCACCGACGGCACGGCCAACTGCGGCAGTTTAGTGCTGTCATCTTGCTCGGGTACCGGCCGCACCGGCACCAGCTTACGTACCGACAGCTGACGCTCAATATCCATCAAACGGCGCAGCTTTTGCTCCGCATCATCCAGACGGCGATGCAACGTTTGCCGCTCGGCACGCAGCTCCGCCATCTCCATTTCCAATTGCTTCATCTCGCGCTGAGCGCGCAACCGCTCATCGGTCGCATTAATCAGTGTGACCTGTTGCTCCCGCCACAAGCGCACCAGCGGTAACACGCTAGACGGCACTTGGTCACGTAAGTCACTTAAGGTATCCAGTGCGCGCCGCCGCTGCGGTAAGCTCGGACTATCACGCAGCTCCACCAGCGTTTTTTTCAGCTGACCATGCCATGTGGTCGTCGGCAAGCTGGCGGCAAATTCACGCCGTGATTTAAACGGGATCTGATCTGCGCACTCAGAAACGCGCAACCAATAGGCGGCCATCTGAATCTGATTGGTGTTGCTGCTATTCCAGATCGCTGCGCACGAGCGACGGTAAAAATCTTCATTTTCAATTGAAGGTAACACGGGCTCCATTACCCGTGCCAATGCCTGAGTCGGGCGTCCGCTGCAAGCTGTCAGCAGCGTAACCGGCACCGCCAGTGCTACTCCCAGCATCCATTTTTTCATTTTATGAGACATGTTCAGGACTTAACGGTAATTCAATACGAAAACATACTGGCGCATAATCCACCTGCACCAAATCCAGTTCGCCCTGCATCCGCCGGATACAGTCACGCGCAATACTCAAGCCTAACCCGCTGCCTTTGACGGCGCCTTTGCGCTGTCGACTACCCTGATAAAACGGCTCAAAAATCATTTCCCGCTCTGCCAGAGGAATCGAGGTGCCGGTATTGGCGATATCAATTTGAATTCGCGACTCTTTCAGGTTCTGCCGGCTACTGATCCAGATAGTGCCGGACTCCCCACCATAGTGCACCGCATTGGAGTACAGGTTATCCAGCACCCGACTGAGCAAGGTGGGCTCCGCCATGCAGTGACTAAAGGCCAGATCCAGATGGGTGCGCATGTTCTTCGCTTTGGCCGGCAAGCTATTGGCCACCATCACCTGCTCCAGTAACGGCAGCAGCACCACATCCTGCATCTGCACCGGGGTATTGGCAATCTGGCGGTTATAATCCAGTAACTGCTCAATCAACTGCTGCAAGTGCCGACTGCTGGAATCCAAAATGGTGACAATCTCTTTTTGCGATTCGGTGAGCGGCCCAGCAATCTCATCCGCCAGCAAATCCGTACCTTCACGCATACTGGCCAACGGGGTTTTTAGCTCATGCGAAATATGACGCAAAAACTCGTGACGTTGCGATTCTAACCAGCTCAAGCGCTCACTGAGCCACACCACGCGCTGGGCGATCGATTTTAACTCGCGCGGCCCACGCAGCCCGGAGATATCGACAATCTTATGCCCTTCCCCGAGGCGATTAATCATGTGCTGGATACTTTTCACCGGCCCGATAATCATGCGGGTAAACAGCAACACCAGCACCAGACTGACCACAAACACGCTCAACGCCTGCCAGCCAAAGTAGCGACCTCGGTCGGCAATGGTCTGCTGTAACTGCTCACCGCGTGAGTAGATAATGTTACGGGTGGTCTCCAGCATTTGGGTATTGCTGCGCGCAAACTGCTCCAAAAGCGACAACGCTTCTGGCGTCAATCCTTCATTATTACACAGCGGCACCGCCAGCGCCTGCAGCTGGGTATGCAAATCCGCATAGTTGATTTTTTCCGGCAACGCGCGGGCATGTAAGGTCAGCTGACGCAGGTATTGCTTGCGCTGATTTTGGTACAAATTTGCAAAGGTCTTATCACCAAACACACAGTACTGACGGTAGCTGCGCTCCATCTCTAGCGCGATATTACTCATTACCTCCGAGCGCCGCGCATCGGCCAACGTAGAGCGGTTGAGCTGCTCGGCTTGTTCACTAAGGTTATCGAGCCCCCGATAAGCCTGATAGGCCAACAGCAGCAATGGCAGCAGCACCAGCACAAAGGCCAACAAAACCAATTGCCGCAAAGAACGGGGTGAAAAGCGCATAAAGGTCATAATGGTGAATAATAGATAGAAGAATGCTACCTGAGCTCAGGCGCAGAGAAAAGATACAAACGTGATTCTTGCCCGAGGATGAGCAAGATCTGAGCGCTTGCGAGCGACAGAAAGAAGATAAAGTGACGGGTGACCGGGGTTTCCCCCGGTACGTCCCGGACCAGTCTGCTTGCGTTACACTGAACGGGCAGAGCGGCTGTCAGGATACCAGACCGTATTTGCTACGCCTGCAGGGTGATGAAAACTGATGTTCATCGAAATCAGGCGACTGGTATCCGGCTTCTCAGCACGTACCGGATGATAAATCTCTGTTTATCGCAGTGGTACGTCGGGCGGAGTCTCACTCAACGTGGCGTCCGTAATTAGATAAGACCGTAGTCATTATCAAGGGTCGGACGTTAGACTCCATGACATTGGCATCATCCGATAAGTTTATGAAGCTAAGCTATCATAAGAAGGTGGATGAGCGCTTACGACCAATAATAATGCAGTTGGCGTGCCATCTTTTCATTAAGCTGAATAACTCATTGATTTTAAATAAATTAAATATTAAATCAAAGCTATCAAACTCACGCTTCTCATTGGCAGGGGTATTTCAGCTGGCAGCAACAGCTAAAACTGTCGCAAAAAAACGACAAGATAAAGCACCAATAAAATATTCATTTAAAAACAAAAAGATAAATGTCTCTTTTTGGCGACACGAATAAACACCCTTGTCGGCATTTCGCGACAATTAAATAAAATCCATTAATAATCAAGCAATTAAAAAGGCGCTCTATTGAGCGCCTTCGGTTCAAAACCGGTGAAAAACCGGTCATTAGCTATACCGCGATAGCCGATTACCCCAGTTGACGACGCGCATTACGGAACATGCGCATCCACGGGCTATCTTCACCCCAGTTATCAGGATGCCAAGAATTGCTGACCGTACGGAACACCCGCTCAGGATGCGGCATCATGATAGTGACGCGACCATCCAAGTTGGTCACCGCGGTAATGCCGTTGACCGACCCATTCGGGTTAGCTGGATAGGTAGTGGTCGGTTGCCCAGCGTTGTTCACAAAGCGCATTGCCACCAGCGCGCTTTGCTCCAGCGCATTAAGCTGCACCGTGTCGCGGAACTCCACTTGCCCTTCACCATGCGATACCGCAATTGGCATCCGTGAGCCGGCCATATCCGCCAGCAGCAGAGAAGGACTCGCCGCCACTTCCACCAGACTGAAACGCGCTTCGAAACGCTCCGAGCGGTTACGCACGAAACGTGGCCAGTTTTCAGTACCAGGGATCAGCTCATGCAAGTTGGACATCATCTGACAGCCATTACACACCCCGAGCGCCAGCGTATCTTGACGACGGAAGAACGACTCAAATTGATCCCGCGCCTGCGCGTTGAACAAAATCGACTTCGCCCAACCTTCACCGGCGCCCAAAACGTCACCGTACGAGAAGCCGCCGCACGCCACCAGCGATTGGAACTGCTGCAAGTTGATGCGTCCGCCCAGAATATCGCTCATGTGCACATCGATGGCATCAAAACCCGCGCGATCGAACGCTGCCGCCATCTCAACATGCGAGTTCACGCCCTGCTCACGCAGCACCGCCAACTTCGGACGCACGCCAGTAGCAATGTACGGCGCGGCAATGTCGTCTGCCGGATCGAAGCTCAGGCGAACATTTAGCCCCGGATCTTGCGGGTCACATTTGCCCACAAACTCCTGATCGGCGCACTCTGGGTTATCACGACGACGCTGCATCTGCCACGTCATCTCCGCCCAGATCCCACGCAAGCGCGTACGGGTATCCTCGATAATCACGCGGGTGCCACGGCGGATACTGAACAGATCGTCGGTCACTGGCGCGCCAATTTCGTGGGTGATATCCAACAAGCCATGCTTGATCAGGATTTTACGCACATCGGTGATGGCGCTATCACGCACCTGCAGCACCGCGCCCAGCTCTTCGCTGAACAGCACCGCCATGTTGTCATCGCCCAGCGCACCGATATCCACTTCCACGCCGCAATGACCAGCAAAGGCCATCTCCGCCAAGGTAACCAGCAGACCGCCATCCGAACGGTCGTGGTAGGCCAGCAGATGACGCGCCGCTACCAGCTCTTGCATCGCATTGAAGAACGCCAGCAAACGCGCTGGATTATCCAAATCGGCCGGCTTGTCGCCCAGTTGCTTATACACTTGGGCCAGTGCCGAGCCGCCAACGCGGTTACGCCCTTCACCTAAGTCAATCAGCAGCAGGCGTGATGCGCCCAAATCGGTGCGCAGTTGTGGTGTCAGCGTGGCGCGAATATCTTCCACGCGGCTAAAGGCCGAGATCACCAGCGACAGCGGCGCGGTCACAGACTGCTCTTCACCCTCTTGCTGCCAGCGGGTTTTCATCGACATCGAGTCTTTACCCACCGGAATGGTCAGACCCAGCGCCGGACACAGCTCTTCGCCCACCGCTTTCACTGCCGCATACAAACCAGCATCTTCACCCGGGTGACCGGCGGCCGCCATCCAGTTGGCGGACAGCTTGATACGCTTGATGTCACCGATGCGCGTCGCCGCGATATTGGTGATCGCTTCACCGACCGCCAGACGCGCCGAGGCGGCAAAATCCAACAGCGCCACAGGCGCCCGCTCGCCCATCGACATCGCTTCGCCGTGATAAGTATCAAAGCTCGCCGCAGTGACTGCGCAGTCAGCGACAGGGATCTGCCACGGGCCAACCATCTGATCGCGTGCCACCATACCGGTCACACTGCGATCGCCGATGGTGATCAGGAAAGTTTTTTCGGCGACTGCCGGCAAGCGCAAGACGCGCTCCAGCGCTTCGTGCAGCGTAGCACCACCTAAATCGAGTTTTTTGCCCTGCATCTGCAAGGTCTTCACATCGCGCAGCATCTTCGGCGTGCTACCCAGCAGCACATCCATCGGTAAATCGATAGGATGATTATCAAAATGCGGGTCATACATATCCAGATGCAGCTCGGCGCAGGCCTCACCAATCACGGCGTACGGCGCACGCTCACGCTGGCACAGCGCTTCAAAGCGCGCCAGCTGATCAGGGGCTACCGCCAGCACATAACGCTCTTGCGATTCGTTACACCAGATCTCCAGCGGACTCATGCCCGGCTCATCGCTGGCAATGGCGCGCAGGTCAAAGCGACCGCCGCGGCCACCATCGTGCACCAGCTCTGGCATGGCGTTCGACAGGCCACCCGCGCCCACATCATGGATAAACAGGATTGGGTTGTCGTCGCCCAGCTGCCAGCAGCGGTCGATCACTTCCTGACAGCGGCGCTCCATCTCTGGGTTATCACGCTGCACGGAGGCAAAATCCAAATCCTCTTGCGATTGGCCCGAAGTCATGGACGAAGCCGCGCCACCACCCAAACCGATATTCATTGCCGGGCCCCCCAGCACAATCAGTTTGGCGCCAACCGGAATCTCCCCTTTTTGAATATGGTTTTCTCGGATATTACCGAGGCCGCCGGCCAGCATGATAGGCTTATGATAGCCTCGCACTTCCTGCCCGTTATGGCTATTCACCTCTTCTTCATAGGTGCGGAAGTAACCCAGCAAGGCTGGACGGCCAAATTCGTTGTTAAACGCCGCGCCACCCAGTGGGCCTTCGGTCATGATATCCAGCGCCGAAACTATGCGATCGGGTTTACCAAAATCAGTTTCCCACGGCTGTTCAAAGCCCGGAATGCGTAAGTTAGATACCGAGAAGCCCACTAAACCGGCTTTTGGTTTGGCGCCGCGCCCCGTGGCACCTTCATCACGAATTTCCCCACCAGAGCCGGTAGCCGCACCTGGCCATGGTGAAATTGCGGTGGGGTGGTTGTGCGTTTCCACCTTCATCAGAATGTGAGTCGGCTCTTGATGGTATTCATAGCGGCCAGTGTGCGGCGCGGCAAAGAAACGCCCGGCAACCGAGCCTTCCATCACGGCGGCATTATCTTTATACGCCGAGAAGACATACTCAGGAGTCTTCTCGAAGGTATTTTTGATCATCTTGAACAGCGATTTTGCCTGCGGCTGATCATCGATAATCCAATCGGCATTGAAAATCTTGTGGCGGCAGTGCTCCGAGTTGGCCTGCGCGAACATATAAAGCTCAATGTCATTCGGGTTACGCTGCAGGCGAGTAAAGCTAGCCAGCAGGTAATCAATTTCTTCATCGGCCAACGCCAGCCCTAGGCGCAGGTTTGCTTGCTCCAGTGCAGCGCGCCCTTCTTCCAGCACAAGGATTTGCTGTACCGGAGCGGGATCCTGCTCACTGAACAGCACATCGGCTTGCTGCAACTCGGTAAACACACACTCCATCATGCGGTCATGCAGCAACGCTTTCACCGCCGCTAACTGCTCCGCGGTCAATGCATCGGCCGTCAGGTAGTAGGCAATACCGCGCTCTAAGCGGCGCACCTGCGTCAAGCCACAGTTATGCGCAATGTCGGTGGCTTTAGAGGACCATGGCGATACCGTCCCCGGTCGTGGCGTTACCAGCAGCAGATAGCCCTTTGGCTCATGCTCTGGCAATGACGGGCCATAACGTAACAGGCGTGCCAGCTTGACCTGTTCATCGGTGGAAAGGGGCGCGCTCAAATGGGCGAAATGCACATACTCGGCATACACATCCTGTACTGGCAGCTGCGCATCCTGGCAGGCAGACAGTAATTTGGTCACGCGAAAAGCTGAAAGCGCTGGCGAGCCGCGCATAATTTCCATCATCGTTTAGCTCTCTTTAAGGGCGGTTTGGCTAAAAGGCCGCCGTATTATAGAGAAATTGCCGCGCCGACGAAACCGTTTGCGTCATGATTATTCCTGACTTTGTCAGTAAGAAATTCCTACAGTCAGTAACCCCATCTTGTAATAAAAAGATTGCGTCACGGGCCTCGGTTGGAGAAAATGCCTTGGCCCAATTGAACAAAAAGTCACCAACACGTTATCACCAGTAACACTCTGTGAAGAGATAATCTATTGAAAACGCTGAATTTTAAATGGATCAGCTGTCTGTTACTTCTGGCCGTGGGATTGGCTGTATTATTACCGGGACGTAATTGGGTTTTTGACAGACGCAGCCAACTAGAACAAGTAAAAGAGCGCGGGGAGCTCCGCGTCGGCACCATCAACAGTGCCCTCTCTTATTACATCGGACCGAATGGTCCATCCGGCCTAGAGTATGAGCTCACCAAACGTTTCGCCGATTACCTCGGGGTCGAACTGCGGATTGAATCTGCCTTCAGCCTGACGGATCTGTTTCCGGCCGTAAACGAAAAACGGCTCGATATGGCAGCCGCAGGCCTGCTGTTTAATCAGGAACGCCTGTCTCAATTTCGGGTTGGCCCTTCTTACTATTCCGTATCCCAGCAGTTGGTATACCGGAAGGGAAAAGCGCGCCCGAAAAACTTAAACGATCTAAAAGGTACCTTGATGGTGGCCTCCGGCTCAGCACATGCGGCCTCACTGGCTAAGTTAACCGGCAAATTTACCAACTTAAGCTGGAAAGCCACCACCGATCTCTCTTCGGATGAATTGCTGCGCCAAGTGGCCGAAGGCTCACTGGATTACACCGTGGCTGACTCGGTGAGTATTGCGGCCCTGCAGCGCATCAAGCCCGAGCTGGCCGTCGCCTTCGATATCAGTGATGAAGAGCCGGTCGTCTGGTATATGCGTAAAAGCGATGACGACAGCCTGTACGCCGCGATGCTGGATTTCATGAGTGAGATTGTGGAAGACGGCACGCTGGCGCGTTTGGAAGAGAAGTACTTCGGTCATATCGATGAGTTTGATTATGTCGATACCCGTACTTTCTTGGCCGAAATTGAAAAAACGCTGCCGCAATACCAGAAGCTGTTCGAACAATATGCGGGCGAACTGGATTGGCGTTTGCTGGCGGCGGTAGCCTATCAGGAATCGCATTGGGATCCGGATGCGACCTCACCTACCGGTGTACGTGGCCTGATGATGTTGACCCGTCCAACTGCCGCCTCGGTGGGCGTCAGTGATCGCACCGATCCTGAGCAAAGCATTCGCGGTGGCTCCGATTATCTGGCGCGCTTGATGGATAAAATTCCAGAAAGCATTCCCGAAGACGAGCGAGCATGGTTTGCTCTGGCGGCGTACAACATTGGCTTTGGTCATATGATGGATGCCCGTCGCCTGACCAAAACCCAAGGCGCCAATCCTGACTCTTGGGCGGATGTGAAGCAACGTCTGCCGATGCTCAGTCAAAAACGCTACTACGCGCAGACTCGCTACGGCTTTGCCCGTGGCGGTGAAGCCTTCCGCTACGTGGAGAACATTCGTCGCTACATGCAAAGTTTGGTGGGCTATGATCAGGCGCAGCAGCTGGCGATTGCCGCTAAAGCCAAAGAAGTCGCGCCGCTGAACGATAATGGTGAGCCGGCGGTGATCAATACCGCGCAAGAAGCGCGTGAGCAAAACGCGCTGCAACGTGCCGAGATGAAGCAAAGCCGTCAAGAGGCGATGACCGAGCTCAAATCCCCCGGCGCAGGCTTAGTTACCGCGAAGGTGAAAGAATAACGGTGCTGCCGCACCGATGCGCGAACAGCACATAAGAACGGTAAACAAAGTAAAAAGAGGAGCGCCTGCTCCTCTTTTTTTGTGTCTCTTGTGTCCTGTTTAAGCCATTGATTCAGGCGTCACTCACCTGCACCCAAGCTCGAATATCAGCAACATTCATAAGCTCGCCTATCAGTACGCAATTCGGCCCACCAATATAACCGTAATAAATAATTCACATCTCTGTTATGCTTTTGGCTCGCGTAATTACCGGCTAATGTTAAAACTGGCATTTCGCCAATTTTCCGCTACATATCCGCATATAGGCATAATTTTAGGTTTAAAAGCCGTGAAATCTGACTCTGGCAGCACATCAGACACAATTAGCATGCAATATTGTCGAACTGATCGCATTGGAGCATTTACCTGTGCGTCATAATCTGGTAACACTGGGCGTATGAGATGGACAAGGCAGTCAGTCCAAAGAGGTGTACCATGATCCGACGTCGTAAATTGATGAGCAGTAAGAAACCGGCGATTGGGGGCTCTCTGCGTCGCCTGCGCATGCAGGTGAACCGTAAGCGCAAGATCCTGTTTCGCAATCGCTTATTTACATTGATTAACCTGCAATACGATACAGCAGAAAGGATGCCAGAGCAGGTTTGTTGGGAACGCGTACCCGAGCCGTCTCACCACTAATTTCGCGCTATATCCGCTTTACCCCGCACTACCCTATCCCTGATTGATTATGTATCCGAAACGGCTGCGGCTAAAATCCCGCAGCCAGAGCCGGTGCGGTTCTCTTACTCAACATCCTCGCCGAGCGAGCTCGATTCACGTGCAGCCTGACGCAACGCTTTTTTCTCAGCCCGACGCCGACGGAAAAATGCACTGAGCTGCGCCCCGCACTCGTCGGCTAATACGCCGCCCAGCACCTCTAACTGATGATTAAAGTGCGGTTCACGCAGCAAATTCATCACCGAGCCCGCGGTGCCGGTTTTCAAATCGCTGGCCCCAAACACCAGTTGCCGAATTCGGCCGTGCACCATCGCGCCTGAACACATGGCGCAAGGCTCTAACGTCACATACAGCACAGCATCCAGCAGACGATAGTTTTGTACCACTTTGCCGGCTTGGCGAATCGCCATCATCTCCGCATGCGCGGTCGGATCATGTTGGCCGATGGAGCGATTCCAGCCTTCACCTATCACTTGGCCATCCAACACCAAGACTGCGCCGACTGGCACTTCACCTTCCGCTTCCGCTTTCGCAGCCAGCGTCATCGCATGACGCATCCAAAATTCGTGCCCCGCCTGTTGTATCACGTTACGTTCTTACCTGATGGTTAGCGTTATCTCTTGGTGCCAATTATAGACAAGCCGCGCCATCCGGTCGCCTGCTTATGCTACGTGGTTACATACAAGCACTTCCTCCGCCAATGGCGAATGCGATACAGACACTTCTCCATAAAAAAACGGGCAGCCAAAGCAGCCCGTTATCGAAAGGCGGTCTATCAAAGCGGATAAAACGCTTTTTTAGTTCTGACCAACTTAACCTGCAACCGGATAGGTATAACCGGCTTGCAGGCCCAGCGGCAGACCCAGCGCCCACCATGCCAGCAGGAACAAAATCCAACTGATCATAAAGGCAATGGAGTACGGCATCATGATAGACACCAGCGTACCCACCCCGGTCTCTTTCACATAACGCTGGCAATACACCACCACCAGTGGGAAGAACACCATCAGCGGCGTAATAATGTTAGTGGTAGAGTCACCAATGCGGAACGCCGCCTGCGTCAGCTCAGGAGACAGACCCACCGCCATCAGCATCGGCACCATAATTGGTGACAACAGCGCCCATTTCGCGGACGCAGAGCCAATCAGGATGTTGACCATCGCCGTCAGCAGAACCATACCGATGATGGTCACTTCGCCCGGCAACGCCATCTCTTTGAGGACATTCGCCCCTGACAGCGCCAGCAGCGTACCCAGATTGGAATCGCCAAACGCTTTGATGAACTGCGCACAGAAAAACGCCATCACCATGTATGAGCCCATCTTGCTCATGGTGTTGCTCATGGCATCAATCACGTCTTTGCTGGTCTTGAAAGTACCCGCTACACGGCCATACACAATGCCAGGGAAGATAAACAGCAAGAAAATCAATGGCACAATCGACTTCATCACCGGCGCAGCATAGCTGGTCAGTGAGCCATCAGCTGCGCGCAGCGGCGATGTCTCAGGCCACAGAGCTGCCGCCAACAGGCCCAGACCGGCCAACATCGCCCAGCTGGCAGCGCGGAAACCACGGTTTTCAGCCTCGCTGTAGGAGGTCATGTCTTCAGGCTCTGGCAGAGTATCGTTGAGCTTCATTTTGCTCACGCGCGGCTCAACCACTTTCTCGGTGACCCACCAGCCAACCAGCGTGATCATCAAGGAAGAGGCCATACCGAAGAACACGTTACACAGCGTGTTAACGGTGTAATCGCCATCCAGCAAACGAGCGGCCGCTTGGGTAAAACCTTGCAACAGCGCATCGTTACCACACGGGATGAAGTTTGCGGCAAATCCACCCGATACCCCGGCAAAGGCAGCGGCCAGACCAACCAGCGGATGACGACCCGCTGCGTGGAAGATAATCCCACCAATTGGAATCACCAGCACGTAACCCGCATCCGCCGCAGTGTGGCTCAGCATGGCGACAAAAATCAGCATCGGGGTCAGCATGTGACCCGGTGTTACCCGCAGCAGTTTTTTCAAACCGGTGTTGATGTAGCCAGACTGTTCAGCCACACCGACCCCCAGCATAGCCACCAGTACGATGCCCAGCGGTGCAAACGAGGTAAAGGTGGTGACCATATTGGCCAAGAAAGAGGTTAGCGCCGTACCGGTCAGCAGGTTATTGACCTGTACGGTTTCGCCATTGACAGGATTAACCAGATCAAAGGTCACTTGTGACAGCAGTGCTGACACGCCCCACACCAGTAGCAAGGCGTACAAAAACATCATGGCTGGATCAGGCAGTTTGTTACCCGCACGTTCAACCGCGTTTAAAAAACGGGTCATCATTGTGGGCGAAGGGAGTTGTGCTTGTTGTTCACTCATACGCGTCCTGCATTTGTTATTTGAAGATGAAAAAACAGGTCATTTTAGCACGCAAAAGTGTATCTTGATGTTACTGCAGTCAAAACAATTGGATTCTAAAAAAATGACCGCACAAATCGCTAACAAAGCAATCTGATACGGTCACATCCCATCAATCAATATATCTATTTGATTTTTAATAATTAAAATTGTTTTCTATTCACTTACTTACTTTTCTAGCAAGAACCACGTGATATCATCTTGCGGAGCCCAATTATCTCGTTTGTAGACGAAACCATAATCCACCAGTTTCATGCCGTACTTCTCAATTAAATCCCCAGCAAAATCACGCTTAAACAAACGATCTGCATGTCCCCGATACATAATTGCAGTAGGGGCTGGGTTATAATATTCGGCAACTAAGACATAACGGCGGCTGTTATTCACTAGATTGCGGTAAACATTATCCAGCAGATCTGGATTAATATGGATCAACACTCCCGCAGTAAATGTCAAATCAACAGGCTCATCTTGGATCTCATCCAAAATAGTTCCGCAAGTGATCTGTGCTACGTCTAACTGACGAGCTTGCTCCGCTGCCACAGGATTAATTTCGATGCCGCTCAATGCCAAACTTGGCTGCATGCGCTTAAGTGCCAATAAATTCAATCCGATGTTACAGCCCAGCTCGCGTACTGAACGTACACTGTGTGCACTCCGCAGCATCTGCGACCACATTGCTACCTTCGAATATAACAATGCTTCAGACTCATTTCGTCCGATATAGTTATCGCCAAACTCACCCGCCCAGAATTGCTCTTGTTCAGTTTGATAGCTCATTCCATCCCCGATCGATAATTTGATTTGTTTTACGGCACATGACCTATGGTGATTTCATGCCGCTAAATGTCACTAATGCTCTAGCCAATGGCGCACGTAACGCACCTATTGCTGCGAATTTTACATGATTCTATCTTGTATGCCTTCCATCATCAGGCGGATAAAACATCCAGATCATTAAACCTCCCGCCAACTTTTCTCAGTACAAAAAAGCCCCGCAATGCGGGGCTAACATGACGAAGCAAGATAAATCGATACATGCTGACCGCTGATACAGCTAAAGTGGTCAGTGAGGAAGGATTATTCCCACTCGATAGTTGCCGGCGGCTTACCGGAAACATCGTAAACGACGCGCGAAATACCGTTGATTTCGTTGATGATTCGGTTAGACACTTTGCCCAGCAGCTCATACGGCAGGTGCGCCCAATGGGCGGTCATAAAGTCGATGGTTTCCACCGCGCGCAGGGAGACCACCCAGTCATACTTGCGGCCATCGCCCATCACCCCAACCGAACGCACAGGCAGGAAGACCACGAAAGCTTGGCTGACTTTGTCGTACCAGTTGGCTTTATGCAGCTCTTCGATAAAGATGGCATCGGCACGGCGCAGGATATCGCAGTACTCTTTCTTCACTTCACCCAGTACGCGAACCCCCAAGCCAGGACCAGGGAACGGGTGGCGGTACAGCATGTTATACGGCAGACCCAGCTCCAGACCAATACGGCGCACTTCGTCTTTAAACAGCTCTTTGAGCGGCTCAACCAGACCCAGCGCCATCTCTTCTGGCAATCCACCTACGTTGTGGTGAGATTTGATCACGTGTGCCTTACCGGTCGCGGAGGCAGCGGACTCAATCACATCAGGGTAGATAGTGCCTTGCGCCAGCCACTTCACGTTGCTGAGCTTACCGGCTTCCTCGTCGAACACTTCCACGAACACGCGACCGATGGTCTTACGCTTTTGCTCTGGATCTTGAATACCGGCCAGTGCAGTCAAGAAACGCTCTTCGGCTTCCACACGGATAATGTTCAGGCCAAACTGATCGCCGAACATGTTCATCACTTGATCCGCTTCGTTCAAACGCAGCAGACCGTTGTCGACGAACACACAAGTCAGACGCTTACCGATCGCGCGGTGCAGCAACATAGCAGTTACGGAAGAATCCACACCGCCGGACAGGCCTAAGATCACCTCATCATCGCCCACTTGCTCGCGGATCCGAGCTACCGCGTCATCGATGATAGTAGCTGGCGTCCACAGCGCTTCACAACCACAGATCTCCAGTACGAAGTTCTCCAGCATGCGCTTACCCTGATGGGTATGGGTCACTTCTGGGTGGAACTGAACGCCGTAAAAACGTTTTTCTTCGTTGGCCATCGCCGCAAACGGACAGGTATCCGTTACCGCAATGGTACTGAAATCAGAAGGAATCGCGGTCACTTTATCGCCGTGACTCATCCACACATCCAGCAGTGGTTTGCCTTCGGCATTCACGCTGTCTTGTGCGCCAGCAAACAGACGGCTGTTACCCAGCACTTCCACGCTAGCATAGCCAAATTCGCGCTCGTCAGAAGAGTGCACCATGCCGCCTAACTGCATCGCCATGGTCTGCATGCCATAGCACACGCCCAGTACCGGGACACCGGCGTTGAACACATATTCTGGCGCACGTGGGCTGCCTTGCTCGGTAGTACTTTCTGGGCCACCAGAGAGGATAATACCGTTCGGGTTAAAGCTGCGGATCTGCTCTTCAGTGACATCCCAGGCCCACAATTCACAATATACGCCAATCTCACGGATACGGCGGGCAATCAGTTGGGTGTACTGAGAACCAAAATCGAGGATCAGAATACGGTGGTCGTGAATATTTTTGCTCATCGGTCACTCTGTTTTGAATTAACGGCGAAAAAGGTTACTGCAGCGGCGGGATTCATGCGCCGCCGCTGCAAGCATACAGGCGGCTAATCAGCCCATACGGTAGTTCGGCGACTCTTTAGTGATGGTGACATCGTGTACGTGGCTTTCTTTCATGCCCGCACCGGTGATGCGCACAAACTCGGCCTTGGTGCGCAGATCTTCGATGGTGGCGCTACCGGTCAAGCCCATGCAAGAGCGCAGACCGCCCATTTGCTGGTGCACGATCTCTTTGAGTTTGCCTTTGTAAGCGATACGGCCTTCGATACCTTCTGGTACCAGCTTGTCGGCAGCGTTGTCGCTTTGGAAGTAACGGTCAGACGAGCCTTTTGACATCGCACCCAATGAACCCATACCGCGGTAGGATTTGAATGCGCGGCCTTGATACAGCTCAATTTCGCCTGGAGATTCTTCGGTACCGGCCAGCATCGAGCCAACCATCACGCAAGAGGCGCCTGCCGCAATGGCTTTAGCGATATCACCAGAGAAACGAATACCACCATCAGCAATCACAGGAATGCCCAGTGGCGCCAGCGCGGCAGCAGCATCAGATACTGCGGTAATTTGCGGTACACCCACGCCAGTTACGATACGAGTGGTACAGATAGAGCCTGGGCCGATGCCCACTTTCACGGCGCTGCAACCGGCTTCGGCCAGTGCCAATGCACCGGCTGCGGTAGCGACGTTACCGCCGATGATTTGCAGATCAGGATATTTAGCGCGGGTTTCACGGATACGTTGCAACACGCCTTCAGAGTGACCGTGCGAGGAGTCAATCAGCAGCACATCGATACCGGCTTCCACCAGCGCATCGATACGCTCTTCATTGCCCGCGCCCGCACCTACGGCCGCGCCTACACGCAGGCGACCCAGTTCATCTTTACAGGCATTCGGCTTACGCTCGGCTTTTTGGAAGTCTTTTACTGTGATCATGCCTTTGAGGCGGAAGCTACGATCCACCACCAGCACTTTTTCCACGCGACGCTCGTGCATCAGCGCCAGTACGTCGGTGCGTGGCGCGCCTTCCAGCACAGTCACCATACGTGGTTTTGGTGTCATCACCTTGGTTACAGGCTGATCCAAGTCAGTCACAAAGCGCACATCACGCCCGGTGATGATCCCGACCAGCTCCAGCTCGTCGGTCACAACTGGGTAACCGGCAAAGCCGTTTTTCTCGGTCAGCGCCAATACTTCACGGATAGTGGTGGTCGGCTTCACGGTCACCGGATCGCTCACCACCCCACTTTCATATTTTTTCACTTTGCGGACTTCTTCAGCCTGACGCTCGATAGGCATATTCTTGTGAATAAAGCCCAGACCGCCTTCCTGTGCCAGCGCAATAGCCAGATCCGCTTCGGTCACGGTATCCATAGCAGCAGACAGCATCGGAATGTTCAGGCGAATGGTTTTAGTGAGCTGAGTGCTCAAGTTCGCAGTGTTTGGTAAGACAGTAGAATGGGCAGGAACGAGCAGAACGTCGTCAAAGGTCAAAGCTTCTTTTGCGATTCTTAACATTGCAATATCTCACCAGGGAAAGTGGAAGTTCAAAGTTCGATAAAATATTGCCGTCGCATTATACATGACGTAAACGATTAGCCAAACGTTTTTTCGCTTTGCTGCTTGCGTTTTTGTCTAGGTAACGTACTATCGATTGATCACCATCATTCTTCAGCCGGTAATCTGCGCGGAGCTGTTTTGCAAGAAAACCGTCCTATCTTCACTGTCTCTCGCCTCAATCAGGCGGTACGTTTACTCCTCGAAAGCCAACTGACACAAATCTGGATCAGCGGGGAAATCTCCAACCTTTCGATGCCCGTTTCTGGCCATTGGTACTTCACGCTCAAAGACCTGCAAGCGCAAGTCCGCTGCGCCATGTTCCGTACCAGCAATCGCAAAGTGACCTTTCGACCGCAAAATGGTCAGCAAGTGTTGGTTCGCGCGAATGTCACCCTGTATGAGCCACGTGGCGATTATCAGCTGGTCGTGGAAGGCATGCAGGCCGATGGGGCCGGTGATTTACAGCAGCAGTTTGAGCAGTTGAAGATGCAGCTGGCGGCAGAAGGATTATTTGCCCAAAGCGCTAAAAAGCCGCTGCCCGAGCATCCCAAGCAAGTGGGGATCATCACCTCCGCCAGTGGTGCAGCCCTACAAGATATGTTGCAAATCTTGCAGCGCCGCGATCCGATGCTGCCGGTAGTGATTTATCCGGTGATGGTGCAAGGTAACGAGGCGCCGGCACAAATTATCCGAGCGCTTACGCTAGCGAATGCCCGACGGGAATGTGATGTGCTGATTGTCGGGCGCGGCGGTGGTGCACTGGAAGATTTGCTGGCGTTTAACAACGAAGCGGTTGCACGGGCAATTTTTGCCAGCCAACTACCGGTGATCAGCGCCGTCGGCCATGAAACCGATGTCACCATTGCCGATTTTGTTGCCGACCTGCGAGCGCCAACGCCGTCCGCCGCTGCAGAATTAGTCAGCCGTGACCAGCAAGCGCTGCTCACGCGCCTAAGCCAGAGCCAGCATCGCTTACAACAAGCTGCGATACGCCAGCTGCAGCGCCAGCAGCAGCATCTGGAGCGCTTACAGCACCGTTTACTGCGCCAACACCCACAAGCGCGTCTACAGCGCCAGCAGATGCAGCTGGATGATTTACAGCATCGCCTGCAGCAGGCCACGGAGCGACTGTTGCAACGTCAGCAGCAGCGTACCGATAGCCTGTTGCATCGGCTGCATACCCAAACGCCACGCCAGCGCATCGATCGCAGCCAGCAACAGCTCGATCAGCTCACGGCTCGCCTGTCACAGCAAACGCAACACCTGCTGCGCCAGCGTGGACAGGCCTTGGGTCTGCTCGGCGCACGTCTGCAGGCAGTCAGCCCACTGGCGACACTAGCCCGTGGCTATGCGGTGGTGCAAGACGAACAACGCCAGCTCATCACCTCAGTGCAGCAAGTGCAGGCCGGAGATAGCCTGCAAATTCGTCTTAGCGACGGCGTGCTGCACAGCCGCGTCGAGCGTACCAGCGAGTAATCTGCGGTATACGCTTATTCAGCGGCTTGAAAATAAAACTGCAATGTCTGCCGTGAGCGCGGCACATTGCAGTGATTGCAAAAATAACTCTCAGCGCCGCACGCCGCTAAACGCTGCAGCGGTTGTCCGCACTCAGGGCAATCAGCCAGCCGGATAAAACTCTCGCCGCATTCTGGGCAGTGATAATGTCCTTTACTCCACACTAACTCACCCGCGCAGTGTGGACAGCTGTTTTCACCGCCATTTGGCATATCGCTTTGCGTATCACTCATCGCCAACTCCTGATATTTCCATTTCGATTACGGTACTTGCTGTACGGGTGCTGTGCTGGTAAAGCGGCACTCGATGCCAGCGCGCCTTTGCCGCACCGTGAGTTCAGTATACCCGAAATGCAACACGGGAGCCCAAAGGCTCCCGTGATAGTGCAACAAGCAAGATCCAACTTTCGCTAGACGAAAATCAGTTCTTCGCTTTTTTGATGAATTTCAGCAGACGCTTACGCTTGTGCATCTGGCTCACACTCAGCAAGTTACGCTTCTGACCAAACGGGTTCGACGTCTCTTGGAACTGAATGCGGATCGGCGTCCCCATGATCTTCAAGGAACGACGATAGTAGTTCATCAGGTAACGCTTGTAAGACTCCGGCAAGTCTTTGAGCTGGTTACCGTGGATCACGATGATCGGTGGGTTATGACCACCGGTGTGCGCATACTTAAGCTTAATACGACGACCATTCACCATTGGTGGCTGGTGATCTTGGGTCGCCATCTGCATGATCCGGGTCAGCATCGCCGTGCTCACGCGCTTGGTCGCCGACGAATACGCTTCTTGGATCGACTCAAACAGGTTACCCACGCCACTGCCGTGCAGTGCCGAGATGAAGTGAATACGGGCAAAGTCCACGAAGTCCAGACGACGATCCAGCTCTTCTTTGACGCGATCTTTCACTGATTGATCCAGACCATCCCACTTGTTCACCACCACGACCAGCGAACGACCGGCATTCAGCACGAAACCGAGCAATGACAGGTCTTGATCGGAAATGCCCATGCGCGCATCCAGCACCAGCAGAACGACGTTAGCATCTTCGATTGCTTGCAGGGTTTTAATAACGGAGAACTTCTCCACCGTCTCGGTCACTTTACCGCGGCGACGCACCCCAGCGGTATCGATCACCACGTAGTCTTGGCCATCACGCTCCATCGGGATATAGATACTGTCACGGGTAGTACCCGGCATATCGTAAACCACGACGCGATCTTCACCCAGAATACGGTTGGTCAGCGTGGATTTACCCACGTTTGGACGACCGACCAAAGCAATCTTAATTGGGCGATCATCCGGAGCCTGCTCCGCTTCGTCTTCCAGCTCTTCAGAATCGATCAGATCGCCGTTTTCATCAAACTGCAGATCTTCTGGCTCATTCCAGCCATCATCACCTTCATCGGCCAGCTCGTCGTGCTCTTCTTCCATCTCGGACACCAGCGGAGCCAGTGCCTGATCGATCAGCGCCGACACACCACGGCCATGCGCCGCAGCAATTTGATAAATCTCACCCAAACCCAGTGCGTAAAAATCGGCGCAATGAGCATCGGCATCGATACCGTCAACTTTGTTCGCAACCACCAGGGTTGGTTTTTCACGCATCCGCAGATGCTGGGCAATCGCCTGATCAGCCGTGGTCATGCCGGCACGGGCATCCACTAAAAACAGCACCACATCGGCTTCTTCAATCGCCATCAGCGATTGCTCTGCCATTTTGGTTTCCACACCGTCTTCGGTACCGTCAATACCACCGGTATCAATCACGATGAACTCATGGCCGGATAGAACCGCACGTCCATATTTGCGATCTCGGGTCAGGCCGGGAAAATCAGCAACCAACGCATCCCGCGTGCGGGTAAGACGATTGAACAGCGTGGATTTACCCACATTCGGACGTCCTACTAGAGCGACGACAGGAACCATAAAAACCTCTTATTTCTTATAGAGAAAACGGCTCCTGATCCCAAGATCAGGAGCCGTACCTCACCAATTACTACGCTTGCACTTATTTTTTCAGTGCAATCACATCACCGTTACGGGCCTGCACCAACAAGGTGTCATCGGCCACAACTGGCTCGGCATACAAACCGCTGCTGTCGACTTTGCTCTGGGCGACAAAACGGCCATCTCCCAGATCCATCCAGTGCAGGTAGCCTTCGGCATCACCAACCACCAGATAACCTTCATACACCACAGGCGCAGTCACACCACGGTACTGCAGAGCATTTTGGCTCCACAGCTCGGTGCCACCGCGAATATCCACCGCCACAATGCGACCGGTGCTGTCGACCAGATACAGGGTGTTGCCATCAATGACAAAGTCATTCACGGAGCCAAAGGAGCGACGCCACAGTGGTTGACCGGAGCGCAGATCCAGCGCAGACAGCTCGCCGTTATACGCCAGCGCATATACCACATTATTCACCACAATCGGCGTGGCATCCACATCGGACAAGCGATCAATCTCAGTCGCCCCGCCCGGCTTGGCGATACGTTGTTGCCAAATCAGCTGACCTTGATCCATCATGATGGCGGTCACGCGACCACTGTCGCCGCCCACCAGCACGGCACCGTACGCTGTCACTGGGCTAGACTCGCCACGAATCGACAGGGTTGGGGTATCTAGGTTAACCGTCCAACGGATCTGGCCATCATCGGCATTCAGGGCCTGTAGCATACCATTTGTGGTATGCACCAGCACTATATTGTCTTCTACCGCAGGACGTGACAGCACTTCGCCGCCAACACGCGCCGTCCACTTCACGCTGCCATCGTCAGCATTCAGGGCATACAGCTCGGCCTTTTCGCTGGCCACATACACTGTGCCATCAGCAGCAGTCACGCCACCGGCTAACATCGGTGAAGTGCTGCTAGAGAAGAAGCCGGATTTTTCCGCCACGCTGGTTTTCCACAGCACGTTGCCTTTTTCGGCATCCAGTGCGGCGACTTCGCCGTTGCGGGACGCAGCGTAAACCTTGCCATCCATATAAGCTGGACGCAGACGGGAGAAGAAATCACCGACGCCGTTGCCAACGGAGGTATCCCACAATTTTTCTACTTTAAACTGGTTTTCCACTACCGGCAGTGGTGACATTTTCACCACATCTTCTTCGCCGCTAAACAAAGAGCAGCCGCTCAGTAATGTTGCTGCCAGCAAGCTGGTTGCCAGCAGATGATGGCGCTTTGCCATGCCAACCTCTCTTTAATCGTATGGCCACACTAAGATGCAGCGCGCCCCACTTACGTGATGCGCGCTGAGAGCCGTCTTAGTTGGATAAGTCGTTCAGCTTCATCTGCAACATGCCTTGCAGCGTCGGGTTTGCACCGTCGGTCATGGCCTGGGTGTAGGCCGCTTTCGCGCCAGCCAGATCATGTTTGCTCAGCAGGATATCGCCACGCAGTGCCAGAGCTTGTGGTTTCCAAGCCGCAGAGGTGATTTTATCCAAAGTCGCCAGTGCGTTATCCGACTGCCCCAGCTGCTGCTGAACGCGCGCCAGACGCAGAGTGATAACTGGAGTCAGCGTGGCATCTTGAGTATTGGCCAGCGCCCACTCCAGCTGCTTGGCTGCCGCGGCGTAATTACCTTGTTCAATCTGCGCTTTGCTCAGCTCGAGCGCGGTAAACACACCATAGGAGGTATCTGGATGGGCATCAATAAACGCCTGAGCCTGCTTATCCACCGCCTGCGCTTGTGTGCTATCGGCTGCTTTGCTGCCGTCAGCCACAGTGTTCAGACCGGTCAATACTTGCTCGTATTGTGTCGACATTGCGGTGTAGTTATTGTGCTGATGAGACTGCCAGTAACGCCAGCCATACAATCCACCTAACCCCAGTACCGCACCGATAATGACGGCGCGGCCGTTGTCCTTCCACCATTGACGAAACGCGTCAAGTTGCTGCTCTTCTGTGGTATAGATGTCCACCGATTCCATCCTCATTAATTAAAACAGTGTCGCCAATCGTGCCACCGCTGCATCCTGACTCAGGGTTTCCTGATCTGAGGTATGCAGGTTTTTCAGTACTACCTGACCGGTCGCGATTTCACTCTCGCCCAGCACCAGCGCATACTGTGCGCCCACTTTATCTGCGCGTTTGAATTGCTTTTTAAAGTTACCGCCACCGCAGTGAGTCATGATGTTCAGCTCTGGCAGCAAATCACGCAGATTTTCGGCCAGACACATTGCCGCAGTCAGTGTACCTTCTCCGGCGGAAACCACATAAATATCAACCGGATTTTTAATTTCAATGCTCTGGTTAACGGTTTGCACCAGCAGAACCAGACGCTCCAAGCCCATGGCAAAGCCCACCGATGTGGTCGCGTGACCACCCAGCTGCTCAACCAGACCATCGTAGCGGCCACCGCCACACACGGTACCTTGAGAGCCCAAGCTTTCAGTGACCCACTCGAACACGGTACGGTTGTAGTAATCCAGACCACGCACCAGACGGTTATTCAGGGTGTAAGCAATACCGGCAGCATCCAGCAGCGCACACAGACCGTTGAAGTGATCGCGCGACTCGTCATCCAGATAATCGGCCAGCTTCGGCGCATCGTTCAGCAGCGCTTGGATATCGGCATTTTTGGTATCCAGCACGCGCAGTGGGTTGGTGTACATACGGCGCTTACAATCTTCGTCCAGCACATCGATATGCTGCTCTAAGAATGCAATCAGCGCGGTACGGTAGTTAGCTCGCGCTTCCAGAGAGCCGATCGAGTTCAGCTCCAGACGTACGTGATCGGCAATCCCCAGCTCGCGCCACAGACGGGCGGTCATCATAATCAGTTCAGCATCGATATCCGGGCCTTGCAGACCGAACACTTCAACCCCAACCTGATGGAACTGGCGATAACGGCCTTTTTGCGGACGCTCGTGACGGAACATCGGACCGATGTACCACAGGCGCTGTTCCTGATTGTACAGCAGGCCATGCTCGATACCGGCGCGAACACAGCTTGCTGTGCCTTCAGGTCGCAGGGTCAGGCTGTCGCCGTTGCGATCTTCAAAGGTGTACATCTCTTTTTCTACCACGTCGGTCACTTCACCGATCGCACGACAGAACAGCGGAGTCATCTCCACCAGAGGCATACGGATTTCACTGTACCCATAGCTCGCGACAACGCGCTTGATGGTACCTTCAATTTTTTGCCAGACCGGGGTTTCATTTGGCAGACAGTCATTCATCCCGCGGATGGCTTGGATTTGTTTGGCCACGTCACTTCTCTTTTGTAATTTGTCTGTATTCTTCGCAGAATCCGAAACTGCTCCGGCAGTCGCATCGGTGCCGACTGCCGGAGTATCCTTGCGGATTATAAATAGTTTGTTAGCGCCGATTCAATCAAGGCCGCCGCTACAGTTGTTACAGGCTGTCGGCGTTCAGATCACTCATCAATCTGATTGATGCCGATCCGGTTGCGCTCATCCATCATCGCCGCTTTGGCGCGGATTTTAGCTTCCAGCTCGTCGACCAGATTGTCGTTGTCAAAACGGGTCTTTTGACGCACGCCATCCTCGTAAAAACCGCTCTTGTTGCTGCCACCGGTGACACCCAAATCGGACACCAGCGCTTCACCCGGACCATTGACCACACAACCAATGATAGACACATCCATTGGCGTGATCAGGTCTTCTAGGCGTTGCTCCAGCGCATTCACCGTGCTGATCACATCAAACTCTTGGCGTGAGCACGTCGGGCAAGCGATGAAGTTGATGCCACGCGAGCGAATACGCAGCGCCTTGAGGATATCAAAGCCCACTTTGATCTCTTCAACCGGATCAGCGGCCAGAGAAACGCGCAGCGTGTCACCGATCCCTTCGGCCAGCAACATGCCCAGACCGATCGCCGATTTGACCGAGCCGCTACGAGCGCCGCCCGCCTCGGTGATCCCCAGATGCAAAGGCTGTTCGATCTGTTGCGCCAGCAGGCGATACGCTTGCACCGCCAAGAACACATCCGAAGCTTTAACACTGACTTTGAAATCAGGGAAGTTCAGGCGGTCGAGGATTTCGACATGGCGCAGAGCGGATTCCACCAACGCTTGCGGCGTCGGCTCACCGTATTTTTCTTGGATATCCTTCTCCAGCGAGCCGGCGTTCACGCCGATCCGAATCGGGATATTGTTATCGCGCGCGCAATCCACAACGGCACGAATACGATCTTCACGGCCAATATTGCCCGGATTGATGCGCAAACAGTCAACCCCGTACTCAGCCACTTTCAGCGCGATGCGGTAATCGAAGTGGATATCGGCCACCAGCGGTACCGTCACCTGCTGCTTGATCAGTTTAAAGGCTTCCGCCGCATCCATGGTCGGTACCGAAACCCGTACGATATCCGCCCCGACGCGCTCCAGCGCGCGGATCTGCGCCACTGTCGCATCCACATCGGTGGTACGGGTGTTGGTCATCGACTGCACGGAGATCGGCGCATTACCACCAACCGGTACATTACCCACGAAAATCTGGCGTGATTTACGCCGTTGAATTGGCGATTCCTTATGCATAACTTACTATCACTCTGTCAGGGGCAGCGTAAAGCGGGCCACCCGGCCGCTGGCGGCGTAGCGGCTCAGGTCAACCGGTTTCCCTTCGAAACTCAGGTTAACGGCGCCCGGCGCCCCAATGGTCAGACGGTAAGGCGGCGTACCGGACAAGCTCAGTTTCGCCCCTTGTTTTTGCAACCCGCTCGTCAGTTTCTGGCCAGTTGCATCTTTAATTTCTAACCAGCAATCACCGGTAAACTCCAGATTCAACGCACCCGCAGTTGCCACTTCGGCTGCCGCTTCCTCGGCTGGCGTTGTCACTGGGGCAACCGGATTACCATCGGCATTGAGCGCCACTGGCTGGCCGTTGATCTCAGCAACGGCTGGCTGCGCCGCGTTGGCGGCCAGCGGTGCGGTGGCTCCTTGCGCTGTAGCTGGCGTCGCCGCGCTAGCTACGCCAGCGGTAGCCGCCAGAGGTGCACCATTGGCATCGGTCGCTGGCGCGGTCGCCGTGCCACTTACGCTATTAGCGTTAGTGGTGGCATCTTCCGGCACCGGCACGGCCGGCGTTTCGCTAATGGTTTGTGATTGTTCAGCTGGCGGCAGGGTGCTGGTCATTTTCTCCAGCTCGGCTTGCTGCGCCTGATGATTTTGCCACCACCACAGACCGGTCAAACTGATGACCACAAACAGCAACACCCAAGTGAACAGCATCAGCCGATTATCATGGCTGCGGCGCTCTTTTTTACTGGAGAAGCTTTGCATGTTGAGTTGTGGTGCAGGTTCTGCCGGCAGCACAGCGTTGATGGCCGCGACCATTTCCTGCTCTGGCAGGTTCACCAGCCGAGCATAGGAGCGGACATAACCACGGATAAAGGTCGGTGCCAGCTCAGAGGTCAGGGTATCCTCCTCTAACGCCCGCACGACAGAATTTTTTAAACACAAACGTTCGGCAACCTGAGCCTGTGAGTAGCCAAGTTGTTCACGTGCCTGACGCAGACGCTGTCCCGGCGTCATCGGACTTTCTGTATGTTGGGCTTCAGTATTCATTGGCTAAAAACTGCTGATAGCGTTGAGATTGAGGATATTCGCGCGCCAGTTGCTGACCGTATTGGTTCAGCGCACTGTACTGATTATTGATTTTCGCCAGACGGATATGCATCCACAGGCTGTCAGCACTGGGTGGTAACACGCGATCATAAGTGGCAAGCATAAACTGCGCCTGCGCACGATTACCTGATTTTAGTTCATTGTCAGCCAGTAACATGAGACGAGATCCCTTTGCCGGTTCATGTTTAAGCGCCCGGATCAGGTAGCCTTCAGCCTCTTGGGTTTTACCGGCTCGCATGGCACACAGCCCCATATTTTCGAGGCTATCTGCTGTCCGATAATAGTCCGGAATCGTTAATGCGGCCTTGAATTGTGTCTCAGCCTGCGCATATTTGCCTTGTGAGCACAAAAATGCGCCGTAGTTATTCAGAATGTCACCGTTTTTCGGTGCTAAGCGCATGGCTTTGGTGTAATCGGTTTCGGCCTTGCTAAATTCGCCGACCCGCTGGTGATAATACGCCATTGCCATGTGAACGCGATAATCATCGGGCGCAAAGGCCTGCGCCCGTTCAAGATTTTGGCGTGCCAGTACCATTTCGCCCTGTTGCAGATAGCCGAGCCCCAGGTTGATGCGTGCTTGCGCGGCATCTTCGGAGTTAATGGCTGCCCGCTCGGGAACACTACTGACACATCCCGACAGCAACACAGAAATGAACGCTGCTTGTAATACTGGTTTTAGCCTCATGCTTTCCTATCGCTACCCTGCTGTTATAACAAACAGAAATAAATCTCTGACAATCAGACCGTTTTAACGCTGATAGGTTCCCCAAGAGCCTGTTTCTTCAACACGCGCTTAGTCCGGTCGACCACTTCACCGGCCAACTGACCACAGGCGGCATCGATGTCGTCACCACGGGTTTTACGCACAATCACGGTAATGCCGTATTCCATCAATGTTTTGGAGAAACGGTCAATCCGGCTGTTCGAGCTGCGGCCATACGGCGCGCCCGGGAACGGGTTCCATGGGATCAGGTTAACTTTGCACGGAGTATCTTTCAGGCACTCGGCCAACTGATGCGCGTGCTCGATGCCATCGTTGATGTGATCCAGCATCACATACTCTACCGTGACGCGGCCCTGATTGGCATTGGATTTCTCCAGATAACGACGCACAGAAGCCAAGAATGACTCGATATTGTACTTGCGGTTAATAGGTACAATTTCGTCACGGATGGCATCGGTCGGCGCGTGCAAAGAGATCGCTAGTGCCACATCAATCATGTCGCCCAGCTTATCCAGTGCCGGAACCACCCCAGATGTAGACAGGGTAACACGGCGTTTCGACAGGCCAAATCCGAAATCATCTAACATGATCTCCATCGCAGGAATCACGTTACTGACGTTCAGCAATGGCTCGCCCATCCCCATCATCACGACGTTGGTGATAGGACGCTGACCGCTGTTCGTCGCCACCGGGCCGATGGTTTTCGCGGCGCGCCATACCTGACCGATAATTTCGGAAACTCGCAGGTTACGGTTAAAACCTTGCTGCGCGGTGGAGCAGAACGTACATTCCAGCGCACAACCGACCTGAGAAGAGACGCACAAGGTCGCGCGGTCATCTTCTGGGATATACACGGTTTCTACGCGCTGGTCGCCCACCGCCAGTGCCCACTTGATCGTACCGTCACTGGAGCGCTGCTCTGCAACAATCTCCGGCGCTCGGATTTCGGCGACTTCCTTGAGTTTACCGCGCAACACCTTGTTGATATTGGTCATGGCGTCGAAATCATCGCAGCCAAAGTGGTAAATCCATTTCATGACCTGATCGGCGCGGAAAGGCTTTTCGCCCAAATCGGCAAAAAACGCGCGCATCGCTTCACGGTTCAGATCAAGAAGGTTAATTTTGGTGTTGGACATGCTTGCCTCGTTATTACACGTTATGGCGTGAAAGGAAATAAGTCGCCCCTTAATACACTGGCGCAATATGCAAACTGTGCAGACAAGGGCGCGGCATTGTACAAACTTTAAGATAGGCTTTCCACTCACAGACGGCAAAGAGCAGAAACAATCTGGAAACAGAAAAGGGAGCCGTAGCTCCCTTAGGAAATAGGTTCACCTAGGCGGCGCACATTAGCGCACAGCAAAGGCGATTAGGCGCGTGGAAAAACTTCCGCTGGCGCGAAGAAATAGGCAATTTCACGCTCAGCAGATGCTGGGGCGTCAGAGCCATGCACGGCGTTACGGCTCATGCTTTCGGCATAGTTCGCGCGCAGTGTTCCGGCTTGCGCCTGCGCAGGATTGGTTGAGCCCATGATCTCACGGTGACGGCGGATAGCGTCTTCCCCTTCCAGCACTTGCACCATGATAGGGCCTGAAGTCATAAAGGAGACCAGATCATCATAAAATGGTTTGCCCTGATGCTCCGCGTAAAAACCGGCCGCTTGCTCAGAGCTCAGATGCAGCATTTTGGCCGCCACAATGCGTAAACCGGCCGCTTCAAAGCGGGAATAGATGGCACCAATCAGATTTTTGGCAACCGCATCCGGTTTGATGATCGAGAATGTACGTTCGAGAGCCATGATATGTCCTATCGTTGTTATTTTAGGGCTGTTTTACGTTTTGTTGGCGACAGGCGCCGCCAGTGTTGGGTTCCGTCCTACGGGGTAAGCCATGCGCATATTGCCCCCGTTAAACACGCACATTATATAAACATTTCGTTAACCAAAACAACATAACAAAATGCCTGCGTGCAGTGTTATTGATGTGATTACGCCCCCCATGAGGGGTCATGTCACACGTTTACTTAACCGTATCGGCTGAAGCGAACGCTCGCCGGCCATAATCTGTGACGCCCACATTTCACACCACGATTATCGGTCTGTTCATCGCGAAGATGAACAGACCGGGGATTCACGTCTTCGTTGTAGGCATCGCGAATAGGTGAGTCACGAAAACTATCAGGTTCGCGTTAACAGCAAGCGTGCGATGGTCGCCACCCCTTGACCTGTGGCACCTGCAGCCCACAGGCTGTTGCTGCTATCAGCAAAGCTGGCGGCCAAATCGATATGCAACCATCCCTTGCCGTTTTCTGGAGCAAAGCGCGACAAAAAGCCGGCCGCGTTGGACGCACCACCAGCGCCGCCCCCTTTCACCGCCCGACTGTTGGCGGTATCGGCATAGGCGGACGGGCACATCTCTTGATGCCAAGGCTCCAATGGCAATGGCCACACCGGTTCACTGACCTCAGCCGCCACAGCTTGCGCCTGTTGCAGCAAGTCATGATCCAGCGCGAACAGAGCATTGTAGTTATCCCCCAGCGCAGTGACCGCCGCACCGGTTAAGGTCGCCGCATCAATGATCAGTGGCGCGCCGGTGGCAGTAGCATCAATCAAACCATCAGCCAGCACCAGACGCCCTTCAGCATCGGTATTGACCACCTCGACGCTCACCCCATTGCGATAATGCAAAATATCACCCAGCTTATAGGCGTTACCGGCAATCAGGTTTTCCGCACAGCACAAGAACAACTTCACGTGACGGTTAAGACCTTGCATCAACGCCAAGCCCAACGCGGCGGTAACAGTCGCCGCGCCGCCCATGTCGCATTTCATGTGCAGCATGCCTTCGCTGGACTTGATGCTGTAGCCGCCGGAGTCAAAGGTGATACCCTTCCCCACCAGACAAGCGGCGACCGGGCCTGCGCCCGCATTAACATCGATTTCCAAAAATACCGGCGTATTGCTGCTACCACGCCCGACACTGTGCACACCAACATAACCTTGGGCGAGCAGATCGCCATCATCTATCCAGCGAGTATTGATAAACTGCTCGGTACAGCTGCGAATAAAGGTTTCCGCTCTCTGTGCCAGAACTGACGGCGTCATATCTTGCGGCGCCGCATTGGTCACCTCACGCAGCCAACTGACCGCTTTCATGCGCTGCTGCAAACGGGTTTGCACCGTCTGATCGCCTTGATGCCAAGTGATCTGCTGGCCGCCTTTGGCGGTGGTAAAACCATTGGCAAAGGCCCACTGCGCCGCTTCGCTCCACTGCTCACCGCACAGCTCAACGGCATTGATACCCATGGACTGTAACGCACGCGCGGCTTTTTGAATTCGGCGCAGCGAGTACTGCGGATCCACATGCAACCAGACCTGATTGTCATGCAAAGATACCGGCGCCTGCGCCGACCAAGGCGCCTCAGGCGTCTTGGTGGTTAAATAGACTGCGATCGTCATGATCACCTCCAAGGTGTTCGATTATCTGAATGTTTGCACCGAAGCGCACAACAGCCCCGCCTCATCGAGTGCCGCGCAAGCGCGCGGACTCGGATGACCGCGGTGAACCGTTAATGCGTGCGCCATTACGCATGCGCAGCGTCTGCCGCACGCTTGAGCAGCAAGTTCGCCAGAGAGCGAACACCAATGCCGGTCGCCCCGACGGACCACAGATCGCTGGCGCCTTTGCGGTAAGTGGCCGAGCAGTCGATGTGCAGCCAGTTACGACGATAATCACGCACAAAGTAAGACAAGAACGCGGCAGCCGTGCTGGCGCCGGCGGTATATGGCGAGGTCGCGATATTGCACAGGTCAGCAAAGTTAGATGGCAACTGCTGGCGATGCAGTTCGGCCAACGGCAAACGCCAGAACGCTTCTTGCTCTTCTTGCGCCGCCGTCAGCATCTGCGCGCTCAGCGCTTCATCGAAGCTGAAAAGTGCGTGGTAATCATTGCCCAGCGCGGTTTTCGCCGCGCCCGTCAGGGTTGCGCAGTCGATAATCAAACCGGCGTTTTGCTGATCGGCATCCAGCAGACCATCGGCCAATACCAGACGGCCTTCAGCGTCAGTATTGAGGATCTCAACGGTTTTGCCGTTACGGTAACGAATGATATCGCCCAGTTTATAGGCATTGCCGCTGACCATGTTCTCGGCGCAGCACAGATACAGTTTCACCCGCTGATTCAAACCACGGGCAATCGCCAGCCCCAGCGCACCAGTGACCAAGGCCGCACCGCCCATGTCAGACTTCATGGAGTCCATGGTGCCGCTCGGCTTGATGCTGTAACCACCGGAGTCAAAGGTGATGCCTTTACCCACCAAACACGCCAACACTGGGGCATCGGCCTGACCGCTAGGGTTGAAATCCAGCTGTAACATCGCAGGCACGCGATCGGAGCCGCGGCCCACGGTATAAATGCCGTTGTATTGCTGCTCACGCAGCTCAGAGCCGGTGATCACTTTAAAGCTCACCTTATCGCCCGCCAGCTCTTTGATAAATGCGGCAGCGCGTACCGACAATTGTTGCGGGCCTAACTCTTCAGCCGACAAGTTGATGGTATCGCGCACCCAGTCACCACAGCGAATACGAGCATTCAGCTCACGTTGCTGCTCATCGGGCAAGGTTGGCAGCTCGGCGAAACGCTCGCCTTTACTGGCGCGAAAACCTTGATGGAATGCCCAACAGGTTTCCAGATCCCAGCCATCACCAGCCAGACGCACGCGGCGGATCCCTTGGCCATCTAATTTACGCGCCGCTTTTTGTACACACTCGGTGCTATTGCCTTGCAGGTGAATGCACACACCTAAATCGCTCATGCTCAGTAGCGCTTTATCTCCCCAGCGGCTATCGGCCGGCTCGGTTGATAGAAAAACGGACATCAGTTCAGACATAAACCACTCCTTGTGATCTCTTGTTCGTGTGAGTGTTTTTAAAAGGATAACCGCACATTGTTAACATATCTTAGGCGCAATGCGGCAGTTTTTTGCGGGTGATTTTGCAACGGGGGATGTAAAGGGACGTGACAGGCGATCAGAATAAAAAAACGGCCGCCGAAATACGGCAGCCGTTCAGTGATTACAGCGCCGGAACCCTTAGGCCCCGGTCTTAATCTGCTTCATCCATCCAACACAGGATGATCGCTTCGAGAATTTTTTCGTTCGAACGATCCGGTTGATCATCAAACTCATCCAACTCACAGATCCAGCGATGCAGATCGGTAAAGCGAACTGTTTTCGGATCGGTATCCGGAAACTGCTCCAGCAGCGCCAGAGCAATGTCACGACTGTCTTGCCAGCGTAAGCTCATCTTCTCCATCCTCCCTGTATCCGGCAGTCTTCGACTACCGGACGGTATTAATGATGTTCGCGTGCGTGGTTGACGGTGTAGCGAGGGATCTCCACCACCAAATCTTCATCACTGACACGCGCCTGACAGCTCAGACGACTTTCCGGCTCCAGCCCCCAGGCTTTATCCAGCATGTCATCTTCCAGCTCATCGCTCTCATTGAGCGAGTCAAAACCTTCGCGCACGATGCAGTGACACGTGGTACAAGCACAGGACTTTTCACACGCGTGCTCAATTTCGATGCCGTTACGCAGTGCCGCATCCAAAATGGTTTCGCCTTCGGCGGCGTCGACCACCATGCCATCCGGACACAGGCTCTGATGCGGTAAAAAGACAATTTTAGGCATAATTACATCTCATCCACAGAGTGGCCGGTCAGTGCCCGGCGGATTGATTCATCCATACGACGTGCCGCAAACTCTTGGGTTGCAGCATCCACAGCTTTAATGGCCGCTTCAATATCGGCAGCGCGATCGCCTTGACGGGCGGTGCGCAGGGCGCTCAGCGCCTGCTCGATCGTGGCTAGCTCAGCGGCGCTCAACAGCGCCGCGTCTTTTTCCAACGCCACGCTCAAGCTCTCAGCTACCCGATCAGCTTCCACTTGCTGTTCAGCCAGCATACGCGCTTGCATATCCTGCTCGGCATTGGCCATTGAGTCGCGCAGCATGCCGACAATTTCATCGTCGGTCAGGCCGTAAGACGGTTTAACCTGAATCGAGGATTGCACACCGGTGGACTTCTCCATCGCGGTGACGCTCAGCAAACCATCAGCATCCACCTGATAGGTCACGCGAATGTGCGCGCCACCGGCTGGCATGGCTGGAATGCCACGCAGGGTAAAGCGCGCCAGTGAGCGGCAATCATCCACCAGCTCACGCTCACCTTGCACCACGTGCACCATCATGGCGCTTTGGCCATCTTTGAAGGTGGTAAATTCTTGCGCGCGCGCCACCGGAATCGTGGTGTTACGCGGAATAATTTTCTCGACCAGTCCGCCCATGGTTTCGATCCCCAGCGACAGTGGGATCACATCCAGCAGCAGCATTTCGGCGTCTGGCTTATTACCGGCCAAAATATCAGCCTGAATACCGGCGCCAATCGCTACCACTTTGTCAGGGTCAATCGAAGTCAGTGGCTGACGATGAAAGAACTCGCCCACCATCTCGCGGACCAGCGGGGTACGAGTCGAGCCGCCCACCATCACCACTTCCAGCACCTCGTCGGCGCTGATACCGGCATCTTTCAATGCGCGGCGACAAGCCAGTAAGGTTTTCTTCACCAGCGGACGGATCAAGCTAGCAAACTGTTCACGGCTCACGTGGCCCTGCCAGTTAGCAATTTGTACGCTGACGCTCTCGGCATCGCTCAAGGCAATCTTGGCGCGGATAGCTTCGTCCAGCAGTTGCCGTTGCAACTGCGAGTCCGGCGCACTGATCCCCGCTTGTTCGGCCAGCCAGTCAGCCAGCAGATGGTCAAAGTCGTCGCCACCGAGCGCGGAATCACCGCCGGTCGCCAGCACTTCAAACACGCCACGTGACAAACGCAACACCGAAATATCGAAGGTGCCGCCGCCTAAGTCATAAACCGCGATCACCCCTTCTTGGCCGGAATCTAGGCCATAGGCAATCGCCGCAGCAGTCGGTTCGTTGAGTAGACGCAAGACATGCAGACCGGCTAAACGCGCAGCATCTTTGGTGCCTTGGCGCTGCGCATCATCAAAGTAAGCCGGCACAGTGATCACCACGCCACTTAACGGGCCACCCAGTGTGGCTTCAGCGCGTGCACTCAGCGCTTTTAAGATCTCAGCCGATACCTGCACCGGATTGACCTCGCCCTGTACAGTGCGGATCTGTGGCAGGCCATTGGCTGAAGCCTCAAACTGGTAAGGTAAGCTTGGATAACGCGCTTGGATATCGGCCAGCGAACGCCCCATCAGGCGTTTTACCGAAATGATGGTGTTAGCCGGATCACGTGCGGCATTAGCACGCGCATCCCAACCCACGGACAGGCCTTGTTCGCCCGCACCGTAGTGAACCACCGAAGGCAGCAAATGACGCCCTTCGGCATCTGGCAGCGTTTGTGCTTGCCCGCTGCGTACCGAGGCCACCAGTGAGTTGGTGGTCCCCAAATCAATTCCCGCCGCCAGACGATGCTGATGCGGTGCAGCCATCTGGCCGGGTTCAGCAATTTGTAATAACGCCATTGTCTTTTCCGTTATTACCCCAGCAAGTTGTCTTCCAGTCGCTCAACTTCCTGCCGGAGTTTGGCTAGAAACTTCAGTTTGCGTACCGTGTCAGCCGCGACATACCACTGCTGTTGTGCCAGTGCATCGCTCAGTTGCTGCATACGTTGGGCATGCATGTGTGCCACCCGCTGTTCAAAGGCTGACAGCGCGTCTTCGGCCGCATCCCCTTGCTCGGCAATCTCTTCCAGCTCTTCACGCAGCATCATTTGTTGCATCAAGAACTCGGTGTCGTGCATGGTGTGCTGCTCGCCAGCCAGATCCAGCCCTTGTTGCGCCAACAAATATTCAGCACGTCGCAACGGATCTTTCAGCGTTTGGTAGCCGTCATTGATGCGCGCGGCTTGCTGGACTGCCAGCAGACGATCACGCTCGGACGCCGTGGCAAAGTTATCCGGATGACACTGTTTTTGCAGTTCACGGTACCGGACGGTTAAAAGGCTGCCGTCAACCTGAAAGTCAACGGGCAGCCCGAATAAGTCAAAATAGTTCATCGGTCACAACCTGATGTCAGTGACCGGTCAGACGTTGAAACTTTCGCCGCAACCGCACTCACCGGTAACATTCGGATTGTTGAACTTGAAGCCTTCGTTCAGGCCTTCACGGACGAAGTCCAGTTCAGTTCCGTCCAGAAATTGCAGGCTCTTGGTATCGACAATCACCTTGACGCCGTTGTTATCAAACACTACGTCATCGTCGTTCAGTACATCAACAAACTCCAGTACATAAGCCATACCGGAACAACCGGAGGTTTTTACCCCCAGACGCAGTCCGATACCTTTGCCGCGGTTTTGTAAAAACGTGCGGACACGGCTTTCTGCACTTTCAGTCATGGTGATTGCCATTTGCTCTACAACCTCTTTGTATCGTTCTTCGTATTATTCTGCGGCGTCGTGCTTGCTCTTGTAATCGGCAATGGCGGCTTTAATCGCATCTTCCGCCAGGATCGAGCAGTGAATCTTCACCGGTGGCAGCGCCAGTTCTTCGGCGATATCGGTGTTTTTGATGGCCGCTGCTTCATCCAGAGACTTACCTTTCACCCATTCGGTGACCAGTGAGCTGGATGCAATGGCAGAGCCACAACCGTAAGTTTTAAAGCGAGCATCTTCGATGATGCCGGCGTCGTTAACCTTGATCTGCAGCTTCATCACGTCGCCACAGGCAGGCGCCCCGACCATACCGCTACCGACGTTAGCGTCATTCTTGTCAAACGCACCAACGTTACGCGGGTTTTCATAGTGGTCGATAACTTTATCACTGTATGCCATAGCCTAACTCCTCATAAACCGAAATTAATGATGCGCCCACTCAACGGTATTCAGATCGATACCTTCTTTGTACATGTCCCACAGCGGAGATAACTCACGCAGGCGGGTTACCGCAGAGCGGCAGAGCTCAATGGCGTAATCGACCTCTTCTTCCGTGGTATAACGACCAATGGAGAAGCGGATAGAACTGTGTGCCAGCTCATCGTTCAGACCCAGCGCACGCAATACATAAGACGGCTCTAAACTGGCGGAAGTACAGGCAGAACCGGAGGATACCGCCAAGTCTTTCAGCGCCATGATCAGGGACTCCCCTTCCACGAAAGCAAAGCTGACGTTCAGGTTACCGGCCATACGCTGTTCCAGATCGCCGTTCACGTACACCGCTTCCATGTCTTTCAGACCATTCCACAAACGGTCACGCAGGGTGCGGATACGGGCCATCTCTTCGGCCATCTCTTCTTTAGCAATGCGGTACGCTTCGCCCATCCCCACAATTTGGTGGACCGGCAAAGTACCAGAACGCATGCCGCGCTCATGGCCACCACCGTGCATTTGCGCTTCCAGACGTACCCGTGGCTTACGGCGAACATACAGTGCGCCGATACCTTTCGGACCGTACACTTTGTGTGCGGAGAAAGACATCAAATCCACTTTCAGCTCAGCCAGATCGATAGGCAGCTTGCCCACGCTCTGAGTGGCATCGACATGGAACAGGATGCCACGGCTACGGCACATTTCACCGATAGTGGCGATATCCTGAATCACACCGATTTCGTTGTTCACATGCATGATGGAAACCAAAATGGTATCCGGACGCATGGCCGCTTCCAGCTTCGCCAGATCCACCAGACCGTTGGATTCTGGATCCAAATACGTCACTTCGAAGCCTTCACGCTCCATCTGGCGGCAGGTATCCAGCACTGCTTTGTGCTCGGTGGTACAGGTAATGATGTGCTTACCCTTTTTACCGTAGAAGTTCGCCACCCCTTTGATAGCCAGGTTATCCGCTTCGGTTGCCCCAGAGGTAAACACGATTTCACGCGGATCAGCATTCACCAGCTCAGCAATCTGGTTACGGGCGATATCCACCGCCTCTTCTGCCTGCCAACCAAAACGGTGGGAGCGAGATGCTGGGTTACCAAAGGTGCCGTCCATGGTCATGAACTGCATCATTTTTTCCGCAACACGCGGATCCATCGGGCAGGTGGCCGAATAATCAAGATAAATAGGCAATTTCATTTCATTGCTCCGTCACATTACGTCAGAGGTCAGGATCCCAATCACACACCCAGATTGATGCTATGTGCATCACGGTGCGAGGCAGCGGCTACGGTTACCGGACGGTGTGCGTGTTCCTGACGATCAGCAACTTGCAACACTTCCTGATTGGCCATTAATTCGGCTAACGTAATGTTATTTAAAAATCCACTGATCCTATCGCTAAGATCACGCCATAACGCATGGGTCAGGCAGCGGGCACCGCCCTGACAGTCACCTTTCCCTAAACACTTGGTGGCATCTACCGATTCATCCACGGCGGAGATCACCATACCAACCGCAATTTGGTCAGACGGTTTACCCAGCAGATAACCACCACCCGGACCACGCACGCTGTTAACCAGCCCTTGTTTGCGCAGTCTGGCAAAAAGCTGCTCCAGATATGACAGCGATATCCCTTGTCGTTCAGAGATATCCGCCAGTGATACCGGTCCTTGCTCGGAATGCAGTGCCACGTCCAACATAGCGGTCACTGCGTAACGTCCTTTTGATGTCAGTCTCATGGCACTTCATCCTTTATATTCAGATGTTGGCAGTGTGCCATTTCCTACTATTTTGGTCAAGTATTATCCTGACTGTTTTAGTCGGATTTATGTGACTTATCACTGAGCGCTTTCTGGATCCCGCTCAGCATACCGCGCAGGATATTGAGCTCCGTCGCTTCAGGGCGCGCACGGGTATACATCCGGCGTAATTTGCTCATCACCAAACCAGGGTTGGCTTTGCGGATGAAGTGCACGTCTGTCAGCACTTGCTCCAGATGTTGATAGAAGCGGTTCAAATCTTCCATCAGCGGGTATTCGGTAACTTGACCCGAGTAATCAGGTGCTGCTGCACGCTGCTGCTCCAGCCAGTTCATGCGGATCTCATACGACAGCAGCTGTACCGCCATCGCCAGATTGAGCGAGCTGTATTCCGGATTGGCCGGAATAGTGACGTGGAAGTGGCACTGTTGCAGCTCTTCGTTGGTCAGCCCGACACGTTCACGGCCAAACACCAAGGCAACCGGATGCTGCGCACACTCAGTTGCAATACGCTGACCACATTCACGCGGCTCAATCAGTGGCCACTGCAGACTGCGCGAGCGAGCACTGGTACCGATCACCAGCGCACAGCCGGCAATCGCTTCATCCAGCGAGCTGACGATTTTGGCTTGGCCAATGACGTCACTGGCACCCGCAGCCAAGGCGATCGCCTGGGAATCGGGCTCAACTTTCGGGTTAACCAGATACAAGTTGGTTAAGCCCATGGTTTTCATTGCTCGCGCGGTAGACCCCATATTGCCGGTATGGGAGGTTTCTACCAAAACAATCCGCACATTTTCTAACATGAATCGCTCTGATCGGGTTACCGCCGCCGGCCGAAACCAGCGGTCTGAAAAGGGGCATTATATTAACATATTTAAAACTGCTTGCGCAGGGATTCGGCATACAGAAACTGTGCGGTTCGGCACGTTTGCTTTCCTCGTGCTACAGATCGTCGGTCACTTATTACAGGCTGTAGCGCTTAGCCGGCGCGGGATAGCGACGCGAGTTTATAACAAGCACGCGGATCTTCGCTTTAGCGTGGAATGCCGGAGCAGCGCCAAAATGGCTGAATAGGCAATAGCCTTACTTTTTACATGGATTTATCATCTCGCCAGTTTTCGCCTATACCCTTTGCCGTTTGCCACGCGACTAGCGCGTTAAAGGGTCGCGGCTATACCAGCCAATAAACAGGCACACAAAACCGACTGGATAAAAAACAACCTTTCCCTTTTGCTTACGCCTTTGCTATACTCCGCCACCGTTTTCCCGTTCTTTAACAACATCCACCGGAAGAGACCTATGCATCCGATGCTGAACATTGCCGTGCGTGCTGCGCGCAAGGCTGGTAACGTTATTGCCAAAGCTTACGAACAACCAGAATCTGTTGAGGCAACCCAGAAGGGTGCGAATGACTTTGTCACCAACGTCGACAAAGCAGCTGAAAAAGTCATCATTGATACCATCAAGAAATCCTATCCAAAGCACACCATTTATGGTGAAGAGTGCGGCGAGCAACTTGGTGAAGATCAAGACGTTCAATGGGTTATCGATCCGCTGGATGGCACCACCAACTTCATCAAACGTATTCCTCATTTCTCTGTTTCCATTGCAGTGCGCATCAAAGGCCGTACTGAAGTGGCTGTGGTTTATGACCCAATCCGCAACGAACTGTTTACCGCCACTCGCGGTAGCGGCGCTCAGCTGAACGGCTACCGTCTGCGTGCAGGCGATGCCAAAGACTTAACTGGCACCGTACTGGCCACAGGCTTCCCATTCAAAGCTAAGCAACACACCAATGCCTACATGGATATCATGAAAGCGCTGTTCGCACAGTGCGCTGATATGCGTCGTACCGGCTCTGCGGCGCTGGATCTGGCTTACGTTGCTGCTGGCCGTGTAGACGGTTTCTTCGAAATCGGTCTGAAGCCATGGGACACCGCTGCCGGTGAGCTGATGGTGCGTGAAGCCGGTGGTCTGGTTTGTGACTTCGTTGGTGGCCACAACCACCTGCTGACCGGTAACACCGTGGCCGCTAACCCACGTGTTGTTCGCGCGATGCTGTCTTGCATGCGTGACGAGCTGAGCGAAGCGCTGAAGCGCTAATCGCCAGTACGGTTTTCCCGTACTTAGCGTCTAACATACACGAACATAGAAACAAAAGGCCGCTCTCATGAGCGGCCTTTTTTGTTGCTGCCCATCGAATGGGCTACCCAGACATAAGCTACGCAAGACATGCAGCTGTCCACTCGCATTCCCCACCGCTTTACAGCTGGAGCCACAGATTCTGGCATAAAAAAAGCCGCATCCAAGGATGCGGCTTTTTTCAATACGAGGTGTTAACTCAGCGCATGCGCTCCATATCGGCACCTTCTTTTTCCACTACTGGCTGCAGCATGTGTTCGCGTTTGACGCCCAGTTTCAGGGCCAGCGCGGACGCTACGTAGATAGAAGAGTAAGTACCAATCAGGATCCCGATCAGCATCACGGTCGCAAAACCGTGGATCAGCGCACCACCGAACACGAACAGTGACAGAACCACCACCAGCGTAGTGGCGGAGGTCATCAAGGTCCGGCTCAGGGTTTGCGTCAGGGAGAGGTTCAGGATATCGCGTGGCGTACCACGACGCACCTTACGGAAGTTCTCCCGGATCCGGTCAAATACCACGATGGTATCGTTCAGTGAGTAACCCACCACCGACAGCAGCGATGCCACGATAGTCAGGTCCAGCTCAATGTGAAACAGCGACAGCACGCCCAGAGTCAGCAACACGTCGTGTGCCAGTGACAATACCGCACCCGCCGCCAGACGCCACTCAAAGCGGATCCCAACGTAAATCAGGATGCTGAGCAGGGAAACCAAAATGGCCATACCACCGGCTTGTGCCAGCTCGCTACCCACGTTTGGACCCACGAACTCGATACGGTGTACCTGCGCCTGCGCATCTACCCCTTGCTGGATAGCGGTCAGTACGCGGCGACCCAGCTCTTCGCCTTTGATGTCATCTTTCGGTGGCATACGCACCATAACATCACGGGAAGTACCGAAGTTCTGCACAATGGCATTGTCGAAACCGGCTTTTTGCAGTTCATCGCGCACTTGACCCAAATCGGCCGACTTGGAGAAAGTCACTTCAATCAGCGTACCGCCGGTGAAGTCCAAACCCCAGTTAAAGCCGTTTTTGACGATGATGCCAATTGAGGCAATCATCAGGATCAAAGAGAACACGAACGCCGCCGGGCCAAGACGCATGAAATCAAGCACCTTCGGCTGGCTATCCGGGTTATTACGTTTTTCAGTGACCACGTCTGTACTCCTTAGATAGACAGCTTAGTAATGCGCTTGCCGCCGTACAGGAAGTTCACGATCGCACGGGTACCGATGATCGCCGTGAACATTGAGGTCGCAATACCAATACTCAAGGTGATGGCAAAGCCTTTCACTGGACCCGTACCGACTGCGTACAGGATCAGCGCGGTGATCAGGGTTGTCACGTTGGCGTCGGCAATACTGGAGAACGCATTGCTGTAACCTTCGTTAATCGCCTGCTGCACCGAACGACCATTACGCATCTCTTCGCGGATCCGCTCAAAGATCAGTACGTTGGCGTCTACCGCCATCCCCACGGTCAACACAATACCGGCAATCCCCGGCATGGTCAGCGTCGCCCCCGGCAGCATAGACATGATACCGACAATCAGCACCAGGTTAGCCAGCAGCGCACTGATCGCAATCAGACCAAACTTGCGATAGTAGATACCCATGAAGATCACCACCGCCGCCAGACCCCACATACAGGCATCCAGACCTTGCTGAATGTTCTGTGCACCCAAAGATGGGCCGATGGTACGTTCTTCAACGATCTGGATTGGCGCAATCAAGGCACCTGCACGCAGCAGCAGCGACAGGTTATGCGCTTCGGCTTGGCTATCAATACCGGTGATACGGAAGCTGCGGCCCAAACGGGACTGAATGGTCGCCATGTTGATGACTTCATCATGCTTGACCAAAATCACTTTACCGTTAGCGTCACGCTTGCCGCTGTCTTTGTATTCACTGAACAAGGTCGCCATCGGTTTACCGATGTTGTCCTTGGTGAAGTTGGCCATCTTAGTGCCGCCTTCGCTGTCCAGAGAAATGTTCACCTGCGGACGGTTGTACTCGTCAGAGCTGGAGCTGGAATCGGTGATATGGTCACCGGTCAGTACCACTTTCTTGTACAACAGAACTGGGCGACCATCACGCATGTACTGCAGCTCGGAGTCACCTGGCACTCGGCCACTGACTGCCGCTTGCAGATCGGCTTGGTTGTTCACCAAACGGAATTCCAGCGTCGCGGTAGCACCCAAGATCTCTTTGGCACGCGCCGTATCTTGAATACCTGGCAGCTCCACCACAATCCGGCTCGCGCCTTGACGCTGCACAATTGGCTCGGCAACACCCAGCTCGTTCACACGGTTACGCAAAATAGTGATGTTTTGCTGTACCGCGTATTCACGGGCTTCTTTCAGGCGCGCTTCGCTCAACTGCGCGATAAAGGCGGTATCACCCATCGCGGTGAAGGTCAGATCACGGTGCAGCGGTTGCAGGTAGTCCAGCGCCGCTGTCAGCTCTTCAGGAGAGCGGAAGCGCACTTCAACAGCGCCCACGGCAGTACCGGAGTCCAATTTACGCACGGAAGAGTAGCGGATGCGTTTTTCACGCAGTTCGGAACGGAAGCTGTCTGCAGTTTGCTCCTGCAGTTTGCCCATGGCGGCATCCATATCCACTTCCATCAGGAAGTGCACACCACCACGCAGGTCCAGACCCAGTTTCATCGGGTTAGCGCCGATATCTTCCAACCAACGCGGGGTGGAAGGTGCCAGGTTCAGGGCTACAGTGAATTTGTCTCCCAGCGCGTCCGCCACCAGATCACGGGCAGCCAGCTGTTCATCGGTATCTTTGAAGCGTACCAGAACGGTGCCGTTTTCCAGAGCAATGGCTTTAACCGGAAGTTTTTTCTCCGCCAGCAGGTCTTTAACCTTGTCCAGCGTTTGCATGTCGGTTGACGCGCCACGAACACCCGAAATTTGGATTGCCGGGTCTTCGCCATAAATATTTGGAAGTGCGTATAACGCACCGATGGTGACCACGAAGGCCACCATCAGATACTTCCACAAAGGATAACGGTTTAACACGACGGTCCCCTTAGGGAAGTATGGAAATTACAGGGACTTCATCGTGCCTTTTGGCAGTACCGCAGTCACGAAGTCTTTCTTGATGGTTACTTCGGTGGTGTCATTCAGAGCGATCACCAGATAACCGGATTCTGCGCTGGTTTTAGTCACACGACCGATCAGGCCACCGTTAGTCAGCACTTCATCACCTTTGCTGATGGATTCCATCAGGTTGCGGTGTTCTTTGGTGCGTTTTGCCTGTGGGCGGTAAATCATGAAATAGAAAATCAGGCCAAAAATTACCAGCATGAAAATCAATTGATATGGATTGCTTCCCTGTGCCGGTGCACCGGCGGCCGCATAAGCGTCAGAAATGAACAGACTCATCGGTGAATATTCCTCTATTTATTTGTGGTTCAAAGGTGGAACAGGTTTTCCGATACGCGTATAAAACTCAGTCACAAACGTATCGAAATTACCGTTTTCAATTGCCTGACGGATGCCGGCCATTAAGCGCTGGTAATAACGCAAATTGTGAATGGTATTCAAACGAGCACCGAGAATTTCGTTGCAACGGTCCAGATGATGCAAGTAGGCGCGTGTATAATTGCGACATGTGTAGCAATCACACTCGGCGTCTAATGGCGACAAGTCATCACGATACTTGGCATTACGGATTTTTACCACGCCATCCGTAACAAACAAGTGACCGTTACGCGCATTTCGGGTCGGCATCACACAGTCGAACATATCGATACCGCGGCGAACCCCTTCTACCAGATCTTCAGGCTTACCCACACCCATCAAATAGCGTGGTTTGTCTTGCGGCAGCTGAGGACAAGTATGCTCCAGAATGCGGTGCATATCCTCTTTTGGCTCGCCCACCGCCAGACCACCTACGGCATAGCCGTCAAAGCCGATTTCAGTCAGGCCTTTCACGGAGATGTCGCGCAGATCTTCATACACGCTACCCTGCACAATACCAAACAGCGCATTTTTATTACCCAGTTGGTCAAAGTGCTTACGGCAACGATCGGCCCAACGCAAAGACATCTCCATCGAGCGCTTGGCGTAATCCCAATCCGCCGGGTATGGCGTACATTCGTCAAAAATCATGACGATGTCGGAACCCAGATCATACTGGATTTCCATTGATTTTTCAGGGCTTAGGAATATCTTGTCACCATTTACTGGATTGCGAAAATGCACGCCTTCCTCGGTGATCTTGCGAATATCACCCAAACTGAATACTTGGAAACCACCCGAGTCAGTCAGGATTGGGCCTGGCCACTTCATGAAGTCATGCAGGTCGCCATGCTTACGCATAATGTCCTGACCTGGACGCAGCCACAGGTGGAAGGTGTTACCCAGCAAAATTTGGGCACCGGTTTCCTGCACTTCTTCAGGGGTCATCCCCTTCACTGTGCCGTAAGTTCCCACCGGCATGAAAGCCGGGGTTTCCACGGTTCCGCGTTCAAAAACCAAGCGGCCACGACGGGCATTACCTTGGGTGGTGATTAATTCGTATTTCATTTTTTCTCCCCGCATCAGAGAAACAGTCTGATAACGTCCGGTGACAATGACCACAGGATTGTGGAAAGGTTCATATTATCCGGCCAGACGTCGCGCCCGCTGACGGTATGCAGTAGCGCCCACGTCGGCCTTATTGCTCAATTATGCCTGACGCGTGATAAACATCGCATCACCATAACTGAAAAAGCGATATTGGTTCGCCACAGCTTCTTGATAAGCATGCATGACATGCTCATAACCAGCAAAGGCAGACACCAACATAATCAAGGTAGATTCTGGCAGGTGGAAGTTGGTGATCAGTGCATCCACCACTTTGAATTGATAACCAGGATAGATAAAGATATCGGTATCACGATGGAACGGCGCAATGATGGCGCTCTCGCCGGCGGCGCGTGCCGCACTTTCCAGTGAACGCACCGAGGTAGTGCCGACAGCAATTACGCGGTTACCACGCGCTTTACAAGCCAGTACCGCATCCACCACCTCTTGTGGCACTTCGGCGTACTCAGAGTGCATGTGGTGCTCTTCAATGGTATCAACGCGCACCGGTTGGAAGGTGCCCGCGCCGACATGCAAGGTGACAAAGGCAAACTCCACGCCTTTGGCGCGCAGTTTTTCCAGCAGCGGCTCATCGAAGTGCAGACCGGCGGTCGGTGCAGCCACCGCACCGGGCTTTTTGTTGTATACGGTTTGATAGCGCTCTTTATCGCTGTCCTCATCCGGACGGTCGATATACGGTGGCAGCGGCATGTGGCCGATCGCATCTAAAATAGCAAAGACATTGCGCTCGTCATCAAAACCGATTTCAAACAGCGCATCGTGACGAGCCAGCATGGTAGCGCGCACACTTTCATCTTCACCCAGCAACAGCTCGGTACCTGGTTTTGGTGCTTTCGAGGCGCGCACATGCGCCAGAATACGTTTGTCATCCAGTACGCGTTCAACCAATACCTCCAGCTTACCGCCAGAGACTTTACGGCCAAACATCCGCGCCGGAATTACCCGGGTATTGTTGAAGACCACCAGATCGCCAGGCTGAATTTTGTCGACCACATCGGCAAAGGTGCCGTGGGTTAACGCGCCACTATTACCGTCTAACGACAGCAGGCGGCTAGAGGTACGCTCAGGTTGCGGATAGCGCGCAATCAGCGTTTCAGGCAGGGAAAAGGAAAAATCAGCAACTCGCATAACCAACACCGGGCAGAGATAAACAGGCGGCTAGTCTAGAGCCGCCTGCCGGTGTCTTCAAGTTGTTATGCGTGCTTTCTTCGCCGTAAAACATAAATCAGCGGCAAAAACAGGGCGATCCACAGCGGGAAACTGCCACCACCTTCACCGGGGCCACACTCGATCCCGCCACCAATCTGGCAATTATCGGTGATCGGCGGCGTAACGGTACCACCGCCGCTACCGCCACTAGGTGCATACACCTCGGTAATGCTGCCATCTTGAATTCCGCTGATCCAACTCAAATACGAGGTGATGCGGGTATACACCGATGGGACGTTAGTGCCGCAATTTTGCGTACCAAAACTGACAATCCCGACCTGTACACTGGAGCCTGTTTCACTGATAAGTGGGCCGCCACTGTCACCAAAACAGCTATCCACATATTGCCCTGAACCCGCACTGACCTCATCCCCTTTCGCACAAAACGCGCTATCGGGTAATCCCGGCCATGCCGTTTGGCAGTCTTGCGCATCGATAGGATTTAACAGTGCCGTTTGCAAAACGGTACTGCCTTGGGTCGCGCTGTTCGACGTTTTGCCCCAGCCGAGAATCCGCAAACCTTGTGGTGTAACCAACGCATGCTGAGATTGCGCTTCATTGGCTAACGCCAATGTGCCACCGGTATAGCTGACCGATAACCGGAGCAGCGCAATGTCATTCAGCTGGCTATCAGGATTGTAGTCACGGTGCACATACACTTGCGCTGCAGGATGCTCATCGGCAGGCGTAAAACGGTCTTTATCCACCTGACCGGCAAATACGCTGACATCATTGGCTCCGGCCAGCCACGTCTTATCCGCCACACAGTGAGCGGCGGTCAGTACCCAACCTGAATTGATAAACGAGGCACCACACAGCAATTGGCTGGTTTGATCCGCAGTGGTTTTACGTACCTGCAGCAACCCCATCCACGGGTAGGTATGTACTGAAGCGACATCCTGCCCGCCAATCACCCGTACGCTCGGCGCTTCTGGAGTCACTGTTTGTGCGAACGTCTGCGCTGGCGTCATGCCTAACATCAGCATAGCCAGCAGGCTGATGCCCCCGTTGTTGATTGCCCGTGTATGTTGACACCCCATCCTTCGTCCCTGCCTGTACTTATCCTGCACTCTGCGATACGGTTAAAAAACACTCACCGCGAGTTTATGCAATCTTTCTCGGCTTGGGCGAGATTGTTCAAGGATATTTGATTCACTTCGCAGGCATTTTTCCTGTGTTGCGTTACGGTTGCGGTATGCGCAGTTAAATCCGGAGGAGGGCTATCATGCTGCTTATCGGCGATATCATGACATCTAATCCGTACACTTTGCGGGCTGATAACAGTCTCACCGATGCCCGCGTGCTGATGGCTCAGCACAGGATCCGGCACATCCCAATCGTGGATGACGAGATGCAATTAATCGGGCTGATCACCCAGCGCGACATTCTGGCGGCGCAGACATCCTGCCTACTGTCGTTAAGCGAGAATCGGCGCATTGAGCAGGAAAATGAGATCCAGCTTGGCGAACTGATGCGAACCCGAGTGCTGACTATCGATCTGCATGCCGGTATTCGCGCCGCAGCGCAGATCCTGTTTAAACACCGGATCGGCTGTCTGCCGGTTACCGAACAAAGCAAACTGGTGGGGATCATTACCGATTCCGATTTCGTGGCGGTGGCGATTCATCTGCTGGAGCTGGAAGAGGAAACCGATCCGCCGGAGCAAGATGAGTTGGATGACGACAGCCTCAATGGCTTATCCGCCGATCTTCCCCCACAGGTGCGTACCGATAACGGTGACGAGTAAGTCCCGCGTTGCAGGATTATCAACGTCCTCAATCCAAACGACTGTTCCAGCGAAAGCACCAAAGAAAGCACACAAAAAAGGAGAAGCCTATGCTTCTCCTTTTCGTTTTAGGTTTGATTTTCGGGATAGCCTGTTTTTCCGTATCCCAACTGCCGCATTACCCGCAGAGAGGAGGCCTCACCTTAGAACTGATCTTCTTCGGTTGAGCCCGTCAGCGCAGTCACTGATGACTGACCGCCTTGGATCACGTTGGTTACCTTATCAAAGTAACCGGTGCCCACCTCTTGCTGGTGCGCCACGAAGGTATAGCCCTTGTCGGCACAGGCAAACTCCGGCTGCTGCACTTTTTCCACGTAGTGACGCATGCCCTCGCCCTGTGCGTAAGCATGGGCCAAATCGAACATGTTGAACCACATGCTGTGGATCCCGGCCAGCGTGATGAACTGGTATTTATAGCCCATGTCTGACAGTGCTTGCTGGAAGCGTGCGATAGTGGCGTCGTCCAAATTCTTCTTCCAGTTAAACGATGGCGAGCAGTTATACGCCAGCAATTTACCTGGGAACTTAGCATGCACCGCGTCGGCAAACTTACGCGCTTGCTCCAGATCCGGTTTAGAGGTTTCACACCACACCATATCTGCATACGGCGCATAAGCCAGAGCACGGCTGATTGCCTGATCGATGCCGGCGCGAGTACGGTAGAAGCCTTCACTGGTACGCTCGCCGGTAATAAAATCACTGTCATACGGATCGCAATCCGAAGTCAGCAGATCCGCCGCATCGGCATCGGTACGCGCCACCAGCAAAGTCGGCACGCCGCAGGTGTCCGCCGCCAAACGCGCAGCCACCAGCTTTTGGATCGCTTCTTGGGTTGGCACCAGCACCTTGCCGCCCATATGGCCGCATTTTTTCACCGACGCTAACTGATCTTCAAAGTGCACCGCACCGGCGCCCGCTTCGATCATCGATTTCATCAGTTCAAAGGCGTTCAGCACGCCGCCGAAACCGGCTTCCGCATCTGCGACAATGGGCAGGAAATAATCGGTATAACCGGCATCCCCGGGGCCAATGCCGTTCGCCCACTGAATTTGATCGGCGCGGCGGAAGGAGTTATTGATACGCTGCACCACCGCTGGCACAGAGTTAGCCGGATACAGTGATTGATCTGGGTACATGGATGAGGCTAAGTTGGCATCCGCCGCCACCTGCCAGCCAGACAAGTACACCGCCTCGATGCCCGCTTTGGCTTGTTGCACTGCCTGACCACCGGTCAGCGCGCCCAGACTGTTGACATAGCCTTTCTTGGCTTCGCCGTTGACCAGACGCCACAGTTTCTCGGCTCCACGCTGCGCCAGTGAATGCTCCGGCACAAACGAGCCACGCAGGTTCACCACTTCCGCCGCAGTGTAAGGACGGCGGATCCCTTGCCAGCGCGGGTTTTCTTTCCAGTCTTTTTCCAGTGCAGCGATCTGCTGTTCGCGTGTCATGCTCATGGTCAAACTCCCTCTTATTTCGTTCTCATGTCAGGCGCTTATCGGATCTTTACAATCCATTACTCAGTTCAGATAACGGTAGCCAGGCAAAGTCAGGAAGTTGACCAGCTCATCCGATACCGTGATTTGCTCCATCAAGGCCGCCGCTTCCTCATAGCGACCTGTATCGTATTTCTCGGCGCCTAACTCATCACGTAAGGTCGCCAGCTCTTCGCGCAACATGGCGCTGAACAAGGCTTTAGTCACCAACTTGCCGTTACTTAAGCGTTTTTGGTGCCGGATCCACTGCCAAATGGAGGTTCGTGAGATCTCAGCGGTGGCCGCATCTTCCATCAGACCGTAAATGGGCACACAGCCGTTACCGGAGATCCACGCCTCGATGTACTGTACCGCTACTCGAATATTGGCGCGCATGCCCTCTTCGGTACGCTCGCCCTCACAAGGTTGCAGCAAATCCGCCGCCGTCACTGGCTCATCATGCTCGCGTCGCACATCCAGTTGATTGGCGCGGCCATCGAGTACGCGGTCGAACACTGCCATCGCCACATCGGCCAGGCCGGGGTGGGCTACCCACGTGCCGTCATGTCCATTACCGGCTTCCAGCTCTTTATCCGCGCGCACTTTATTCAGCACCCACTCATTGCGCGCCGGATCTTTGCTTGGAATAAAAGCCGCCATACCGCCCATGGCAAATGCGCCACGGCGATGACAGGTACGGATCAACAGGCGCGAATAGGCACTCAAGAACGGTTTGTCCATGGTCACCACTTGGCGATCTGGCAGGACTTTATCGGGGTGATTTTTCAGTGTTTTGATATAGCTAAAGATGTAGTCCCAACGACCACAGTTCAGGCCAACAATGTGATCACGCAGGTGATACAGGATCTCATCCATCTGGAACACGGCAGGCAGAGTCTCGATCAAGGCCGTCGCTTTGATGGTGCCACGCGCCAAGCCGACATGATCTTCGGCGAAGCTGAACACCTCACTCCACCACGCCGCTTCGTGATATGACTGCATCTTCGGCAAGTAGAAATACGGGCCGCTGCCTTTGGCCAGCAAACGCTGATGGTTATGGAAAAAGTAGAGTGCAAAATCAAACAGGTTGCCGGGAATAGGCTCGCCTTGATAGCGCATATGTTTTTCTTGCAGATGGAAGCCCCGCACCCGACAAATCAGCACCGCCGGATGGGCATTGAGCCGGTAGGATTTACCTTCTTCGCTACGATATTCAATGGTGCCATCCACTGCATCGCGCAGGTTGATTTGCCCTTGGATCACTTTATCCCACGCCGGAGCCAAGGAGTCTTCGAAATCCGCCATGAAGACTTTAACGTTGGCATTTAAGGCATTGATGATCATCTTGCGTTCAACAGGGCCGGTGATCTCTACGCGGCGATCGCGCAAATCGGCAGGCACGCCACGGATAGTCCAGGCTTTTTCGCGAATGTGCTCGGTTTCAGGCAGAAAATCAGGCAATGCACCGGCATCAATCTGTGCTTGGAACGCTTCACGGGCCGCCAGCAATTGCGGTACCTGCGGGGCGAAACGGGTCACCAGCTCGGCCAGAAAGTCCAATGCCTGTGGGGTAAGAATGGCCTGCTGCTCTGCGGTCAGAGGCTCAGTACAGGTCAGCAGCGGATGCTGCGCCAAAGTATTGTGTTGTCCGCTCATACCCTTTCCTTATCATTTGTAAATTAGCAACCACTCACCCGGTATTGCTTAAGCTGATACACCGCTCGAATTACTGAGCCAGTGCTGCTGATTATGACGTGTCCCTATGGCAACAAAATGACCAATCGATAACAAAAAATCAACATCACGTTTTAAGTTATCGTTTGAATTTGCTGAAAAATGGTTTCAGCTCAGCGGGATAAAAAAATGAATATGCTGAATATCCCTATAAAGTCATTGCTCTAAAAAGGAAGAGACTTCCGTTTTTGCTTCTCGTATCCCACCACCAAAAATGAAAGTCTTTCAGTTATTTTATTACAAAACGCTAACGCACCAGTCGTGTACACGACGGCGTAATACAAAAAGACTCGGACAGGAAAAGAAAAAAAGCCAACGAAACGCGGGGTTATAGAGAAAAAATCGAACCAATGTGAACAACACCGATTTCAGGCTATAAAAACCTGAAACCGGCTGACTGAAAGTAAATACCGGCGGCGAGCACATCGAACAATAAAATGCCCAACGGCCAGCATAGAGGATTGCTGCGCCGTAAAGGCAAACAACAGGATTTTTATTCGTTTAGCAGCTCACCGACTATCTCGCCGAGCTTGCTGAAGGTATTAACGCGGCTGGAGCTCGGTCGCCAGACCAAACCGATATCACGGTAAGCCGGCGCATGGGGCGGATCAGTGATCACCAGATCCAGATTTTGTACCAGCCCCTGGCGAATGGCCATTTGCGGCACAAAGGTGGTGCCCAACCCATTGGCCACCATTTGTACCAAGGTATGCAAACTGGTGGCGGTAAACGGATTGATTTTATCGCTGTAAGCCAGATGACAGGCAGTTAAGGCATGCTCGGTCAAGCAGTGCTCGCGCTCCAGCAAGTACACCGAGCCATCCGGCAGCTGATTGAAATCCAATGGCATGTGCAATTGGCTAGCCAGCGCTTTGGGCAGCACCATTTTGAACTTATCACGACCCACGATCCGGCTGTGCAAGCCATGAATGTCCACCGGTAACGCCAACAGTAAGACATCCAGCTGACCGCCTTTGAGCGCATCAATCAGCACCGAAGTGGTATCTTCACGCAATACCAACTCCAGTTTGGGATAGCGCTGTTGCACCTGTTTGACCAAATCACACAACAAGAACGGGGCAATGGTTGGAATGCAGCCGACCCGCAACTGCCCTTCCATTTCAGCCGTTTGGCTAGCGGCAAAATCGGTCAAATCTAATGTCCGCGCCAACAATTCACGGGCCCGTTTAACTACCTCTTCGCCACTGGGAGTGAAGATAAAGGATTTGTGATCCCGTTCAATTAATGTACATCCCAGCCGTTCTTCCAGGCTCTGAATGCCGCTGCTTAGCGTAGACTGGCTAACGTAACAGGCTCGGGCAGCGCGGTTGAAGTGGCGCACGTCGTGCAGGGTAACAAGATAATGCAGTTGTTTCAGGGAAGGCCATTTATTATTCATCGTAAAATCCGATTACAACAATCGTTTTTTTTCGCTTTCCTCAATGTACCATCTTCCCTACACTAATTCTCGTTGTCTGAGAATATTCTCATCACCTCTAACTGAATCAATACGGGAGTTGCTATGGTTCTGGTAGCACGTCAAGCCCCAGACTTTACTGCAGCAGCAGTACTGGGTAACGGTGAAATCGTTGATAATTTCAACCTGAAGCAGCACATCGCAGGTAAAGCGGCCGTTCTGTTCTTCTATCCGCTGGACTTCACTTTTGTGTGCCCTTCTGAGCTGATCGCTTTTGATCACCGCATCGAAGAGTTCCAAAAACGCGGTGTTGAGGTGATTGGTGTTTCTATCGACTCCGAATTCACCCACAACGCATGGCGTAAGACCCCAGTAGACAAGGGCGGTATCGGCGAAGTTCGTTACCCACTGGTTGCTGACGTTAAACACGACATCTGCCGCGCTTACGGTGTTGAGCTGGAAGAAGCGGGTGTTGCTCTGCGTGGCTCTTTCCTGATCGACAAGCACGGCGTTGTGCGTCATCAGGTAGTAAACGACCTGCCACTGGGCCGTAACATTGATGAAATGCTGCGTATGGTTGATGCGCTGCAATTCCACGAAGAGCACGGCGATGTGTGCCCAGCTCAGTGGGAAAAAGGCAAGAAAGCGATGGAAGCCTCTCCGGACGGCGTAGCTCGCTTCCTGGCAGAAAACTCTGGCGATCTGTAATCGCTAAGCAGCCCAAGAGCTGTGTAAACTGACCTAATGAAAAACGCTTATCCCTTGGGATAAGCGTTTTTTTCTGCGCTTGATGGCTGACTATGCCTCATCACAAACGATGTCAGATGGGTCAGACCTCTGCCCCATGATAAGGCATCACCACCCCAACAGTAACCACCTATATTCAGTTAGCGATTTAACCACTCACCATAGCGGAACAGGCCATACTCGCCCGGCTGCATCGGATGCCACACTTCATCTTGGGTCAATGGCTGCGTGGCGATGATCGTCACCACATCTTGCGGCGTGGTCTGCTGCTGAAAATCAATCATCACATCTTCATCCAGCAAGGTGGCTTTGCCAAACGGTGCCCGGCGGGTCAGCCAATGCAGCTTAGTGCCGCAATAAGCCATCACAAACTCACCGTCCGACAGCAGCATATTGAATACCCCGCGCTGTTGCAGCTGCGCGGCTAAGGTCGCGACATAGGCAAACATGGCCGGCCAATCTTGCGGCGGCGCAGGATAACGTTGCTCAAGGCAATTGAGTAACCAGCAAAAGGCATGTTCGCTGTCAGTTTGCCCGACTGGGCGCTGGCGGCCATCAGCCAACGCCGGTAAGTCGGTGAGCTGGCCATTGTGGGCATAAGTCCAATAACGCCCCCATAGCTCGCGCGTAAAGGGATGGGTATTTTCCAGTGACACCGGACCGCTGTTAGCTTGGCGAATATGCGCGACCACCGCGCAAGATTTGATTGGGTAGTCTTGCACCAGCTGCGCAATGCGCGAATTGGCACTGGGGAGCGGATCTTTAAAGGTGCGAAAACCGCGCCCTTCGTAGAACGTAATTCCCCAACCGTCTTTATGCGGGCCGGTTTGCCCACCGCGCCGCGCCAGTCCGGTAAAACTAAAGCAGATGTCCGTAGGGACATTGGCACTCATGCCGAGTAATTCGCACATACGCGGTCTCCTTTCCTGCCCTTGACTCTTGGCGGCGGTATCTTTGCGCTCTACTGGATACATCAGTGAGCCGGCACCACGACAGCTACGCCGCCATACCGGCCCAGCACGCCCAACTACGCCATTACGCGCCAGCCATTTCCTTTTCAATCAGCTGGATCATGATGTGGATGGCTTTAATATGCACTTCCTGAATACGATCCGCATAACCAAAGTGTGGCACACGGATTTCAACATCGGCACTACCGGCCATCTTGCCGCCGTCTTTACCGGTCAGGGTCAGCACTTTCATGCCCTTGGCACGCGCCGCTTCAATCGCCTTGATGATGTTGCCCGAGTTACCGGACGTAGAAATGCCCAGCAGCACATCGCCCTCACGGCCTACCGCTTCAACATAGCGAGAGAATACATAGTCATAACCAAAATCGTTGCTCACGCAAGACAGATGGCTCGGGTCAGAGATAGCAATCGCCGGATAACCTGGGCGATTTTCACGGTAACGACCGGTCAGCTCTTCGGCAAAATGCATTGCGTCACAGTGCGAGCCGCCATTACCACATGACAAGACTTTGCCACCGGCTTTGAAGGAATCGGCAATCAGACGCGCAGCATCTTCAATGCTGGCAATGTTCTTTTCATCGGCCAGAAAATTATTCAGCACCTCAGACGCTTCACACAGCTCCGCACGGATCAGATCATGGTACATGGGTAAAACCTCAGGTCAGTTATTATCGGAATCCTTGGCAGTGTAACCAATTGCTGCAACGGCGAGAAGCATACAGGCAGTTACACGGCTGATAACGAATCAGCAGCAGTTTGTTGTAATTTCAATGTAAACAACTTGCTGCTAGTTTGATTTTGAACTAAAACATTCCTGTTATCAGGTCAGACCTCTGACCTAAATTAAGGAGTGCGCACCATGACCCTGATTCTTATTGTACTGAGCCTGATCCTGCTCGGTGCCTTGGCTTATCACCGGATCCCTCTGCTTCTGAGCAGTCGCGTCTGTCTTGGCTCGGCTTTGCTGTGCGCACTGCTCGCCCCTGAAACCTTGTGGCTGTGGATCCCAGTACTTATTGTGGTGCTGCCACTGAACTTCCTGTCCCTGCGTAAAAAATGGATCAGTGCCCCGATCTTGCGAACCTTCCGCCATATCATGCCGGCCATGTCTCGCACCGAAAAAGAAGCCATTGAAGCGGGAACCACCTGGTGGGAAGGGGAATTGTTCCGCGGTGAACCACAGTGGCAACTGCTGCAAAACTACCCAAAGCCGCAGCTAAGTCCGGAAGAACAAGCCTTTTTAGATGGCCCCGTCGAAACCCTGTGCAGCATGACGCGTGATTTTGAAATCACCCATGAATTGGCTGACCTGCCTGCCCCGATTTGGCAATACCTGAAAGAGCAGCGCTTTTTTGCCATGATCATCCGCAAAGAGTATGGCGGGCTGGAGTTTTCCGCCTACGCACAGGCGCGGGTACTGCAAAAATTGGCCGGCGTATCTGGCGTGCTCTCTTCTACCGTTGGCGTGCCAAACTCACTCGGGCCCGGTGAGCTGCTGCAACACTACGGCACTGAAGCGCAAAAAAATTATTATCTGCCGCGTTTAGCCCGTGGCGAAGAGATCCCCTGTTTTGCGCTTACCAGCCCAGAGGCGGGCTCTGATGCCGGCGCAATTCCTGATACCGGCATTATTGGCCGTGGCCAGTGGCAAGGCGAAGAGATTGTCGGTATTTACCTAACGTGGAATAAGCGCTACATCACCCTCGCACCGATTGCGACCGTGCTGGGGCTGGCGTTCAAACTGTATGATCCCGAGCATTTATTGGGGATGGAAGAGGACTTAGGGATCACCTGCGCCCTAATCCCAACCCACACCCCAGGGGTGCAAATTGGTCGCCGCCACTTCCCTCTCAACGTGCCATTCCAAAACGGGCCGACACGTGGTGACAACGTCTTTGTGCCGTTGGATTACATCATTGGCGGTCAGGTAATGGCCGGACAAGGCTGGCGCATGCTGATGGAGTGCTTATCGGTCGGACGTGGGATCACTCTACCCTCTAACGCCACCGGCGGCAGCAAAAGCGCCGCGCTGGCTACCGGTGCTTACGCCCGCATTCGTCGCCAATTTAAAATGCCGATTGGCCATATGGAAGGGATCGAAGAGCCGTTGGCGCGGCTGGCCGGTAATGTGTATGTGATGGACGCCGCAGCCACCTTAGCCACCACGGCTATCGATCTGGGTGAAAAGCCCGCGGTGGTCTCGGCGATCGTCAAATATCACTGTACCCACCGCGGCCAGCGCTGCCTGATAGATGCCATGGACATCGTCGGCGGCAAGGGGATTTGCATGGGGCCGTCCAACTTCTTGGCCCGAGCCTATCAAGGCGCGCCGATCGCCATCACGGTAGAAGGTGCCAACATCCTGACCCGCAGCATGATTATCTATGGCCAAGGCGCGATTCGCTGCCATCCGTATGTGTTACGCGAAATGCAGGCGGTGATGGAAGAAGAGCCGTACGCCACTGAGCATTTCGACAACGCCCTGTTCGGCCATATCGGGTTTGTGTGCACCAATTTAGCCCGTTCACTGTGGCTCGGCCTGACCAATGGCCGCACCAGCGCCGCACCAGTACACGATGATACGGCGCGTTACTATCAGCGCATCAATCGCCTGTCGGCCAATCTGGCATTGCTATCGGATGTCAGCATGGGATTGTTTGGCGGCAGCCTAAAACGGCGCGAGCGCATTTCAGCGCGCTTGGGCGATATTCTGAGCCAACTGTTCTTAGCCTCAGCCGCACTGAAGCGCTTTGAAGACGAAGGCCGACTGGAAGCCGATCTGCCGCTACTGCATTGGGGGGTACAAGATTGCCTATGGCAAGCCGAACAGGCCTTGTTAGATATTCTGGCTAATTTGCCGCAACGTCCGATCGCTGGGCTGCTGCGTTTGATCCTGCTGCCGCTGGGGGCGCGTGCTCGTCGACCTGATGATGTCTTGGATCACCAGTTGGCGCGGTTACTGCAAACCCCATCACCGACCCGTGATCGCTTAGGCCGCGGTCAATATCTCGCGCCGACCGAAGGCAACCCAGCAGGTCAGTTGGAAGAAGCGCTGCGCGATATTCTGCACGCCGAGCCGCTGTTCCGTAAGATTTGTCAGCATTTTAATACCGCGTATCCATTCACAGGGCTGGATAAACTGGCAGCTCGCGCTTTGGAGGCAGGCGTGATCCACGCGGAAGAGGCGCAATTGCTGATCCGCGCCGAACATGGACGCCTACGCAGTATCAATGTGGATGATTTTGATCCGCGCGTATTACCGGCAGGTCAATCGGTATCCAGCGAAGCACCGACAAGCTAAGTGGGTCACCCCATAAGGGTTCCCTACGTTTTAACGTGCTCTCTCACACTCTGGGCTGCCGATGCAGCCCATTTTTTTATCCGGTAAAAAGCGAAACAGATCGCTGTTTCGGTGTTTATTTCGTGCTCTACGCCCTCACCAACAGCAGCCACGGCTACACTTATTTTAACTGTGCGAAAATTTCATCGCTGCCACCACCGTTTCACGCGCCGAGCTGCACACTCCAGCGCGATTACCGCCCGAGGTGGGCCACGGCATGCCGGTACGGAAACCGGATATTCTGCCGCGGTAGCAGCGAACATTGTTGTCAGCTTGAGGTCAGAAGGAAACGATCATGCCCATTGCCGCCACGCCCACAACCGAGCCCACGAGTGTTGCATCCGTCGCCCCGATTACCGAGCGAGCGGCTCGCCACGAGCATACCTGCTACCGCCACGCACAGCGCAGCAGCTCGGTCAATCCAGAGCTGACCTTGATAGTTAGCTCCGTACACAAGCGTGATCCGCGCTATGCCGCGGCCTTTCGTGAAGGGCGCGCACGTTGGTATCACATGCCGGTCAGCACCAGCCGCCGCCAAGGGATGTTCACTCGCCAAATGGCTCAAATTCGCTACTGCGCCGTGGCCGTTCCGGTCAACGATCCCACCGTGCAAAAAGCTTTTTTCGTCTATCCGGTGCTCAGTATTCGCCTCACGGCGCGGGAAAAATTAAGCCGCGAACAAACCGGGAGCCAAACGCCACCCGCGCAGGGCGAACAACAATATTGGCTATTTGAACTGGGGGAAGCGATTCGTTTGCCGCAGGCGGTCATCAAACCCAATACCACCGCATTTTATTTTCGCCTCACCCAACTTTCCGCCTTGCAGCAAGGCCTTAGCTGGGCTCGCCTGCCGGCACCCGATTGGCATCATCCTACAGAACACACCACTCAGCGTAACCAAGCCAATCTGTTGCTAGTTCGCCATACCGGATAAGACAGAAGACAGAAATCTGGCCAAATCTCCAGATCACAGGCAAGAAAAAACCCAGACAGCAAGCTGTCTGGGTTTATAAAGTGGCGGAGCGGACGGGACTCGAACCCGCGACCCCCGGCGTGACAGGCCGGTATTCTAACCGACTGAACTACCGCTCCGCGAAACTGGTATCGAAGCTTTCGCTTCTACGCAATTCCGCATCAGTACTCGGAACGCGTTTTTTCTAATTGTTGGCGGTGCGGACGGGACTCGAACCCGCGACCCCCGGCGTGACAGGCCGGTATTCTAACCAACTGAACTACCGCACCGCGAAACTGTGCAAGCTTTCGCTTTTAAATCGGTTGTTGCTTTGAACCATGTTCCTGATAATACCTGTTCAGCGATATTCAGCAACATCATTCACAAAATAAGTGGCGGTGCGGACGGGACTCGAACCCGCGACCCCCGGCGTGACAGGCCGGTATTCTAACCGACTGAACTACCGCACCGCTCAATGCTTGCCGTCGCAAGCGGGGCGAATAATAGGGTTCATCCGCTAATGAGTCAATAGCCTTTTACACAAAATCTGCTTTTTTCACTTCATTCGCATAAAAAACCGGCAAAGCACTCTATTTTCAGCAAGTAAGCACAAGCAATGAGCGCGGCGCTGCCGAGATCCCATCCCGCTATCCACGTGACTCATTGGGGCAGAGATGCAGCGCCTGATGGCACGCCAGCCCAGCAACCTCGCTAACGGTAGTGCGTTTTAGCGCGAACTGGAGAGATCGCGCTGGCCGACTTTCTGGCTGCTAGCTTGCTGATGACGCAACACCTGCAAAGCTTGACGACGCTGATGAGCGCGGCGCAGGGCTATGCCACCCCAAATGGCCGCGCCAAATATGCCCACCACCAGCACAGTGCCTAATAGCACCATTTGCAGACGGTGTGAGCCTTGGTTGCGCGCCGCTTGCGTGACTGAGGCCAGCTCGGCCTGTGCCTGCTCGCTTAAGGCTTGCTGCTGCTTTTGCTGCGCCAGCTGATTAAGTAGCTGCTGGGTTTGCTGCTGACTGGTCACCACCATAAAGCGTTGCTCAGGCAATAACAGCGATAATGGTCGGTCGCCCACTTGCTGGGCATAAATCCACGCCGTCAGGCTGTAATTACCGATAAAGTCGCGCTGCGGGATCTCCAGACTCACGCTATTGCCAGTGGCCGGTGCCTGAACCTGATATTCGGCATTCAGGCCGCCAGGGATCTTTTCATCCACCCGCACTAACAATGAGCCGGGCACGATGCGCGTCGCATCACTGCTGACATCGAGCCGATGATTTTGACTGGCGGTACGCCCTTGTAAGAATTGTGCCTGCAGCGGCATCGGATGCACCGTTACCTGCTCACGAAACGGCGGTAGGTAAATGCCGTCACCGGTATTGATGGTCAGAACATACTCGCCGGGGGCCGGATTCACCGGTAATTGCATGGTAAAGATGCCATCGCCGGCTTTAGCGTCGAGATGTTGTCCATCATCACGCAGCTCGCCCGCCATTACTGCAGGACGTCCGGCGCGCACGGTGTCTTGTCCTGCTTGTAAGGCGTGGTTGGCATTAACCGGCACAAACTCGGCATGCAGCCGCAGATGCTGCAAAATATCCGCGCGCAGCAAAGGCTGGTTGTTGACCAGCACCCGCGCGGTCAGTTTCAGCTGTTCATGCTGATACAGCGGCTGCGGCATGCTATCGGCGCTCAGTTGCATGTCCGGCACTCCGATGAAGGTGCTTACCGTGCCTTCGGGGGCTGACACTTGCCACGGGCCTTGCATCGGGCGATTGATGGTTACAATCTCCAGTGTGGGCGAACGCCACCAATGCACATCAGGGCTGTCCATCCGGGCGTTGAGCTTACTGCCATCCGGTTGCACTAAGACCAGCTGCTCTTGATTATCGCTGCGGCTGATCAGCAAAGTGAGCCACTGTACCGTGCGATCAAGGCGAAAACGGTTCGCAAAGATGGCATCGTGCTCGACGGTAATGCTGTCCGGTGGCGTCATCGGCGCTGTGGCGTCAGAGTCCATGGCTGCCACACTGGCCGATAGGGTCACGCCCAGACAGCAGGCCAACATACGAAACGCCAACCTACGAGGCCGAGTGAGTCGATTCGACCACCGGGTGATGCCCATCCGTGCCGTGATCGTAGCGCCGTTATCCAGCCCGTTGTGCATGCCCGCTCCTCACTTCTCGCTTCGCTGTTTGTGTCTACTGTGGTAAGCCGCGCTAAATTAAGTCGCGGCGGCTAGCCACAGTCCTTAACTCAAACGCGCCAAAGGCATGAGCCCCCTTTCTTCTGAACCAGATCCAGACGGGATTCATGCGCTTCTAATTCATCGGCTGAAGCACGGACAACCTTTAGAGACAATTGTGGCACCACACTGCGCTGCACATCGCCTTGATGGTTGGTATTGTGCTCTTCGCTATCACCGCTAAACGCCAGAGAGGTCTGGCCGCCGGTCATCAACAGATAGACGTCAGCCAAGATCTCGGCATCGAGTAACGCCCCGTGCAGGGTACGGTGGCTGTTATCTATCCCGTAACGATCACACAAGGCATCGAGGTTATTACGCTTCCCAGGGAAAATCTTACGCGCCATCGCCAAGGTATCGGTGATGCGGCAGAAGGTCTCGGTTTTGGCTAACCCACGGTTTAATAGCTCAAATTCATAATCCATAAAGCCGATATCGAACGGCGCGTTATGGATTACCAGCTCGGCGCCGCGGATAAAGTTAATAAACTCATCGGCGACAGCGGCAAACTCGGGCTTGTCTTGCAAAAATTCATCGGTGATCCCGTGAACCGCAATGGCTTCCGGATCAACCAAACGATCGGGCTTGATATAGACATGAAAATGCCGACCGGTTAAACGGCGGTTAACAATTTCCACCGCCCCGATCTCGATGATCTTGTGCCCTTCATAGTGCACGCCCAGTTTGTTCATACCGGTGGTTTCGGTATCCAGTACAACAATACGGTTTGAATCTGTGCTCATAGCGGTATTTATGTCAGACTTTGGGTTTAGAAAATAATAACGGGTTTAACCAAGATGCAAAAACAGATAGCCCTGTTTACGGACGGCTCCTGCCTCGGCAACCCCGGTCCCGGTGGTTACGGTATCGTACTGCGTTACCGCCAGCATGAAAAACAGCTCAGCGGCGGTTTTCGTCTTACCACCAACAACCGTATGGAGTTGCTGGCCGCAATCGTCGGTTTGGAGACCCTAAAAGAGCCGTGTCATGTGGACTTAACCACTGACAGCCAGTATGTCCGCCAAGGGATCACCAGCTGGATCCATAACTGGAAAAAACGCGGCTGGAAAACCGCCTCTAAGCAGCCGGTAAAAAATGCCGATTTATGGCAGCGCTTAGATTTGGCTGCCGCCCGCCATGATGTGGCGTGGCACTGGGTTAAAGGGCACGCGGGCCACCGCGAAAACGAATTGTGCGATCAACTGGCGCGCAGCGCCGCAGAAAATCCTACTCAGGATGACACCGGCTATCAGCCGGAGAGTTAACCTGCTGACAGGCACTGACCGGATACATCATTCGCGGGTTATTCAACGCCCGCTTAGAGCCGGTCAGGATCAGCGGGATGGTGCGCTTACGCGCCACCAGCAAGCGCCAACTGCCCAGCACCGGTAGATGGCAAGTGCAAAATCCCGCCAGTCGCCGCGAACTGGCTCGCCCCGGAAACGGTAGCATCGCCTCCGCATGGATCACTTCATAATTGAGCAGATGCAGCCAATCGGTGATCCGAAACGGTGCAAACATCCGGCACTGATAGGGAAAGCGGCGCCGCAGCAGCGGTACACAGCGGCCAATCCCCGCCAGACTAAACGGGTTGCAATCAATCAAAATCAGATACCCATCATCCACCAGCACGCGGTCAACTTCGCGCAGCACCGCATGCGGATCACTGGCGTAATCCAGAGTAAACGCCAGTAGCGCGGCATCAAACGCTTTATTGGTAAAGGGCAAGCAATCCGGGTCTGCCAGCACGCTAAGTTGTGGGCCTTCTGGCGCCACCGCCACATGATGTTGGATGGGTGAGGCGGAGCTGTCGAGATCTGCGCTCAGCGCACCTAACTTTAGTAGGTGAAAACCAAAGATTTTCCCCCACCATGGCGCTAATGTCTGATGCAGTAACTCACGGTAACGCTCCCCTTTCTGGATCATTGACCAGCCCAATGGGGGCAAAATAACACGGGATGTACGAGCCGGACGAATCACTCTATTATCCTCGTAACCAGAAAGCCAACGCCAATGGCGTCAAGCACAACAACGCCCATCAAAGGGAACGGCACTACTGTATGTAACGGAACTGTAACGAGACAAGAACGATACCCATTAACGATACAAGTCCCGGTACACGTCACGACACAAGGAACTAGGCCATGTTACTCAGCATACCCGCGTTAACGGATAATTACATCTGGCTGTTTTGCCGCGATCAGCAACAGGCTGTGGTGGTCGACCCCGGTGAAGCCGAACCGGTGCTGCGCGTACTTAGCCAGCAGCAATTGAACCTGCATACTATTTTACTCACCCACCATCACGGTGACCATACAGCAGGGGTTGAGACGCTGCGCCGTCACTACCCCAATGTGTTGGTGATTGGGCCACAAGAAACGGCCGCCGTACAGCCGACCCATCTGGTGCAAGGCGGTGAAACCGTAACTTTAGCCGATGCAGATCAGCAATGGCAGGTGATTGCCACGCCCGGTCATACCCTCGGCCATGTTTGCTATTACGCCGATGGCATCTTGTTTTGTGGCGATACGCTGTTTTCTATCGGTTGTGGACGTTTGTTCGAGGGCAGCGCAGAGCAGATGTATGACTCACTGCAACGCTTAAGCCAATTACCAGATAGCACACTGGTGTGCGCGGCACATGAATATACCGCGGCCAACTTGCGTTTTGCCTGCCATCTGGAGCCAGAAAATCCGGTGTTAAATGACTACGCACAAGACGTTGCAACACTGCGTCATCAACACTTACCGACCTTGCCGTCGACCTTGCGCCGTGAAAAAGCCTTAAATCCTTTTTTACGTTGTCACGCGCCAAGTTTGCGAAACGCGTTGCAAAATCCGGGTAAAAATCCATCCGAAAGCTCAATTTTTGCACAATTACGTGCTCTAAAAGACCAGTTTTAAGCCTTAAGGTTGTCAGCAGATGGTCAGATAAGTATTATTGCACATCTTTTAAGCAACAACCGACCGGAATAACATGAAGGCACGAGCACTGATATTTGCCTCCGTGTTGCTGGCCGGCTGTCAGGCGCCGAATCACGCGTCGACGCCGTACCCTAGCACGCAGGAGTCATCAGTTCGTGACGACGCTGACCCGTCATCGTCGCGATGGGCCGATGAACAGCTCGCACAGCAAAATGTGTGGGACTTCATTGGCAACGAACTGAAACTAGATGTACCGAACAACGAACGGATCCGCAGTCAAAAATCACGCTACTTGCGTAATAAGAGTCATCTCCAACGTGTGGCAGAACGCTCTGAACCTTACCTGTACTGGATAGTAGAGGAAGTGAAGAAGCGTAATATGCCGATGGAAGTCGCGTTGTTACCCATGGTGGAGAGTGCTTTTGATCCGAACGCCTTATCCAGCGCCAATGCCGCCGGATTATGGCAGATCACCCCAGCAACTGGCCGCCGTTTTGGTTTAGACCAAAACTGGTGGTATGACGGCCGCCGCGATGTGGGCGCCTCGACGCGCGCAGCACTGGATCTGTTACAGCGCCTCAACACCATGTTTGACGGCGATTGGATGATGACGCTGGCCGCTTACAACGCGGGCGAAGGTCGGATCCAAAAAGCCATCAAAGCCAACCGCGCACACGGTAAGCCTACCGACTACTGGTCCTTGAATCTGCCGCGCGAAACGGCGCTGTATGTGCCGAAAGTCTTGGCACTGAGCGAAATTATCCGCAATGCCGACCGCTATGCATTGAATCTGCCGCATATCGATAAGTCTACGGCACTGGCACGGGTAAATGTGGGCCAGCAATTTGATCTGAATACCGCCGCGCAAGTGGTGGGGATGTCAGTGTCTGAATTGCAAACCCTGAACCCGGCCTATAAAACGCTGGCCACGGCCCCAACCGGTCCGCACTATCTGATGCTGCCAAAGCAAAAAGCTAAGCAGTTTAAGAAGATTTTGCGCGAAAACGGGGATGATTTAACTGTTCGCGTGGTACGCCACAAAGTCCAAGCCGGTGAAAGTTTGGATGTGCTGGCGCGTCGTTACGAGATCTCTGCGCTGGATATCAAGCAGATCAATGAGCTCAACGGGGCTGGCATTCGTCGTGGTCAATATATCTTGCTGCCATTATCGCAAAGCGAATATCTGGCCAAGAATAACCGCAGCGGAACTCGCAGTAGTGCGCAGAGCGGCGATGACAGCCGTATCGCCAAAAACAGCGTAACCAGCAGCTACAAAGTCAAATCGGGCGATACCCTGTCGACGATTGCCCGTCGCCATAACATGAGCAGCAGTGAGCTGGCCAAGTTAAACCGGATCAGCGTCAGCAGCCGTCTCAAGCTCGGCCAAACGCTGAAGCTGAAGGGCGACGCGCCAACGGAGATTGCCTATCGCGCACGTAAAGGCGACTCTCTGTACAGCATTGCCCAACGTCACGGCGTAGCTGTCGATGACTTGGTTCGCTGGAACGACTTGAGCCGCAAAAGCGTCCTCAAGCCGGGCACCGTCCTGACGGTGAAAGTGAAAAGCTGATAACGCTTAAGCATTATGCCAGCAGACAACAAAAAGGCAGCCGATTGGCTGCCTTTTTATTGAGTACTGATTTAGCTTCGATATGGGTTCGATACGCAGTTTGATATGCGGCTCGCTATACCGCTCGTTATCTGGAGCTACGGCTGTAACGTCACGGACGGCTCTTGTTTAGCGGCTGGATTTTTAACCGCCGAATTTTTAACAGCCGAGGTGGTAGCCGCTTTCGGGTGCGATGTCACCGCCGCTTGCTGTGCAGCGGCGTCTGGTCGGCTAGGCAAACGGAAAGTCACCGCCAACGGATTATGATCTGACGCATCGGTATTGAGCACCGCCGCTTCTTCTATTTTCAAACCACGATAAAAAACATGATCCAATGGGTAGCCGAACGCCTGCTTGCGCTGATCTTGGGCAAACGGCACTTCATGCAAACCGACACTGGCCGCCATATGACGCAGCAGCGCCAGACGCGTGGTGCTCCAGCTATTAAAATCACCGGCCAAGATCACGGGCCCTTGATGCAGGGCGATTTGTGCCATCACCTGATGTAACTGCTGCCGATAGGCCTGCACGCCCATGGTGAAGTTCACCGCATGCACATTCACCACCATCAGGGATTCGCCATTATTGAGCGCATACACGCTAACCAGCGAGGATTTCGGCAGCTGTAACCACGGCTCCCACTCGCGCAGTGGGCAATAGTATTCGGCATCAGCAGAAGAGAGTGTCATCACCCCCGCCATCTGCTCACGAATGGAAAATGCCGCCACTTGCGCCACTGCGGGATAGCGGTGCGTGGCATAACGCAGTAACTCAGGCGAGGCCTGCGCCTCTTGCAACAACACCAGTTGCGAGCCATGAGCAAACTCAGACAGCGCCTGTAGCCAGTCGCTACGCTGCTGTTTGTAGATATTCCAGACCAGCACTTTGAGCGAGTCGGCATTCAGGTACTGACCCTGATCCGATTCACTGCCACAGCCTTGCATCACCGCCGCCGCTGCGGCAGGCTGATACTGCAAAACTACACTGTCATCCGGCACATCGACCGGCCACTGCCACGCGCCCACCGCCAGCAACGACGCTGTGGTGCCTAGCAGTAAACGTTTTTTACCTTTCATCCGACTGTAAAACCATCCGGTACGGGAACGTCAAATTTCGCTCAACCACGACACGCTAAGCGGCGCCGCGACAACCTGTTTTGCTACTCGGTACCGGCAACCTTGTGCTGGTCTTACACGGTATACAAGACCGCTAAAGTAACAAAAGTTGGCTACGCCGCCTAGCTAGCTGGTGAAATTTTATGCACTGCATCAGCGGCAGGTTGAGTGTACAGCTCGTGCTACAGCGGCAATGCAGCTATAAATCAGCAACCGTCGCCGTACCACCGAGCTGACGCATTTGACGCAAAATCCACTGCTGACGCCGCACGACATAACCGGATGGCGCTTGCACCTTATAGCGAATCGGATTCGGTAACACCGCCGCCAACAGCGCTGCTTCACGGCTGGTTAAGCGACTCGCCGGCTTATGAAAGTAGTGATGCGCCGCCGCTTCAACGCCAAATATGCCAGGACCAAACTCAATGCTGTTTAGATAGACCGTCAAAATCCGCTCTTTACTCCAAAAAGTTTCCAACAGCACGGTGATCCCCGCTTCCAGCCCTTTGCGCAGCCACGAGCGTTCGCCCCATAAAAAGACATTTTTGGCCGTTTGCTGAGTGATGGTCGAGCCGCCTCGCACACTGCGCCCACGCTCGTTGTGCTGCAGCGCTTTACGAATAGCATCCCAGTCAAAACCAAAGTTTTCTGCAAAACGTTGGTCTTCGGCGGCGATCACCGCCAGCTTCATGGCCGGCGCAATCTGATCGCTACTGACCCAGTCATGGCGAGCACTAAAGGCAAAATTACCTTGCGCATAGGCTTCCACATAACGTTCGATAATCACGTTGGGGAGCGCCACAGGCACAAAGCGGTAAGCCACAATCAAGGCGAGCAGCATGCCAAAACCGACCGCTAATAGCCGCGCCAGAATGCGTCGCCATTGTCTGAGCTTTTCCCTCATGCGCAGTGTTGATCCTCTACTGAAATCTGATTATCGAGAATGTAGCCAAGATTACTGACCCGGCCACGGCATGACCGGTACGGCAGTCAGCGAGTTCTTCGGTGAACCGTCCACGACACGATCAGAATAAGTCAGATACACCAACGTATTGCGTTTCGGATCGTAAAAACGTACCACCTGCAATTTTTTGAAAATCAACGAGGTGCGCTTTTCAAACACCGATTCCCCATTGGCTTTACCGTTTTTAATGCGCTCCGACAAACTGATTGGCCCCACCTGACGGCAAGCAATCGACGCATCGGAGGTATCTTCGGCTAACCCTAACCCGCCTTTAATACCGCCGGTTTTAGCGCGGCTCAGGTAGCAGGTCACGCCACTGACTTCGGGGTCATCAAACGCATCGATCACGATTTTATGATCAGGGCCAAACAGCTTAAATACGGTATCGACCGAGCCAATTTGTTCGGCTGACGTCAATGCAGAAACACTCAATAACGCTAACGCCAAACAGCGATGTAAAACAGTTTTCATGGTCATAAGGTCAATCTCTGTGCAATATATCTAAAGTGCGCAATAACGAGCGGCCTAAATCATCAATCTGTAGCCGCCAGCTTGCTGTAGCCTGTACGGGTCAGCGCAGTATCGCGTACAAATATCTGTCATGTCTGGTGATTCACCGACAATGATAGCGCCAAGTTTGACTGCCGCGCCTCTTTCGACTCCAGTATGGGATACCTTGTGGATTAAAATACACATTAGTCACGTATTTATGGTATTTATCTACAAAAACACACAACTTCTTCGATATGATAACGGGGTCAGTGCTGAGGTTTGCGGTATAGTATGTAAAAAAGATGCTACATTTTGCCTGCCAGTGCCGCTTGATTGATTAAACAAATAATATTAGTTACCTGCGTGAAGCCGATATAATTTATCAGCACAAACAGAATGTCGAGTTAAGTTGAGGAACGCGTCATGGCCCAAGAGGCGATAGTCCGGGAACTGCTGCATTGGATTGAGACAAACCTAAGCAAGCCTCTATCGATCGATGATATTGCAAATCGAGCTGGTTATTCAAAGTGGCATCTGCAGCGGATGTTCAAGGATATTACCGGGCACGCCATGGGCGCTTATTTGCGCGCACGCCGTCTGACCCGCTCCGCTCACGATTTACGCTCCACCAACCGCTCCATCTTAGATATTGCTCTGCACTACTGCTTCGATTCACAACAAACCTTTACCCGGGCGTTTAAAACTCAGTTTGACCGAACCCCTGCACAATACCGCCGTTTAGACGAATGGGATTGCAGCGGGATGCAGCCGCCATTGTTGCGCCTGTACAAGCAAGAATTACCCGAGCCAACCTTTGTGCAGTTGCCAGACATTCCTCTGCGTGGCAGCACAGTGAGCTATTCAATTTCCTATCGCCGCGACGGAACCTTAAAGCCACGCTCCGTACTCCAACATTGGCAGAAATTCCGCAACCTGTTTACGGCCGATAAGCCGGTGCCACCGCGCTTTTTTGCCCTGCTCTCCGGCGAAACCAAGAAAACCAATGAAGACGAGCAGCAGCTGTATTACACCTGCGCCGTGGATAGCGAGTACGCGCCAGAAGAGGGAAAACTCAGTGAGTACCATATCCCTGCCGGTGAATACGCTCGCTTTACCTATATCGGGACATTCCGCGGTTTAACCGAGTTCATTGTGCACGTGTATTGTGATGTGATGCCGCTGCACAAGCTGACGCGCCGCGCCAGCCCTGATATCGAAATTTTCCCAACCTCACCAGAGCGACCAATGGAGTTCGGGATCATCCAATGTGATTACTACATTCCGATCCGCCGCCCAGAAGAGTCTGCGCTCGCAGAGTAAAAAGTGCCGTATTAGCGCTGGATCTCATCCAGCGCTGGCAACAACAGGTGATGTGTATCGCCAAGGCGCTCTACCACCCAGCCACTCGCCAGCCAATCATTATCCTGAAACTCCAGCACCGACACCGAACAATTGCGCAAGCGAAAGCGGCGCTCGGCATGAGCCGGTAATCCAATCACATTGCCAATCAAACTGCCCAGCGCAATGCCGTGGCTGACAAACGCAATTTTACCCAGCCCACTTTCACTGAACTCATCCAACACCGCACGCATACGCAGGCTGACCTGTTGCAAGGTTTCCCCTTGAGGAATACAGCCGTGCGGCGTGCCATCTAAGATGCACTGACGCCAACTGTGCTCTTCGGCCGTTAACTCATGCATCGCACGCGCTTCGAGCACGCCCATATTCATTTCACGCAACCGGCTATCGGTGCGCACTGCACAGCAGCACTGTTCGGCAATGCGCGCCGCGGTTTGTTGCGCGCGGCCCAAATCGCTACTGATAATCCTCCCGATCCCTTCCTCGGCCAGATACTGACCGACCTGCGCTGCTTGCAACATCCCCAGCTCAGTGAGTGGGCTGTCGGTATGCCCTTGGATCCGGCGCGTGGCATTCCACTCGGTTTCTCCGTGACGAATCAGGTAAATTTGTGTCATTGTGTTCACCCAAGGTTATGTGTCATCCAAGGACATCTGTAGTCATTGTGTAGTCAGTGTGCCGGGAGTTATTTATGTATCATGTTGTTGTTGCCTCTGCCAACCCGTCCAAAATAAATGCGGTTAGCCACGCCTTTAAAGACGTGTTTGGCGACTGCCGCGTAGAAGGGATCGAAGTCGACAGTGGTGTGGCCGCGCAGCCGTTTGGTAATGAAGAAACGCGCCGCGGAGCCTACAACCGGGTACGCAATGCCGAGCTGGTCTGCCCGAAAGCCGACTTTTGGGTCGGGCTGGAAGCGGGCGTTGAAGGGCACCAGACCTTTGCGTGGATGGTGGTCTCAAACGGCCAGACAATTGGCGAATCGCGCTCAGCTAGCCTGACCTTGCCGCCACAAGTGCTGCAAGCACTCGAGCGCGGCGAAGAGCTGGGGCCGGTGATGGACCAACTGACAGGCGAGCAAAACATCAAACATAAAGGCGGCGCTATTGCGGTGTTTACCCACGGCGTACTCAGCCGTAGCAAGGTGTACCACCAAGCTCTGATTTTGGCGCTGATCCCGTTTATTAATCCGCAGTGGTTCTAAGGCGCTAACGGGTTCAAGTTGTTTGCTCACGTTGTTTGCCCGCGTTGTTTGCTCACGTAGCTTGCCCAAGTAGTTTGCCCACGCAACTAACGCGCAATAGTGACCCAGCAAAAGCAATCCCTGTGATGTCAGTATGGCGTATCGGCTCTTAGCTTATTTCGCTACCACTGTCGCTGCCACGTCAGTCAGCAATTGCGCTTCTAACCATGCCCGTGTATCGGTAGGGGCCATTTTCAAACTGTTGGAGCCGCGCGTGATGGTGGCGATCCCGGCACCGAGTTCAGTTTTGATTTCCCGCTGGCTCATCTCGCCACGCAGCAACTCTTGCACGATCCGCACCCGAGTGCCGAGCGCTTCGCGCTCATCAGGGGTGAGCAACAGCTGCAATACCGGCACATCCTGCCCGTCCTGCACCGCTTGGCGCAGCAAATCGATAAAGCCGCGCCACTCATCCTCGGTTTGTTGGCATGATTTTGACGGCGCCGTCGGCGTGCTCTGTTTCATCCGGATAGACTCCCTTGTTGGTCGAGCGACGGAGCGTCGCGATGCCTAAGATAGACCCGCGCGACGCTCCGGACTGATGTCATCAGTAACGTCGGCTCCATTCCGCCTCAGTTAGCACATCAGCCTGATTTTTCATCTGATAACGATAGAATACATCGTAGGCTAACACATTTTTGACGTATCCCCGGGTTTCGGTAAACGGGATACTCTCAATAAAGGCCAGCGCATCCAGACGCCCACCGGCATTATTCAACCAGCGCGTTACCCGTGACGGCCCCGCGTTATAGGCTGCAGTCGATAAAATCCGGTTCCGACCAAATTTTTGATACACCTCTTCCAGATAAGCGGTGCCCAACTGGATATTCACCCCCGGCATAAACAGCTGATTATCTTGCGTCAGGCTGATGCCATTTTTCTTAGCGGTGTGCTGGGCGGTTTTCGGCATCAGCTGCATCAAACCGCGTGCGCCCACCGGTGATTGCGCCTGTGGGTTCCAAGCACTCTCTTGACGAGCAATTGCCATGGCATAGCTCATCGAGATCGCTTTGTCATCGGTCGACTGGCGGAACTGGTTCGGGTAAGCCAGCGGGAAACGCTCATCGAGGTGATCCCACAACTTGCCGCGAATAGTGCCCTGCACACTCAAATCGCTCCAGCCCTGCTTTTGCGCATAGCGCGTCAGCTCTGCCTTCACCGTTTGCGGTTGGTGATCGATCAAACTGATCCACTCACTGCGCGCCAGATTGTGCTGATCCCAATACATCAGTTCGCGAATACGCTGCACTTCCGGCCAGTTACCGGCATTCAGTACCTTGACCTGGCGCGAATCATTTTTCACCACGTACGGCTGGCCCAGTTGCTGCGCCGCCACCATCGGGTAAAAACCACGACGTTCACTTAAGGTTTTTAGCAGCGTCTGAGCCTGTTTTTTCTGTCCTTTACGCTCAAGTACCCGCGCTTGCCAGTACAGCCACTCATCCTGCTCACGCGCAGAGGCCGGTAAACGGGCGATCCACTCACCGACATCGGTTATGTCATTATGCTGCAGCGCCAGACGGATCCGTTTTTCAATTAATGACTTATCGCCACTGCGCCGGATCACCGCATCACGCCAGCGAATCTGCTCGCTGTCATCGGCATCCATCATTCGATTCGCCACCGCGCGCTCCATCTGTGCTACTTGCTCTTGGCTCATCGCCTGCGCTTTACTGAGCGGGCTAATCAGCAGGCGCGCATTATCCACATCAGCACGCACCACACGGTTAAAGGCAATTAAGGTCGCCTGACGCGCTATCGGGCTAGCGCCGTGGGTCCGGGCAAAGGTCAAAATGGTGTCAGGGTTGGCTTGCAGTGACAGCACCCCTTTGCCCATGGTCTGGTAGTTGGCCGGCAGTTGACGCCCTAAGTAGCTGAGCAAACTGCTGTTGCCCGCTTTCATCGCCAGCAGCATCCGCTCCAAAATCGCCATCGGGGTATATTGATTGCTGGTTTGCCAGGCGGCGATCAGGTCATCACACGCATCCGGTAACGATTTGCCGGTCAACCAGATTTCGTGCGCGCCTTGCCAAGCTATCTTGCGCTCGCCGGTGGCGTAACGGGCATAGTAATAGCGGCACTGACCTGCAATCGAAGTCGGCGGCGTTGGGGTAAAGGTCAGTAATTGACGCCAGTCCTGCCGATTGGCCAGCTCCGCCTGAAAGCGATCGGTTAAGCCTTTAGCCAGTGGCATGGTCGGGTAACGCTGCACAAATGCACGCACCTTCGCAGCAGAGAGCTGGCTCATATCCTGCGTTAATAAGCGGTATTCCAGATAGGGATAGAGCGGATAATTTTTCAATGACGGCAGCAAACCGGCGGCCACCTCCGGCTGCTTGTCATCCAAGGCCGTTTTGGCTTGCTGATATAACTGACGCTCAGTGGCGGTAGGCTGAGCCAACGCCGGTATGCTAATCAGGCCTGCTACGCTCACCCAGCAAGCCCGGTAAATCCATTGGCGCAATGCCATCTGTTCACTCCTTGGTTAACCCTGATATCTCATCCTGCGATATTCCGCGGTTGAGTATAGTATGCCCGTTATAAAGAGACACTCTGGCCGGTATTTATTCCACCAATTGCATGCTGCTGGCTATGATACAAACTCCCTCTGTCGGCGGCGAGGCTCTGCGTGCGTTATCGGCGCAATTATTGCGTGCCACTTTACTCACCATCTTTACCCACTAGCGCATACAGCAACGCTGACCCAAAGCCGGATTCAATGGTAAACTAGGTACCTGTGTTCCATACATACCCTGCGGTATGTATCAGTCATGATGAACCCATTATTTATTAAGGTGTTATAACCGTGGCTCAATACGTTTATTCAATGCACCGCGTCGGCAAAGTGGTTCCGCCGAAGCGACATATCCTGAAAGATATCTCGTTGAGTTTCTTTCCGGGTGCCAAAATCGGTGTTCTCGGCCTCAACGGTGCCGGTAAATCTACTCTGCTGCGCATTATGGCCGGGGTTGATACCGAGATCGAAGGTGAAGCCCGTCCACAACCGGGGCTGAAAGTCGGCTACCTGCCGCAGGAGCCAAAACTTAATCCGGAGCACACCGTACGCGAAGCTATCGAAGATGCGGTAGCTGAGGTGAAAAACGCCCTGACCCGTCTGGATGAAGTGTACGCGCTGTACGCAGACCCAGAGGCTGACTTTGACCAGCTGGCCAAAGAGCAAGGCGAGCTGGAAGCCATCATTCAAGCGCACGATGGCCACAATCTGGATAACCAACTGGAGCGTGCGGCTGATGCCCTGCGTCTGCCAGCGTGGGATGCCAAGATTGGCAATCTGTCCGGTGGTGAACGTCGCCGTGTGGCTATCTGCCGCCTGCTGCTGGAAAAACCAGACATGCTGCTGCTGGACGAACCGACCAACCACTTGGATGCGGAATCCGTGGCCTGGCTGGAGCGCTTCCTGCACGACTACGAAGGCACCGTGGTGGCAATCACCCACGACCGTTACTTCCTCGACAACGTCGCCGGCTGGATCTTGGAGCTGGACCGTGGTGAGGGGATCCCATGGGAAGGTAACTACTCCTCTTGGCTGGAGCAAAAAGATCAGCGTCTGGCGCAAGAAGCGTCTGCTGAAGCCGCGCGTCGCAAGTCGATCGAAAAAGAGCTGGAGTGGGTACGTCAGAACCCGAAAGGTCGTCAGGCCAAGAGCAAAGCCCGTATGGCACGCTTTGAAGAGCTTAACAACACTGATTACCAAAAGCGTAACGAGACCAACGAGCTGTTCATTCCGCCTGGTCCACGCCTCGGTGACAAAGTGGTGGATGTGGCCAATCTGGTCAAATCCTACGGCGATCGCACCTTGATCAACGATCTGTCGTTCAGTCTGCCAAAAGGCGCGATTGTCGGCATCATCGGTCCGAACGGTGCCGGTAAGTCTACGTTGTTCCGCATGCTGTCCGGCCAAGAGCAACCGGATTCCGGTACCATCACCTTAGGTGATACCGTGAAGCTGGCTTCTGTCGATCAGTTCCGCGATGCGATGGATGACAAGAAAACTGTGTTCGAAGAAGTGGCTAACGGTCAGGACATCCTGCGCATTGGTAACTTCGAGATCCCAAGCCGTGCCTATATCGGTCGCTTTAACTTCAAAGGCTCCGATCAGCAAAAACGCGTCGGCGAGTTGTCCGGTGGTGAGCGTGGCCGTCTGCATCTGGCCAAGCTGCTGCAAACCGGCGGCAACCTGTTGCTGCTCGATGAACCAACCAACGACCTGGACGTAGAAACCCTGCGCGCGTTGGAAAACGCCCTGCTGGAGTTCCCAGGCTGCGCCATGGTTATCTCCCACGACCGTTGGTTCTTAGACCGTATCGCCACCCACATTCTGGACTATCAGGATGAAGGTAAGGTGGAATTCTTCGAAGGTAACTTTACCGAATACGAAGAGTGGAAGAAGAAGACGTATGGTGCGGAATCTATCCAGCCGCGCCGCGCTAAATACACCCGTATGGTGAAATAAGCGTTCGTCTGCACATTTCTACACCGTACCTGTGCTTCACATTAAAAAAGGCCGTGCTATGCGGCCTTTTTTTTGTGACTTTTTTATGACTTTTTCTATTCCCTTTTTTGCGGCCACTTTTTTATCTCTGCGTTATCCCTGTGTCTGATTGTGGCGTCTTATCTTGCTGACGATATAACGGCGATGTCCGCAAAGGTTATTATTTATGCGAAAAGCGTCTAACTGTACGGATTGTCGCCACTTAATTTCGTAGTAAACTTACAAACATGAAAGTGATAAACATCACAAAATAGACCCAGCAGTTTCACTGCACAAGAGAGCAACACGGAGGTACATCATGTTTATCTATCCACCCACTGTTTACAGCACTAACCAAAACGATAAGCCAAGCCTGCTGCCGCTGCGTACTCTGCGCCGCTGTTGGGCGGCCATGATGAACCGCTGATCTGCGCAAATCGGCAGATACCGCGTACACACCGGAAGTGTAGTTTTATTACCTCATTCAACATGACGTAGCGGCCTCGGCATCCTCCGAGGCGCACAACTATAACGCAAGGTGTTTTATGTTCTTTTATCCGCCAACTCAGTATCTGACTAATCACCACGACAAACCCCGCTTTGCGGCGCTGTCGTTACGCTTCTGGCGTCGTGGTTAATCACCACCAGCAACACCTATCACACAACGGGCCGCCCACTATGGGCGGCCCGCTAGTTGTCCCTCACGCCGACATCGCTAGCCAGAATGATGCTCTGATGCCCGCACCGCACATACACTGCCCCGCGCCTGCATTACAGATCGTTAAACACATCCAACGCATCGGACAGCTTTTTCACCCCGAACACCTGCATGCCGACCGGCGGTTGTTTTGGCATATTGGCAATTGGCACTATCGCCCGTTTAAAGCCATGTTTGGCCGCTTCGGTGATTCGCTCTTGGCCACTGGGCACCGGACGGATCTCGCCGGCCAATCCAACTTCGCCAAAAATCACCAAATCACGCGGCAACGGACGATCACGTAAGCTAGACACCATCGCCAACAGCAACGCCAAATCGGCGCTGGTCTCGGTGACTTTCACCCCGCCCACCACGTTGACAAACACATCCTGATCGGCCATTTGCAACCCGCCATGCCGGTGCAATACCGCCAACAATAAAGATAAACGGTTCTGATCCAGCCCCACTGCCACCCGACGTGGATTGCCCAGCATCGAATGATCCACCAGCGCCTGAATTTCCACCAGCAGCGGACGCGTCCCTTCCCACACCACCATCACGGAGCTGCCGGGCGCTTCTTCTTCACCACGACTCAGGAAAATCGCCGACGGATTACTCACCTCACGCATGCCTTGCTCGGTCATGGCGAACACGCCCAATTCATTGACCGCGCCAAAACGGTTTTTGTGGCTGCGCAACATACGAAAACGTGAATCAGTATCGCCATCCAGTAACACGGAGCAGTCAATGCAGTGCTCCAGCACTTTCGGGCCAGCCAGCGATCCATCTTTGGTTACGTGACCGACCATGATGATGGCCACTTGCTTGGTTTTGGCAAAGCGCGTCAGGAACGCCGCCGTTTCCCGCACCTGCGCCACACTGCCGGGCGCCGATTGCACATCGGCCATGTGCATCACCTGAATTGAGTCGATCACCATGATCTGCGGCTGCTCTTTCTCGGCAATCAGGCAGATTTGCTCGACACTGGTTTCCGACAGCATTTTCAATTTATCGGTCGGTAATCCCAAACGGTGCGCCCGCATCGCCACCTGCTGCAGTGACTCTTCCCCTGTCACATACAGGGTGTTCATCTGCAGCGCCAAACGGCACATGGTCTGCAGCAGCAGGGTACTTTTCCCCGCGCCAGGGCTGCCACCAATCAAAATGGCACTGCCAGGCACCACGCCACCGCCCAGAACCCGATCAAACTCCTTAAAACCGGAGGAAAAGCGAGGCAGTTCCTGTAGACTAATCTCGGCGAGGGTTTGCACCTTGCTGCTGCCTGCATGACCAGCATAGCCGCTCAAGCGTTCGTTACGACTGCCGGCAGCGCTGGCCAAACGCACTTCCGTAATGGTATTCCAAGCCTGACAGGCACTGCACTGCCCCTGCCAGCGCGGATAATCCGCGCCGCACTCATTGCACACAAAGGCACGTTTTGCTGCTTTCGCCACGGTAAGATGTTCCTTTAGTGAACTGGCAGTCGACAAAGGCCGCAAAGCCGCGCCATATCTGGCCACCGCCTCTGTCGTTACCGGATGGTTTTGTTAAACTGTATGCCGACAATCGGACTTTTTAAGCTTACGTAACAGTGATTGAGGATTATGCGTACTTCTAAACCGGATGAGCTCAATGCCATCCTACAGCAACTGATCCCTATGGGTTTGCATCCTAATTTGGATGATCTCATCCACAATATGTTGCCGGACAGTACGCCAAATGAACGCCTGCAACTGAAAATGCAGCTGCGCGAATTACACACCCCCTGTCTGCAACCGATCGACTTACGTAATCGTGTTGATGGCCGCTGCTATGAGCACCATATTCTGGGCCTCACGCACTGGCTGGATGATATCGCCCTCAACCTGTTTAAGCAGCAACTGGAATTGTATCAGCAACGCTATACCCGCGGGGTATACGATGCCGTGATGCAGGCCCACAATAATTTTAAAGTCCTGCACCAGAAAAAACAGCAGCGCAACAGCGAGCCTGAGCCGGAAACCACCGAGGTAGCCAATCCAGCCAGCAAAGCACTGGAAACCAAAAAGCTGCCGGTTAAAGTCGCGCGTTTTGGCTATCAGTTTATGCGCAACGAAATTCGCCTGCTGTATCACAGCCAAGTGCTGATCACCTTGTTGGAAACCCAATATCTGGTGCACGGCATTACGCTGGATATCTCGCTGGCCGGCTTGTGCCTACGCGTTCCGCATGCAGTAGCGTTCAAGCTAGGACAAGAGCTGAACGTTCAGTTCGGCTCGCTGGGCGACAAACTGGGTTTGCCGGAGCTGCGTAATGGCGTCAATTACCTGATTGTCGGCATTGAGCGCCAACCACAGCGCCAATTACTGCGCCTGCACATCAGTCAACCTGAACCTATCATGCAGCGTCTGATGGGCGCACTGGCACGCAGTGGCAGCAAGCAGGTACGGCTGAATGTTGATGATCTGCTCGAGCAGTTGCGCATTCGTGGCTTTGAGCAATCTTATCTTAACGCCACCACCACCTTGCCGCTGCTGATCAGTCAGCAAGGGACCTTGTATGCCCTGCACTCGCAAAATAACCGCGAGCTGTATCAATACTGGCACGATGAAGAGTATCAACCGGTGCTGGGGCGCTTTTTCACCCCTGAACGCCTAAGCAAAATTTGTCCGCCGGGGGTTTCAACTGTTAAATCGCTGCTGTACAGCTTTATCCATCGCCAAGGGGGGCGCGCCTTTTTCTATTGCGCCCTGAACTCAGAGCTGACCGATCGCGCGCAGCGTAAACTGTTCTGGCATACCGGCGCGCGCCGACCGAGTTTCCGCGTACAGCGCCTGATCATCCGCCAGCTGACGGCCGATGATTTTAGCCCGCACGCGGAGCAGCAAACCCTGATTGCCGAGCATCAGTTAGGCGATCTGCGCTATCTGGTGTTACTGCAAGATTTGAGCAGCGAAGAGATCCGCAGCGAATATCAGCGCACGCCAAAGCCAAGCCTGCCTTTAGAGCAGCTCAACGAATACTGCTTACCGCGCCACAGTGTACCGACCTTCGAGGTCAACATGTCGCAAGAGCCGCGCCGTCAGGCGCCGCGCTATCGTCATCAGACCGAGGTGGAAGTAACCACGCCCGCCCAGCAAAAGGTGATTGGCTATACGGTCGATTTCTCGGAAACCGGCCTGCGCATCGTGCTCGGACAACCGGTAGACGTGCGCCGTAATCAGCCGCTGCTGCTGGCGTTCCCGAAATGGCAATCACTGGATAAGCAAATTCCACTGCGTAACTTGCCGTATCGGGTGCTGTACATTAACGCAGAGCAAAACCAGCTGGTACTGACCGCCAGTGGTCAGCCGGACGAACATACCGGAGTGCAGTTTATTCGCCGCTTGATCAACGCCAACCGCGGCGTGCTGCAAGAAGATACCGAGCGTCAGCCGCTACCGGGGATCATCGATATCTTCCGCCAGCTGACGGTGCCGCATCTGGCCAGCATTCCGATCTTCGTGGTGAAGGAAAATAACCTGTTCCGGCCAACGGCGCTGGGGATCACTCCGGCGACTTACCACCTAAACCACCGTCTGGGCCAAGACAGCACTGACGATCTGCTCGATCCGCTGCTCGGAGAATATTGGTCACAGCTAGTGTGTCGACCGCTGAACGAGCCATCACGTCACGCGCTGCCTACCGATGTGAAAATTTACCTGTCGCTGCGCCAAGAGCGTTGGCAGCACAAGTTGCACGCCAAAAAGTTGGAAAGTGAGTTTGCCTCCAAGCAAGAGCAAGCGGAGTTTATCCGCCACGCCATGCGCCACGGCGAATTTATCGCGCTCAAGTTCCAGTTAACCCGCTACCAGCGCAATATTTTGCATCCGAACTTGATGCGTGATTTTCATCAGTTGATCCGCGCTAACCTCAGCCAAGCACGCACGTTGGAGCAAGAGCTGCTGGCGCTGTCGGCGATGATTGAGTTGACCGATTGCACCGAAGAAGTGCTGCTGCGCCAAGAGATGCACGGCAGTTTGTCGGATAGCCACTAATCCGCTCAACCACACTGAGCGCGGTTGCGATGACGCAACATAACGCCAAATAAAGCGCAGCCAATCAACAATAACGGCCTCCCAAGGGAGGCCGTTATTGTTGAGGCGAAACCACAGGCTAAACGCACAGAGACAGCAAATCTGAAAACTCACCGCTACCGTGCTTAGCTATTAATGATAAGCCATTAATGATGAGCCATTAACGCGCAGCGATTAGCAATCTCGGCACAAGCTGGCCGATAAGATACACAGCACACCCATCAAATCCGCATGACGGATCACCACCTTGGCCTGCGCTTGCACTTTCGGCTTGGCGTGAAACGCGATGCCTAAGCCAGCCGCTTGCAGCATTTTCAGATCGTTAGCGCCATCACCAATCCCAACCGTGTTACCGTGCGAAATAGCATATTGCAGCGCCAGTTCGCGTAACACCTGCGCTTTGCGCTCAGCATCCACAATCGGGCCAACCACTTCACCGGTTAAGCGCCCCGCTTCAATACCTAAACAATTGGCCTCGGCATGCACCAATTGCAGACGCTGCTTGAGCGCATCGGCAAAGTAGGTAAAGCCACCGGAGGCAATCGCAACTTGCCAGCCAAAGGCTTGCAGTTTACGCACCAGCTCGGTCAAACCCGGCATCAACGGCAAACTGTCCAATACCTGCGCTAAAATAGCGCTATCGGCGCCGCGCAGGGTGCCGACACGCTGACGTAAGCTTTGGGCAAAGTCTAACTCACCGCGCATCGCGCGCTCGGTCACTTCAGCCACTTGCTCACCGGTGCCCACTAAACGAGCGATTTCATCGATACATTCAATCTGAATGGCGGTGGAGTCCATATCCATCACCAGCAATCCGGGATGACGCAGTGACGGCTCCGCCCCCATGCGCGCGACATCCAGCTGCAATGCGTCCGCCGCCACGGCAGCATCCGTCGGCAGCTCACCGGCCAGACGAATGACCTGATAATCACTGACTCGCCACACCGACACCAGCACGATGGCTTCGTCTAACTGACGCTGAAAACGGTCTAAACAGGCTTTATCTAAATTTTTCCCATACAGCAGCCATCCGCTTGCTCCCGCGGTATAATCAAGCGGCACCACTTCGCCCCGGCACAATGACAGCGGCAACAACGGCCAGTCAGAAATCGTCGACGGGAGGTGGGCAAAACTGACATCCTGATAATTCATGTGTGGCTTCCTGCTCTTGGTCCGTGAACAGCACGCAGGCGTGGTCTGCGTGAAGCAAAGTTGTGCTGATTAGGCTGATAAGAAAATGGCGCATAACGGCTTCGCACAGTCTGCACTTCGCTGCATATCTCATGCATCAGCGGCAAAGCAAACGAGTGCGCGACGCAGCATTGCTGCATCAAACTATCCTATTGCAGGGCTCTCTGGCAACTCTTGCCGCACGCCGATGCGCGCAGATGCCGTTGAGAGACGACGCAGTGGATAAAGCGCGCCGCGGATAAAATGCGTCGAGGATACAATACGTGGATGTCAGAGCGCGGATGAAAAACGCCGCCAAGAAAAACGAAATCATAGGGCGCGCGTAACCTGTATGCGCACTCCCTTGCTGTTACTGATAAATTAACGCTGTCGCCTTACTTGTTCGTGCGCACTGTTTACACTGAGATCTTCTGATGCCGATAATCAATTTTATCAAATATCACCTGCGCACTATCCTGATTTGCAGTATCGGGGCCTGTTTGCTGCTGTTGATGCTGCAATGGGCCAGCGTGTTTGGTATGAGTGCGCAAGCCTCGCGCTCCAATCAGGTCGATCAGCTGGCGCGTACCTTAACGCGGCAAATCGCCGGTAATCTCTCGCCCCTGATGAATAATGACGACGCTTCAGATCATGTCAGCGCCCTGCTGGACAAACTGACGCGCGAAGATCGGATCTTGGATGCCAGCGTCTATCGCATCGACGGCACTTTAATTGCGCAATCGGGTACCGCCACGACGGTGCGTGAACGTCTTGGACTGGAAGGCAGTCAGCGCAATGCGCTGTTTAATCGGCAGATGGTGGAAGTGATCACCGAAAATAATGTTCCACTGGGCTTTTTACGGGTGACGCTGGATACCCACGTGCAATCCACTGACGATCGCCTTATTGATAACACCACCATGCTGATCCGTCTGATGCTGTTGACCTCGGCGTTAATTGGCGCGGTGATGGCACATATGCTGCTGAAAAACCGCACCTTCCATTGGCCACTGCGTAGCAGTGCCACAATCGAAACAGCTGCCGCTGCGCCAAAACGCCCCGCTCCCAGCGAGCCTTCGGTGGCCCAGCTCAAACAGCGCCGCCGCCGCCGTATGCCAGTGCGCAAGCCGCCCCAACGCCGTTAATACACGGCCAGCGTGCTCAACTGGCTGAAGTCAGAAAAAACCATAAAAAAAGCGATGCCTTAGCATCGCTTTTTTGTACTGCGGTTATCCCTTGTGAGCTTCCCCAAAGAGATAACCTCAAGGGACAGGATTACTCCTGATCGCCCAGCAGAACAGATTCCAGCGCGATTTCAATCATGTCGTTGAAAGTCAGCTGACGCTCTTCAGCCGTAGTCTGCTCGTGAGTACGGATATGGTCAGACACGGTGCAGATGGTCAGCGCTTTAGCACCGAACTCTGCCGCAACGCCGTAGATACCGGCCGCTTCCATTTCCACGCCCAGCACGCCGTATTTTTCCATCACGTCGAACATGGTTGGGTCTGGCGTGTAGAACAGATCCGCAGAGAAGATGTTACCCACGCGCACGTTAGTGCCTTTGGCTTTCGCTGCATCAACGGCGTTACGCACCATGTCAAAGTCAGCGATAGCAGCAAAGTCGTGATCCTTGAAACGGATACGGTTTACTTTGGAATCGGTGCACGCACCCATACCGATGATCACTTCGCGAAGCTTCACGTCAGTGCTCACAGCACCGCAAGAGCCCACACGGATGATCTTCTTCACACCGTATTCGGTGATCAGCTCTTTAGCATAGATGGAGCAGGATGGGATACCCATACCGTGGCCCATCACAGAAATCTTACGGCCTTTGTAAGTACCGGTGAAACCCAGCATGTTACGCACGTTGGTCACTTCAACTGCGTCTTCCAGGAAAGTTTCTGCAATGTATTTAGCACGCAGCGGATCGCCTGGCATCAGAACGACGTCAGCAAAAGCACCGTTTTCAGCATTAATGTGCGGAGTTGCCATTGTTATAGGTTCCTTATTAGTTATTGCTTTACTCAGACCAAACTTGACTCAGACTAAAACGTCAGACCGTATCAGAACAGAGGTTTACCAAAATCCATCGGGGTGGTACCAAAGTACCCTGCCAGCGTCTGCCCGATGTCGGCGAAGGTTTCGCGCAGGCCCAGTGAGCCCGGTTTTACTTTCGGACCGAACACCAGCACCGGAATGTGCTCACGGGTGTGATCGGTACCCTGCCATGTCGGGTCACAACCGTGATCCGCAGTCAGAATAAGAATATCATCTTCGCCGACCAGAGACAGCATTTCTGGCAGACGGCGGTCGAACAGCTCCAGCGCTGCGGCATAACCGGCAACGTCACGACGGTGACCGTACGAGGAGTCGAAATCCACAAAGTTGGTGAACACGATGGTGTTATCGCCAGCTTGCTTCATCTCTTCCAGCGTCGCGTCAAACAGCGCATCGATACCGGTCGCTTTCACCTTCTTGGTGATACCGACATGAGCATAGATATCGGCAATCTTACCAACCGACACCACATGGCCGTTTTTCTCATCCACCAGCTTTTTCAGCACGGTGTCTGATGGTGGCTCAACCGCCAAGTCTTTACGATTACCGGTACGTTGGAATTCACCTGGCTTGTTGCCGACAAACGGACGCGCAATCACGCGGCCAATGTTGTAACCATCGAGCTCTTCGCGCACGATTTTGCACAGGTCATACAGATTATCCAGACCATAGGTCTCTTCATGGCAAGCAATCTGGAATACCGAGTCTGCCGAGGTGTAGAAAATCGGCTTGCCGGTACGCATGTGCTCTTCGCCCAGCTCATCCAGAATTTGGGTGCCGGAAGCATGGCAGTTACCCAAGTAACCTGGCAGCTTAGCGCGCGCTACGATGCGATCCAGCAACTCTTGCGGGAAGCTGTTGTCGTGAGAGGAGAAGTAGCCCCAATCAAACAGTACTGGCACACCGGCGATTTCCCAGTGACCAGACGGAGTATCTTTACCGGAGGACAGCTCAGCAGCATGTCCGTAAGCGCCAATGATCTCCGCCTGAGGATCAAGACCTGCTGGGAAACGACCGGTGGATTCTTCCGCCGCTTTGCCAAGGCCCATACGGCTTAAGTTTGGCAGATGCAAAGGCCCTTTACGGCCGTTGTCTGCTTCACCGTTGGCGCACGCGTCAGCGATGTGACCCAGGGTATCCGCCCCAACATCACCAAATTTAACAGCATCTTCGGTAGCACCGATGCCGAATGAATCCAAAACCATGATAAAGGCGCGTTTCATGTGTGGCCTCCGTTAATTAAAGATCGTTCAGGCGAATACGGCGGTAGACATCAGGTGTCGGGGCCGGCGCTTCGCTGCTGATGGAAATAGCGTTCTGTATCGCGTTGGCAGCCTGCTGCCATTCGCTTTCGTTACGGGCATGGACGAGTGCCAGCGGACGCGAGGCATCCGCAATCTGACCTAGACGCAATACCTGATTAAAGCCCACGCTATAATCGATGGTATCGCCGGCATTACGGCGACCACCGCCCATCCCCACCACGGCCATACCCAGAGCGCGGGTATCCATGGCAGAAACAAAACCGTTAGTTAAAGCATAAACCGGTTTAATCACCGTAGCCTGCGGTAAATACCTATCGTAATGTTCGATAAAATCGATAGGACCACCCAGCTCCGCGACCATACGACCAAAGATTTCGGCCGCGCGGCCATTATCCAGCACCGCATTCAGTTTGGCGCGTGCTTCCGTATCATCGGTCGCCAGACCGGACACCTGCAGCATCTCGCTGCACAGCGCCATGGTCACTTCATACAGACGTGGGTTACGGTATACCCCTGTCAGGAATTCCACCGCTTCACGCACTTCCAGCGCATTACCGGCACTGGAGGCCAGCACCTGATTCATGTCAGTCAGCAGCGCCGTGGTCTTACAACCCGCACCATTGGCCACGCCCACAATCGAACGCGCCAACTCTTCTGACGCAGCGTAGGTTGGCATGAAGGCACCGGAGCCCACTTTCACATCCATCACCAGCGCGCCCAAACCGGCGGCCAATTTCTTCGACAAAATCGATGCGGTGATCAGTGAGATGGAGTCTACCGTGGCGGTAATATCGCGGGTGGCGTAAAAACGCTTATCCGCAGGCGCTAAATCACCGGTCTGGCCGATGATCGCCACGCCCACCTCACGGGTGATACGACGAAAACGCGCATTGTCCGGATGAATGTCATAACCCGGAATGGACTCCAGCTTGTCCAGCGTACCGCCGGTATGGCCCAAGCCACGGCCAGAAATCATCGGCACATAACCGCCACAGGCGGCCACCATCGGGCCTAACATCAAGGAGGTGACATCACCCACCCCGCCGGTAGAGTGCTTATCCACCACCGGGCCCGGTAAATCCAAATCATCCCAGCGCAGTACCATGCCGGAATCACGCATCGCCATGGTCAGCGACACGCGCTCATCCATGGTCATATCCTTGAAATAGATAGCCATCGCCAGCGCAGCAATTTGGCCTTCGCCAATGCTGTTATCAGCCACGCCCTGAATGAAAAATCGAATCTCAGCATCGCTCAGGGCAATGCCGTCGCGTTTTTTACGAATAATCTCTTGCGGCAGGAACATGGTTCACTCCCTAAGACTGCGGTCAGGATACAGAACATCAAGAGTGCCGGCTGACCGGCACTCTGTCAGACTCGAGGTGCTCAAACACCTTCGGATTATCGTGGAGAACGGGTGCTAAACAGCGCGCCCTTAGTAGCTGCTGTTGCTAGTGGCATCATAGCCCAGGGTATTGAGCAGGCTTGCCAGCAGGCTAGAGGCACCGAAACGGAAGTGACGCTTATCCGCCCAGCCGCTGCCCAGAATGTTGTCAGCCAGCGCCAGATACTGCGCCGCTTCTTCCGCGGTACGCACACCACCAGCTGGTTTGAAGCCCACACGTTCAGACACGCCCATGTCACGGATCACTTCCATCATGATGCGGGCATATTCCAAAGTAGCGTTCACAGCAACCTTACCGGTCGAGGTCTTGATAAAATCAGCACCGGCATCGATAGAAATTTCAGACGCACGACGGATCAGCGCCTCTTCTTTCAGCTCACCGGTTTCGATGATCACTTTCAGCAGCACATGCTCGCCGCACGCATCTTTACAGGCTTTCACCAGGTCAAAACCAACCTGCTCGTTACCCGCCATCAGAGCGCGGTATGGGAATACCACGTCAACTTCATCCGCGCCATAGGCCACTGCCGCACGGGTTTCCGCCACTGCAATCGCAATGTCATCATTACCGTGTGGGAAGTTAGTCACTGTAGCAATGCTGATGTCTGGTGTACCTTGCTCACGCAATGTTTTGCGCGCAATCGGAATAAAACGCGGGTAGATACAAACGGCCGCAGTTTCGCCAGCAGGGCTTTTGGCCTGATGACACAGCGCAATCACCTTTTCATCGGTGTCGTTGTCATTCAGTGTGGTCAGATCCATCAGACGCAAAGCGCGCTGTGCAGAAACTTTAATATCAGTCATGTGACTCTCCAACTCAACAAATCACTCAAAATTTGGGGCGCCGGCTGTCTGCCGGCTCCTGCGAGCGTTGGCGAGCGGACTTGTTCCCTGAAGACTTGAACATGATTTATTCGGCAATCATTGCCTGTTCAAGCGACATCCCTTTCACCGCACCCCTGCATACATCAGGGCTTAATTCCAGCGGTTAGCAAGCTAATTACCCGACAATTTCACAACACTGCCACTCTTGTTGCAATGCTAAGGAATTATAACATGAGACGATTCACAAAATATCGTACCGGAATCGTTTTCGTCAGCCGCCAAAATTCACGCCTCACCGGCTTGGTCAGTAATTTAACGCGCGCCTCTCACCGCCAACGCCCTCAAATTACTCGTCCACCCACACCCAAAATCACCACAATGCCGAGAGCCCAAAAGCAAAAATTCAGTCAGGGATCACCAGACAAAAAGACAAAAAGACAAAAAAATGCGAGATGAGAGATGAGAGATGAGAGATGAGAGATGAGAGAATCATCCTGCAACCCAAAACAACCGGCCACAACAACGCGCTCTTATCCGTGCTCTTATCCAAAGAAAAATCCAGATAAAAAAATAACGCCACTCCTTACGGATGTGGCGTTATCACTTTTAGCATTCAGTGTAACGGCATGACTGACCGGCTTCAGCGGCCAATCAATAACGCTTACAGTGCCAAGAAGAAACCTGCAATGGTTGCACTCATCAGGTTAGACAGCGTACCCGCAACCACCGCCAACAGACCCAGACGGGCGATGTCGTGACGACGCGTTGGCGCCATGCTACCCAGACCACCCAGCAGGATAGCCACAGAAGACAGGTTAGCAAAACCACACAGAGCAAAGGAGATGATTGCTTTAGTGTGTGCAGACAGCACTTGCAGGCCAGCCGCGGCTACTTCTGCATCTGGCTTCAGGTACGGGGCAAAGTTCAGGTAAGCCACGAATTCGTTCACGATCACTTTCTGACCGATGAAAGAACCAGCGACATTCGCTTCGCTCCAAGGTACACCGATGATGAACGCCAGAGGAGAGAACACGTAACCTAAGATCAGCTCCAAAGACAGCTGCGGATAACCGAACCAGCTACCTACACCTGCGAAAATACCGTTGATCAGCGCGATCAGACCGATAAACGCCAGCAGCATCGCACCTACGTTCAGGGCCAGTTGCATACCAGAGGCAGCACCGGCTGCGGCAGCATCGATAACGTTAGCTGGCTTGTCTTCCGCGTTGGCAGTATCAATTTCGTTAGTATCGCGCTCAGCTTCGGTTTCAGGAACCAGCAGCTTAGCGAACAGCAGACCACCCGGTGCGGCCATGAAGGACGCTGCAATCAGGTACTCCAACGGCACGCCCATCGACGCATAACCCGCCAGTACGGAGCCCGCTACGGATGCCAGACCACCACACATTACCGCAAACAGCTCAGATTTGGTCATGGTCGCGATGTATGGACGAACCACCAACGGCGCTTCAGTTTGACCAACGAAGATGTTCGCAGTTGCAGACAGGGACTCAGTACGAGAAGTACCCAGAGCCTTTTGCAGCGCACCACCTAAAATCTTGATAACCCACTGCATGATGCCTAAGTAGTACAGCACCGCGATCAGGGAAGAGAAGAACACGATAACTGGCAGAACGCGCAGGGCGAACACGAAGCCACCGCCGCCAAATACTTCGAACATTTTGTCAGAAGTCAGGCCGCCGAACAGGAAGTTAATCCCTTGGTTACCGTAAGCAATCACGTTTGCTACTGCTTCGGACATACCCAGCAGCACCTTACGGCCCGCTGGTACGTAAAGTACAAAGGCACCGATACCAGCTTGGATAGCAAATGCGCCACCCACTGTACGTAACTTAATGGCTTTACGGTTGCTGGAAAGCAGTACTGCAATTCCAATCAACACGGCCATGCCAACGAGGCTCATAATCAATTGCATGGAAGAAGATCCCTATGGTCTGGACACAGCAAATAATCGTATCAAAATATATCAGGCGAATTTAAACGAGGCTCACCTTGAAAACGGCGCTCATTATACATAGGGGAAGGGTCTCTTTCTTTACTCACATCACAAAAGTTACCCACCTTCAGAAACAATTATCATAAACACTAGACACCGATCACACTTATGACACCCCGATACCAGAGCTGACGCGCGGTTAATCGCTTGCGTTCACTCACAAATTTAGCATTTTAACGCTGTTTTTATAGACAATTTCAGCGATGTAATCCGACGATTCGCTACGCAGTTCACACAATGCCTGAAAGACCTGTTGTACCCGCTCAGGCCGATTCGGTTGACCTTGATAACCACTTAATGGCATATCCGGTGCATCCGTTTCTAACACCAAACACTCCAACGGTAACGCCGCCACCGTACGGCGGGTTTTCTGCGCCCGCGCATAGCTGATCACGCCCCCTACACCAATACAGAGCCCTAACGCCACAAAAGCCTGCGCTTGTTGCCGTGAGCCGGAAAAACCGTGTAACACACCGCCTCTTGCTGGCGGACAGCGGCGCAGTTCTCGTAACAGCAGATCGTGACTTTTACGCGAGTGCAACACCACCGGCAGTGCAAAACGATTGGCCAATGCCAATTGTGCGCGCAGCAATGTGATTTGCCGCGCCAGATCCGGCTCCGGCATCCATAAATCCAACCCTATCTCACCGATCGCCGCCACTTTTAGCGGCCGCCCGTCATCAGTGCACAGCGCTCCGGCGGCATGTTGGGTTAATAGCGTCTCTAAGAGGGCCAGCGCACTCTCCGTGTGCTGCGCCACAAAAAGCGGATGTAACCCCAAAGCAGCATAAATCCCCTCCTGCGCCGATAGCGCCAGCACGGCGGCAAAATTTTGCTCACTCACCGCCGGCACCAACATGGCCGCTACGCCTTGAGATCGCGCCTGCGCCCACGCCTCCTCACAGTGCCCTGCAAACGGCGGCGCATCAAAATGGCAATGCGTATCAATCAACGGTTGTTGATGAATCAATGTTTGTGTCTCTATCTGTGCCAAGCGAACTCCCCTTGTTGGCTCACGCCGCTTTTCTCATCCTGACCATCAGCACCCCGCCAACACTTACCGTGCGCAACACACCCCAACAGTGTGCCGCAGAGCACAATGTGGGCGCAAAACACACTTTTTTGCTCAGCGACTCGCCAATTCCTTTATGCTGTCGGTCAGTTGTTTTACCCTGTGCCTATTTATATGACGAAAAGGATGACGCAACCATGTCATTACTGAATAAACTACGCTGCGCCATGACGATGGGGCAAGGTCTGGCTCTGCCTGAGCACTCTCCACAAGAAAATGATCAGCCATATCAGCTGTTTCAGAAGTGGTTTCACGATGCCCAAGACTCCGGGATTATCCTGCCCGAATCGATGACGTTGGCCACCGTCAGTGCCGATGGTCAGCCCTCTGCGCGTATTGTACTGCTCAAAGATGTGACCGAAGACGGATTCACCTTCTACACCAACTACGAGAGCCGTAAAGGGGAAGAGCTGGAGCAAAACCCGAAAGTGGCGCTGGTATTCCACTGGAACATCTTGCAGCGTCAGGTTCGTATTGAAGGCACAGTCGAGCGCGTCAGCCGTGAAACCTCAGATCGTTACTTCCAAAGCCGCCTGCGCGGAAGTCGAATTGGCGCTTGGGCATCACACCAGTCGCGTCCACTGAGCAGCCGCGAAGAATTGGAGCAACGCGAAGCGGAGTTTGCTAAGCAATTCGCCGGTGGTGATGTACCGCTACCACCATACTGGGGTGGCTATCTGGTGCGTCCGCATGCCATTGAGTTTTGGCAGGGCAAAGCCAGCCGTCTGCACGACCGCATCCGTTTTGAGCGCGTGGGCGAAAACTGGCAGCCACAACGCCTGAATCCGTAATCGCTGGCGCGCTGTCGCTATAGTAGAAATAGCGGGAATAGCGCAACGCGCGCGCCCACGACAGTGCGAAAGGTAATGCCGGTGGCGGAATCTCCGCCCTATTATCGGCCTTACTCATCACCGATAGACTCACGCCATGCAGCAGCCAAAGTCGAATACTTCGGCTGCTGTATTTCCTTCCAGCGCAAACGCGCTCGTCTTCTGTCTGGGCAAAATGCACCTGAACCTCGCCCACCGAAAGCAAACATAAAAACGCACACAAACAACATATAAATTCAATTTAAGCAAAAAATTTAGCTGCCCGTGCTGAATTTAGCCTGCTATGCCAGTGTATATTAAAACAGCAGTTGACAAACTTGGTTACAATGGGAAATTATCGGAAAAGGTGTCCTGACCTGCACAAGGTGAATCTGAACACAGGTGGCGCACTGAGCGGACACAGCGCCTGCCTGTTTATTGAATGAACAAATAAGGAGTTATCATGCAAGAGTCAACCCGAGCACGAGTAGCAGCCATCATCGGTGCGGCAGCGCGTGATAAACGGGTGCTGTCTGTCTATGATTATCACGCAGGACGCTACAAGAACACCCAGGTCAAGATCAGCAGTGGCCGGATCCGCGGTTATGACGTTAACAGCGGCAGCCATTTCATGAGCAATCAAGGGCGCCCGGGCAAACTGGATTTTTATGATGCCCAGACTCGCTCAAAAATTCAGCTCGAACTGAGCGGTAATCGCTTTAAAGGTTACGATTTCCATACCGGTAAATATTTCCACGGTAGCGTCAACGGCCATGCCATTGGTCTGTACGACACCGAAACCGGTCGGGTATATAATTATTCAGCCTGACACCGCGTCAGTTCGACGGTCGACAGCCCGCTCTCGAGCATAAAATAGGCCATAACATCGACCATAAAAAAAGCGCCTTACGGCGCTTTTTTATTCTGTCTGACAACGTAGCATTAATGCTCGCGCGTTTTGCGGAATTTCACTTCCGGATAGCGTTCTTGCGTCAGGTTCAGGTTAACCATGGTTGGCGCAATGTAAGTCAGATTATCGCCGCCATCCAGCGCCAAGTTCATTTCGTTCTTACGCTGGAACTCGTCGAACTTCTTGGCATCGTCACACTCAACCCAACGGGCCGTTGACACGTTCACCGACTCATACAGCGCATCCACGTTGTATTCCGACTTCAGACGCGCCACTACTACGTCAAACTGCAGCACACCGACCGCACCCACGATCAGATCGTTGTTGATCAGCGGACGGAACACCTGCACGGCACCTTCTTCAGACAGCTGAACCAGACCTTTGAGCAGCTGCTTTTGCTTGAGCGGATCACGCAGACGAATACGGCGGAACAGCTCTGGCGCAAAGTTCGGGATCCCAGTGAACTTCATATCTTCACCTTGGGTGAAGGTATCACCAATCTGGATGGTTCCGTGGTTGTGCAGACCGATGATATCGCCAGCATAAGCCTCTTCAGCCTGCTCACGATCGCCAGCCATAAAGGTCAGCGCATCAGAAATGCCCACATCTTTACCCAGACGCACATGGCGCAGTTTCATGCCCTTTTCATACTTACCGGACACGATCCGCATGAAGGCCACACGGTCACGGTGCTTCGGATCCATGTTCGCTTGGATCTTAAACACGAAGCCGCTGAACTTCTCTTCTTCCGCCGACACGGTACGGGTATCGGTCTGACGTGGCATTGGCGCTGGCGCCCACTGCACCAGACCATCGAGCATGTGATCAACACCGAAGTTACCGAGCGCGGTACCGAAAAATACAGGGGTCAGCTCACCGTCTAAAAACGCTTGCTCATCAAACTCGTTAGACGCGCCTTGTACCAGCTCCAGCTCATCACGCAGCTGCGCCGCCAAGTCTTCACCCACCGCTTTATCCAGCTCAGGGTTATCCAGACCTTTAACGATGCGCACTTCCTGAATGGTGTGGCCCATACCGGTTTGATACAGGTAGGTTTCATCTTTGTACAGATGGTACACACCCTTGAACAGCTTGCCGCAGCCAATTGGCCACGTGATTGGCGCACAAGCAATTTTCAGCTCGCTTTCCACTTCATCCAGCAATTCCATCGGATCGCGGATGTCACGGTCAAGTTTGTTCATGAAGGTCAGGATCGGCGTATCACGCAGACGGGTAACTTCCATCAGCTTACGGGTACGATCCTCAACACCTTTGGCGGCATCGATCACCATCAGACAGCAGTCAACCGCGGTCAAAGTACGGTAAGTATCTTCCGAGAAGTCTTCGTGACCTGGGGTATCCAGCAGGTTTACCAACGCATCGCGGTACGGGAACTGCATTACAGAGGTAGTAATCGAGATCCCACGCTGCTTTTCCATCTCCATCCAGTCGGATTTGGCATGTTGGCTTGAACCACGACCTTTTACCGTACCGGCGGTCTGAATGGCCTGTCCGAACAGCAACACTTTTTCCGTGATGGTGGTTTTACCGGCATCCGGGTGAGAGATAATTGCAAACGTGCGGCGAGTAGCCACTTCCTCTAGATATGACATAAAGCTTGGCAAATCCTGTAATTAATAAAGGAGATACAAGACCGGGTTACTATCTTGCCCTCTTCTGCAATACACGCAGTCGTACCGCGGTCGCAAACCGACGCGCCATACCACCTAAAATCAGTACTAATGATAACAACAGAGAGAACCGACAGTCTTGAGTCTGTCAGGCCCGGAACGGCCGCAGCCGGAGGGACCGGATTATAGCTGAAAAATAGAGCAGCGTCAGCCCGCTATCATACGCGCTATTATCCTCCCCATACATGACGAAAAAGGCTCAGATCACCGATTTCAGCGACCTGAGCCTATCCACAACCATTACGGTGATGAGGAATTGAGCACCACCGAGTACCAGCGGAGCCTATTTCACCGAATGTTATTTCACGCTAAACAGATACGTTTGCCCACGTAGATTGTGCATATCCACCATCACTTCTTTATGACCGCTAATCTGTACACGGTTTTGTGGATCAGAGATGATTTTCACCGGTTTGTTAAAGCGCAGCGTAATGTGCGCTTGTGTCTGCAGAGGATCGGTCAACGCAATCTGCTTTCGCCCTTTCTCTTGCTTAAGTAACAGCGCGGCCGCGCCTGACACGGTGACATGCGGAGTTACCGCCACCTCTTCAATGCCCCATACGGTGGCGGCCACAACCCCTTTCTCAGGATAGCTGACAATATGGGCGCTCTCGTCCTGACGCACGAGTTTGATTGGAGCGTCTTGTACGTACTCATCAAAATCCTCCGCCTCAGGTAACCAGATATAGGCATAGCGGTCATTTTGTTGGCTGTGGCTTTGTGTTGCGGTAATAAAGTTTGCCGTTACTTGACCGGATTTAGTGCCAATCTCGCTCCAATCTCCGCTGCGCTGGCTTTGAGTTAAGTTAATACTCGTTGGCTGTAAAAAGAGGTAACCACTGCCTTTCCCTTCTGCCGAGCGGGTGAGCTGAATACTTGTGGCCGTTACCTGTGCTTCGCCCTGCCATGGCTGACCATCCAGATACACATTCACCGTTTGATCCTGAGGCAACTTGCGATTCAATACAGTGGTAGTCACGTCTGCACCAATATGCGACTGAATATTTGAGCCAACAAACACAATCTCGTCATCGAACATGTACCAAGACTTTTTGGCACTCAAGGTGTCATTCCAGTTAGAGAATTCCATCCCGACAACACCCATCTCATCCAATTTAGCGCCACCGACCCAGCCCATGGTGGTTTTCGAGCCGCCTTTGAGCTGATTACGTTGCCCTTGGCAGTCAGCCATCAATTGGTTATCAACTGTAGTCCCCTCCAAACGGTAACTGTCTACCGCGGGCCAGAAATCTTGATAGCTGTCGAGCTGATCGGTATAGAGATACGCCATGCCATCCCCAGTGAACCAGCCGCGGCGGTTCTCCTCATTCATGCACTCGAAATTACCCGTTCGATTGGAGTGCAATGCCAGAGCAAAAGCCCAGTCATCTTGACGAAAGACAGCTCTTTCCATAGCGGGGAAATAATGAAAGCCCTCCGCTTCATCCTCATACTCTTCAATGCGCGGATCACTAACTAACTCTTTGGCTTTTAAGTAATTGCCGACATGGTTAATCGAAGTCAGTGGGTTTAAAAGCGTATCCGACGTAATTTGCTCTTTAATCAACTGCTTTAGTCGCATTTGATATTCAGGAGCCGCAGCATCGATATAATACAAAAGAGAGTTGATGACATTATGACCAACTTGATGTCCTTGCTCCTGCGGTCGAGAAATCGCTCGACCGTTAACAAATTCCATCATGGTGCCGCGAAATAAGAACGGCGCGTAACTTTTGAAGATTATCGGGTAAATTTCCTGCAACTTAGGATCTGTCGCTTGCCAAGGTGAACCAGCAACTAAATCAATTAACGCGCCTAATCCCCCTAACAACACATTGCCATAAGTGCCGTTGTAAGCGATATCATAGTGCTGGATGAAACTGCCATCCGTATAAAAACCATCACTGGTGCTCACATATTCAACCACCGGAGATAACGCCGTTACCGCAGCATTTATCTCTGCCGCATTATTGTCGAGAACCCCGCGCAGCAACACCACTTGACTGTTATCTGTTCGATTTCCGCCCGTAGACTCACGGTATTTAGGGTTACTGGAAGTATCGGCCCCCAGACCTGCACCAAGATGGGTCGGCAATGGGGTAAAATATCGGGTAGCGGCTGTATTTGCTTGAATTAACTCACTCGGTAACTGTTCATACAGTACGATTAAAATATTGTGGATATCTTTTGGGATCCCGAGTTCCCAATGCCACCAATTCCCCCATTCCTTAACGCCGGGTTTATAATAGTGCTGATTAAGAAACGCTAAACCATCAATAATGGATTGCAGTAATTGAGGTTGCTGATACAACCCTCCGCCCGCCATTTGATAGGCTTTGGCCATACTGAACAAGCGTTGATATGAGCTACGTAAATTAGCGCCCAGTTTCTTTTTACCCGCCTCGGTCACGTCATCTAAAGGCAAATCGCGCCACAAGCTCAAACGAGATTCAGCAATTAACATATTTGCCCACTGCTTATTCGCTTCGCGATTCGTGGTGGCAATGCGCGCTAACAGCTCTTCATCTAATTGTGCTGAATCAGTACCTAAAAAACCGCTGCGCCATTTACTGCGTAACTGCTGGTAATCACTTTCGGCACGTACATCCATCAACGCTGCCGTTTCAGGCTCGCTCAGGGCGTAACTGGCTTGTGGGCTTAGCACTAATGTCGATAGCAGAGAGAGCAAAAAGACTCGGCTAGGCTTGGTACGTCTACTCATTCAGATTCACTCCATTACGATAGCCCTCAGGCAATCAGCAGTGCCAAGGCGGGCTTAATTCCATGTGTAGAGAACAGACAATAAAAAAACAGCTGGCATCAGCCAGCTGTCGGTAAGCATTATTTTGTCAGCGCAAGCAAAGCCGAGCCGGCTAATAAGAAGGCACCTGCGCCGTAGTCGATATTATGTTCCGCCCGTACATCACGCGGATTGAACGCCGGTAACTGAACCCACCCCAACATACCGTTGTCATGAATACAGCTCAGCAAGGCCTGCCATGCTTTTTCAATCACCGGCAAATAGGTTTCACGGTCTAAAATCCCAAGGCTGATACCACGCGCCAGCCCATAACAGAACAACGCGGTAGCACTGCTCTCTTTTGCTGGGAAACTTTGTGGGTCAAGTAAGCTAGTACGCCACATGCCATCCGCTTGCTGATAAGGGATCACCACCGCAGCTAATTCTCGGTAAGCACTAACATACTGCTCACGCGCAGCAAAATCCGCAGGCATACGATCCAGCAAACGAGGCAGCGCTGCTAACACCCAGCCAATCCCTCGGCTCCAAAAAACTTTCTCGCCGTTGCTTTCGCGCAGTTCACCGCCTTGACCATCTGGGATATAGCGTTGATCGCGATAAATTAATCCTGTTTGTGGATCTTTGAGATGCGCCATCGCATCCCAAAATGCGCTGTTCATATAATCCAAATACTTGCGATCGCCAGTCACCTGACTCAATGCCGCAAATGCCGGTGGAGCCATAAACAGCGAATCACACCACCACCAATCTTTACGCCCCGGCAGCGGCTCATTCAGCATCAGATCAAAGGCTTTGATGGTCGGCTCCAGCGCTTCCACTTTATTGATCAGCGGATAAACATCCAGATAGGCCTGACAACAGACATGATCATCGGCAAAACGTGGATTGGGGCCAGTGCGAAACCCGGTATGCCGGGTGTAATTCATGACACCATCGAGATATTCATTATCATCTGTGGCTTGCCACGCAGTCGCGACACACGACCAAAACACACCGCGCTCCCAGTCGGTGTCTTTGATAAAACGCGTTTTCCCTGTGCTACGTACCACACTGCGGGTCTGATGATCACGCTGATATTGGTACACGCGCTTCATCGATGTGAGAATGCACTCTGAGTTCAAAAAAGACATCATGCGCCTCCTTAGCGAGCCAACCAGCCACCATCAACCGCAATGGTATAGCCATTGACATAATCACTGGCGGAGGAAGCGAGGAAAATCGCTGGGCCTTCCAGATCTGATGGCAAGCCCCAACGGTTCGCTGGAATTCGCTCCAGGATCGCCGCATTACGCTCAGCATCAGCACGCAACGCTTCCGTGTTATTGGTTGCCATATAGCCTGGCGCAATTGCATTCACGTTAATGTTATGCGCCGCCAATTCGGTGGCCAACGCACGCGTCACGCCCATCACCGCAGACTTACTGGCGGTATACGACGGCACACGGATCCCACCTTGGAAAGAGAGCATTGAAGCAATATTGATAATTTTGCCGCCGGTACCCTGCTTGATAAATTGTTTTGCTACCACTTGTGATAAGAAGAAGACCGTTTTCAGATTGATATCCAAAACGTCATCCCAATCTTTCTCGGAAAACTCGAGCAAATCCTGACGACGGATGATCCCGGCGTTATTTACCAGTACATCAACCCGCCCCATGACTTCCACGGCTTCTGCCACGATTTGAGTCAGCTGATTTTGCTGTAATAAGTTCGCCGTAATGTAATGAAATTTACGCCCGATTTTTTCAATCTTTTCTTGTGTTTCTGGCGCAGGTATATAACCTACGCCCACCACATTAGCCCCCGCCTTAGCCAGACCAATGGCCATTCCTTGACCCAAACCGGTATCACAACCAGTCACAATCGCAACTTTGCCGGTCAAATCGAACAGATTATTCATCTCGGATCCTTTTCCTTGCTGTCATCCTGTATGCCAAGGAGATGCCTCCTTGGCGAGGAGTAAAAGATGGGTTATTTCAAATCGCTCATAGCGACATGATCCATATCGTGGAAGGTCTGGTTCTCACCCACCATTCCCCAGATAAAGGTGTAAGCAGAAGTACCGACACCGGAGTGAATCGACCAACTTGGGCTAATAACCGCCTGCTCATTACGCACAACCAGATGGCGTGTCTCTTGTGGCTCACCCATGTAATGGAACACTACGTTGTCTTTATTCATGTCAAAATAGAGATACACTTCCATGCGGCGCTCATGAGTGTGGCACGGCATGGTGTTCCACAAACTGCCCGGCGCCAGTTCAGTCATGCCCATGAGCAACTGGCAAGTTGGCAATACCGATGGATGCAAATATTTGTAGATGGTGCGCACGTTACAGTTTTCCGGTGACCCTAACGTTTCTGGTGCCGCATCATCGCGTGTGATTTTACGAGTGGGGTAAGAATGATGAGCCGGTGCACAATTCAGATAAAAACGCGCAGGACGCGTCGCATCAACACTGGCAAAACGGATATCTTGCGCACCAACACCGACATAAATGGCTTCACGCTCGCCAATTTCGAAGGTTTTACCATCCACAATCACCAGACCGGGTGCACCAATATTGATAACGCCGAGCTCTCGACGTTGCAGGAAAAAATCGACTCCGATTTCCTTTCCTCCAGTAAGGGCAATCGGTTCTGCTTTTGGCACAACACCGCCAATGATGATGCGGTCAATATGGCTGTAAACTAATTGGATGGCGCCATATTGAAATAAATTTTCAATCAGAAACTGCTCACGCAAGCCCGCAGTATCGAGTTGCTTGGCATGCTGACTATGAATTGGCTGACGAATTTCCATATGTTCTTCCACCACTCATTATTGATTATTTGATAAAAACCCACTCACCATCCAGCATGGTTTGCTGGAGGTGAAAATCGTGATCGACAACAGCAAATGAAGCCGCTTTTCCGATGGCAATATCACCTAACTGGTCATCGATTTTGAGGTAACGCGCCGGAACCGCCGTCGCCATTTGTACGGCTTCCCATTCATCAATTCCGACACTAAAAATCATATTGCGCACCGCGTGATCCAAACTGCAGGTACTCCCCGCTAATGACCCATCCCGCGTTCGCGCCTCACCATGGCTGACCGAAACTGTTTGCGCGCCTAATACATAGTCGCCATCCGGTAAGCCTCCGGCACGCATACAATCGGTGATCAACGCGATGTTTTGGTATCCATTCATGCGATAAGCAAGCTGCATCATGACAGGGTGAACATGCACGCCATCGGCGATCAGTTCACAAAGGATCTGGTGATAAAGTAACGCACCACAGCAACCTGGCTCACGGTGATGCAAGCCACGCATCCCATTGAAAAGATGCACACCACAGTCCATTCCCGCTTCATACAGCTCTTGTGTCTGCACGAAAGAGGCATCTGAATGTGCCACGGAAACTTTAATGCCTTGCTCAACCAACCAATGCGTTAATTCCGGCGCATCAGGAAACTCCGCCGCCATTGCAACTCGTAACAACGAGCCATCAGCAATAGCCACTAATTGGCTTAATTCCTCACGCTGTGGCGCCCTCAGATAAGCAGTAGGATGTGAGCCACGACAAGGTTCAGTGAAGTAAGGACCTTCCAGGAAACTACCAATTAAACGAGCGCCACCGCTCTGCTCTTGGCGAAATTGGCGCACCATCGCAATCGCTCGCACAATGTCATCCCAAGGAGCCGTGACTGTCGTTCCAACCCATGCCACGACGCCAGTGGATAACAAGGCATGACTGATCTTCTGCAACGCCTCTGGTGAGGCGTCCATCACATCATGTCCAGCACGACCATGAATATGCATATCAATAAAGCCGGGTAATAAGCTTTTCCCGCTCAGCTCTATCACTGGCATATCAGAGGGTCGCGAATAACGAATATCCGTTACCTGACCGTTATCAACAACAACATACGCATTATTTAAAATGCCATTGGCCGTGAAAACCCGCTCAGGATGCAGTGAAAATGGCATATTACAACCCATCTTCACATTCAAGTTCAGGCTGACTTTGCATTGCTGCATTAAGCTCTTTACGCATATCCTGTAATGAGGCATGACCGATATCTAATAAAATATCCATCAGTTCAGGAACATTAACGCCATCTCGCTCGAAAATAGCATTGGCAATCATTGGTAAATTAGCACCGGCTAACATTTCATAGGCGGGTTCATCCATTAAAATGACCGACGCACGATTAGAGGGGGAGCCGCCAGGCACGTCAGTTAAAAATAAAACGCCCTCTCCTGCATCAACAGACTTAGCCGCCAGACGTAATGTATTTTCTAATTCATCAGTCGACATTGACTCTACAAAATCGACATAAGCAATATTTTCAGCATCACCCGCAATAGCGCGAACCGCTGAAGCCATACCAGAGGCAAAATTAATATGCCCAGAAACTACAATCCCGATCATGATTAACAATCCTTTGAAGCTGATATGGGAGAGGTTTAATCCTCTCCCGATGTATGACTAATTACAGAATTCCAAGCAAGTGACCCACAACGCCAGCAGCAAGAGTGGAGAAAATCAGCACGGGTGGCTTAGCCCAGAATCCAGTGCCTTTCACTAACTTAAACATGAAAAACACCAAGGCTAGCGGTAATAGATTGGGCATTATTTTGTCAAAAAGAGCACTTTGGAGTTCGACCACTTTCCCCCCCAACTCCAAGGATGCTGTGGTCTGCACTTTGATAAATGACGCCGACAACGCACCGATGACAAAAATACCCATGATATTGGCGGCCTTTGCCAACTTCTCAGTTGAAGCACTCATATTTACCATGGCTGCTGTACCGGCTTTATAGCCCATAAACATCAAGCCAAAATAAACAGCAAAATGCACAATCTGATATAAGAAGAAGAAAACAAATGGCCCCGCGATTGAGCCTTCCATAGCAATCGACGCCCCCAATGCCAACGTCAATGGCATTAAGGTCATATGGTCGATAGCATCACCAATACCGCCGGTTGGCCCCATACCTGCAACTTTCATCACGTTTACAGTTGAAGGCTTCTCTTTATTCTCCTCCATCGCAATGGCGGTACCCAGCAAGAAGGTAAAGAGTTTCGGGCTAGCATTAAAAAACTGCAGATGGTTTTTTAATGCCTTGGCAAAATCACGTTTATTATTACCATGAATTTTCTTCAACGCAGGAATAATGGAGTAAGCAAAACCACCTGCCTGCATTCTTTCGAAGTTAAAATTCCCTTCCATAAACAAGCCACGGATAGCACACAGCCACAGATCTTTTTTGCTGATCACTTTACGTGGTGTTGTATCTTCATAGGCATCGATATTATCAATCAAGCTTTCATGTTCGGGAGTCTTGACATGTACGCGCCCGCTAACCAGATCAGATGCCATCTTCAAACTCCTCGACTTGCTTATTGTTATTTCCATTGCCACTAAAGAAGAAATACAGTGCCGCTGCTGATGCGCCCAAAATTGCTACTGCCATAATTGGGAGTTTCAAATAAGTCGTCATCACAAAACCGATGAAGAAAACGCCAGCCACCTCCTTTGACCACATGATTTTAAGCAGCATGGCAAAGCCAATCGCCGGAACCATCTTGGCACCAATACCTAAACCAGTTAATAATTCTTTCGGCGCATTAGCGTCAATCCAAGCAGCAGCATGCTCACCGAAATAGACCGTGAAGAAAGCGACTACGGCATATAACAACGAACGTAAAGAAATAGTGGCGATCAATAGGCGGTCAATTCCCGCGGAATCCCCTTGCTCTGCACATGCATCCGCTTTACCCATGGTAAATGACGTCATGGCAAAGAAACCAATGACCAGCATTTGCATCAACACTGCAATAGGCATACCGACGCCCATGGCTACGGAAGGTGATTGGCCGGTCATAATGGCAAAAGCAACTGCGGCAATTGTTCCCAAAGTAACATCAGGTGGCTGAGCACCGGCATTGGGTACCAGACCTAACCAGGCCAATTCCAAAGTAGCCCCTGCAATCAGACCAACTTGCATATCACCCATAATCAGGCCCACAACGGGGCCAGTAATTAATGGCCGATGGATATTAAGTGCCACATCATATTTATCGATGCCGCACAAAAATGCCCATACAGCTACTAACGTAGCTTCAAATAACATATGTTCATCCTTGTTATACGAAATTAATTACGCGACTTTTTTCGCCAACTCCAACACCGGCACAGGTGCTTGATCTGGTGTATTTTGAATAGTGCAAATCACGCCAGCATCAACCATAGACTCAAAAGCTAAAATATCTTTTTCATCCACCGACACTGTTTTTGCAATTTGCTTCTTACCTTCATGGAAATGCATATTCCCTACATTGCAGTGCGTAATAGGTACCCCACCTTTTACCAAGCGAGCAACATCGGTCGGGTTATTACACAAGATAAAAATCTTTTGCTGTGCAGAGGCTTTATGAATCACATCAATTGTTTTTTGAATACTAAAGAAGCGTACAGCATATTCCCCACCGGCAGATGCTTTCATACCAGCTTGCATAAACGCAGCATTCGGTCCTTCAGCAGCATCATCGTTGGCAACCAGAATCAAGTTAGCTTCAGTATGCTTACCCCAGGTAATTCGGATCTGGCCATGCAACAGACGTTCATCAATACGAGTCCAGACAATATTTGGTGATGACATAAGCTTCCTTCCTTAACTATCAATACTGATCACATAATTTGTGGATGATAACGCCCTGAACCACACGATTGACTTCTCCTGTCGGACATGGGTTGTCAGGGGTTTTCTTTAAAGCTAAAGATTTATGAAATGCATAAATTTGCGCAAACAATAGATACGGGAATAATAATTCAACATCATCAGCATCACTCATATCATGAATATAAAGATGTTGACCTGAGTCAATATTATCATCTTGAGATGCGGCAATAGCGATGACGGCTTTAGCGATATTATCCTTGCGTAACTCATTCAACAGATCGAGATCATATCTTCGGGTATAAGGATCATTAGATATGAAAATAATTACTGTTGTATTGTTATCAACAATCGATTTAGGTCCGTGGCGGAATCCCAGCGGGGTATCATATGTCGCCACAATTTCACCCGCCGTCAGCTCTAACAGCTTTAATGAAGATTCTTGGGCTAAACCCGCTAAGCATCCACTGCCCAGATAAATAACACGTCCTGTCTCTATATTTGCAGTATCCCGAATTTTTGGTTCTGAGTCTTTGAGCAAACGCACAGAACACTTACAGATACTTTCGATTTTTTTCGAAACTATAATTTCAGGTATGAAAATCTGCAGGCATGCCAACATCATGGAAGAAAAGCTGGAGGTCATGGCAAATGATTGATCGTTAGTCACTGCAGGCATCAGTAATGCACAGGCATTTTCTTTTTCTTGACTGCTTTTATAAAGAGAGCCTTGTGCATTGCAGGTTAAAATCAAGTGGTAAACATTCGAAAGGCATTGATCCGCTAACTCAACCGCAGCTAAGCTTTCAGGGCTGTTACCTGAGCGAGCAAAAGAGACTAAAATAGTAGGAATATCTTCGGCCAAATAATGCGTAGGGTTAGCAACCAGATCCGTTGTTGCAATATCCTCCACCCGAATTTTCATATACTTGGACAATAGCGGAGCAATACTCTTCCCTGCAAACGCCGAAGTTCCTGCCCCAGTCAAAATCACACGGACATTTGATGATGACAACGCACGATTTAAAAACATTGTAATTTTTGACATCTGGTCTTTGACTAAAGAGAAAGTCTCAGCCCAACACTCAGGTTGCTGATTAATCTCTTTAGCCGTCCATTCTGCGCGTAACACTTCTAATTCAGGTAGGGTATAGCTTAGATACGTGGTCATTCCATTAACACCTTAATATACAAAAGCTTGGCTATAGGAGCGAAGAACTTGCTGAATTTTATCAATAATCAACTCTTGCGGATTAGCAGTAATAGCTCCCTCACGCACGCGTTTGAATTGCTCGGGCAAATATTGGCTAAGCAAAGGCAGTGGGATATCGACACCGGACAAATTATCAAATAATTTATTTTGCGCCTCATTAACGGCATCATCCGGCCAATAATACCGAATGCGGTCACTAAAACTGTATATCCGTGAGAATCGCTGCTGTTGACGATTGCCGTGATAATATTTTTCCCAATGGTTAGGGTTTTCTCGCATGCAATTTTCGAGGCGTTCACGCAGATTAGAAGTCTGGGATTTGACAACCAACTCTTCTTCTATTGCACAAAGGTTAAATAATGCCTCTCGCATAGCAAACGTTAATGCGGGGCCGACTTTTAATATTGCAAAGTGATCTTGAACTAACTCTTTATACGCTAATTCAGTCTGGTAATCGGTAGAGTGCGCCTCAAAAATCATGTGTGGGTATTCATTTACCACTTGGCTTAATTGCGCAGCTTTATCTCTTTCATAATCAATAACACCAGTATGGTTAAACTCCACCCCAGGTTGGACTACGAGGGCAATCACTCGCTCCCAACAATCCGCAATACCGGCATGCTGAAAAGCCTGCAAGTGATACTCAATGGTTGTACGCGCATCTTGTGGCGAAGTGACACTCAGTTCATCTTCAACCTCGGCAGCACCACCCGGCACCGGCACTTCGGTACCAATCACATAGACAAGATCGCTTTGCCCAAAAATCTCTTTGGCCGTCTGCTCTGCAATTTGTGCCAAACGCGCGGCGCGCTGAGCGACAATGGCGTCAGTTAATGGGGTAGGATCACCAGCACACGACATACTGCAATCGAGGTGGATTTTTTTAAATCCGGCCGCTACATAAGCTGCAATCAAATCTTCGGCATGGCGCATCGCCTCTTCTGCTGGCTGCGTTTGCCAACGATTAGGACCAAGATGATCCCCACCTAATACTAAGCGTGCTAATGGAAATTGATATTGCTGCGCTTTCTGTACCACAAAGTCACGAAAATCAGCCGGAGTCATGCCGGTATAACCACCAAACTGGTCAACCTGATTCGATGTCGCTTCAATTAATAAAATTGAATTATCATTCAAGGCCTGTTGTAACGCAGCCTCAATAACAAGTGGATGAGCGGAACAAACAGCATAAACACCGGTATCCTTACCCGACTTATGTGCTTGAATAATTTCTTGTAGAATATTCACTATCTAACTCCATATGTAGCAACATTGCATTACTACGGAGTTAGATAGTATTCACTCTGAGCTAATCGACAATAATTACATTAACTTTCAAGTCATTAAATGCTTTACGATACTCATCAGGAATACCAGCATCAGTAATTATTGTATCAATCGCATCAAATTCACGGATCATATGACAACTGCGACGTCCAAACTTTGATGAATCCAGCACAGCAATAATCTGTCCAGAGATATCACACATCAAACGATTCAGACTGGCTTCTTGCTCATTGTGCGTCGTGATTCCAGCACGTAAATCGAAGCCATCGACACCTAAAAATACTTTATCAAACCGATAATTTTTTAGGCATGCCTCTGCTTGTGATCCTGAAAATGAGAGTGCATTTTTCCTCAGCACGCCACCGGACATTAATACTTCAATACCGGGAGCTGAAGCTAACTCCATAGCAACATCTAAACCATTCGTCATTACAACTACGTCATTATGGGATTTTAAATTCACCGCAATTTCATGCGTAGTTGTCCCAGAATCTAAAATAATGCTGTCGCCATCCTTAACGAGTTCTGCTGCGGCTTTTCCTATTAATGTTTTAATGTCCGAATTGTGGCTTCTTTTTTCATTCACACTAAGCTCGGTCAAAATCCCAGAATTACAGATTGCCGCGCCATGTGAACGCACGATGTAGCCTTTTTTCTCCAAAAAACTCAAGTCGCTACGAATCGTGACCGTCGAAACATTAAATAACACCGCTAAATCCTCAACCTTCGCTTTTCCTTCCTGGTTCACGAGGTTGACTATTTCCATGCGTCTTTCGATCGCACTTTTCATCATTTATCTCCCTGGGGAAACCAAGCTTTCGTTTGGTTTCGAAAACAGATTACACGAAAAACATAACGGTTCAACGACTGTATGCCAAAGCTTGATAGCTTTCACATTATTTCAATAAACCTCTTTTACACCATCTACCATACCGCCAAAAGAAAACCAAAACAAAGCATTTACAATCATTAGGTTACGTTACAATCACAACGATAACAATACGAATCACACATAAACACCACCTTCGAATGATTACGTTTGTGACAAAATGCACAATAGACAATCTTTCGTTAACTTACGATAGCGATGGTTGTGACAGATAAAAGAAAGTACAGATTATACATGCTCGTATTTTACTTTGGGATAGGAGTTTAAACGATGTCCATTACGCGGCGAGACTTGCTCAAGGGCGTAGCAGCTTCTGGAGCCTTGATGACGACCAAACTGGTCAGCGCACAAAGCGCCAGAACCGTAACGTCAGGAAACCAGACACAACCAATTGCGCAAGATAAGCCTAACCTTCTTATCATTTTCCCTGATGAATTCCGCGCTCAAGCTCTCGGTTTCATGCAGCAAGATAAGAGTTTGACCCCCAATCTGGATAAATTTGCTAAACAGAGTGTTGTTCTAGACCAAGCGGTTTCCAACTTTCCTCTTTGCACGCCATTTCGTGGCATGCTGATGACCGGGCAATACCCTTACCGCAATGGGATCCAAGGCAATAGCCACACAGGCACGCCAGATACCTTTGGTGGCAAAGACTTTGGTATCGAACTGAAAAAAAGCACTCGCACTTGGTCTGATATCCTAAAACAGCAAGGCTATAGCCTCGGCTATATTGGCAAATGGCATCTTGATGCTCCAGAAGCGCCTTTTATTCCAAGCTATAACAATCCATCAGAAGGCCGCTATTGGAATGACTGGACTGCACCAGAAAAACGTCATGGTTTCGATTTCTGGTACTCCTACGGAACCTACGATCTGCACATGACGCCAATGTATTGGACGAACGATACCCCTCGTGATAAGCCATTACAAATCCAGCAATGGAGCCCTGAGCACGAAGCGGATATCGCGATTAAATACTTACGTAACGAAAATGGGCAATATCGTGACCCTTCGCAGCCTTTCACGCTTGTGGTCTCGATGAATCCACCACATTCACCGTACGACCAAGTACCACAAAAATATCTGGATCGTTTTAAAGGTGAAACATCAAAAACCCTCAATACTCGCCCCAATGTGCAGTGGGATAAAGAGTATTTAGACGGCTATGGGCCAAACTACTTTAAAGAGTACTTGGCAATGGTGAACGGTGTCGATGAACAATTTGGCCGCATTATTGATGAACTGGATAAGCTGAATCTGGCAGAAGATACCTTAGTGGTCTTTTTCTCTGATCACGGCTGCTGTCTCGGCGCTCATGGTGAACCCACCAAAAATACCCACTATGAAGAAGCCATGCGTATTCCAATGATCTTCCGCTGGCCGGGAAAACTAAAGGCCCAACGTAATGATATTTTGTTCTCTGCCCCAGATATTTACCCCACTATTTTTGGTTTAATGGGCATGGAGCAAGCAATTCCTGATACCGTAGAAGGGAAAAACTACGCGAATACATTAAAAAATATTCCTGGAGATGCATTACCTACCTCTCAGCTTTATCTGTTCATGCCATATGGTGGTCAATCTTATGGCCGACGAGGTATCCGTACTAAAGATTATACTTTAGTCATCAATCGTAAAATTGGTAAACCATTGGCTTATACACTGCATGACAATAAAAATGATCCATATCAGCAGAAGAATATAGCCGATGACAATGCTGATGTTATTGAAAAACTCATTCATGATGAACTTATGCCTTGGCTAGAGCACACCGGCGATCCATGGCGTCCAACAACTGTGCCGGCAAATGCAGCTAAATCCTACACCTGATTTTAATAAAACATTACCTCATATTGTCTCGATTATGGAAAATCGCAATGCATACATTAACTAAAACTATTTTGCTCTTGTCCCTGACAGCGCTCAGCTCTCAAGCTATGGCCAATACTTATAAAACCACGTTGGAATACCGCCATCAATACGTTGATGGTGCAAGAAAACACAGTGATCGAATTAAAGCATTTCTCGATACAGGTAAAAATATAGGCTTTGAGCTAGATGCTCGTTACAACAACGAACAAAAAGATAAAATGTTCGACTCCATGAGTATGAACGGGTCTGAGTTTTCAGCATTCTATTATAATAGCTTAAATAAAAACACGACGGGTATTGCTGGTCTTTCTCTCGATTTCGTTCCAGAGGGGCTGATCTACGTTCCTTATGTACGTCTTAATTACAAATTTGATAACAACATTCGTCTACAAGGCCGTTATAAGTGGAAATTCTGGGATTATGGCATGACGGGTGTTGACGGGCAAAATTACCACTCCAAAATCCAGCAATTCGATACATGGTTAGGTTATAGCTTACAAAATTGGGATTTCCAATATGAATTCCAAATTTGGCAGGAGATGGTCGATAATGCTAAGCCACTGTTTAATAACAAAGACACCAACTACTCACACAATATCCGTCTAATGTATACCTACAAGACTACGGAAGGCACTGCGTGGAAACCTTTTGTGGAGGTCGGTAATGTCAGTGAAAGCCGTATTACCGATGAACGACAAACTCGCTATCGCGTCGGTATAAAATACACGTGGTAATTTAATGTGTCATAAATCATAAAATAAAAACAAGACCGGCATCCAATAAAAACCTTGTGATGCTGGTCATTTATCGTGCATTGATTACAGCTTAGTATATCAAGTTGCTCATCATCGGATAAATAAACATCAAGGAATATCATCATTATGACTATCACGCAGTTTCATATGATGGCTAAGCCAACGAGTTACCGCTGTAATTTAAAATGCGAATATTGTTTTTATTTAGAAAAAGAAAATAGCTTAGTTGATAACATTAAGACAGAAAAACAAGCGCAACAAAAACAGCCAGACATTATGTCTGATAATATGTTGCGGCAATATATTCGTGATTATATTCATTCTCAGCCTGGTGAGCAGATTGATTTTTCATGGCAAGGTGGTGAACCCACTCTCGCAGGTATCGAATTCTATAAAAAAGCAGTCCAATATCAAAAACAGTATGGCCAAGGTAAAACCATAACCAACAGTTTTCAAACTAATGCGGTCGCCATCAATAAACAGTGGGCTGAGTTTTTCGCCGAACATAATTTTTTAATCGGAATATCAATCGATGGGCTTCCTGAGGTTCACGATCAGTACCGTATTTCTGTTAACGGTAAACCCACATTTACGCGTGTTAAACGTGCCATTGAACTACTGATTGAGCATAGCGTCGAATTTAATACCCTCACCGTTATCAACGATAAAAACTGGGATAAAGGTGCCGAAACCTATCATTATTTGAAATCGCTAGGTGCCAAGTACTTACAATTCATCCCCATTATCGAAGTAGCTGAGAGCGCGCAAAACTCTTCACACCATTATGCTCCAGGGCCAAATCCTACACTCTGCGCCTTCTCCGTTCCTGCTCACGGTTACGGAACCTTTATGACCGCCGTGTTCGATGAATGGCTCAAAGAGGATGTTGGTACCATTTTTGTGCGTATGTTTGACAGCATCTTAGCCACTTGGCTTGGCCACCCAGCCTCGGTTTGCGTGCAATCTAAAGAGTGTGGCCAAGCCGTGGTCATTGAAGCCAACGGTGATGTGTACTCCTGCGATCACTACGTCTACCCCGCCAACAACTTGGGCAATATCAAACAAACCGAACTCATCAAGATAGTTAACAACAAAAAACAGCTTCAGTTTGCCAAAGCCAAATCCAGCAAGCTTACCGAACAATGCCGGCAATGTGACGTACACAAATTATGTTATGGCGGCTGTCCAAAACATCGCATCGTCACCATCAACGGTGAAAAACATAAACAAAATTACTTGTGTCCTTCCTATCAACAAATTTTCAAACATACCGCGCCAGCCATGCACATGATGCGACAAAGCATTTTGCAAGGAGGCACCGCGCAAGACGCAGTAGCAACGTTATTACGCATGAAAAGACAATAAATCGAAAATCAGTCCAAGGAGAGATGAATGGGACTCATTGCCTCAAAGAAAAGTCTGATCGCTAGTATGATCGCCGCCTCATTGGTGGCAGCGCCAGCGATATCGGTTGCCAAAACTACCGCAGACCAACCTAACGTACTCTTAATCATCATGGATGATTTAGGTACCGGACAACTTGATTTTGCCATCGATAATTTGAATAAAGAGGAGCTGGCTAAACGTCCGGTTCCCGTCCGCTACCAAGGGGACTTTGACAAGATGCTGGACGCCGCCCAGCGCTCTATGCCTAATGTCAGTGCGTTGGCAAAAGATGGGATCAAAATGACCAATGCCTTTGTGGCGCATCCGGTTTGTGGCCCATCGCGTGCAGGTATTTTCACCGGTCGTCATCCCACCAGCTTTGGTACTTACAGTAATGATGATGCGCTGTTGGGCGTTCCTTTAGATATCACCTTGCTGCCAAAACTGTTCCAAAATAACGGGTATGCCACGGCCAATATTGGCAAATGGCACAATGCAAAAATAGCCAGCAAAGATAAAGTTGATGAGTCAAAACGCACTCGAGATTATCACGATATCCAAATCCCCGTTATCGCGGCAGGCTTTGGCCCAGAAGAGCGCGGCTTTGATTACTCTTATAGTTATTATGCTTCGGGTGCTGCGCTTTTTAACTCACCAGCCATCTACCAAAATGGGAAAAATATCCCCTCTCCAGGCTATCTAACCCATAACCTGACCGATGAAGCAATGAATTTCATCAATCAGGCCAAAGACAAACCCTTTTTTATCAATCTCGCCTACAGCGTACCGCATATTCCTCTTGAACAGGCTTCGCCGGCCAAATACATGGATAAATTCAATACCGGTAATGTCGAAGCGGATAAGTATTTTGCTGCCCTCAACGCGGCCGATGAAGGTATTGGCCAAATCATTAGCCTGCTCAAAGAGCAAGGTAAACTCGACAATACATTGATCTTCTTCCTCTCTGATAACGGTGCCGTTCATGAATCACCAATGCCGATGAACGGCATGGATCGGGGCTACAAAGGGCAAATGTACAATGGTGGTGTTCGCGTACCTTTCATTGCCCATTGGCCAAGCAAGATTCCATCCGGGCAACAAAGCGATACGTTGGTTTCCGCTCTGGATATTTTACCTACCGCACTGACCGCCGCTGGAATTAATATTCCAGCTGATATGCAGTTAGACGGCAAAAATATTCTTCCGGTCTTAAGTGGTAAAGCAGACAAATCCCCACACCAATATCTTTATTGGGCCGGCCCTGGGGCTAAACACTACAGCGAAGAAAATGATCCATTCTGGTTAGGCTACTGGAAATGGATCACTTACGAAACCAACGAGGCGCCAAACAATCCGAACTTAGAAAAACTGTCCAAAGGCTCTTGGGCTATTCGTGATCAAGATTGGGCTTTATATTTTTATGATGATGGCAGTAACAAGGCCAAATTGTTCAATGACAAGTTAGATCCTGCTGAAAGCCAAGATTTAACACAAAAATATCCCGAGAAAGTGGCTGAAATGAAAGCGGCATTCTATGACTGGATAAAGACCAAGCCCAAACCAGTAGCATGGGGTCAAGATCGCTACCAGATACTGACTGAGTCGGCGCAAACTCCACCAAATCTTGCGAAAAACTGATCATTACCGATGATTGAAAATCAGGAAAGTCACCTTCTAGGTGGCTTTCCTGCCCTCACCACACATCGCAGGAAAACCGCAACATGATGATCAACTCACAAATCCCACAAACGAATAAACCACAAGATTCAACTGCCTATCATCCCAAAGAAATTCGAGCCACCGAGCGGCCGCAAATTCCCTATGAACATCCTGATTTATCCATGTATTGGCAACTGTTTCGCCAGCGATTAATCCGCCTCAAGCACAAGCGCAAACCTTATCGTCAGCATGATCGCCACCTGCAAACTCTCTTTCAAGCTGAACAAGATCTCCTGACGCTATGCCAATCTTTAGTAGAGTATGTTACCGAAGGATTTGTGCATTACAGTGTATGGGATCACACCCACGCCTACTATCCTGGCCGACCAAGTCAGCAAAATGCTAGAACGGATGCTGTTGAAGGGGTTAGTCGAGTGTTACCAACACTGGCCGCTTGGCTACATCACAACCGCGGTCATGGCACGCTACAGGGCTTAAATCAACAACCTATCGATGTTATTACGCTCCTATCGCAAGTCTTTATCAGCGGTACTGATCCGCAACATCCCGGATATTGGGGTACCTTACATGACTATGATCAGCGTATTTGTGAAGCTGCCGACCTGGCATTGGCGCTCTGGTTAGCCAAAGAATGGATTTGGGAGCACTACTCTTCGCAACAACAAGCTCAAATCATCGCCTGGTTTCGTCAGGTCAATCAACTCTCAACCGTCGATAACAACTGGCATCTGTTTGCTCTAACTGTTCAAGCTGTGATCTATGCATTAACCGGTGATAACTCTATCGATATTGAAAAATACAATCGGATCAAAGAGTTTCATGTAGGAGACGGCTGGTTTCGCGATGGCGCCAAAGGCAACTATGATTACTACAACGCATGGGGATTCCATTACTCTTTATACTGGCTAGACCAAATCCTTCCTGACTTTGATCGCGAATTTATTCGTGCCACCAGCGCCCAATTCACCCAACACTATCGCTACTTTTTTACCCCTAAGGGTCTTCCCTTTTTTGGCCGCAGTGCCTGCTATCGATTGGCGGCCGCAGCCCCCTTAATCGCCAGTGTGCATCAACAAACTGATAGCATTGGTGTAGGTGAAGCCAAACGAGCATTTAGGACAACACTTAGCTACTTTATCAGTAATGGTGCCATGGAAGCCGGAGCACCAACCCAAGGCTTATTTGCAACCGATCCACGCCTTATCGACAACTACAGCGGCCCCGCCAGCAGCTTCTGGTCATTACGCGCCCTGAATATCGCACTTTTCTGCGGTAATCACATCCACTTGTGGGACAGTCCTGAAACGCCATTACCGATTGAACAAGCCGATTTCGCGTTTACCATCCCAACCATCAACGCTAGCGTGCAAGGTATTCGTGCAACACAGGAAGTCGTCGTGCTATTTCATAATGACTACATCCACCAGCAAGATCCGCTCAGTCGTCGTTTAGAAAAGCAATCCTGGCGAGCCCATATCCAAGAGTTGCTGCTGGGCCGTGCTACCCGCCCCAAAAACAACCTGCTGCGCAAAGGTATAACCTGTTATAGCTCGAAAATGAGCCATTTTTTCTAAATTCTCTGTCGTTCTATCCCAAAATCACATATCGAAAGCTGACAAAAGTACGTCAGCTTTTATTTTTTCATTTCTTCGTCCTTGAAAACCGCCAAAAACTTTCATTTACATTCGAAAACAACATCCATCTGTGATCGAGATCTTTTCACTTTCTTTCACTTTCAAATATCATCAATGCGAAACCCAATGAAGGATTGTTGAGGCTATTATGTTTTTGGTGTCATCTCGCGATATGCTGCTCAAGGCACAACAAGGCGGTTATGCCGTCCCTGCATTTAATATTCATAATCTAGAAACGATTCAGGTTGTTATCGAAACAGCCGCCGAAATGCGCTCGCCTGTCATCATGGCTGGAACCCCTGGTACATTCAGCTACGCCGGAACCCGCTATTTAGTCCAAATTTGCCAAGAAGCGGCGCGCCAATACCAGATCCCGATGGCATTACATTTGGATCACCACGAATCCTTTAGCGATATCTGCCATAAAGTCGATGCCGGCGTAAAGTCCGTCATGATCGATGGTTCACACCACAATTTCGCCGAAAATATCGCTTTAACACGTCAAGTAGTGGATTATTGTCATCGCTGGGACTGCAGCGTTGAAGCTGAATTAGGTCGTTTAGGTGGGCAAGAAGACGATCTGGTGGTTGATGCAAAAGATGCACTGTATACCGATCCACACTCCGCTGTTGAATTTATCAAAACGACGGGGATCGATTCTCTGGCTATAGCCATCGGTACCGCTCACGGTATGTACAAAGAGCAACCTCGTCTCGATTTTGAACGTCTGGCTAAAATTCGCGCGCTGACTGATACCCCATTGGTACTGCATGGCGCCTCAGGCGTACCTGATGCTGACGTACGCCGCTGTATCGAACTTGGGATCACCAAAGTGAACGTGGCAACTGAACTGAAAATTGCCTTCTCGGATGCCCTCAAAGCCTATTTCTTCGCCAATCCAGATGCCAACGATCCACGCCATTACATCGTCCCAGCTAAGCAAGCTATGCAACAAATCGTGATGGATAAGATCCGCGTGTGTGGCAGTGCAGATAAAGCCTAACGGCAGCCCCCTTTTCTTGATAGTTCTGAGTGATGTAAAACTTCTATGTTTACGGGGTCACCTGTAAACATAGCTTTTTACTTCATCGCTTCTACATAGGAGTCATTATGCCTGCCAAGATAGCAGTGATCGGTGAATGCATGATTGAAATGAGCGGCAAGCCATTTCACACGCAAACTCAAGCGTTCGGTGGAGATACATTAAACACTGCTATTTATTTATCTCGGTTACTACCCGATGCCACATTGTCTTACATCACCGCGCTGGGTACCGATGAATACAGCGATTTAATGCAGCAAGCCTGGCAAAACGAAGGCATCGATTGCCAATTTGTATTTCGAGACAAATACAAGCTGCCCGGCCTCTACGCTATTACCACCTCTGACGATGGCGAGCGCAGTTTTCACTATTGGCGTAGTGACTCCGCCGCTAAGCAGCTATGCGATCAACCGGGCTTTAGCGCCGCACTGTCATACATGCGAACATGCGATCTGATTTATCTCTCTGGGATCTCTCTGGCTATTTTACCTGAACACGCCAAAGTTAAATTACTCAACGCGCTGCAGGATCTTAAAGCGCGCGGCGTCACCATTGCCGTTGATTCTAATTACCGGCCTAAGCTATGGCTCAGTCATACCGCCGCTCGTGAATGGATGAGCCAACTGTACCAACTCGCCGATTTAGCATTATTAACCGTCGACGATGAAAATCTTCTCTACCAAACACCGCTCGCCACACCAGAGCAAGTGGCTGAGCGTGTTGCCGGTTTAGGCGTCACACAAATTGTACTTAAGCTCGGAAAAGAAGGGGCCATCTGGTATCAACAAGGGCAATCAGAGGCTGTGCCAGCAGAAGTAATTACTCACATCGTTGATACGACCGCCGCCGGTGATTCATTTAATGCCGCATTTATTGCCGCAAAATTACAAGGCAAAGGATTATCGGAATGTTGCCAATGGGGTAATAAACTGGCTGGCACCGTCATTCAACATCGCGGAGCCATTATTGCTAAAGAACAACTTCCAGCCTTGGTATAAGGCATAACACCTCTCTCATGCCTTGGTCTTACTACATCACGATTTAAGCAGGATATTATGTCGGAGCAAAAACGGGTTGCTGTACTGTTAGCAGATGGCTTTGAAGAAGCTGAAGCAGTCGTCTTTATTGATATTATGCGTCGCCTTGACATCGCTGTGGATGTACTCTCCTGCATGGCAGATACGCAACTTAATAGCTATTTCCAAACACGGATCAGTGCCGATTACACACTCGCTCAGCGTGCCGATGTCCTGTATGACGCAGTCATGATGCCTGGTGGCCCAAAAGGAACGGATAACCTCACCGCTAACTCACAGGTCATCACTTTCTTGCAACGCCATATTCTGGCGAAAAAATATATCTGCGCACTGTGCTCGTCCTCAGCCAAAGTTTTAGCGGCGCACCATTTACTTGCAGGTCGCAACTACACCACAGGCGATAAACTGGCCGACAAATTCGCCGATGGGCATTTCACGGGGGAAAAAGTGGTCGTGGCCGATAACTTTATTACCGGCCGTGGACTCGGCGTAAGCTTCGAGTTCTCCTTTACGGTCGCCCACTATTTGTTACAGGGAGCACCTAAAGTCGCAGCACAAGCTGAGCACATTTACTTTGACTACTGGCGACACCCGTAACTTGCCTTTCGCAATTTAGTTCACACCTAAACCACCGCGATAACCTTTGACCGGCCCATCACTAGCAATGTTGGCTGGTCTTTTTTACCCAATCAAATTGCACAACTAAATGACACTACGCCAACGCTATCAGCCCAGCGACAATGCCATGATCACCGCATCTTCACGCCCATCCGCCGTCGGATAGTAATTTTTGCGCCGACTCACTTCATTAAAGCCTTCCGCCTCATACAAGGCGCGCGCAGGGGTGTTCGATTCGCGCACTTCCAGCCATAACGTCACAATACCGCGTTCTTCCAAACGCTCAACCAGTGCTTGCAGCAAGGCGCGCCCGAAGCCTTGGCCCTGACACAGCGGATCCACCGCCAGATTGAACAAGGTCGCTTCATCCAGTACGGTCTGGCAAATCGCAAATCCGGCCGGCACCTCTTCACGCAGCAGCTGCAAATTCAGGTAACGCTCGCCAAAATTATCGCGAAAGGTTTGCTTGCTCCACGGAAATGCATGCGCCGCACACTCAATGGGGTATACACGCTCCCACTCTGCAGCGTCTAATTCACAGATATTATAGTTGTTCATAGGTTACGATTTGCTGCCATAGTTGCCGTTTTGCCTGTGCATCTGGTCCGAATCGCGCCAACACCGGTGAGTGCAACGCCCGACAACCGTCAGGAATTTCAGCCTCACAGCCCATCAGCCAAAACCAGCACGGCTGGGCGATACGTAAAAATGCGACCTGCTCCGGTCGGATGCAGCACACCTGCTCCGCCGTTACCTGCAAGGTACTTAGCACGTCCTGACACAGGCGCACACTCAGTGCGGGCGGCTGCTCCGCCACAATCACCAGACGGATATGTGGGCCGACCGCTACCGACACATCCCCTTGCAATAAGGAAGGATGCCGCAACTGCCACTGGGTGATCCCCATCTGCTCTAATATCCAGTCTCGTCTTGTCACCATACGCCTTACGATCATGCCATCTTGAAAGAATAATAGGGTAACAGACCTTCCGTAGCAGTCACAGCTCCGGCAAGATCCTTTATACTGGCGTTTTGTCCCTGATATTCGAGAAAACACCATGCTGTGCGCTGCCAGTGAAGTTCTGCAACGTCATGAAGATGAATTTGCCACCCGCCATGTGCTGTTTGCCGGCGATCTGCAGGATGACTATTGCCTGCATATGCCTGCGGCATCCCGCCGTGTGCATACCGCTCACTATGCTCGCTTCCTGAGCCTGCGCCCACGTCTGGGCGATGCCATCAGCTATGGCATTATGGCAGATGCCAAATGGGTGGAGGGCACCGATACCCTCATCTATTACTGGCCAAAAACCAAACAAGAAGCGCTGATGCAACTCAGCCAGCTGTGCAGCGTCCTGCCTGCCGGTTGCGATATCTTTATTGTGGGGGAAAATCGGGTTGGCGTACGCTCAGCGGAAAGCCTGCTCAGCGCCTATGGCAATGCCCACAAAATTGACTCGGCCCGCCGCTGTGGCCTGTACCACCTGCACCTGACCGCGCAAGCGCCATTCGCGTTAGATCAATGGTGGCACAGCTATGCGCTGGATACGCTGACCATTCACGCCCTGACTGGTGTCTTTAGCAGTGGTGAGCTGGATACCGGTACGCGTCTGCTGCTCTCCACCTTAAGCGAATCACGCCAAGGCCGTGCACTGGATGTGGGCTGCGGGGCGGGCGTGATCGGCGCACATCTGGCGCAGCAATCGCCAAGCCTGCAGGTCACCCTGAGCGATATCAATGCCATGGCGGTAGAATCCGCGCGCGTGACGCTGGCCAATAACCAGCTCACCGGCACAGTTCTGGCCAGTGATGTGTTCTCCGATATCAGCGAACGCTTTGATCTGATTGTCTCCAACCCACCGTTCCATGATGGTGCCGATACCTGCTATCGCGCGACAGAGCTCTTGATCCGTGAAGCGCCACAGCACCTGCTGCCAGGCGGAGAGCTGCGAATTGTTGCCAACGCATTTTTGCCTTATCCAGACCTGCTCGATAGCGTATTTGGTGCCCACGAAGTGCTGGCAGTCACCGGTCGTTTCAAAGTTTACCGCGCCGTTTTAACGCGAAACGCGGGCAAATGATGATTTTTACAGCAAACAATCGCCAAATGACGATTTTTTTAAATTAATGATTGACGGCGCGGGGGAAATCGCTAAAAATGCGCCCCCGTAGCCAGTGAGATTATCGCTCACTGATTACCTCAGAACGAAGACTGCGAAGGTGGCGGAATTGGTAGACGCGCTAGCTTCAGGTGTTAGTGTCTTAACGGACGTGAGGGTTCAAGTCCCTCT